>ENA-UOUE01000303-UOUE01000303.1-compost-metagenome-genome-assembly--contig:-NODE-303-length-41211-cov-13.902611_pt1 | contig 41211 bp, 23 predicted proteins | sample MGYA00238146_ERZ747223 | MGnify/ENA primary metagenome ERZ747223 (study PRJEB28781, sample SAMN06268865) | compost metagenome | isolation source: single cell | place: USA: California, Emeryville, Joint...
CCAGTGTCCTTCTCTACCAGGATTTGCTTCAAACATCGTTCAAGGAGCCGACTCTGTTCTTGTACTCCTTACTGGTGCATGGCGTCATCCTCCTAAAGGTCATACCAACACTGAGGATTATGAACTATGAGAATAATACGCATGCTCACAGCAAGCAAATCGCTCGTGAAGTGCACGTTCAGAAATTGCTTATCAGGCATCTTCAAGAGCAAAAGCTGGATTCGAAAGGGATAAGCAACTTGGTCACAGAAATAGAAGCAGCGATGAGAAAGTCGCTTCAGAATGAGGTAACGCCATGTGGGTATACAGCGATTATCGAAGAGAAAATCGAGCAGCGAATTACGATATCGTATTCTTGCTTTCTTATGAAGAGGGAAATAGCTTTAAAAGCTGATGCTGCGATGCTGAGTCATCCGAAGAGCTCGGTTTTTACCCTTAAGTTTATATTAATTTGGCTTCTGATCAGCAACTTATGGCAGGAATACTATTACATAAGATATTTCTTCGGACTAACAATGGCTCCTGATAATGCTGATCCCTATCACAGTGTCTGCGGCTGGATACAAGCGATTAACGACCTGCTTGATTTGTCCATTCTTGCGGTGTTTATGTTCCTTTTGCTAAGGGACAAACTGTCTTTTGGAGAACAATCGAGAAGTATGCTGCAGCAAGAGCGCGAGTTTCTGGGTCGTTCTCTCGGTAACCGAAGTTTTCATGGGTCTTATATATCGCAAAAACTTGAATCTGATGAATCTGTGCTTGAATTGGCCTAAGCTTTCAAAAAAAAAAACAGTATTTAAATGGCTAACGAAGGGATGGAACACCTCGATTTAAATTTTTTTTAGAGGATCTTAAGTAGCAAAGCTTATTCATATATTTGTAACAAATCTTTTTTTCAAGATCTTTTGAAATTCCTATTCTCCTATCAAATTCTATATCAAAAGCACTCCATTGTCGTTAATCTCTCTCTGGAAAAGGACTAGGCATTCTTAGAAATTCTATGCCTGCATCAGAATCTGATTTCACATAATCTAAAAACATGATTAAAAGCACAAGAGCGTTTTTTTCTCACTCAAAACTGTATAGCCGACCTGGACGAATGTTCTCAGATGTCGCAACACTAAATTATCTGAGCTTTTTGAACGATTCAGCCCCAGCTAGCCTTGTGGTTGCGCATGGACTGATGGGAAATAGTCTTAATTTCCGTCCCATTGTTACTCATCAAGAATTGAGCAGCCTTTGCAACTCATACCTATTTGATTTGAGAAACCACGGCAAATCTGAGCATAAACCAACAATGAGCCTCGAAGACATGGCGTGCGACATCGAAGCAGCTACACAAAAGTTAGGATTGGAAAAATTCTACCTTTTAGGTCACAGTTTAGGAGGGAAGGTAGCAATGGTATACTCAAGGCTCTTCCCTCAGAGGCTAAAAGGACTGATTGTCTGTGACGTCGGACCTTACGATTATAATGACGTCACAAAATTCAAAGCCGGAGCAAAAACTCAAGAAATGCTCCAGACCTGTGCAAAGATTCCAATGAAAGGTCTCTCACGACAGGAGCTATGGGCTAAAATTGAAAGCGCAGCGAATAATTCGAAGAGTGTTGCTGGGTTACTTATGTCAAATATAGATGAGGTGGGAAAGAATGAGTTCAAATGGAAAGTGAACCTTGACGTCATAAATATTTTCTATAACGAGCTGTTGGGGATATACCGTGGCACTTCGAAGAAGTATAGCGGACCCGTGAAAGTAATAGCAGGTCGTCAATCGGAGTATGTTCCGAGAAATGAATTATCCGAGTTTCACAGCGTTTTTGAGAATTTTGACACTCAAAGGGATATTGTATATATTGAAGGAGCGAATCATTGGGTTCATTTTACTAAACCGGAAGAGTTTGTGAAAGAAGTAAGCTCATTTATAAAACAGAGAGAAAGGCTCTAAACTTGGTAAGCCTCAGAGGAAGATGCATCAAATATAAATAGTATTATCACTAAGATCTCACCTTCTATATATATTTCTCAAATGATTCCTGAATGAGGTACTCAAATTTAATAGCTACTGGCCATCAGAATCTGGAGTAATGGAGTCGAATTTATATCAAGTTCTTTGGTTTATCGAGTCCACAGAAATGAATATTTAAGTCTCACTATTAGCAAACAATCAATTATGTATGGGATGTCCACATACTTACTAGTATAATTAAATCAAGATATTTACAATTCATGCAAAGTTTGTTTTCCAAAAAAACCTCCATTATCTTCGAATTACACAGTCTAATTTGATTAATTCAGGAATAGACTTTCCTAAACCTCATTTTGTTAGAATATATTGCATTTGCATGCATTATCGGCGTTAATTCGTTCGTTTTTCCGATGATTTTTCTTCGTTGGATGATAATCAATTCTCGTGTTGTCTGTAGTTGGCAGTTCTGGGCCATCATCGCTGTGATTGGAAAAGCTCTTTGAATTTTGTAGTCCGGCAACATAATTCTCAATTGTCAATAATGAGCCATTCAGTTTCGCATTTCCAGAGATTCTATTCGCTGCCGCCAAGAAATCAGCAAACGACTCCTAATATTGTCGAATTCAATTACTTACTCAGTGAGAAGAGGAGGAACATTACTGATTGCTCATATTTCTGTTTCTGATAGCTAAGTCGGTTATATTCCTCTATTTTAAGAAGATGCCATGCTTGCTTTTGTTCTCTATCCAAACGCCTATTCATAATCAAATGCTCACAATCAGAATAAAAATCGAATCTTACAGCGTCTTATTTGATCTGTGGAGCTTGTCGTGTTCCTTTTCAAGCTCTCGAGAGGAACCCTTCTCGGCTTCGACGTTCTTTTTGAGATTGCTAAGCGCCTCTTTCTTTTTGGACAAACGCTCTTGGCTGACTGAGCATACCCTTTGCACAATTTTCAGCCTCTCGAGCAATCCTTTTTCTTCACCCTGAGCCTTCATTGAGTATATTCTTATAGTGCAAATTCCTCGCAAGTGTAATAGTACTTGAAAATTTATCTCACATAGTTTATTCTCCATTTCTTGGATCTGTTTCTCCAATATCACATTCTTCTCGATTGCCTTCTGTATAGCTTCTTCTCGCGATTCAAGAACTTCCTGTCTTCTATTATCAGCCTGATGTAGTAGTTATTTAAAAAATCATTGAAATGACCATTACTCTCTTATTACACGCTTTAAAGTCACAAATATCACAGATTCTAGCTTGGTTGATGTTCTTTGAGGAACATTGCTTACAAACGGACCTTCCGCAGAAAAGACTAGCTCAAATCAATCCAAACGCATCACAAGACAGGCTACCAATGCAACTGAAATGGGCCTCTCAGCTGACAGAATAACCTCGAACACACCGAGCACACAGGTGCATACTCAAATTTGACCTCTTTCTTCAAAGTTCTTTTTTTTGAGACAGTTGGTGGCGTAGCAAAAGAACGCTCGTGTGCGTTAGCACACGGCTTCACACCAACCTGCGATGCAAAGACACCTATTTGAAAATAGATCTTATTTCCTCGAATCGAACTTTTAGCTACGTCCCGTTCTATGCGTGCTTCTTGACTTCGAACTCTCTTCTCCTTCATTAGAAATATCGGATCGGTCCCTTTGCTTCCCATTTTCTGAGCCAAAACCTTCACCGTGATTTGTGTCAGGGGGATTGGTGGGCATTTGATTCAGAAATTATCAGTAATTTAATTAATAACTATCTGTATTCCAGCAGAATCATTTCTCTTAATCTTGGTGTGCCTAGACTTCTTTCGAAGGATACTCACTGAAGAATCACTGAAGAAGATGCCAATTAGCTTCAAAGCACATGCTACACAAAGTAAATCTCAAAAATGTTCTTTCTAGCCAAATTCAGCGTTTTTTAATAACAGATCATACAATACAATAACAGAGAGACAATCTAAGAAAACTAATTAATCATGTTGATAGATTCTCATCGCATCAGTCTTGCCTTTATCATCCTCTTCGGTCTTTTTTTCACTTGGATTGCTTTCTTCCTGGGCTTTCTTCTCTTCTTCCTCTTCTTTTTGTTTGTTTCGAGTTTCAAGGTACGATTTATAGTTAGATTTCGGCTCGAATGGTCTCTCACCAAGAATCTCCTTGATAGCGTAGAGATCCAATGTCTCTTTCTCGAGTAACGCGTCAACCAGTCTACCATCAGTCGGTTAATATATTCTGACTCGTTAATAATTTACTTTTGAATTTCGTTTTGGTGCTTTGCGATAAGCGCTTTCGTGCGCTCAGTGCACTCGTCAAGGATTCTCTTTATTTCATCATCGATCATCTAATCAAATGTGTTCTGTCTAATTCGAGAGCTTGAGAATTACCTCAGCGGTTTTATCGCTATATCTTTTAACAAATTCCTCATCAGGAATACCAACGTAACCGAGTTTTTCGCTCATTCCGAATCGAGTTACAAGCGCATGTGCTGTAGCATAGGCCTTTTGGAGATCATCTGAAGCTCCTGTTGTAATCTGGATTCATAGCAGGTGTTAACCATTCGTTTGAAAAAGATTTTGGACTTACTTTGCCAATAAAATGATCTTCTGCGCATCTTCCACCAAGGATACAACATATTCTATCAAGGAGCTCATCCTTGCTTTCTAAACTGCTTTCATTGGGCAGATATTGAGCGAACCCAAGCGATTTAGATCTCGGGATGATAGTCAGCTAGAGTACAACACACGGTTAAGATAAGCTTGAAGGCAGAAGGAAAGTTTTACTTTAAGAAGAGGAGCACCGCCCTCTAAGAACCAACTCACTACAGCGTGTCCTGATTCGTGAATCGCAGTGACTCTTCTTTCTTGATCAGAGACCAGTTTTTTTCTCTCGAGACCCGCCATGATTCTCTCCGCGGCCAATTCAAAGTTTTCAGATGTGACGTATTTCTGATTGTGACGCGCAGCCAAAATCGCTGCTTCATTACATAAGTTAGCAATTTCAGCGCCACTATAGCCAGGAGTCAGAGTGGAGAGTCGCTTGGCGTATTCTTCGATGGTTTTCGATGGGTCCAGCTTAATTGGTTTAAGATGAACCTTAAAAATCTCCTTTCGGCCTTCGATGTCAGGCAAACCCACCTCAATTGAACGATCCAAACGACCTGGACGAGTGAGAGCGTTATCCAACAGCTCTTTTCTGTTTGTTGCTAATAAGCAGACGCAAAATTATTGGCTCGTTGGTAAAATAATGGCTGTTACCTGCAATTACAACGACGTTTACATCGGTACCAAAACCGTCCATTTCGACCAACAGCTGATTCAACGTGCTGTCTCTCTCATCGTTTCCTCCTCCTTTAGCTAGAGAAATAGAAAGCAAAGATAAAGGTTTGTCAAGTGATGGTATTTACAGTCTCTTTTCCTGCCCACTGCGTCTATTTCATCGATGAAAATAATTGACGGAGCGTTTGCTTTCGCCTGCTTGAAGAGGTCACGCACTCTTGAAGCACCAACACCGACAAACATTTCAACGAAATCTGATCCAGAGATATACAAAAATGGCACACCGGCTTCACCTGCAGCAGCCTTTTCAATTTTTTCAAATCACATTTCTGACGATTTTAATATCGTGTTACTTTTCCAAGAAGTGTCTTTCCTGTTCCTGGAGGGCCTGTCAACAAAGCACCTCTTGGGATCTTCGCTCCAAGTTCTCTGAATTTCTGTGGATTTTTCAGAAAATCGACAAATTCTGCGATTTCAATCTTGGCTTCTTCGAGCCCAGCGACGTCTTTAAATCTCGTCTTGAGCACGTTGCCAACGCCATATATCTTGACAGGCGATTTGCCTTTATATGTCGTTATAGAGATCTCATGAACGGCAATTTTTCTTACCAAAACCGAAAGGATCAGCGCCTTGGCCTCCACGTCCACCACCGCCCATATTCATCATGTTTCGCATGGATCTAAACATCGACGTCATCAACGTCACGATAACCACCAGCCAGACTATATTCAATGCTCTTGAAAAACCCGCGCTGCTCGATACTTGGTACTGGAATTCAATAGGAATGAATTTGTCAGGGGTCTTTCCCTAATTAATATCAAAATATTATTTAGCTCTATGCTTCAGATAACTCTGATTTTACTCTATTCACTTGAACCTGCTCGATGTTTTCAAGGAACTGATCAATATTTCCAATCACCATCTTCACAGCTGATTTCTCTGGGTTGCTTGGGTAGATGGTCGCTACGGTCTGATATTCATTATCTGAGTTTTTCCTCGTCACTAGGATCTTTAAGACAGCGTCCTGCTCAATATAGTTTCTCACCAAGTCCTGCAACCAAATAGATGAGACTCTCGTTTCAAAAAGAACCTTTGATTACCGAATAGGAGATGTAATCAAGCTCGTTGAAGTAATCGTAAATTGGAGAGCTGATGAAAAACATAACTGCCATCGCAAGCAAAATATATCTGAAGTTGAAATTGGGGTTGTTTCTCGGATCGAAGAAATTTTGGGTGTTGAATCCCTTTGGATTGATCTTATAGTACGAATTTTCGCTCGCCGTTTTTTTCTTTTTCTTGGCCTTCTTTTCCTCGTCTTCTATCGCCTCTTCTTCGGGCTCTTCTGTCTTCTTTTGCTGTTCTTCGCCCTTTTTGCTTTCCTCTATAGAATAACAATGATATTAGATGACATTTTACAATTAGATAAACCTTTAGCTGCCTCGGAGGTTTCTTCCGTTTGTTTCTTCTTCTTTTCTACATCTTCTAAGTGGAGATGAGCTGAAAAATCTGAATAATTTGGCTACCATCATGCTCAAACGTTTGTTTTTTGTTTTCATTGCTCTCTGCTTGCTGTTCTGAGGATTCTTGCTTTTCCTCAGGCTTTTTTCCTTGAGGAGATCCATATTTCTTTTGAAATTTCTCAAAGCCTGTAGATTTGTTATTTGTGAATGCTGAGGGGTAGAATTTCACCTTTCGGCATCTTTTTTTTCGGCGGTCTATCACTGAAAAAATTGATTGCGTAGTTGACTAATGATCGATTGTTGATCAAGATGTCAACGTTTCTTTTGGCGAGTGTCTTGGCTCCCAGATTGAGTGCTTTGGAGAGATTTTTTATCATTGGAATTTTTGAGTCAAAGACCGAGTTGATTGATCTTTCTTCGAAATTTAATTCTGATTAATAAACGTACAGAGATCAAAGCGAGTGCCTCATTTTGTTGAAAGAAAATTGAATCACTATTTCAGCAACGAGAGGAAGAAAGATTAGTCTTTCCTTGCAATGGAGATCATAGCCAAGTCGCTATTCATATGTCCGATGAACCCGGATGAGCTTAAGACTAACCATTTGACGAATAAAATTTCGTTGAATTAAGATGCTAATTCCTTATTCAGCTATTCAGGATATTAGTGCCATTTCTGGTTTCAAATAGGGGAGAATCGCAATGTAGCCAAATGTGATTTGAGAAATTTACGGTATTTGAAAATTACAGAGTATGGGAAATAAATATTTAATTTGCGGCCGAATTATGGGGTGGAATCTGACGGTATCCAAAGCAGAGTTAAATGGATAACTCTTTCAATAGTTATAAATAACCGTATATAATATTGATATATCAAAGAACAAGAATGTTAAAGGTTTTGACACCAGGAGTAAAGTTATTCAAACAAAAGTCAGCTCAGAATGTGCGTATTCCAGAGGTAAATGATCATTCAATATTACTAATTGAATTGACAAAAATTAGAGACGAACCAGCTTGAATACACCTCCACAATCCCATGAAGCAAGAGCTCGTTGGCATGAGTCACCAAAGATTCCTCAAGCAAGAGACCTATGGACTCTTTCGAGTGTTAGTGGGTCATCATTGGATGCTAATTGTTGGTACTTTCCTCAGAATATAAACGGGATATCCTCTGAAGAAGCTCGTGAGGAACAGCGAAGCGAACCAGAAAGTGATGAAGGCGAGAAAACAGCGGAAGCAAAAGATAAGAAAAAAGAAGAGCCTAATGGCAAAGCTACCGCCGAAGAAGAGAATGTGCTGATACCAGTTTTTGAATGGCTGACAGCGGTTTATTCTTCGCTCTTGATTCAAGAAATGATTCCTCTGCAAAATAGTATTGAATAATTTTTTGGCAAAAACTCCAGCGAATATTATCTTTACTGGAACGATAATGCTTGATTATAACTTAAAGTGACTGTTTGTACACTCTAAATAATTAATGTAAATGTCGTATATTCATAGTAATACTGTACCTAATTATTGCGGCTCTATAAGAAACGCTTAAACAGAATGTAATCTTTTCAACTCACTTCCTAGTTGCCTATATTATCAAGATTCTCTGACCAACATTCCCAGAATTAAATTCACCCTAACACTCAAAGTCAATACCTACATAGAATAATTTCCCTTTCCTTTAAACATTACTTCTCATGTATATTGAAACTTATTAAGACTATTGCTCTTGTGTTAGTCGATATCACTTAGAACATCCATCATTAAGCCCTCGATTTCAGGTAAATCAGCTGGATAAACGAGTATCTTAGATTTATTCATGTGCTACCCTACTACTACTGCCCAGTGATCTCCCATATCAAGTACGCGCATGAGCCAATGCGCACGATTTCATGGGATCCAAACTAATTTTTTCATATATCCCTGCCTGAATTGACTCATTAAATAAATTATCATAATATAATTTTGTTAATCTATCCGTCAATGAGCAAGAAATCGTCACCAGTAAAGCGGATGACAGTCGAAGGGGACTCGATCCGTAAGCTAACAAAGCCTGACGCCTCGAAATCCAAGCTATCAGTAGATAAAAATCCCGCAGATAAACCAACAAAAGGGCGGCATCAGTCAACATTTGTTCGCCTCGAAGATCTACCTTCGAAAAATCTACCAAAAAAAGGGACCTTTTCTCAGAAGCCTCAACAAAACGTCTCTAACAAATCCACAACTCAAGCGGGTGAGGCTTTCAATAATATTCCAGCAGAATCTACCTCAAACAACCTCAGAGACCTCGTCGGAAAATATCTTGATCAACTTGAAACCCAAGTAACGTCAACCACAGAGGCGCGGACCATGAGGAAATCTCTGATACAGATTATCAGCAAAGAGGAAAATTCTGAAGGAAAAAATGCAACAATTCGGTTGGATCCCAATGAAACTGAGTCTCTTGAAAAACTTTTGATTCATATTGAAGGTCAGGAGGAGAAGCTGGTCCAATCAAACGATAACACACAAAAAACCACTGCATTGCACGAAATCGATACCCTCAAAGCTTGGATCGGTGATGTCCTCACCAAGCTTGAAACAGGTCCTCCCTCTGTGAAGACCGACACTGAAAGTGTCACTTCATCAGCGAGGCAGTCAATTCAAGATTTATCGACTGCGAACCCCGCGACCAAAGTTGACACGCCGTTAGTAATTACAGACCAAAAGGAGTCCAGGAGAAGTTCCAATGCAGCTGCTCAGGACAAACCAAGGTCATCAGTGGCAAGCACAGGCGGAGCTCCAGAGAAGAGATCTTCAATTAAAGAATCCAGCACAACCAGTCCCGACAAACCGAGACCATCAACGAAAACGACCGACTCGGTGCCAAGCTCGGAGCAAAGAGCGTCTATCAAAGAGAACAAGGGAACTGAAACTGACAAGCCAAGGCCGTCAACAACAATGGCAAAATTAAGAGCTGCATTGGAAAATCCAGAGGAAAGAACTCCTGTTAAGGATAAGTCAACTGGCGTCGAGGAAGGAAAGGCTCGGGAGACAAAAAGCGTCGAAAAGACGAAATCAAAGTCAATAAAAAGAAAGAAATTCAATGAATTAGGTATATTGCTTTCCTATATGATAAGTCATTTCTAACCCATCATTTCTAATTATTTCTAGATTTGTATGCGATGAAGGTGACTCCCAACGAATTTGACAAAAAATACTACCAGAACGCTGTGAATGACTTTATTCGTAAGAAGCAGGAGCGCATCAAACAAGAAAGTGAGAAAAAAGAACTCGAGGAGGCTCAAGCCTTGACGTTTAAGCCTGAGCTTAACTTAAAGAATTCAAGGAAAAGTTCAATGGATAGTCAACCTTTCCATGAGCGTTTGCAGCGATATCAGTCTCATAGAGACATTAAACTCGAGCAGCTGCGAGTCGAAATTGAGAGCCAGCGAGAGCTTAACGAAAGCAAAGAACTGACATTCAAACCGAAGATTAATCAACGATATTTCTCTCCTGATGAAGACGAGGCTCACATTGCTGCCTCTTCATTTTTTGCGAAAGACCCTCTCGGCATCTTAACCCACGGAGACTCCAAGCGTTCTCCGAAGGAAGCGCTGATGAATTCAGTCGAAATTCAGAACTTCCGGCCCCTTCTGAATGATATGACGGAAAAATTAGCGGCGGTTTACATTGCTGAAACCTCTCCTGATGTGGTTGAGAGACTTTTAAACCTTTATATGCGAAGATTGGAGAAACTTAAGCAGTTAGCTGAGAAAGAGAAGCCGTCTTTTAGCCCGACGCTGAGTCCATACACCGAAAAGCTTTTCCAAAACAAAATCAGAGGAAATTCAGTGAATAAGCTCACTAAGAACAACCTCTCGTATATCGCTGCTCAAGAAGAACTCAGAGAACGCCTGAACAGATCGCAAGAAATCAAAGAGAGATCCCCTGGATACAAATCCAGATCAAAATCCTCATTACTCGGAACAACGCGCTCTAGCTTAAATCTTCGTGCGAATTCAGAAGTGTTGCTAAACCAAGCAGACCTTTCCAGGGCCTCGAACCCACAACAGAAGCTGTTGGAGTCTTCCGAGTCTAAAAAGAATTTGACAGATGACGAACTAATTTCGCTCTTGAAAGAAATGCGGAAAAAACTAGGATTGGACGACGAACTTCAAGAAGATCAGCAGAGGTTGGAGAGCAGTGGTCAAAAAGAATCGTTTGATTTTGATTTTAGTTCGATTGAGCAAAATCTCTTGAAACTGCAAGAGGCGCTCCAGGCCACTCGCATGGGAAAGAGTAGCCTTCATGATCTCGCTGACAGCAGAATAGTAGAGGAAGGTGGGATTGAAGGCTCCGAAAGCGATAATACAAGCAGGCTGTTATCGATGTCTGGAAGACGCTCTGAGCGAGAGAAACAAAGCGGGAATAAGCGAATGTCTGATGAAGACTTGCATCAGAGCCAAACTGACCGCTCACAGGGAGGTTCCAAGCAACTCAACAACGCCGATAAGCGCAAAAATTCAGCTGATAGTAGAAAACAAGGCTCGAAAGAGAAAGCGCGAAGCTCTGTGTATCCGGATGCCGATATGTTTTCTGAAGGAAATGAGAAGAAATCCACCTCAAAGACGGGAGGAAGAAAAGGCCGTGAGACTGGAGAGAAAGGGAGCCAAAAGAGCGGAAGAAGTAAAAATCGTTCTCCAGACTCAAAGGGAAATGAAAGTTCTGGCAGAAATAGCAGTGCTGAAAAACCTGAGCGGAAAAACAGTGGTAGTCTGAAAAAGTCTGGTCGAGAGAAAGCTAGGATGTCCGTATATCCTGATGCAGAACTTTTTGAAGGCGAAGAAGAAGATCAAGATTCCGACGCTCAGGACGCAGCTACTAGAGAGAGAGCGAGCTCGAATCCAAAAGATACTCGTGAAAGGGCTAGTTCTCTTACAGAAACCCGAGAAAGAGCGAGTTCCAACCCGAGGGAGAGATCCTTAGATGGAAGAGGGTCGCTAGCGGAGAGCGAAATGTTTGATATAAACGAAGTTGAGGAAGGATCGGACGATTCTGCCGAGAATAAGAGGAACAACTCTAAAAAATCTGCAACTAATAAGAAAGATAGTAAAGCTCAAAAGACAAGACCCTCCGTCTATCCTGATAAAGGAATGTTCGCAGAGCGAGGCACCAAAAAAGCCAAAAGCAGGGACTCTGTTTACCCTGATCAGAGACTCTTCCAGGAGACGGCCTCAAACAGACAAAAGAATAAAAGTCGAGATTCTGTGTATCCAGATAAAGGCCTCTTCCAGGAGAAAGAACCAAAGAGGAACAGGAATAAGCAAAGGGAATCAGTATATCCAGGAAATGAAATGTATGATGAAGGAGAAAACGGCACCCGGTCACGAAAGTCAAGTAAGGCCTCAATGAGCCCGGAGCGTGGGGTGAGTACTGACCGAATCACTGGCAATGGCAGCGGAAGCAGGCAAGATTTGTCTCAGTCTGATGGCAAGGCTTCAGATAAGAGGCGACCGAACTCACAAAGAAAGGAGAAGAGCCGAGGATCCGTCTACCCAGATCAAAAAATGTTTGAGGAAAGAGGCGCAAAGAATCCAAAAAACAAAACAAGAGGGTCTGTTTATCCAGATAAAGCTCTTTTCCAAGAGAGAGGTCCAGCAAAGAATAGAAATAAGCAAAGGGAGTCAGTCTATGCAGGAAACGAAATGTACGATGAAGGAGAAAACGGCATCCGATCACGGAAGTCAAGCAAAGCTTCAATGAGCCAAGAACTAGGGATGAGTTCTGATCAAAACGCTGGAAATGATAGCGGAAGCAGAAAAGAGCTTTCTCAATCTGAAGAACCATCCGCTGGCAAGAGAGGAACTACTAAAAATCCTAAGAATAAAACTCGAGACTCTGTTTACCCTGACCAGAAGCTGTTCCAAGAGACAGCTTCAAGCAAACAAAAGAATAAAAGTCGAGATTCTGTGTATCCGGATAAAGATCTCTTCCAAGAGAGAGGACCAAAGAAGAGTAGGAGTAAACAGAGGGACTCAGTGTATCCAGGAAACATGTACGATGACGAATATGAAGACGACAATAGAAATTCGAAAAGGTCCTCTAACCAAGAAAATGAGGTTTCTTCTGATAGAAACGTAAGAATTAAGGGCAGCAGCAAAACAGAGATTTCGCACTCTGAAACTGTCTCAATTAACAAGACGAGAACCAAGCAATCTAAAGAGAAATATAGAAATTCTGTGTATCCTGACCAGGAAATGTTTGCCGGAGAGCACTCAGAAGATAACATAATTCAAGGTGAAGACGAAAGAAACGCATCCAAAGGCAAAAGACAGGCTGGAGACAAGAGCAAGAAATCAAATGCTGAAAGAGGTTCTGTTTATCCTGGGAAAGGAATGTTTGCGGAGAAGGATCCTAATAGGGAGAAAAACAAACAAAGAGGTTCAGTGTACCCTGATACCCAACTCTTCGAAGACGGTGAAAATGAAAGAGTGCCTTCGAAGACAAAAGGAAATAAAAAGTCCACGAAGGAGAAACAAAAGAAATCAGGCCAACGAGGATCTGTTTATCCAGGACACGAGATATTTGGTGAGGAGCATGACGAAGGAGATGAGTCAGGAAACAAATTGAGTTCTGGCCGAAATGGAACTGGATTGGAAGAAATTCCTGAGGAAGGTGGTAAGAATGATAACCGTCAGAGAAGGAACACGGGCATGGATAAAAATCAGAGCAATCCCAACGAAATCGAAGAAGACGAGCAAGATTATGAAGAAGAGAATGACGTCGCAAGCAATACAATAGGCAAAAATACTAAAACGACTAAAGGTCGAGTAGCTAGAAGCAAAGCTGGACGCAACTACAAAAATCCAACCCGTCCTAAAAGATTCCAGACTCCAGATAATGACAACAGCTCTTCTGGAGGAGTTAGCGCCGAGAGGGATCAACGAATACAAGACTCTCAGGAGCGTTATCAGGAAATTGAAGAGGAGTTTTTAGAATCGAAAGCTAAACCAGCTAAGGAAAATGAAGATTCGCTTGTTGAAGCTCTTGAGAGGCGAAACTCAGAGAAGCAGAAAATGATACAAATGAAAGCTGAAGACCTTCGGCAGATGGAAGCTGATAATTTAAGGGAAATAGAAATACTGAGACAGAGACAAATGGAAGCTGAGAGACTGAGGGAAAAAGAAGCCGAAAGACTACGCCAGATGGAAGCTGAAAATGAAGCCATTCAACAAGCACTCGCAATGACTGAAATTAAGGCGAAAAAGCTTGAAGAGGAACTAAGGAGAGCAAAGGAGAGCAGAGAATCCCGACGCTCGAACATTAGAATCGATGTTGCAGATGGATATAGCTACTCTCCAGAAGAGTCAAAATTGCCAGCCCGCAGAAAATCTTCCACTTATGAGGAGATAAGCGTGCCTACTGCTCAGCTTTTCAAAATTGAGTTTTTCAATAAAGAGCTTAGAGAAGCTCCAAAGGAAAGCCAAACATTAAAGACCTTAGGAGCTTCAACGAAAATGAAATACGCTAATTATCAGTCTCAGATGGGCAGAGACACCGATTCATCGCGTGTAGGGACCGGCGAGACAGATCGCTCTGCGCGAGGCTGTTATGAAAGACCAGAGAGTCAAACTCAACCGCGGCGGAACACAGATACAGCCCCTCCCCGTCCTTCAGTACTAAAAAAAGAGCAGAGTAGTCCACAGTTGTCTGATTCTCGAAGAACATCGCTCAGTTCTATGGTCAAATTTACAAAGACTGGGTCACATTTCATTAAATAATATGCCTGAGTTGGCTCCTCCTCAGCTCTCATTATAGTTTTTTTTGAAAGGAAAAACCTTTTGGATCTGTTTTGATTCACTTATTTTCACATGAGTTAAAGTTCGATAAGTTATTGTGAATTTATTTAGAAAAAACCCCCAACAATAGATACACAGTTAATTGTTTGTATGGAAAACAGTCGTCGCTAGGACAATCGATGTAATCGATGCAAGAATTACTCCAAAATCATTTCCTATAGATATCAAGTTTATAGCGACTTCCTTATCAGGTTTATGGATTTGGGAAGATCTAAGTAATAAGTACATAATATTCACATAGGAAGCGCCTCCCATAAGCCCGACCCAGATCATTGCTATGAACTGAATCCACAAGGGCACTTCGTGTGTCGCTGCGAAGACAGCCCAAATTACGAAATTGACGGCTTGGATGAGCGTGATTATCGCCACGCGGCTTATTTTGATGCACTCTAATGAAGACCGAGAGATCAATACACCCAGCTGATAGCAGACTTGTAGTATAACGAAGGACTAGATATAATGAGTATTAATTAACCAAACGCAAATGTCATCCAATTTACGTTCTTTTTGTAGTGCTCGGGACTATCTTGGTAGATAATCGTGGAGCTGTTCGCGAAACCTGTCGTGCAAGTGTATTCAAGATAGTAGACCTAGAGTTGTTATGCCAATAATATAGAACAAGGATTAAAAGTCGAATTTACGGCTCCAAGGTTAATCGCGAAGTAGAAAATGTCGTGCCAGAGTCTTCTGACATTTGATAGAGAAATCGTCCTGTTTATATCAGCTTCCTGCGCTTCTTTATTTTCGTAATCTTTTTGGCTTTCGGTTTCGATGGAAGCTGAGTCAGGGCCGATATGGACCATCTTGTTCTTCAACCATTTGAATAAAAGGAAATAAATCAAGCTGAAAGGCAGCATTGCCATGAATATCTTTTTGGAGTGGGGATTTAATAGTTGTCAAGACAGAATAGCTTACGATAAAGTCAGATAAGCTCAAAAATCGCAGAAGTAGGTTGTATCCGGCTCCGAAAACACCAGCAAAACCAGTTCCTGAGCTCCACCCGCTGATAACTTCAGGATCGAATCCTTTTAAGAAACCTATTTCACAAAATTGTTGCCGAAATTCTAAAGAAAGGAGGTATTTACCGATAATTGTTATCTCACCTAATGATGACGCCATGCCCATTATCATTGCACCGGCAATAGCGATGTAAAATCCAACGATATTATCAGATTTTGTGCTTACAGCGATCATAGCATATGCAGTCAATTGGAACCCAACGACCCACATTATCTTTATAATATGTCTGATCTTGAGCAGGAATCTTGAGTTCACGAATTTCACGATGATGCCACAAAAGATTAAGCAGCTATCCCATTGATTGTTTTAAAAACGTGAAAGATTTAACTAATTTACAATTGAAACAGCCCCATGAAACTCGCCTCACCGAATCTGACTGCAAGAGACTGTGCTGAGGAGTTTACAAGGACATAGCCTGTGTTATTTATGGCTCCTAAAGTGAATAGGACCCAGAAGTAGATTCTTCTGCTTCTAATCAGATCTTCATGCTTGGAGATTTAGTCAATTTCAAAAATTGAGGCGTTTTTATGATATACCAGTAAAGATTTTTTCTCTTCAGGGCTTTCCGGGCTGTCAGGAGTGTTCATTTGATATTCTTGGAAAATGCTTGAAGTCTGGAGTCGCAGTGACTTGATATAAGATTTTAATTCAGGACTGATAATTTGAATTAGACACAAAAATATTCGAAGAGAATATTATCAGCGTAGAATCTTCCTTTAGAAAAGTTTAGTTTTTTTATCCAAATGCTTGGCCAGCCAAGGAGAGATTCCTTTCTAAAGGCCAATTCAGGTTTGTTTAATTTCATTAATACGTTATTATTTGAGAGTTTAGTTTCTAATCCCTCAAATCACAAATAAACTAAGAATACGAGACCACATGGGAAATTGGGTTCAATGTAGTTAGTCTCAAGGCCCATAAAAATGATACAAACTGGAAAATTGACACTCTTCTCCATTCCTCATATAAATCGGTTTCAGGATAGTATAATATTATTGAGAAAGCTTGTCATGTATTCAAAGAAATCTCTGATTTCGAAATTATGAGATTGCGATAGTCCCTGTTCTGTTTTGAGTTTGAGATCATTAATCGTGGTTTGTTCAATTGTGGATAAATAAATCAGTTAAGATTATTTCACTTATAATTAAATTTATTAAAAAATACAGTCTTCAGGGCAAGAGGGCATCGATGCTTCCACCACGTGAAAAATGAAGAAAAAGGGTAAATAAATCGATGAACAAGATTTCGAGTCTTTATCGGAACCATCCACTATCAGACATTTAAACGTTGGGCTCCTCTTTCAATTTTCCAATCAAGGAATTTCGATTCCATGGAAGTTCATAAGTAATAACAGCATTGCTCGCCGTTTCATCCAAGAAAGTTGCTCTTCTTCAGGCTACTATTCCTGATGTACGTTTCGATAAGCATGAAAAGGCCAGCGGCAACAAAATTGCATTTAAGAGTGGGAAGTAAATTCTTGTTGTGCCGGGTCCTCTTTGATTTGAAAATACTGGGAGTTGCAACTAGACGAAACGTCAAAAAATTAGTTGTCATTACTCCTACCTTTTTCAAGTTGAACCGGACTCTTCAAAATGAGAGTTTACTTCTTAGCAGCGGAGGTGTTTAGTTGCATTAATTGTTCTTGACGAGTAATGAGAATTAGTCTACTTAATGACTCGTTTTGTGTAGAAATAAGTGACTAAGAAAATGCAGAAAATAGTACTGAAAGTATCTGCATGTTATCACTCATATCCATGGGCCCTCATCCATGATATTTATATCCCAAATAGGTTATCACTAACATAGAAAAAGTAAAATGAGATCGAGAGGAAATAGCTCTTCGAGATTTCATGATGTTGTGCTTATCACGCTGTTAGTGTTTTTCGCTCTCAGGTACTAAGATATTTCCTGACAAAGACAAATCCAACTTAATTCGTTTGATAAAGCTCTTTGTCGCAAAGGCTATGAGATATGAGTGGATTGTAAACTGTTTCCTTGATTGAGCATAGCCACAGACTGAGTTGGGTTTGTAGCGTTTCAAAGTTAAGAAAAGTTGTTTTTGCATTCCCATTAAGTCCTAATCATATGTAGGTTCTAATTTTGAAAAATTCAAGCACACTCATTTTTTCATTAATGAAGAATTATAAAACCATGATATAAAAGAAAGACGATAAAGAGCAACCAGCTACGAAATAACAAAGCCTTATTGCGAATCCATTCTTTTATGTAGGTTGATTATCATTCTTCTAAGCTCTTGTGTGCTATTGCAGCTTCTCATTCTCTTAAATAAAGCAGACGGAACCGACAGCGCCTAATATTCGAGTAAGATGAATGAAGATGACAGCTCACGATTACTTCCATCCGAAGTGCCATCAGCATGAGGCTCCTTCCCAATCCTGAGATATACCACCTGAACTGTCCCGTCCGAAGACGCGCTTGCAAGCATGTCTCCACTCGGGCTGAATCGAACGCAGTTGATCCTATCTAGAGTATGTTTAAGAAAGTACGCAAACACATGATAGCTAAATGAATCAATGATTTTTACTTGTATGAAGGTCATCAAAAGTTTGGACAATTTTCGGTTCTCTTTTATCAATAATTTTCACACTGCATTCCTCTCCACCAGATACCACTAGGTTTCCATCGCTTTGGCAAACATCAATCCAAATAGTGTATTCTTATTGTCCATCGATGCAAAATCATGAGAGATTAGAGAAAAATAATGATTGTCTTTTTATTACCAGATGCTTTTTCTTCGAGTTGGATAGGCGCTTTCCAGATGGGAGCTGTCTTCTCAATATCAAGGACATCGAGTTTGTTATAATGATATTTGATGAATAATAGAGATTCGCCAGTATGAGGACTCCATCTACAGCGACCCCACCGATCTAATAGATGAAAATAGCTGATGATAGGAATATCGATAGAGGTGATGAGGAAAATGATAAAGATAGAGAGACTATGATCTGCAATCTGAATATCCCATTTACCCCGCCCAGGCGAAACCGAATGGTGTACTGGTTAGTATTCACATTTGATATCACAGCGACACTATAAGAGTCGAGAGTCGCTGCAATCTCTCCATTAGGGTCGAAATCAATGCTAATAGCGGAGTGGATGCTATGACCTGCATGCCACTTCGATTTTCTCAGTAAATTAACATCATAATGACTCTTCTGCCTGCAATATTCGATGCTGAACAAATGGTAGCTTATATTCGATGTAAGAGGGAGCGCCCCAAGGATACCCCTTCGCGAATTATACGTCACATCTCCATAGCCAGTCACTAACGATAAATATAAGGATTATCGTAATATTTTAAAGATTCTCGGCTCAGTGGTACAAAAGAGAGAATTGAATCAAAATGACATAGGAAATCAATTTTACTTCCATGTATTTCTCCATATGAGTAAACTGTAGGGTAAATTCTCTTTGTTTCGTCCTGTGGAATGTCAATTATCTCCATCTTAGCTGATTCGTAAAAGTTATGGCAGAGGGAGACAAGTAATTTTGTGTTCGGAATTTCTTTTAGATGTGTTCTCTCGCCTTTAAGGGTTGTTAATTTGAATTAATAATCTTTGAAGGCCTTAATTACCATTTCCTGTTACTCTGGCACCTGCAATATTTTCATAACTTTCTTTTGTCTTGAGCTCGATAAGACTGATTTCGTTGGTTACATCTGAGGACCAAGCAAGGAGCGTTGGAAGGGGGGAAGTTGTAGTTCCTTGTCAAGGTTAGGTTGATGTAGTAATCAGAAGGATGAAGTGTTAGAACAATGAAATTTTCGTTATAGAAACTGTTGTAGAAGAATTAGAGTATCAGTTCTTATTGACATTTTAAGGTTATCATCCGCTAGTGGGTTGTCCTTGGCCTCTTCAAGAGCTGTAATAGCAGTATTCTGGCCGTTGCTAGTCTCGGTATGTGGTAGCATTTGTTATTTTTGAGTTTGCCAAAGGCAGCGCGAAAATATATTTTAAATTTGTTGTATTATAAAATTAGATCTTTTCAAAGAGTGCGATGTAAATACATTAACCTATTATAAAATAATTTTCTCTTCTCAAATGATTGCAGATCAGATCAGCAAGTGCTCAAAAAGATTTGCTGGTCATTTGTATTTAAAGAAAATGATAGTCTTTAATTTAAAAGAATGAAGCATATTAATCTTTCCTTAATTAGGTGCACTTGATGGGCACATGATTGTTTGTGTGTGAAATTGTCTGGATAATTGTAGAAAATAAATGTAGTCTGTATATCCATGAGACCTTTTTTCAAAAGTCTTTTCATATGGAAAAAACATGTGTTATTTAGTGTACATATGGACAATTCTATAAAATTCAATATATTCGCAGCAACATTACGAAGATCCAGAAATCAATTTATTTGAGTTGATTTTTGCTAATGATTCTCTAGAAGGCAGTTTTCTTAAGTTTTTTTTTTGCGAAGAAGATTTTACTGTGAGAATATGAAGGATTTTATATGAGACAATATTTTCGCTTATTCCATGTTTTTGAACTTATTCTCTTGGATTTATGAAATATATAAATGCCAAGATTAATGATATCAATAGAAATCTTTTTGTTGAGTATGAATGTGTTTCATACCTTCTCATGTCAAGGAGTTTTCTTCGTTTTGACTCCACCCATTTCAGAGAACATATCTTGGAATATAGCTCTCAAATTGTTGATCGTTTGAGCTTGAGTTGAGCTGATTTAGCTTTTCAAAGTCTCAATTCCACTCTTCAATGCTCCCTTCTCTTTTCCAATTTACTATTCAAAGTTGCAAACTCGCTCTTAATCTCGTTCTTCAATACGCTAATATCCTCTTTCAATATAATATTTATCTCTTTTTTTCAGTGTCAATCTCGTCTTTCATTTCGTTGGGTTTATTGCCAACATCATTGATTGAGACCTCTGAAGCACTTTTCCCCTCAAACTTCTCAACAACAAGCACAAACCTGTCATCCATATTGTTCTGAGAACTTTCATTTGCTACAACTCTATTTCTCAAAGCTTTGCGTTGGAACCATCTTGGTCTTCTTTTTTGGCACGGGATTTTCTTGGAGATTGCTTTCAGAGCAGCTGCTTCCTCAGCAATTTCCGACAACATATTAATTCTCTCCTTCAAGTCGATGATATCGAAATTTTCCGTTACTTGTCCATAGGTCTCTCCAATAATCGATATGATCAAGTTCAGAAGCACAAGACATTGGAAGACAACCACCAGAAGATAGAATGGGATCATCACACCTGAATAATTTGATGCATCACCTCCTGTGAAGATCAAATAGAACATCTCCATTTGGTCATTAGCAAAATTGCCAGAATCAACAGAGTCCTCTGGAGAATCATCTGACATCGCTCTTCTGCTTTGGTAGAATATAATTGCGAAAGCGAAAAGGTATGGTAAGATCAATTTTTCTTCGAGAATTATACGACACAGTTGCTAAGGCAAAGTCTTCGGCGTGGGGACTGGCAATGGCAAACAACGAGATATCTCGAAAGTCAATTTAGCAATGTGGGTTATCATTTACCTAGAAGGACTTATTTGTTACTGTTAAAATTGATTTTTCAAAGGAAATTCAAGGCATTCAGCAGGATACATACTATACTCCTGTGTTCCCGAAATTCTCAAGTAGGAGTGTAATGAAGCAATCTCTTAATATTTAAATTTCAATTTGTCGCAAGAAATGGCAATACTGCTAAACTAGTTAAATCTCAAGCTCAATTTATAGACGAATATTCAGGATTAAGTATCAGTCCCGAGAAGGTTCCTTAGACATTTCATGTAATTGATCTGAGCTGCTTAAAAAATATTTCTAAAATATCAGTTGTGCTACTATAGGTAAAAAACGAGAGAAGATATCTTTCGCCAGCAGCTCATATTCATGATCTTTATCGGAAGTTATTCAAAACGGTCTTTCGCGGCTGTTTCTTGCGCATCAATTGTATCAATGCTAACTTCTGAACGAACTGAATTCCACCACTCTTTTAAATCTAGGTATCGCTGTTTTCCTTTGGGCCATCTTTCAAAAAATGTAGGAGACAACTTCCTCAGAGCTACAAACATTTTTTCATCTTCGGATAAATCTTTACTTTTGGGAGGCGAGAGAGGATTGCTTTTCAAAAATGTCTCACTGGCTTCAATCACTTTGTCTTTAAATTTATTTTCTCTCATCTCAATAGAGGGAGTCGGATCAAATGCTAAAATCTGAAGTTCTGAGAGCGCTGAAATTGTCATTGGTTGAACCCGTTTCTGATCTGTTATTCGGTCTTTCAAGTATTGGAGGATGTCCTTTATTAGCAGCAGAACTTGAATCAAGCTAAGTAGTACCCCTGTAAGTGTTGAAGCTATCGTCAATATGATAAAAACAAATCCCATCTCGTCTGAGGTTGTTGCATCCAGATCAACATAAAGCTCAATGATTCCAAAAATGAATGCAAGAGTGACACAACCGTACGTTAGTAATTCGATGATAAGCGTCATTATTCTCATCCATCTTACTTTGAGAGGTTGATAAATGACCATATAAAGAACAAAAGCCGTTGATAAACCCCAAATAGTAGCTATTTGAGCCATTGGAGAAAAGGACATCAAAGCGAGAACTGCGACAAACACGAAACTTTTCATTAATGAAATTGGAAGAAATAGTATCTGCAACCGTTTATTGCGATGAAAATCTTCAATTAGAACGTCATATTTCTTCAATCGCTCTTCTTGTTGTATATTTCTGGAAATTCTTCCCGTGTGAACAAGATATTTCATATTTTTCAGAAGGACTCCGGAAACAAACCCTAGCAAAGTGAGGAAAAATATGAAGAAAATTATTCCCAAAGCTAAAGAAGTCCGAGTGGATGTCGTTGAAGGCTCAAGGAGCGCTGAGTCATACTTCATATTGATAAGGGACCATAAAATTGCGGGCTGATAAATCGAGAGTGTAAATATCAGCAGAAAATTCCAAAGAGTGGAATCTTCAATTCTATTGATAAGCTGGCTTAGCTTGTGAATTAGTTTGATTAAATGATAGCGACACTTTTTCTTTTGATCATATCTCTTTGGAATATCCATTTTGGTCGTCACCTTTTTGAGTCCTTTCTTCAATAAGTTAAGCAAGATTGAGCCCCCTATCAGAATAGAGGCCCAAAATAATAAGTTTGACAATTCATTGTTATAATTCTGGCTGAAGAATGGCGGGATCTCGTATTCGTGGAAAACTCGGGGCATCGAGTAGTTTCTGTCCTCTAACGGGCCGTTTAATGCTCCCATAAAGTCAAGAGGCAACATTATTGAAGTCGGATCGATATGAGAATTTGCGAAATACTCTGCGACATTGGGAGGCCAGCGAATGGCAACTAACCTTAGCAATTGTACAATTTCTCCGACTATTTGTAATCGTATCAGACTCGTTGAGAATGCTCCCTGTGCAACCGAGCTCACAGCCTGAATGCTTGCTATGGTACTTCCACCGGCATTAGTCGCAGCCGAGGTACTCTCAATAAATTGTTTTTCTGCTGCTGAGAATGAATAGATCTCTTTAAGCTGGATGGTTGCTGTCTTTTCAACGAGTCGAAACTGCTGATAAGAATTCTTATTGAAATCATCGGTATCCAAATTGATTGTAACTCTGAGAAGAGAGTAAGGAGGATAGCTTTGATCTCCTAAGTACCCAAACTGTATTCTGGATTCTGTGAGTGGGGTGAGGACAAAAAGAACGTTGTTAATTTGAGTGTCTGCAATTTCGATTTGAATTTTTTGAGCTATGGTCTGGATCATCTTGGCGATGCCGTAGTTGAAATTTATATCGATAATTCGAGCCTGAGTTGTCAGACTGAGATCAAACTTGAGGATCAATTTGGGTACGCAAGTAGGAACTTTGAAAACTTCGTTTTCTCCCAAGAAATTTTGATAGTAATCGGCAGGACAACTTGCAACACAAGTTCCATTCAGCAGGAAATTTCCTGGGAGACAACTCGTGCAGCTATTGATGTTTGAGTTGCTGCAAGTTACGCAGGGTGGTTGGCATTGCTCACAAGCTCTCGAGATCTGGTTTGCATACATGTCAGAAGGACAACCAATGTTACAGAAATTATCGTGATAGAAGAATCCTTCTGAGCAAGTTAGACATCCTGATGAAGTTTCATCCACGCAGGTATCGCATCCCAAAGAGCAGGATATGCATTCATATCGATTGATGTATGTATTGAAGCCACGAAAAGTTTTTAGAGGACAGGTACTCACGCAAGTGTGATTAAAATACATCAGATTTGAATCGCTACATTTCCCGCATCCTCCTGAATCTGTTTTAACAAACCCTTCAGGACAGCTGTTTAGGCATTTTTGATTATACCAAACTTGTGTGGATGAGCATTGGACGCAAGTAGCTAGAGCATCATTTGTTTCGTAGCCAAATGGACAGTTTGTAGCACATGTGGTAGGATTCGGAGATGGTTGTAAGTAGTAGGTTCCTTTGAGACACTCTGTGCACTGATCGCTACCTGCCCCTGTGCAACGGGTACATCCCGTGTAACACTTGGTGCAAACATTATTCGCAGCAATGAAATAGCCGGCTGTGGTGCAGTCCATGCAACGACCTAAAGTATCCTGAGGGAGATCAAACGATTGCTAAATATAAAGAGGAGTCTTACATAGTGGTACCCGTTTGAGCACTCTAATTGAAAAATTTATAAGATTCAAGGAATCAATATTAATGATTTTACCTTGACAAGAATTGTCATCAGGAGAAAACCCACTTGTGCATAAAAGACAGGTGTTCTGGTTTGCGTTGAGAAAAGCGGATCCGAGGCAATTTGGGATCGCTGCGAGAGAGCAAATATTGAATGAAAATGATGTGAGAGCATTTAGTTACCGGGTGTATTTGAGTAAACGATACTGGGTCCAGCAAACCATAGAAAGTTCGTTATGTCGAAGTTTCCAGATGCTGTTGGTGTTGTGCCATCAACCAGTTGACTGCAGAAATCGAGGACCATATCATTCACTCCAAAGAACAATGCTGGTGGCGATACTGTTCCTGCTGAATCTGCAAAGTAAATTCGACTCGAACTGGCAGTTCCGATGAATATCCTCAACGAATAGTATGCGCCAGGAAGATTGAGTGGCTGAGCTTGTGTATACTCAATAATCAGTCGATTCCAGGTGTCTATTTTTCAAAACAAGAGTTAGATAACATTAATTTAATAACCCAAAATGAAATTACCTTTAGTCAGAGCAAGAGAAGGTGTTGCAACTGCAATCAGGGAGCCTCCAGAATCTCTCCTGTAGAAAGTGATTTTATTTGTAGTATCCGAGAATTCTGCCACAAAAGAAATCAAATTTGTTGAGCTATCTCGTATAGATAAAATTGTCTGAGTAGTTGGCCCTCCAGAAAGCGGATAAATGTCCATAGCAAACACTGCGCCGTTTTTCGGAACAGCGCCTCCAACATTGAAGCTTAGAATGGAATCAGGTCGGCAATTCAGAACGTTATTGATACTGAGGATAGGATCAAAACCAGTATCAGAATCAGAAACTCCTAAAAGAATAAAGAGAATTTAGATGAAAATAAATCAAGTTCTTCACCTTTGTATGCAGTCATGCTTCCTTGTGTTGTTTCTTCAATATAATCAACAACAATTGTTTGATTATTGTTCTCAGCTGGTGTTGAACTAAACTGGGGGATGTACAATGTGCCTGTAAAGCATAAGAGAAGTGAGAGATAAATATCTAAGGCATAAAGAATGCTACCAGTATCCATAATAGCAAGATTGAGCATTTCATCCATGGAATTGGGATAATAATTAATGTACACTCTGACGTATTGCAGCCAAGCCCTGGCTGGATCATACCAGGGATCACCGCCTATAAAAGCTGTACTACCGATTTCCAAATCATAAAATGATCCGATTGGGCTCCTTGAAGCCAGAGCCATGGTTTGAGTCGAGGTGGAAGGCAGAGTGTATCGAAATCCAGTTTGTTTTTGTGATATTGTGCTTGTGGACAAGGCTAGAAACACCCATGTATCTAATGGAAACATCTCAGATCCTCTGTTTGACTACGAGAAAATTGTTCAGAATTAACTCGAATTATGATATATACCCCTTCCCATGCTGCCCATCCGCCTGCATCGAATCCAGTCATTCCAGCGTGGAAAAGCATCGATGAACTTGACTTGGTTGGAAAGAGTAGTACTCTTCCCGTATAATAGTTTATCCTGCACCAACGATGAGCTTGCTTTGTTAATAATAGTTACGAAGGGTCGTTTGAAAGCCGAAAAAACATATCCCAACCGGTCGACCAGCTCACTTTTTTGACCCAAAAACTAGCAGCGTACTCCTTGCAAACAGTCCACCCACTTGTCTTGGTGGAGAGCAAGAATTGGTCATAACTGCTTGTATATTGTATTGCTGTTTCTTGAAACTTCAGAATTTCAACTGCCGCTGCTTCTATTAAACATTGAACCGGTCAGAATGGATGAGAGATCCAAGAATTACCACTAGTACCCCAAAAAAGCGTCTGGATTAGCAAAAACATCGGAAAAGAAAGCATTAGCATTTTGAATTTTATCTTCAACATCGGCAAGCCAACTCGGGATTAGTTAAATAAAAAGGTTCCTTAAACGGATATTAATTAGAATAATTCATTAAGAAACACAGAAAATCAGAACTATTTCGAGATTCTTAAATGAATATTCAATAAATCGACAGAACTTAATTTGTTTTGCAAAGTGTTTAACTTCATATCTCAAAGGGATTCCAAAAGATGAATTTCATTCCTTCGAACTGCGGAATGTCCTTTGCAAGAAAACCATCTAGGCACTTTTCTTTACATTTTTTTTGAAATTCGGATTAAAATGACACAAATCTTTTACTCGGAGTAGGAACAGTTTTGGTGAGATCTTGACCCATTAGTCATCAAGAACTCGCTGAAGGTGGTAAATGCGGCACAAAATGTGAATGCTTCTTAGAAAATTAATTTCAGGACGCCACTAATCTTTTTAATTTAGATCTCGCTTGAGGCAGTGCTTTTGATTCTATTATCAAGAGAATTTTTGAAATCAAATACTGGATTAATCAATGCTTGGTTAATAAATGCTTGGTTGAGTGTAGATTCGAAAAACTGCTTAATAATCGCAAGAAGCTCTCATGTAGAAGTACTGAAGTCCTGAAAAGTGACAATGGTTCGTTTATGTTCTATTTTAGTCTCATAACTTACAAATAAAAATCTAATCGCTTCGTAAGATCCAAGTCTACATGTTTTGGAAGCGTTGTGAGAATCTTTTTTCCTTTTTGAGAACGCGCGCCATTTTTTTTTTAAATCAAGAGCGTAAGTGAAGGCTCTCTTCATTAAAATTTATTTTCCAAAGAGAGAATTCGTAATAGAAGTGAGAGTCCAAGAAAAGAACCTAGATTCATCTTTGTCCGGCTTCCTTACTAAGCAGCTGACATTTTGATACAAATCACAAAGGAAACGATCATAACGAACAATGTGGAAGGCTACGGGATCTTCAAAAATCGGTATCATATATCAGAGATTTAATTCTCTGCTAGAGCGACCGATTAACCATCTCGATCTCCTGGGTTTCTTTTTGAATTCTTGACCTTGAACGATGTAGCTTAGATTTTCAAATTAATGGAAACATTTTTCTCATTTTCTAATTTGATAAAAATCTAAACCTGAATAATAAACTCAGAAATTAGATAATTTCTTCACTGACAATGCAATGACATTACTCAATAAAATTGCAACTTAATTTCGAGATCTTTGTGCAAGAACTTGAAGAAGAAGTATATGAGAAATCCATAAGTGCTCGCACTCCTCTTGGTTAGAATCGAGAGGCGTTTCAAGTAGAGCTTTTGTTTTGTAGGATATTTTGCTGAATTCATTTCGTAACTGAAAAGTCCCTTAAGCTCAGCTCCAAACTTAGCCGCCTCTTTTCTCATATTGATCTTTTCCAGTATACAAGAAGCAACATTGTGCAAATTTGTGAAATCTTCAAAATATCCGCACTCAATAAATTCATGAGGGTGTTCAAATAAAACGGAATCAAACACGATTCTCATCACGGCGATTATTAGAACGTATGCATTCTAACGAAGGAAATTAATTTAATGAATCGCATATCAGACTTCCAGAATGCTCATTTTGTATCACAACAGCTGCTTTGATCATTTTGCTAGGAGCATATCTTTCAACTTGAGCTTTAGCTAGCTATAAATTTTGAAATAAATTGATGAGAGTCACAACTTTGCAAACTCCCAAAAATCAGCACTGAAAAGACTTAAGAAGAAACAATGACAAAGTGAAGAATGTCTAGGCTAAACCTTACACAATTATTTCTCGTAGAGGAGGATAAGAGGTGAGTGAACACATCATAGACTCTTTTATAATTTCGCAAATATTTTTAGTTCAGAACGTTTCAAACATAAAGAGTGTGACATCTACCATTATTATTGCAGAATTATACGAAAAACAGTGATCATACCGCCAGAAACTTCCTCAAATGAATATATTTTCTTTCCTCGTCGGGAGACGTCAAATATCTCGAGATTAGCAGATGTCATCCAGCTGTGGCTAACAGAAACCATGAGTCTTGTGTTCGGAATCTCTTTCAGGTGAGTCCAGCCTTGGCCTTGGGAGATAGTTATCAATAAAGAGTCTAATATAAGAAAAATTCGAATACTCTTACCCATTTTGAGATGACATCCATTGAAATTAGCAAACGTTCGATTCTTTTCAAGTTTAGCAACATTAATCTGGTTATTATTGCATGAACACCAAGCAAGGAAGCTTTGGAGGAAATATCTCTTCTATCCAAAATTAGATCACATAGTTGGTCAAATAAGTACTCGTACCGGTTTTTATCGAATATTTAAGCAAATAGATGCTTGGCGTCTTACTCTTGGCCTTTGACCTTTCAAGAAACCTATGGGCCATTTTCTGTATGTAATTTCGCTCGCCTTTTGGAGAATTTCTTTTTCACTTTGTTAACAAAGAGCGCGAAAATAAAATTTTTAATTAACAAAACTAATTTCTAATTTCAAGCTAACGAATGAGCGAGGCAACATTGAAGGGAGGAATCCTTTGTGGTATTCTCAAAGGCTGTCAGAGACTAAAAGAGAATATTCGTATCTAGTTTTACTAAACTAATGATTGCGAAAAACGATCGCTATGACGCGGGTATAGCTCAAAATTTGGATGCAACATAAAGTTGGCTCCGAAAAACGATGCAAATCTTCAAAATTTTTAAAATTTTCCACCTGAACATGCTTGCAAACTTTAACCTAACTCATTTGAGATCACTAACACCTTACAATTTCAGCTTGATTAACTGACTAAGTTTAGACGCTGGTTGCATTAAATTTTTCCTCGAAACATGCAGTGAAAGTGCCTACTTCAGACTTATTCAATACTTGAAATTTTTTTAAATAGATTTTCGCTAACTCACTCAAAGATTTCCTCCCATATTGATGGGGCTGGTAAAGAAATATCAATTCGCTTTGGATTTACCAGGGCAATAGCTCTAAGAGCATTTATTCTCTCTGACGTAGGTCTTCTGTTATCCATCAAATTCATATCTTTAATAAACCTCCAAGTAGAATTTCGAGCAAGAGCTACTTGGCCTTGAAATCCTATCTGATTGGCTTCCAGATTTAGATATTCTAGTCTTTTCCAGGTCTGATTTCTCCCAATCATTGAGGCTCCTTTACATCCAATTCGATTGCTGTCAATGTAGAGTCTTTCCAATTTTTTCCACGTCGTATTCCTTCCAATAGCGACCCCACCTTCGTCACCAATTTGATTCTGGCTTAAAGAGAGCTCCTTCAAATTACTCCAGGTGCTATTATAGCCGATAGCTAAAGCACCTCGATTTTGTATTGTATTAGCGAAAAGATCTAACACTTCAAGAAATTGCCAAGTGGTATTCTTTCCGATGGCTTCACCGCCTTGAGCAGCTATTCTGTTTATTCTCAGATCTAGAAGCTTCAGCTTTGTCCAAATCATGTTATTACCAATGGCCGTGGCGCCTTTATCACCAATTTCATTTCTTGACAGTTGGAGTTCCTCTAAATGGATCCAAGTTGTATTATTGCCGATAGAAGCTGCGCCGTCATCTCTAACCTTATTTTCATCCAAGCGAAGTACTTTCAAATTCTTCCATGTGGTGTTGTTACGGAGCAGAATGGTGCTTTTGTCGCCGATTTGATTTTGAGATAATGATAAAATCTCAAGATGTTTCCAATTAGTGTTCATGCCGATTGATGATGCTCCTTCGTCGCCAATGTTATTCCCTCCGAAATAAAGCCTTTTTAGGTTGGCCCAAGGTAGAGTATTGTCAGCTAGGATGAGAATTCCTGAAGTTCCGAATTTGTTGTGACTTAAATCAATCTCCTCGAGACCAAGGAAAATCTTGCTTTTGACAATCGCGGACACGCCATCATGACCAATGTCAGTCTTTCTCAAAAACAAAGATTTCAATCGTTTCCAAGTGTCATTTTCGCTAAGAGAGTAGCATGTATCGTTTCCAATGCTGGTCTCATTCAAATTGATGATTTGAAGATTCTCCCAAACCGCGTTTTTGAACAACAATTCTATTCCTTTGCTCGTAATATAAGGGTTGTAGAACAGGTCGATTTCTTCTAATCCAGGTAGTCTATACTCTGCCAGCACATTCGAGTCTGCTTGTTCAAGAAATTTCCCTCTGAAACACAACTTTTTGATTATACCTTCTTTATCATCTTTGCTTTGAATGATCTCTTCATATTTCTTACTTTTTACTTCAGATGCATTTATAAATTGAAGCAATTCTTGAAATCTCTCTTTTGTGATCATGCAAGCTAAGGCAGAATCTTTATCTCGGCCCACATGCACTCCTATTACGAAGAATGCACGATAGTTTTTTGTCTTCTCTACCTCTGAAAATACACCTCCTCCACCTTGACTAGGGCCCGCAGTAGCATCGTAGTAAATAATGCCAGTCTCTGCCTCAATTTTATGAATTATTCCTCTCTCTCTCCACTGCTCGAAGGAAATTTCGCTTTTTTCTTTCATCTTCTCCAGGGTAGGGTATCCCACGACAGATATTCCTTGGTCTTTCAGTCGGTCCAAGTGCTCTACGGATATTGCTTCCAATCCACAGTAGCCTATCTCTCTACCAATTGGGGTTGTTAGAATCAACAGAGCATAGTTCTCTTCTTCTCCTTGATAACTGATAAACTTTTCAGGGACAAACATATCTTGGACTTCAATCTCGCCGAAAGGAGCCTCGTCTCCATTTGCTCCTGGAATGAATCTGATGTACGGGTACTTTTTTCTGACAGGTTTTTGATTATCATAGACATCATGAGCTGCAGTTAAGACAAGATCAGGTCCAATCAGCACTCCAGATCCCCATTTCATAGTTGTTTCGCTTTCTGACTCTTTTATGATCACCATTCCATGAGTGCATTGAGGGAATGAGGTCGTAATCATTTCTCTCTCTCTTAAATTATCATCAGATTCAATTGTTTGCTGCTGCTCTTTCATTGTGGAGATTTGATGATCTGCTTCTGGCATTATTGGTTCCACTTTCTTATATAGCAGTTGTTTACAGCTATGTTTTGAATATTTTGAGGAATCAGAGGGCTTGAAACACCTTGTCAAAGTTGCAAAGTAGTCTTTACTATCAATTATAACTCCAAATAGTGCTTCTTGGATCGCAGTTTCAATCTTTATTTCATTTCGAGCTTTCACTCGTGAATTTTCCATTGTGTAATCCACTCAATGGTAGTTTATTGGTTCTTTGATCTTGAAATTTATCAATCTATTATCAACTCTTGCCAGTCCAATTTAATTAAATTACTGCTCCAAGTGTACCGATCAACTCTAAACGGGATTATTTTAATTTTTTTTCAAGTGACAATGCTGATTTTGAGTGAAGTTTCGTATTTGGACCTTAGTCGTTGATAAGAAATGTAAAGAGATCTATAATTCTTTTGTTAATGAAGATCATAAAATCCTAAAGTGAGTTCCCGCAACGATACTTGAAATGTCATAAGTATTTTTGGATAACCTCGATATTTCTTGTCTTGCATTTCAACTCTATTTCTTTTCTATTTCAAATTTAGAGGCTGAAAAATAACTCAGCGAGTGAAGCATCTTTTATGGTATTTTCTTATTATATGAAGCATTCCGAGATAAGATAAGGTCAGTTCCAATCATTATTTACTATTTTGTCATTAGAGTTTGTAAAAATAAGATTCCAGCAGGGAAATTTAATGTTTGCAAAGAACTCTGAATCAAGGTGCCCTGTCGTCACAGCAAAGAAACTCTATATTTCAGTCTAATTAAGTTTTTTTATTGTACCAGGAGCTTTTTTCAATTTGTTAACCGACCAAATGTGAGCGAATGACCGCTGGTAAAAATTATCCCTAAAAAGAAAGAAGTGCGAAAGAAATGAACCAATTGAGTGATATGATTGGTAGATTTGGATCTCCTCAGAAATTACTGGTTTAGGGCCATAACTTTTTATAAACCCTGTTATTATTATTACCATACAATTCTAAAGTCTTTTTATTTGTTGAGGTTTCTTCTATCATCCTGAAAGGTGTCAATATTTCTCTAATATGAAATATCAGAAATAAACTGTAAACCTGTATACTAAGAAAATGCATTTGTTGCTAAAATATTTATTTTAAAACTCAGAAAAATTAAGTCCCGAAAACAGAAATTGTAATTTTTGAGCAAGAGTAAGCATCCTTTAAATTTGATTTTTCATAAACAATTTTTGGTTTTACATTATTGGAACCGACATTCATTGATTTTTCTGATGTACATTATTATTATACTCGAATTTTGACTGATGCGAAGCGAATCAAGCACGCTTTGAGCACTAAATTTATCTTCTAAACATCAGATCCTGGTATAGATGGAATGTCAATTCTTTGGTAAAAGTTCGATGGTGTTAATTCAGCAGATCAATCTCTTTTTCTAATTTGCATTTTTTTTTATGTAATCTATGAGCTTATTTAAAACCGAAATTAACTTAAACAGGTAAAGTAAGTTGCCACGCAGTTCAATCTCTCAAAATCTCTGAGTAATGAATTAACTTCTATGAAACTAAGTATTCTTAGAGAAAGAGAGTATATCAATAGGGAAATTCTTTCCTTTTGAAAAAGAGGTAGGTCCATAATCCATGATATTAATCTTCTGGAGACGCGAGAGCAGCAATTTCCAAAAATCATGACTACCTTAGAGAAATCAGAATAATAATTAACATTCTCAAATTTTAGAGTTGCTACGAATTTTACTCTAAATGAAAAAAAATCGTCATAGTCGCTTTCGGGTACATTCATTTTGAAGTCCTTTTTGAATCAAAGAAGGAGGATTGCCAAAATTTCCGAACATTTTGGTTATAGTAAGTCTCTTGCCTTCGAGTTACCAATGATAGATTTGTAAATTTTAACCCGAACCGAATCAATAAACTAATTAACTTATTAATATTTTTTTCAGTAATTTGAGTACACCGAAAGACCGAGAGACAAACAGTGGCCGATGAGAAAAGTCTTTAAGAGTTAACCTCTCGATCTCATACAATACTCTCGAAATTCTTGCAAAGAATTCACATTCGAAAATCTTTTGGGATCCGATATAGATTTGTATGAAGCCAACTAACTTTATTGGCTTCAGGGCTGGGTCGGATGAAGCGGAAGAAAATCTGGGAGGGCTATATTATCCACCACTCTCCCTTATGAGTGTTACAATCGACTTAGAGTTGAATGATTTTAATAGCAATTCGTATCAACAGTTTCGAATTATCGATAAGACAGCCACAATCCAACTTAAAGAAATCTATCCATTCTCAACAGCTGAAAAGAATTTATCTCAGACACCTCAACAGCCACTGACTCAGGTGGAAGCACAATTGCAAAAGCTCTGTCTCACAAGGAGTACTTTCTCTGAGTCTTGTACGATTACAAATTGTCGGAGGATTAATCCAAATAATGAGATTCATTGATATTCGATGGCCTCCCAATGTAGCAGATTATTATTCGACTTCCCACATTGATCCTACTTCGATAATGCTACCAATCGACTTTATAACCGAATGGAACGATCCGTGAGCCGATAGAAACTACTCATTGCCTCGTGTATTTGAAGAGTATGAGACCCAATTGTTTTTCAGTGACAATTACAGCAATGAGATGTCGAATCTAATGTTATGGATCTCAATTATTGGCAGCAGTGTGTTACTATTCCATTTGCTCAAGAGATTCCTGAAAAAAATGACAAATAAGTTGGAACTTCCAAAAACTAACGCTCGAAAGAAGCTTCTCGATAATTACATTCCTTTAATTCATAAATTGAATCAGCAAATGAATCGTACTGATGATTCTATTCTCTGGAACTTTTTGCTGATGTTGTTCTCTCGTGCTACCAGTCAGGCAACTTATGGGCTTTCTTTAATATGCGCTGCGCATCGGCATTAGATGAACCTTCCACAGCAGCCACAAATGGTTCGCTGGCAACAGGAGTGATCTTCTTTTTGCTATATCTTCTGCTCGCAGGTTTTCTATTAAAACTCGTTCTCAGCAATCTGAAGCATGTCCTCAATACAGAAGAACATCTTCGCCCATCACATTTGAAAAGATATCAATGCTTATTCGAAGACTTTCGCTGTGAAAAAAAGATTCAGATGTTATACGTACCCATTTCCCTCCTAAGAAGTTTACTGCTGGTCTTGATCATCGACTTTATGAATTTCTCTCCTGTCACTCAAATAATTCTTTTCTGGACAACGAATTTGGCGTTGCTCATTTACAAACCTCTCAAAGAAAAGTGGATGAGGATATTCACATCGATAATCGAAATCATGATACACAGCTGCATCACCATCAGACTCATTATTGGAATTGTTGATCCATTTGCAGATATTGATGCAGTAACACGAGACGAGATCGGATTTGTGTTTCTCTGCCTGAGTATTTTATCTACTTGTGCAGGAGCATTACTCAGCTTGGTACAAGTCTTGGAGCTAGTAAAAAGTATCTACGAATATCTAAAAACCCTTCGGGCAAAAAAGAAGCAAGTTTCTCCAATTCCCCTCCCAGAGAACCCGATTGCCTCCAAAGAACTGAAAAATCTCGAAGACAAAATTCTCGAAACAAATGAGGATGGTCTATTGAGAAGGCAAACTTCGTTGCCCACTCAGAAGATAAGTCCAGGATCCGGAGATCGTGAAATGTTTGAGGATCTCGCGAAGTTAACTCCAGAAATGTTTGAGAAAAAACAACTGTATGGAGATTTGAAGGGATGGTGGGCTGCGTTCCGCTCCGAATATGGTAGTAAAATTAGCGATATCTCCTCCGATCGGAAGAGCAGTAGACCGAAAAGTCGAATTAGGCTTTTTTCTGGAAATGATCCTTGATTCATACGTCGAAAAATTGTATTGGAGTGAGATATCAAATAGTTAACCTTTTTTTTTTTAAAGATTCGATTTCATGCCTGGTGAAATTCATTTTGTTCAAAAAGAATAAACTAGATTACTCGTAGAAGATTGATCTAATAGTGACATGATTCTTGTGTCAGCTCAAGGATAGAATACCCTTCATAGCTTATTTAGGGGTAGGCTACTATTATCATCTTATAATTAAGATAAAAACAGTTTTCGTATAATTCTGCAATAATATTGGTAAATGTCACACTCTTTATGTTAGAAACGTTCTGAACTAAAAATATTTGCGAAATTATAAAAGAGTCTATGATGTGTTCACCTCTTATCCTCCTCTACGAGAAATAATTGTGTAAGGCTTGGCCTAGACATTCTTCACTTCGTCATTGTTTCTTCTTAAGTTTTTTCAGTGCTGATTTTTGGGAGTTTGCAAAGTTGTGACTCTCATCGATTTATTTCAAAATTTATAGCTAACTGAAGCTCAAGTTGAAAGATATGCTCCTAGCAAAACGATCAAAGCAGCTGTTGTGATACAAAATGAGCATTCTGGAAGTCTAATGGGGGTATATAGCTATTCGAAGACTATCGTGAACATTCATCGTATTCTCATATCTTCCTGCCTGGTTATTTTATGCGTTTCATTAAATTAATTTCCTTCGTTAGAGTGCATACGTTCTAATAATCTTCGTGATGAGAATCGTGTTTGATTCCGTTTTATTTGAACACCCTTATGAATTTAGTGAGTGCGGATATTTTGTAGACTTAACAAATTTGCACAATGTTGCTTCTTGTATACTGGAAAAGATCAATATGAGAAAAGAGACGGCTAAGCTGGGAGCTGAGTTTAAGGGACTTTTCATTTACGAAATGAACCCAGCAAAATATCCTACAAAATAAAAGCTCTATTTGAAGCGTCTCTTGATTCTAACCAAGAGGAGTGCGAGCACTTATGGATTTCTCATAAACTTCTTCTTCAAGCTCTTGCACAAAGATTTCTCGGAATTAAGTTGCAATTTTATTGAGTAATGTCATTGCATTACCAGTGAAGAAATTATCTAATTTCTGAGTAGATTATTCAGGTTTAGATTTTTATCAAATTAGAAAATGAGAAAGACGTTTCCATTAATTTGAAAATCTAAGCTACATCGTTCAAGGTCAAGAATTGAAAAGATACCCAGGGAAATCGAGATCTTTCATCAGTCGTTCGAGCAGAGAATTAAATCTCTGATATATGATACCGATCTTTGAAGATCACGCAGGCTTCCACGTTGTTCGCTATGGTCGTTTCCTTTCACTGGTAACAGAAGCGATTGTATCACTTTGTAAGGATAGAGAAATCCCGAAAAATTTCTAAATTAAGAAGATGTTAAATTGATATCCTCGTATGATTTATTGCGAATGTTCCTCATTCATTTTTTGGTTCCGAAAAAGGCTAACTAAAAATTAACGACTAATAGTAATTTGAGACAAGAATATTTATTTAATTCGAAGCAAGATCCAAGAAAAAAAATTTTTAATTATTTTTCAATTTTTTTGGCATCAGAGTTTTAGGGCCTTAAGTTCAATATAAGCGACAGAAGAAGAATAGCATTGGAAACTTTTTGACTTCTATTGTCTGGCAAAATAAGTTTCGCTAAGAAAATTTTTTTTCATTTCTTCCAAGCGCACTATATTTTGCGCACCTATGATTTATTTTATAAGTTCTGGAGTGCCTTTTCCTGGGTCGTATGATCATTTTGTAGTTTTTCGCAAAAGGTTCTGGGTCATTTACTCAGCTCCCAGAGAAATGAAGGGATGCATAAAAGTTTTGAACTGAATCCGCTCAGAAAAAGTCGATGAAAGTCTCCTTCTTTGTTCGATACAGCAAGAAAAATCACTTCAGTGCTCCTATCTAACTTATAAAACGTTCGCAGTTTTGCTAATTTTCTCTATGAATCCAAATCCCTATTTCTTTTACTCATGGGAATTAGGTTTCAAAAAATTTTCATAACAAGAGCAACTATCGTGAGGCTGCAACTAAAGGGACTACCTTTCCAGTCAGCATTTTCAAACTAGCTTCAACCGTGTTCTTTATGATGATGAGGAATCTCCTTCAGGAGATTAGATCGGATTTTACATGACAGGTTTGAAGAGGTGTAGAGGTGTCACCACACCTAATTCTGGTCGCCTGGAAACGTTTCTTGTAGGATCCTCGTCATTCTAATAGCAGCTTGCAGCTTTGGTAAATGAGAAATATTTGAAAAGAAATGAGCAGAACTTTCAAATTTGAATCCTTTAACATTGCTAAATAGGATTCCTTCAATATATTACTACTGATTTGATTAGGGCACTTTCCTATTTAAAGTTGAAGGAAAAAGAAAAATAAATTGTAGTGGAGTTTTTGTTTGCTTCAATCCTGTTGAAGCAAGATTAGAGTACTCAATGCTTTCTTTGAAAACGAAACATGAAAACTCACGTCAATTACTTCTGAATAAACAGAATCTCCGTTTTATACTTCCAAACCTTGTCAAATGCAAGAGCGAGAGCGGTCGGAGCCATAACTGGATGTGATAGCTAAGTTGAGCTAGGAGCACGATGCAATCGCGAATTTGTTTTTTAGAACCAGGTAAATAAAAATATAGAAAGTAAATACCCCGTATATATTAATAAATTTATTACTTGTCATGCTAACAGACTATTTCATTTGAAATACAAACAGACAGAGGAAAGAGTTAAAGAAACTAATAAAAACTTAGCAAGGAAACAAACTCACTAATTAAAATTTCCAAATTATATCTGCAAAATACAATAGAATTTTAAGTTTGAGCTCGATCGAGCAAACCAAGTCGGATAATCTTCCTGAGTGGACTAAAATTAGATCCGAAAAGTCCCAATTTCCTTGCCAGATCCTTCAAGCTACTCTTACCTAGCCGATTTCTACCAACTAGGATCTAACAGCCCTGAAAAGAAATCTCAATCAAATTAATTTCTCACAGGAGTCATTTTAAAAATTTTTTAGAAATCTTTCATGAGAGTTATCCCTTTTTAATTCCGGGTATTTTCTTGCACTGAGATAAAATCGCGAATTTATTCTATTAATTTCGGATGACTCAACAATTAATTAAATTAGTTAGAATGAGAACAATTTTGCACTATCTCGAGTCGTTTAGAAGAATTTAGAGTTTTATCATCCAAGTACTCATCGAACCTTAAAATAATTAATATAAAAACAATGACTACCTCTAAAGAAATAATTTTTTCGCTCATTCTGTTCCTTAAGTTCTGCTACGGCGCTTATATCACTGTCGATCCAGAGGCCGAAGCCGATCCGTCTCAGTTGATTGTCAACACTCTCCAGGATGCCTTCAACTTACTATACGACTCTGCATCAGGGAATTTTTACGATCCTAACAATACAATTATGCTTGCTGCGAGCACTGCTGGAACAACCCAAGACATAGGCAATGTCGTAGTGAACAATGGTAGTGGAGGTCTTGAAATCCTCTTTGAAAACACACCAACTACAGCGGTTGATCAACTATCCGTTTGTAGCACCCTCCCTGTGATCCGAATTTCGAAAGAAGCCCAATCTTCCTTCATATTCTATAATCTAACGTACTTTACATTGCAAGGCGTATATCTGCAAATATTTTATTCCGGACACTTTTTCTGCAAGACAATACAAAATATCACACTCACGAATTCTTGCTTCAAAAACGATTATTTCACGGAAGAGATCCATACATATGCTGCGGCATTCCATGAAATTCTACTGTTGACACTCTCAAACTCATTTTTCTATCAGAGAACTCGAGCAGGCTACGGAACATGGCTCACACAGCTTTTTTTAGTTGAAAATATGACGATATATTTGGAAACACGAGAGACAGACGTCATGCCTGGGACAGCTTATGACGATCACACCATTTTATTTGGAGGAGGTTCCACGGGAGTTTACAGAAACACGGATGTTTATTGCCAGGAACAATTTCAGATCACCCAATCGGTATTCGCGGGGGTTTTCGTTCAGGAAGTCACTGTGTCGAATTTGAGTTATCATCATTGCTCTATTTACCGCGCCAGTAATGCTGTAATAAACTTCCGGCTTGGCGTCAACGTGACAATAACGAATATAACTGTTTCGAATCTCGCACTGGACTTGAATAGACTCGATCCGGGATTTTCTGAGTATTTTGGTATCATTGAGATGAACTCTAATACATTCTATTCGATCTCAAACATTTATTTGGGAAATTCCTCTATGAATGGGTCCTACAATGCCAGCTCCAATGGATTTTATATGATTAGAGTAGGAGATGTTCGATCGCAATCAACAACTAAAGGGCAGATATTTGTTCAAAACGTTACCGCTGAGAACCTAGCTTTCGATGGAAAGCATTCACTGATACGCATGGATTCTACTACTATAGCAAAATGCGAGAGCTATATTATTAAGGACGTCTTTATCAAAAATGTCAACCTCAACTACGGCGCTCTGATAATGACTGCTCCCTCATTTTCCGATGCTTCGTTCACCGAAACCTTCGTAACCTCCGTGCAGAATTTCACCGTCTCCAATGCAATTCTCTACAATACTGCCATTATCCATTCCTTAAATGCCTATCTCGGAGGGTATCTAAATGAAATATATGCAGTGGAGATGACAGACGTAACATGGACTAGGATTCAGTTTACTGGGACGTTTCTTGCTGATCCGTTTAGCATTATTGGAAGTCAAGTAAAGATTACAAATTTGAGGATGACCAACAATTCGATCTCTGGATGCGTATTTGGTTCGAGTAGTCTGAAAATGTCTAGCTTTATTCTCTCAAATTCGACGGTAGAAGATCTATATATTGCTGCAGGCGCCTCGTTTTTGGGGTATAAATTAGATCGCACGGCCCAATTGCAACTTGATCCTCTGTTTTTTGACGACACCCTGAAGATATTCGAAGTCGAAATGAGACCGTTCATGATTCTTAATTGCAGTTTCACCAATATTACTCTGGAAACTGGCGCTACTTTCATGACAAGCAAGAATCCAAGCGTGCTGCTCATCAACAACACCTTCCAAGATATCAAATCGGCGGGGTCGAGTCTTTTCCTCTTCGGAGGTTATACCCCCCCAACTACAAAACCTGCTGACTATTCATTCGGGAGTACTATCCAGGCCATAGACAAGAGTTCTATTATGCTCAATCGGAAGTACAGACATTCAAGACTAATACATCTGAAAAGCCGATGTTTATCATATATGTGAAAGGGAACACGTTCAGAAATATTTCTTCCACCGATGAATTATACGTAATCAGTGTCTCAGACTTCACGTTAGAGACCAGCGCAGTTTTATTTTTGAATAATACGTTTGAGAATATAGCTATTAACACCCTCAACGATTATAGCGTTCTTGGAGTTTCGGAAATCAAGGAGTTATTTGTTCTCGATTGCTCCTTCCTTAATATCTCAGGGAGTGGCAGCATTGTGGAAACTAAATCAACGTTAATTCAAAGTCTGCTTTTCAATGCAAATTCAATGAGTTCTATCACAGAAGGAGCCGGATATAAAATAGCAGCTTCAATCTGCATGAAAATAAGCATTGACCGCGATAATATGTCTCAGATTAACACGCAGGATACCTGGATTAGCATCAACTGCGACAGACTTCAAAGCACAATCCGAATGACTAATTCAAATTATACAGACGTCAATATTACCTATACAGATGATGAATTGCTTGAAACCGTCTTCCTGATGGCTCACGCGCAGCAAGCCCCTAATGAAGCAGAAGGAAGTTTCAAGATGCAGAATTGTAGCTTCTCGAAAATTATTTTTGATAAGACTCAGCAGCTCTACACTCAAGATATGTTCACAAGCCCAATCATAGAAATAGCTGTCAGTAAATCGAGCGCAATTATCGAAAATTGCGTTTTTAGTGAGATGGTGAATACTCCTGTTGACAGCATCATGGCAATATCTGCTGATAGCATTTCATTTAGTGGCTGCGTGCTGCAAGGCTTGAAGTTTTACGAGGATAATGGGTGTTTAGCGCTTGTGTCTGGAGCTATTACCTTACAGGATACTATATTTAAGAACAACCAAGCAGAGCTAGGACAAAAAAGAGGAGGAGCGCTTATTGTTCTCGTAAATCCAATAGAGGGCTTTACAATGGAGGTAAGTGTTCAAAATTGCAGTTTTGAAGGGAATTTGGGAAGCTTGATTGCCTTCGAAAATTTGATGCTCAATCTGAATGTGAACGACACAATACT
>ENA-UOUE01000305-UOUE01000305.1-compost-metagenome-genome-assembly--contig:-NODE-305-length-41176-cov-9.977907_pt1 | contig 41176 bp, 23 predicted proteins | sample MGYA00238146_ERZ747223 | MGnify/ENA primary metagenome ERZ747223 (study PRJEB28781, sample SAMN06268865) | compost metagenome | isolation source: single cell | place: USA: California, Emeryville, Joint...
TGAATCATAGGCGCTATATAAAACTACATAACACAAATCACTTTATAGATTTTGCCTTTGAAAGTAGACAATTTTGAAAATTGGGTCTCTAAGGTCATAGCATTATTAAATTCAGAAAATGTTGTGAATTGATACCTCCCCTTTGTGTTTGGAAGAGAATTGTTTTTTGTTGGCTTGTGGTTCAAATAGATATTTGTATAGTAAATCTCATCTTGACGACACCAAGTGAGATGATGGTAAAACTTTTCACAGATAATTTGAGCAGATGTCTAATTCAAAAAAACCAACGGGAAGAGATGAATTTTATTCTTCTTATTTATTTAATTATCAGTTAAACAATCGAATTAGCAATAATAATTCAATTTGAAAGAATGTCGCTAAATTCTCTTCCTTGCGAAGAACATCAAGACGATAAGTCCATATCTGACTTAGACATCGTATCTTTTTTCTATCACCTATCTCCTCTGAGACTGACTGAATTTTCAGGATGTCAATCAAGCTCTACTCGTAGAAGCACTCAAAAAAGATAAGAAAGAAATCGATGACCTGACGGTAAATCCACACACTTTCTCTTTCGTTAACTAACATTTGACTCTACCAGAGAATCTATGACGTGGTTTGCGGATTAAAGTTCTTTAAGAGTTTGTTTGCGGAAACCGATCCTCTACAACGAAACGAAGTTCTGATGAAACTCTGCTCGAAAATAAAATACGAACGCATTCCTATGGGAAAATTCGTGTTTCGTCAAGACGATCCATCTAACAATAAATTCTATGTCATCCTCTCAGGAGAGGTCGGGATAATAACAAACAAAAACTATTCTGATTTGTACGCACGAGACAAAGAGGTTTACGAAAAAACTGTACGACTAACAAGTGCTCTAAGAGGATCTTCGCGAAACACTCTAAGTTGCGTAAGCAGCCTCTCTCAACTAGACGCGAGTACAAAGCACGAGTTGGATGAGATAGATGAGAACAGGTTCAAGTATTCAGATAAGAAATCTCCATCCATCGTCAGGCGCAGAGATTCGAAAGGAGCGAGTTTGACTGCTCTCGCCAAACTTACCAATTACATGGGAACATCCATAATACCAAAGGACAAGTTCAAAGAAATCATGAACAATACCTCCTTAAAAAGTGGAGAGAAACAAAAGAAAGACGACGGTCATGAAAGCGAAGATGACGAAGAAAAGGCAAAGGAGAAAGTTGATAATTCTGAATTCAAAAAATTTGCTTCACGATATGGCTTTCTTGTCAGAATATTGAGTAAAGGAGCAGAATTTGGAGACGCTGGTATACACTCCCTATATCTTTTTTTTAGGTCTAACTTCTGTGTTTTTACAGCGTTAAAAGAGCCTGGGAAAAAGAGGTCTGCTTCGATTCTCTGCAAGACGAATTGCGAATTCTTAGTCATAAATTGTCAGACCTACAACGATTTCATTCGAAGAAAGAGCGACCTGAAGAGCGAGTTTTTGGTCAAGAGCTTTCCTTTTCTAGCTTCGGTTTCTTCATCACAAATGAGGAACAAAATATTATATTCCTTCACAGTAATACTCATTACTTATTTAATGTTCATACTATTTCTTTTCAGAGCGGGAGCTTCTCCCAAGGACAGCTCTTAACGAATGAGGGTGTCATTGTGAAAAAACCCAAACTCTATCTAATTGAAAGCGGAGAGTGCAAAATCCAAAAGAAATATGTAGTTACCGTCCGGAATCCGTGTCGACCGGACGAGATTCTGCAGGAAAAAACTCACTGGCTCACGCTTTGCACAGTGGGACCTGGCACTCTTCTTGGAGAAGAAGTGTTAGAATACACTCGACCTCATGAACACTATGATTATCGTGTGATAGTATCTAAATCTTTTAGGTATTACTCTTAATTAACCATTATTTTTGCTCTAGGTTTCATCAATAAATCTCTCGGTCCTATCAATTTCCAAAAGGACATTAGTCAATATACACACTGAACTCGAGGATCAGATCCGGTCATATTATCAAATGAAGAAGAAGCAAAGGAATGAAATTTATCAACAAATGGTATCAGAGCTGGAATCGAAGGGGAAACATGTACAACAGACAGAGAAGTTCCTGAGAAAACATGTTAACATGGCACATGCGATTAACAAAGCTACAATGGGCACTTTTAACCGAAGATTGTTGAGAGAGTCCTCTACTTCAACAAAGGAAAACGTCCAAAGCAACACGTCGTTGCCTCAATCATCGCTCTCGCCTATTTGTAGCACACCTTCACTTCCAGAGCGAATAAATCACAAAAAACATCAAGCAAAAACCTTTCGAATTAGCACTTGCCAATCAAACAACGAGCTACCAAAAGATGAAGCCCTCTTTGAAAATGCGATCCTTGAGGATGATACCTTTAGTCAAGATTACAACGACGAGTCCAAGCAAGAGCGAATCTCAGTAATGGAAATTGGTGAAAATCCGACCAATACTGCAAAAAAGCGATTCTCTCAGCAAAAAGATGAAATCGAAGACCTTTCTAAAAACGGCACCGTCTTCCCAAGCCATTACAGATTATCTCTCAGTCCCAAGTGTGAAAGATTTAAACAATCAAAAGCCACAGCCATTTTAGGCAACAAGCAAGAAGTTGTAGGCCAGACCACTCGCGAAAAGAGCATCAAAGAAGAACTGATCTCGATGACAGAGAAAGAAAAGTCTCACAAACGTTCTTTAACGCTCTGTCCAGGACCACAGCAGCAACAACTACAGCAAAAAACGCGATTCAGGATAAGAGTCGCTAGCCAAGTGGAAGAGAAATTTGAAAAAATACGTGACACACAACAAGAGCACCATCAAATGAATTATTTGTCCAATCTTCCTGAGAAAGCTCCCGACAGCTATCGCGCCGATAAAATGAAATTCGTTTTCACACAAGATAAAGAATCACGCATCAGGACTTTCAACAAGGAAAAACAACTCAGGAGGGGAGGGATCAACGAATCTAAATCAATGAACTATCTTACTCACAAGGGTGATTTTGGAACTTCAATTAAGCTACGATTAGTTCAAATTAGACCCTTGAAAGAATCCAAAGACATGCTGCTTGTCTCCAATATCAATTATCTAAAGCCAACTCCAGAGCATCAGGCAGCTACATGGTTTAGACCTAATCCTTTGATTTCCTCTGGAACCCCGAACGAAGATTATTTCAACAAAACAGGCTTTTCGTTAGCTGGAAGCAAACAATCCAATGATCAGTCAAAAAGCAGCTTCAAATTCATCACTCAGGACGAGAAACCGAGCCTGAAATGCGAGGGCAAGCAATTACAAGCAGACGACATTTTCAACACGACTCTCGATTATGGAATAAAAGAAAGCCTTCCAGTGATTTCAGTTGAACCTACTACCTCAAGAATTCATGTGTCACAATCTACCCTTTCAGACCGAGAGAGTAATAATGAAGCTAAAAAAACTAGTCCCATTTACCAGACTCTGCTGATGAAGAGCATGATTCACAAGCAATTGCACAGAAAAGGTTTGAGCTTAAGCACGAATCGGTCGTTCTCACAGAATAGTACTGCTGATAATTTGCTGGATACTGCGCTCAGCTTCAACAGCAATAAAATGACTCTAGACAATAGAAGCCCGATGGCTTACTAAGTAATTAAAAAGTGAAAAGATACGCTAAAGATATTTTTTTTTGATAAGATATTATCGTATGAAATATTTCTCTCGTTTTTTTTTTTTAAGAGAGCAAACAAGATCTCATTGCATGAATGTGAACTCATGCTATTTATTCGTATGCACGATTAACTCTGTTTTCAAATTTTGTATGTGCAGTAACTGACCCTTGCTGTTACTCCACTCCGTAACTAATAATTGAAAGAAAATACCAGAATGCTTATGCTCTCTTGCCAAAATTAATTAAGCTCTGGCATTCGTTTCATAAATAAAATGAATATAAGAAACACTAAATCAAATCCAAATTACTAACATTCACAGTCTCTGTTAATCTAAACTTTATACAATTGATATTATCAATAGTAAGTTTGGTAATCTAGTTGAAATCTTATGGGCTTGCAATTTTTGAGTTATTGTTCGTCGAGTCATGATCTTCAATACCTCCAGGTAAATGAAAGAAATCATTGATATTTCTATTCGAGCTCAGATGTTTCAATAGACGCGTATCGTCTTCCCCATAGTTCAATTGTTGTGGATAGTAACTGCCCATATTTGTTCCATCCAAATTAGATCTCTTTTCAGTGCTAATTTCGACTGGCTTATTGAGCACTCCGCTTGAATAATCCTTTCTGAGGTTTTCTCCTTCTTCTTCTCCTTCGCCTTCTTCTACTCCCTCAGAGCTCTCATCTGAAGAATCATCTTCAGATTCTTCTTGGATCTGTGAAGGGTGATTTCCGAACAAACTCTTTCGGTCTGGAAAAGCGGGTATAGCTGATGCTTTTCTTATAATCGCAGGCGGCGACGCTGGTTCTCTCTCTTCTTTTAATCTTCCAAATTCTCTCGCATAATCACAGTCATGATTTTTTCCAGCAACGTTGCCTTGAAAATCATATTCTCCTTTTGCATCGTTCAGATCTGTAACGTGACCTAACAATCCCTTCTTCGATTCTGCCGATGGTATGAGAAAAGACGTGTTATTAACAGCGAGAAACATCAAAAATTTTACCAACTGAAAAATTGAAAAGCTTTTTGCAATTTTCGTAGATAGTAACCATTTTTTCATTAAGAGTGAATTGATAATTCTCCATGCTGTCTATCGATTCAGCAATATTTTTCACCGGAGCTAGCATTTTCAGGAGACTTTCTGCCTCCTCAGATTCTTTTTCATGCATCTCTTGTATAATTTCACTGATCCCTTTTGCTTTCTCCGTTATTCTCCTGGAAGCATTAATGAAACCATTGTTGAACTGAAAAGATGCTAGTGATGACTACTTTCTTTTGATTCGAAATCTGTTCACAGTGCCCATGAGGTCAATGTGTTTTAGCATTCGCTCTTTAAAATCACGAGACTTCTTTTTTCTGAGCAGTCTCAATCTATATTGCGTTTGAATCACCACTGCAGCCTCACTTCTTAATTTATCATGTATTCTTTGCTCTCTTACTAACTCTTCATATGACTGAGGAATAATGAATAGTTAACCATCAATGTCATTGAGTTTCGAAAGAAGTTATTACGCTCAGTTCAGCTTTGCTCATTTCGGTGTAATTATTCAATATAACCACAAATAGTGACAGGAGGAAGACTCCCCAGATACACGCACCGATCGAAACAAACCTTCCAAGATGTGTTGACGCATAAATATCGCCATATCCAACTTAATCGCAGCTTAGCCAAGGTAACCCAGAATCAATTACTTGTTGTCATGGTAACAATAACGCACCAAAATGAATTCCAAATGTAGTTGAAGTTGTTCGCGCGAGCATTAGTTATAAATGGTCTTTCGAATATCCTCACCCACAGCCCAAAAAGGAAAACAGAGAGGACTAACCCAAGCAAGAGGACCCAAAACGATTTGTACTTTAGATAAGCTTTGATCGCAAATTTTGAATCCGCTGTAAAGCCATTCATTTTGCTATAAATAAAGTATTAAACTAAGTATTTGCCATGCTTAACTGACCAAACACGCGTTGCTCTGGGATTCGTCCAAAACGTATAGTGATCGAAAAGCCTGAATATGACGTAGAGTCTCGAATACATTAAAAACAAGATGTACTCATTCAGAGATATTTTAAAGGTGTTTCCTTTCGTTTAAAAATCAGAGCCAGAATTAAATAAACGATTTACCTAGTTGATAATTCATAATTACGGCATCTAACCCAGGTGGGCAATGAATCCAATTCACGATGACTTCAAAGATGAATTTGAAAAGGAGAGGCGATTCAAGTAAGGTTGCTAATCAAAATATGATAGGATGCGCATTGATTTTTGTTCTAGTATTACTGTTTGAGTATATAGCCCTTCTGCATTTCAGGAGCTCAAGCTCGATTTGATAATGCTTTAGAATGAACAAAGCTGGTTGAGTAAGTTTAAGTTATTGAAGGAACTTCGCAAACAGTAAATACTTGAGAGAAGACAAGTAATGAGAACCAGAGATCTTAAAATGTGATTTGGAAGATGACTGTCATGTTCATTATTGTAGAATATTTCATTCTATTGCATATTTCTACTACTTTTCTGGAGGGAATTAGCAAGTTTACCTCAGCAAACGCTATAATAAGTCCACTCACGCTGACAGCCGAGGCAAAGGTGTCGTATTTTTTGAGCTGGCTTTTTAATGACGCAACTTGAGCGTCTGTTTGCTTTTCATCTCTCTTTTCAGTCAAGAACGGTTTGACTTCAACTAATTGACCAATTTTCAGTTAGCATAGATGAGTTGGCTCTACCTTTCTTGTCTTGAGCTTCTGCACTTGGCCTTTTTCTGGATTTCGGTTCGTCACTTGGTTTTTCAGAAGTTGTCGGTTGTAAGGCCCATGTAATCGATCCAGGAGGAAATATAGCATTATCCGAAACTATCTCTTCTGCTGATGCGTCTACAACTGCGTTTTCATAAGTTTTCTTATCGTTTGCATGTTTGTATTGGAGAGCAATTGCTCTTGCAAGCACGCTAGGTTCGATAGTAGCCATTAGATCGAATGAAGACCACTGAGTCACGTGAATTTATTCGAATTTTTATCGCAGTCTTAATTAATGTAACAAATTAAGTGAATAATTGAACTTATAGTGCATTGAACGGAGAGATATGTCAAAGTTTGAGCTTAAAGCAAACTAACTAACACAATAAACAAAAAAAAAGAGCTTAATCGACGTCGATGTGCAATATAGAACCGCAGAGGGAGAGAGGGGAAAAAAGTTTTTACCCGTATTTCTTTCTATTTTGATTTTAGAGCACGCTTTCGCCTTGACCGAACGGCGGAAGTTAATAAACTTCAGCTTATCTCTCATTATTTATATGTCGCTTGAGTAGATCAGCCACAGTTAATTTGACAACGCAACATTTGCGCGGTTGCTAACATCATCATATGCAGTGTGTTTTGTTGAGTTCCATCAATGCCAATTTTTTTATAATTAAGCTTGGACATTTGTACTCTCCTCTGTGTTCAGATTTAGTGAGTTGATAAAATAAATGGAAAGAATGAGCCTTCACACTAACCCACAGTTTCTTTACTTCAACCCACTGATATTAACGAAATTTCTCTATTTATTTCTACAGAATAATTGCAGAATGGATACTTATTCTAAAAGGAAGCTTACAAAAGTTGATAAGGACATTTACATTACACCTTCTGACGGCAAACACACTGAAACTCTTGTGTGGATGCATGGACTCGGAGACACTGCTGATGGATGGTTTGATATATTCTGTTCAGAGATCTCGCCAGTTCCTGAGGTAACGTTCAGCATTGTTGACTAATCTTACAACTCAAAATCACTCAGACAACCAAAGTGGTGCTGCTAACAGCTCCAACTAAGCCTGTAACCATTAATGGAGGAATGAAAATGCCTTCGTGGTATGATATTAAAGAACTCGGAATTTCTGAGTTTTCCGAGGAAGGCGTGAAGAAAGCTTTAGGACTCGACGAAATAGCTGAGAATTCGAAACGAATCAAGGAGGTTTTAAATAAAGAACTGGAAGAACTAGGTGGCAAATCAGAGAGATTATTCATCGGAGGATTTTCACAAGGCTGCTGTATGGCACTCCATTGTGGTTTGGAGTACGACAAACCTTTGGGAGGGATTATCTGCTGCAGCGGATACCTCTTCCCAGTGGCAAAAGAATCAAAGGAGAATTCAGCGGTTCCAATATTCATATCTCATGGTGAAGCTGATGAACTGCTCCCATGGAAGATATGTTCATTATCCTATGCAAAACTTGAAAACTCAGGCCATAAAATCACAAAAGTCATTGAAAAATATCTTGAACATAGTATTAACGAAAAAGTGCTGAGTGAAATGAAATCATTTTTTGCAAAATTACTGCAAGCAAAACCGTAAATTTGCGTACATGAAACTTCGTAGGTTGCGTTTGACTAATATATAAAGTTTGAAGACACATGAATTTTACATGAAATTAATCCGTACTCTTCAGACAACGCAGCAACTGTTCTCTTGTTTCTAAGTTTGGATAGGCAGTTCTAAAGGACAATTTAATGACAGTTTATGTAATTGAAACTCAATAACAAATAGTTAATCTTCCATGTCATCATCGTCTTCTTGAGGTTCAGCGATGTTGTGAATTCTGAGAACTCTTCTAATTTCTTGAAGATCAGAAACATTAGATTCGATCTTCGCTTCTAATTGGGTTATGTACGATTTTAATTTCTCGGTCGTTTCTTCCTTGAGTTGAGTCGCATAATCGATTTTTACTCTTTCTTGGCTCTGCTTAACTCTTTTATCGAGAACCTTAAAGTACTTCATGAGTTTTCGGACTCCCAGCCTGAAATAATTCCAATACACTTCTCTAATATGATACTTTTTGACTCGATGCTCCGGTGGGAGGGTTTGGGAATGGGTTGGAAACAAGGTATCCTCCTCTTCGTCAAGATGCATCGTAGCAAACTCCTTGACTTTTTTCCTGATTTTCTTTCGAGCTTCATATTCGATTAATATATTTTGTGAACACTTCGTACTCCATAGCTTCATATCCTTTTTCTCAGAATAATTTTCTGTAAAAGTTCCACTAAAGTGATCGATGATATTATGCAAGTTCGTCATTTCGTTCATCTCATTGCTTAGTTCAGCGAGCTGAGGTGTAATTGTTTTGCGCTTTTTACAAACCATGCTTTTCGTCAGACAAAAAAATTCCGAGAGGCCCATTTCTATCTTTTCCATTTTGACAGCTTCTTTCTTTGAACGCGAGTAAGAGTCATAGACGATGCCAATAAAGACATTTGCCAGGATCAACTTTCCGATGATTGTATAAGGGTAAAAGAAGATGAATGATATGAACAAGTCCTTAAAACTTCTGATGTTGACAATATTAAAGTCCTTTAAACCGGTAAGAGAGTCGAGCAGCTCTCTGAAGCCTTGGAACACATTAGAGAAATCCGAGTCGTAGATCCCGACTGTCAGGAGCATGAAATAAGCGAAGCCGACTAGAATAAAGACGTATATCACGATCATGTACATCAAGTCAGAGCCCACCCTCTTGAATGTCTGAGTAATCTTGTAGAAATGCAGGTTGTATGAATACTGAGAGACTAGGTGATTAACCGCGATTAAGAGAGTAATCGAATCGGCTAGTCGGAGATACCAGCATAAGGTTTGCGAGGTTTTTAGCTTTTGGATCAGCATCTCAGTAGGATAAGGGAAAGGCTGAGGATTCGTAGCGAGCGCGCTTGGGATGACTGAATCGAGTTTCTGCTGTAATGTGATTTCTATCACTAAGACGGCAGCTGTGAGAGCTGTCTCCACGATTAAGAAGATAGTGAATAAGATTTTGCCAATCTCTCCACTCAGAAGAAACTCTAAACGTCTGATAAATTCTGGTTTCATATCCTCACGTTTGTTTTTGACTGACACAGGGAAATGGTTGATGTATAATTGATACCAGTGCTCGTACAAATCGTTCTTTGTTTTAAGAGCGCGACCAACGTCGTATATGCATACGATGGCTGCAATAACGATGACTAGTTCAAGAAAGTACACAAATATTTCTTCTGAGGAAGGGCTGCCACTGATTTTAGGAGTGTTGAGGACGAGTGATTTAAAGTTATTTCTGATATTTCCTGCGGCATCTATGGTGAGAACGATCTGCACATAGACTGGCAGCTCCCTAGCAACGTGATAAAGAGCAGCTTCAAATAAGATTGAGTTTAGCGAGGAATCTATCAGTCCATCTTCGATCAATTGAGTTAGATGGGTTGTGGAGTTTGTAAGGTTTATGATATTAAGATACCCAGGTTTAAAGGGTGCGTAGTGGTAGGTTGTATTTGAAGTTGTTCCAACTATATCTCCAGTAAACTCATTAGCTTGAGGTGTGCTGGCACCCCAATTAAACTTCGCTGGCAAAGAAACATTGCAAAAAATAGTTAAATCTTTTCCATTTTGATTGAGCGAAGCGTTTTTGCGTCTTACTGTGACACCAATTTCTTGATTAATTACGTAGAAGTACTCATCCAAGAAATATCCAGATAACTCATGGAAATTTCCACTGCTATCTTGAATAGTAACGTTTTTGGAAACAATTAGAGCCGGAAACGAAGTAGTGATCCAAATTTTCAATTGCGCTACTGAGTTCAAGTAATCGAGTTTTATTAGCGTAGTAGGAGAAAAACCGACAAAATTAGTGAATAATGTTCGGATTCCATCTCCAATCTCGGACGCTATAGATACTTTATTCCTCTGGCTTGCGACTACAGTGATAATGATTAGCATGCAAATGACTCCGATTGTTGTCCAGAGAACTCGAACGAAGTTTTTATTGGTCTTCTGTCGAAATTTCTCCTTGAGGACATCATTTGAAAAAGCTTTTATTTTATTCTGACTTTGTTTGATGATCTCTTCAATGGAGATATTTGCATTGTATCCTTCGTCCAATAGATCGATAGTATATTTTGCTGCTTCTTGTTTTTGACGGGCTCTGATAAAATGATTCCTCTTACAACACCGAAGGTAGTTCATATAGATTCGATTGCGCACAAATCCGATGATGCGAGTCACAATATGGATTCGGTGGACTTTAGGCTGTTCTTTTTCGGTTTTTCGTTGAAGATCTCTCTGCTGAACAAACTTCCGATATTCGGCCATGGTATAAATCAAGAACATCTTCGACATGATGAAGATAACAATGAAGCTGAATGTAGCGAAATAAGTAAATGTGAAACCGTAACTGTAGGCAGACATGTCATTTTTTCGATCGTAGTTCTGGAGAATATTCTGCATTGTATAGAAGAAACTCTTCTCGAAGGTTGAAAACGACTGTAGGACAGACCCATAGAAGTAAAAACTGCTCAGAGAAAACGCCATGAGGATGGTTACTAATAGTACTATGAAAGGAAGAATTCTGATCACAACGCTCATGACGAAACTGACGAACTCTCTCAGAGATTTAAAGATACTGGTCATGTACTTCAGTATCTTGAGAATTATTATTAATCCTGCTATAGCGCAGGAGCGATAGTACGCTTCGAATGTATCAGACAGGTCAGCGAGTTTGACGATTAGAGAACGGAATACGGCAAGGTCACTCTCAGATTCTATAACGTACTGATTCGGTTGAATTGTCAGCTGATTGAGAACTGTTTTTAACGAATTTCTTTTGAAGTAGAGACACCATTTTACGATACAAATGATTATCAAGGCAAGCATCGCCACATCTAAAAAGCTCCAAACGTTTTGAATATGAGCAAGGATTCCTTTAATTAAGCCTTGGAAAGTTCTAGCTCCTGTTTCCAAAGTTTTATCCGCGAGAGACACTGCACTTATAGTCTTGTTTACAACTTGAGGCTTTTGCTTTGCAAGACGAAGTTTTAGTCTCTCATTACTGATTGAGTTTATGAGCTTTAGAAGTTCAATGATCAAGTAGTAAAGCGTGAGGGCAACGAAGGCTATCTCCAAAACTACTCTAAACGTTGCAGTTGAAGTTGGATATATATCGACTTGAAAGCACCTACTTTCAAGATAAGTTTGAAGAGAGCCGGCAGCAGTAATTGCAGCTGTTATCTTTACGTGGCAGGCTCTTTCCATTGAACTTGAATACAAGCCTGCATCCATTATAATTGACTTTGTAAATATATCAAAATATCCGTTGTTTATCGCTTTTTGTTGAATAATAATTCCTTCTGAACCGTTTATCGAGTAGAGAGGTATATCAAAGTAGAGTGGGAACCCTCCGTCTTCTTCAGAATACTGGAACATGTTATTTACCCATAGGACTCTTTTGATTCCTTCCCACTGGGATCACGTTTATATTCTATGGCTTTATTTGTACCTGGGACCCTGTCAACGCGTTTTTGGACGACTCTCCAAGAAGTGAATGGCATCATGAATCTAAATGCATCGATATATTCACCGTCAATCAAGATTGGGTCTCCTGAAGCAAAAAATCTGGGGTCCACAAGAGGCATCAGGAAAGCAAGGAAGCTTTCAAAATTTGATACTTCGTCAAAAGTCCCAAAATCTGAGTTAACAGCCTTGTACTCATCTCCAATACGCACCTTATTGAAGAGAATTTTTGCCATTGCTTCAAAGATAGTTTGATCGTTACCAGCCTGAACCTGAGTTGCAGCGACTACGAAAAATAATATGGAATATACAAAGAAGATGATAATCTCCCTCGTTGTAATCCTTTCGATTTTAGCTTGAGTTACACCGCTTCTCAGCTCGAATTTCTTGCGAATATCTTTTTTTTGGTTAGCATTACTTTGAAATATTGATATCACTGGCCTATTTCGATTAGAAAACATGTTGACTTCACTGTTTTCTTCGGATAAGTTGAGGTTGTTGAGTGACATCTATTTGACGAGGCTAGATATTTGAAAATCAACTTTGTAATTTTAATTATTTTTACGGTGCTTTTATAATGATTGGTTAAACACAGAGTTGCTCGTTGTAACAAATTTATTGGAGAAAAGGTTATCACTCACTCTTGTAGTTTGAATTAACACCTATAAAATCAACCGGTACAAATGAAATTGGACTCTAAACTGAGCTAAGTGCTCTGCTTTGAGAGACGAGAGAAAAGAGCTTTCGAAATTATACGTTGACGAACTATTTTTAACATCCCGAAGATAAATGAGACCAATAAAACGGATAAAGCTTAATATAGCGCCTCGAACTAATAGTGATCAACTTAATTAATTCTGAAACTTATTTTAAAGAAATTGTTCGACATGACTCATTTCTAAAGCTGAGAGCATGGGATGAGACCGATGAGAACTAGGATTTCAATTATCCCTAATTCAATCCGGTTTTTTGATTTGTTTTTTCCAGAATGTGCAGTTTTCAATCTGTAAGTTTGTATGATTGATTGATGCGATTCCACCTTAAAGTATGGCTCTAATGCTGGTTAACTTCCTTGTTGAGAAGATGGAGATTCTGTTGAGAGGAAAAATCCAACTTTTGCAGAGATTTATTCAAATATTGAAAAGAGTCTCCCAAATATATTCAACTTATTTCTGAGTTGATAAAAACCAATTTACTCCGACTACTACGTCTTCACTTTCTAACCTGGCAGCACTAGTCTCTCACAGTTTTTCCACTCATGGTGATGAAAAAAATTTCTGAAAATCCGATTAAATGAAGAGATAATTTTTCCTTCAAATTACTCGTTCCTAAAGCATTTATTCTGAATGCAGAGATACGAATTCACTTGTTAGATAGAATATATATAAAATTTTTTTTCTAACGCGTTATGTAATCATTGCACAGCCTTAATAGTAATGTAATAATGTTGAATTTAATCGTCTTCATCCCAAATATCATATGCTCTTCCATCAGTATCGATGGCTTGGCAGTTCTTAATAGCATATCTCAGCTTGTCTCTCAATGTCTCATAGCTTGTGTACTTAGGAAGCTCGATCTGGAAGAAGCTATTCACGTATTTCAATTAGATATGTGCCTTTGATAAAAAAGAGAAATTACCATGTGTGAGCCACTGGGAGCATGATGTCAGGGTCAACTGAGCCTTTTCTTAACCTTTATTTCAAGCAAATAAGATAAAAAAATTATTGAGTTATTTTTACATTTCAACTGTATGTTTCATTGGGAAATCTTTTGATGTGAGAGGAAGTCTGGATCTACCCCAAACGAAACGCAGGTACATACTTCTTTCTTCAGGAGTAAACTCAGTCAGTGCTCTCCAGAAGAATTCGATAACTGGATCAGTTTCAGAAACTCCCTGTTAAAAAAATTGAAATTAACAAAAATATCACAAATGCTGGGTTGTTACTCTGTAAACGGTGTTTTCTTTGAGAAGATCGATGTCGAGGATCGGTTTACCGCAGACGATTGTCTCCAACTCTCTCCATGTCAAGAGATTGAGAACGCCCTCAGGAACGATGAGGCAGAGACCTTTGCGGATAGCTTCAGCTTGCTTCTTGAATTCATTCAATCTTGCTTTCTCGACTAACTCGGCCCATTCAAGTCTTGCATCGAAACTAACAACAACAAAAACCAATTAATACATTATTATCCTCAAAAATAGATTACGTGACAATCTTGCTACGTCCACCAGGAACAAGTTCGATTTCCGATCCATCACTTAAGGTTGTGACAAACTTCTCTTGGATAATTTCACTGAAACTGTTTTCATCAACGCCTTTCTTGTGAATGTTAATAATATCATCAAGGCACTGAATGAGGTATCTATCGATGTTTTCAAGATCCTTTCTGTTGACAGGCACATCGACAAGTTGCTTCCAGACCATGGATGGAAGATCCAGATTCAAGAAGTTTCTGGTACGGATACTGCAGCCCATGATAACTCCCAAGAACTCATACATCTGCAAGTGGATCAAGCTGTTTGCGCTTGGATTAAGCACCCATTTCTCTCTGAACTGTCCACTATCATTCTTCTGATTAGGACTTGGAATCAGAAGCGGCAGAGCACCAGATTGGAGCTCAGTACAGAGCTGAGAAACTGCCTCTCTGTATGGACCACCAGCGTCGATGGAGGCCTCTCCGACAAACTGCACAGTGAAAGGATTCTGGTCTTTGGAAATCTTAAAGCACGAATAGCCGGCACTCTTGAAATGCTGGTAAATCTGACCGAAGACAGTGAATTCACCGGTGTGATCAGGTTTTCCCTTTGCGATGAACTTGCTGGCTTTCATTCTGTTAACTCTGATCTTAGGATTTGACGAGCTCTTCGCGTCTTTCGCAAGTAATTTCTCGAAAAGTTCGCTCTTCACATCCCAGAAGATATAGACCGAGGCTTGGGCATAGATGTTTCTAAATCTCGTCGTGTCTTTCTTTGCTGAGAAATCGATGTAGGGAAGAAGGGACTTAAACTTCTGATTGAAGTTTTTGAGAATTTGGAATCTCTTCTTGAGGAAGTCACTGCTACATTTCTCAATGGCAGTTCTGAGATTCACTTCGTCTCTTGGGAAATTGATATTCTCGCTGAGGTCGAAAACGTTCTTTTCGAGCTTCTGCGCGACAGTATTAATCAAATCAACTAACTGCTCGTCAACTTCAGGTTTGAGATCTTTCATATCTCCGTAGAAGGCGTCGAAGCTTTCTTTGTATTTATTGATCATATACTCGTGGCCTTTTTCGTTGTATTTTGGAGTAACTTTCATCTGGTAACCAAAGGTCTCGCTCTGAGCGGAGAAGAGCGTCCTTGGGAAGACTGGAAGTGATTTTCCTTTCTTAATCGGACGGGTGATTCTGTAGTAGAGAGTCTGGGACACTTGATTCTCCTGGATTTTGAACGCTGCGCTTTGGCTTAAGAATCTCAGGGGCTCGTTCTCATAAGCATGAACGCTCACGAAGCAAACTCCCTTTATTGGTTCTCCCGTCATTCCGCAGTTCACACCAAATTCAAGTTTATCGTTGGGCTCTACTTTCTCGAGGTAATCGTCAAGATGAGCAGGGAGAGTTGGCCAGGTGACCTTCTCAAGAGAGCTCAGAGCCTCTTGGGAATAAAGCAGCAAGTCTGGCATCTTAAACTTATGATCTGGACTTTCTGCAGCAGAGGCACTGTATATTTTGTTTCCATTCAAAATGTCGACGTAGATACCGCCTTTAATCGGTGATTCTCCGGTGAGGCTGCATTTTAGTTTATGTATGTCTCTGACTGCAGGAATGTTCATCGGTGTCGTGATGGCAAAGATGTGATTTGCTCCGCCAAAGACCTTGGAAACAGATTTATCCTCGAATGACTCAACAATAACAGGAAGAGACACCTTATCGTCTGCCTTGTGCTTGGGGTTCACGCCAGTCAAGTATAACTTATTATTGGCATCATCTTTTCCTTTGGCAATGATGGCAGTGAAGCTGCTGCCAGTGATAGCAGAAATAACCTTCATATCGGAGAAGAATTCCATGAGTTTGGGTGCGTATTGGTTGTCAAAGTCACCATGGCCCAACTGACCTTGGTCACCGCAACCCCATGAGTAAATCTTTCCGGTTTGAGTGATAGCAATTGAATGTCTTCTCTTGCAATGAATCTGTGTAACTCCAGCGTCTTCGAGAGCCGGAATAGAGATGAAAGAATGTTGGCTTGTTCCAGTTGTTCCCTTACCAAGTCCAAGTTTTCCTCCCGCTTTCTCTCCGCAGGCGAACACGTAATTTTTCCCTCCTTTCTCTCTGGCAATTGCGAGTGAGAAGCTATGACCGGCTGAGACTCGAATCGTCTGCTTCTTATTTAGTGAATTAACAACTCTTAAAGATTGAACTCCTGAGATCTTATTGCCACTGTCATCAACGATACCAAGCTGACCGTAGTCGTTCTGTCCGCAGGCGTATGCTACTCCCTCTGTCGTGCACAATAAGGTATGAGCATAACCGCAAGACAGACTCTTGACGGTACGAAGTGGACTGAAATCGATCAATTGTGGGTATGCTGTGCCTGAGTTATAATTGAGTCCAAGTCTACCTTCTGCGTTGCTTCCTACTCCATAAACTTCGTTTTGCTCAGTGATAAAGATCGAGAAGTTTGAACCGCATGAAAAGAGTCTGACCTTATCTTTGGCGGCAACCTGGGCGAGGTTCTTGCCGCCGTTCGGGAGACCCGTCTGAATTCCGGCACCACAAGCCCACAGTTCACCGTTTTTATTGAGTATCATTGTGTGCTGGTCGCCTCCATCTATAGCTGCCACATTCCAATAGGAGAAATCTTCGAGGCAAACTGGTCCTTTCACAGTCATATCGCTGTTAATCTGATTGCTCTCGTTAGCACCGAATGCGATAACGTCGGCGCCTCTAACTGGAAAGTGAACATAGAACGTACCCGTAGGGTAGTTCTTCGTTTTATTAGCAAAGAGTCCGGCGATCTTTTCACTTGAGAATTCTCCATTAGGATCCGAAGATAAGATCAACGAATCTCCTGGATCAGCCTGACAGTCTTCGGAGAATTTAATGCTGCACTCAGCAGCGAAAGGCATCACAACCTTAAAGGTGTGAAGGTTTTTGTAGTAGAAGTGGTCTCCATCGATCACTTTCTGCTCATTCTTGAGTAGCTCGCTTGACATTTGCAGCCATGTGCTAGCCAAAAGACTCTTATTGTCTTGGTAGTTTTGCATCATCTCGACAACATCAGTCAAGTTTTCGATATTTCTAAATTGATTGAGATCCAGCTTACTGCCTTCAGGAGCCTTTGATTCTGGTCTCTGATCAATCAATCTCTGGAGTCTGTTCAAATTGACAAGAATCTCAGAAATAATCTGAGTTCTTCTCGAGAGGGCGTCAACTTTCTCCTTGTCCTTGAGAGCATCGAAAAAGTCGTGCAGAAGCTTAACATTTGGATGTTCTAATATTCTAGCATCCTTCACGTCCAACAAATCAGGTTTCGTGGTGAATTTGTCAATCATGTTGAGAGCAAAGATCAAAACACCCCACAGGAGCGAGCGGTTGTTACGGATTGAGGGGATAATTCCTAGTAATAAGTACAGTAAATCGAGTCTGTAAACCTTCTTGCTGGTTTCCTCAGCTGGTGAGAGGAGCATCACCTGTGCCATCCAAAGCGAATAATCAAGGGATGGATTTTCAATGTCATTCTCATTTGAGATGCTTCCCGTGTAGAACTTTTGATTAACTTTAATTTTCTTTCTTCTGGCAGACTTCTTCTTCTTGTTGCTTTTATCATCTGCTCCTAAGATTTTGTTCAGTCTAATACCAAACTCATTTTCAATGGAAACAATCGGATTCATAATGACTTGATCAAAGAAAACCTCATTAAATGCGCTTTCTCCGCCTATGCGACTCTCCTTTGACAGCAACTTGTGAAGGATCTTCTCGACTTTGTTGATAAGGTGATTGTTGCAGAAGTTCGTGCTTGAGAAGGTGGCCTCAACGGTGGTGAGCTTCAAGAAGCGAAGGAACTTCGGGAATAAGGTCTTGTCTGTCACAAATACGACCTTGGAGTCATCTGACCAGTTTTCAAGGATATGGATGATAATTCTGCGAGCGTAGAAGACACTGAGATTATGAGTAAGCTTCTTGAAGAGCACCAATCTTCCAATCTTGTTCATGCTTTCGAAATCGATCAGATCATCATAGAGCTTGTTCTTCTCATCAGCAAGGTTTTGAAGCTCTTTCTCACCTTTGACTCTGAAGCAAGGATTTGCATCTTCTTTTTCAATATCGAAATCCAGTTCTTGCTTAACAACTTCATCGTCTTCGGAGTCTGGAGCCGCGTCTTTGGCAGGAGCTTCTTCAATTTTAATCTCCTCAATGGTCTCCTCTGCACCTTCTGTCTTCTTATCTTGGCCAGTTGGATCATCAATGTCTTGCTTTGGTTGTCCACCAGATGCAAATTCAGCTGCTTTCATCATTTTCAGCTTAAACTCTTTTTCTTTCTCAATCAGCTCTTCTTCCTCAGTCTTCTTCTTGGCACCCTCTTTCTCATCACCTTTTTTCTCTTCTTCATCTTCAGCCAAACCTCCTCCAATTTTCATAGGCGCATCTTTGTCCTCAGTCTGAGGTTTTCCTTTAGATAATTGGATTTCAGGAGCACCGCCTTGTTGCTCGCCTTTCTTCTCTTCTTCGATTTCGATATTACCTTGAGTGGTGTTGCTCTTCTCTTCTTTCTTCCCTTGGCCCTGGGCTGTAGGTTTGCGTGGTGCAGTAGTAGTCTTCATAGCCTTTGACAATTTCTCCTTTAATTTGCTTTCTGCAATGGCATTCTCTTCGATGATTTTCGCTATGTCAGAGATCATGATATCGAGATTAACCTTCGGGTTCTCGCGAATATAAGTCTCACAGATCTCCTTCGGGAATCCGAATTCGACGAGCTCCTTGAGAGTGTCAGCTTGTTCAAATACGTTCTTGTGCTCAGCGTTCTTCTGTCGCTCGTATTCAACCAACAACTGATCAAAAGCTCTGTCATTCATCGATATCAAGCAGTTAGGAAGACGGGCTGGTCCTTTACTCGATTTTGACTCCTCCTCCTGTATCATCATGGTTTCTTCTCCTGCTGGCTTGATCTCCTCCTCAGTTGTCTTCTTCTTATTCAAGACTTTATCATAATACTCGGCGAACTTGGCCATATCGAAATTGCATGTAATGACAATCTTTGCACTCAGCACTATGTCTGGGTACTTTTCGCTGTTGATGTCCTCCAAATTCATGATAATTGCCTTGTTTTCTAAGTAGTCCTTGAGGTATGAGCGAGAGGCAAGCTCTTTAGGGTTGTTTACGACAACGGCCTCGAAGTGTTTATTGCTCACCTTGTCCATGTTGAAACCACTCTGGACGGAGTATCTGATGCATTTGAGGTCCTTACCAAGGAGAACTTCAAGCTCGTTGTTTTTGACTGTTACGGCCATAATCGGCAACTCATCCATTGATGTCGCTGTTTCACAGCACTTTTCTAATAGGCGGTAAAGTCTTTCTTCGCTGATTTCGAGATTCGTCAGCTCTTTCGATACAACAGGCGAAGTTGCGAGGTCTAAAATCTTCTCCACAAGCTTCATGTGACTGGATGTGAGAAGGAAGCTGTTCTCAGGAACTGTCGCGAAGCTATTGAGGGATTTGAGGGCTAATGCTTGAGTGTAGAGGTCCTTTGTTTTATTCTTCGGCTCCGCACTTAAGGCCCATTCGAAGATGGGTAGGAGAACTCCGAGGTTTTTACTCAACTCGAATGACTCTATAGGGAAGGCGACTCCATCTGTCGCAGAGCAATTGGAGCGATTCACACTGGTAAGTTCGATGGTAGTGAAGTTAAGGGTCTCTTTGTTGATAGAAGAGTCAATTAAGCAGACTGGGTTGTTGGAATCCTGGATACTACCAATTGAGTATTTCATCTTGTACTTTGCTTTTTCTTCTGGTTTCAAAGCATCACGCTTTTGCTTTTCTTCTAGCGGTAACTTTTCTTTGTAATCAAATGTGAAGCCGAGAATTGTTGCGCTCTCTCGACTGTCTTCCCAGCCTTGCTTGAGGAGGATGTTGTCTTCGAACAGCTCGTAGTTATTCATGGCATTAATGGTGATTCTTCCTCCGAATCTTAGCCCATTGAACTCACCTCCGAGAATAGAAAGAGCAGTTTGCTTGGCTATCTCGTTGGTGTCTTGAAGCGCTCCTTGAAGCCATTTGATGATATACTTGGTCCAATGAGGATGGTGGAGGAGAGTTCTCATCAAATCGATTATTTCCGCAGACACAGTGTAAATGCCAGGATGGTTAGTGCCCTCAACGAATACCTTTTGTCTTGTTTGGAGCAATATATCCAAGAAATGATTAATGATTCTCGAATCTCCATCAGCATCGTCTTTCACATTGCCCAATGAATTTGAAGCAGAGAGTTTCACATATTCATGTCCTGAGTCAATGAATAATTCTGGTGGTAGTGTCTCGAATAGCGTGCTGATGATCTTGAGCAGGAGGATTTGGTGATTTGGCGGACTGTGTTTCAGCAAAGAGAACAGAATAGCGATATACTTCGGGTTTCCGACCACCATTGAAACGCTATCATTGCCCATAGCCACGCATTTGTAAATCAGAGCAAGAAGTCTGTAGAGGAAGTCAGGGTTGTACAGCTTGTTTGTACTTTCTTTAATTATCTTTTCTTCCTGCTTCAGCATATCATTAATAAGCTGCTTTCTGCGTAGTTTCTTTTTCTGTTCAGCAGTCATCTCTTCTTCGCCCTCTTTTTTCTCTTCTTTAGTCTCTTCTTCCTTCTCAAAGGCTGTTTTCTCTTCTTCGAGGAGTTCTTCTACAAATTCAGCATCATCATCAGAAGTAGGTTCTACTCTCGTGGTAGCCGTAGTGGTGGCAGCTGCTTGACGTCTTGAAGTTGGACGATAGGAAAAATCATCAAAGCCCATATCATCATCTACGTCAATATCTTCAAACAATGATGTGGAAGGTTTTTTGACATCAGTTGCTTGTTGCTTCTTCTTTCTCTCTTCCTCGAGCTGTTTCTTTCTGAGGTATCTCAGATAAATCTTCCAGTCAATGCCAGTGCTGCTACTGTAGTCTTTGTCTGCATTTTCTAACTCACCAAAGATAACAGCAAAGGCCTGTCTGATAAGTATCTCAACAGAGTACTCATCGATCGTAGATACGTGTCTTTCTAACGCTGGTAATTTATCTTTCTTTGATGAATTTGCCGCTGACTCATGTCTTGTCCAGTTCAGCTTTCCAACGCACAAGATAACAATCGTTTCAAACAATTTGAGGAGCTTCTTCACCAAGTCAGAGTCAACGTTTCCTAATCGCGCAGCATTCATGCTTCGACCCCAAGCAGATCTTAGCAAAGCTTGAGATTCATGTCCCTTCAAGATGTTGAAAATATCGATTTCTGCGAGGAACATGTGATCATCACCATGATATTTCCATTTCAACGAATCAAGCATACACTTGATTTCGTCAGGCGAGGAAGAGGTTGCCATGGATTTCACAATCACAACTATCAGATTCTTGAAGGCAGTGTTTACGGTAGACTCAAGGTAATGACCGCAACCTTGCAAATTATCAGTGAAGTGATAGAGTTTATTTTCAGATCCTCGCAGGGAGCTGGAAAGCCATCCCACGACGTCTTCTCTAAATACCGAGTTTTGTACTCCAAGAAGGATCGAGGTGAGCGCATTAAGTCCTATGGTTCTGCAAATAGCTCTGAGGTAAGCACTTTCGACTTGCTTGCGGAGTCTTCTAATAGACACAGCCGACTGGAGACAGAGCAGCACTGAAGTGGTCAAGGATTGCTGGATCTCTTGAGTTTCATCTTCGAGAGACTTGAACACTTGCTTGGCCTGTCTAACTGATTTCCATTGCTGCAGTCTTCGTTTCCATTCCTCTTCCTTGTTAACTTCTTCGTCACGCTTACTAGTTGATCTGAATAGCAACTGCTTTTCTTTCTTTTCAGTTTTGTCTTGTTGCCAGTGCTGTGATGGGATCAATTGACAGAGGAATTGAGCTTTCTTCACGATTTGGTCAATCATTCTGTTGATGATTTCTTCGGTGTCTCGCACTTGCATGGTACCTTGGCTGATAGGTTCTTCCTCTTCCTTGGTCTCTTCTACCATCTTGGGTTCCTCTCTCTTTTCTTCTTCAGGTTCATCTTTTGTCCTGCGACCTCTTCTTTTAGTTTTATCTTTTTTGGAGGTTTCCGTTTCTATTTTTTCAGGCTCTGGCTTTTTAACTTTCTTAGTTGCTACTTGTTGTTGTTTTCTTCTCTCCTCCAAATCATCGATATCTTTTCTCTTTTCAACGAGCCATGGACGCATCCTACTCGCAGCGCCCCATTTCTTGATCAGATTCTTAAGGTTGGGAGAGAGTTTTCCTTTGCCATCCTCCACTTCTACTTCAAGCATCGCTTCCTGAAGATCATGAATCAATCCGCCATGCTTAATAATAACGGCGTACGCCGCTCTGACGAGTCTAGAACCGTTGTCACCGCCAAGGTTGGCCCAGAGAGCTTCTTTTGCAAAGTTCTTTTGAATGAAATCGAGAGTCTTATCCATCTGAGGATCAAGGCCAGGAGTGATAATGCTGTTTAAGAACTCTTCTTCATTCTTCTCCTCAAGCGTCATCTCACCAGACAAGTACTCTGACAAGTGACCAGCCTGAAAGTCGTTGATGATGTCTCCAAGTTGACTCCACACACCTTCCTTTCCTCCACTGAAGTAGCATTTTTCCATACCACCAGAGAAAAGCTTTGAATTCAAGAGCGCGTTATATCTCTGCTCTTCATCTGCAAGCATTGCCTGCTGAAGCGCTGATCCATTCATCAATTGTGCAGCGCATTTGCTCGCGAGCCAAGTCACTGTTCGATGGAAACTTGCTACCCAGTCACCCTCGATTTGCTGGTCGTTTAACGTAGCGTACACTGTGAATTTGTATCCCCATTGTGCGTTTCTGCAGCTGTCTCTATGGAAGTTATACCAGAAATTGTCTCCTTTAATAATAATATCTTGGGTAGGGAAGGTACTGTTCTCTCCGCTCTTGGTCATTGGCTCTGTGATCTTTTCTTTCAGTTTTTCGTCTTTGAAGAACTGGAGGTAGTCGCAATTCTGTTTCAAGTCGCATCTTGGATCGAAGCTAATTCTAAGTTGCCGAGCACCTGGAATGCAAATCTGTTCTTTCTTCTTTGCATTGATTGCAGGAGGGTGCTCTGATTCATAGACCACGGCTTTCTCCATGACTTGACTGATGAGTTTTTCTTGTTGGCTCTTGTTGAGTTTGTTACGGGTCTCGTACAAATGATTTAACGAGGCCAATAGCGCAGTCATATGCTTCAAAGTTCTTGCAGCAACCATGAAATTGGAAGAAAGCATGGATAACGCAGTGACTTGTAAAGACAGTGCTTGCGAGAACAGCACTTTAACTGTGAATTGATCCATGATGAAAGCCCAGAAATCAGAGGTTGTTTTCTCAATCAATTCTTCCTTTGAAGGTCCTTTTTCTTTCTTCTTTTGCTTGGCACCTTTTTTGTCTTTTTCAAGAGCTGCCTTGGCTTCTTCTTCCTCTTTGCGTTGGAGCTCAAGAGCTTCATGATAGTCTCGAATTAATGGTACGATTTTCGTGAGTGTGCTTTGGATCTCCAAATTAATCAAGATAGCATTCTTGCTCAACGCTTCCGTGAGGAAAGCGACGAGATCTTGCGCTGGACCAGACTCCATAGCCTTTTCTTGGATTTTTTCTCCGAGTTGATAGAGCGTCTCGTTTTGGAATTTCAATAGGAAGCTCATGGAGACCGTGATCAACTCGTCTGGTTGGAACTGCTCATTATTCGAGAATTTGGTAAGTCCGTTGAGATAGTTTGTGAACTGCTGGACTTCCAAGTTAACCGCATTATTTACCAAATATTGCAGGTCCTCCGTCACTTGAGCGCTTTCAGCGGAATCGATCGCTTCTGTGACCAGTCTTGCGATATGATCCTTAGATTTGAGCCAGGAGAGAATAGCAATAGCAATGTCTCGGTTAAGCTTCGATTTCAAGTCTCCAAAGCAATTTTTCAAAACGGAAAGCATTTTACTGATTTTCGGATAGATGATTGAGAGTGTGTGCTTTAGAATCTCGAGTGCCTCTTCATAGATAGCCTGTCTAAGCTCATCATAGTCTTTTGAGGCTCGTGGCTTCATTTCGAGGATTTTCCAAATGAGATTCTCGAGTTTTTCTGCGAACTCTTGGTTCACGACCTTCAGTCCGAGCTTCTTCAAATGATCGGCGAAATGTTCAAGAGCAGCCAAGTTGTATTTGAGAATTCGAAGCGTGCAGAGGAATGAGCATTGATCAGCGTTTTCTTCATCAGTAGGCTCTTCATCGCTCTTGGGGGAGAAGAAGCTACGGCTGTAAGTATCAAGGAATTCTTCAAGGTAATTGAAAGTCTTATCGATGAGGTGAATACAGTAAGGCTTTCTGATGTTTCCAACAAGGTCCGTTGAGTCAGAGAAATCGAGGCTGGCATATCTCTCTGAGAGTCTAGCGATATTTGCCAGAATGAACAGCTGAGCTGAGTTATTTTGAAGCTCTGTGAACGATTTCTCACCAGTCAGAAGCAACGCGTCAGCTTGTGGCTTTTCGCTGGTCACTTGGAAACCCAAAGACATGAGCAATTGGATTTCTTCTTTATGATGCTCTTCTTGCTCCTTCTTTATAGAAACTTCAGTTCTATTTTTCTGAACGCCACTGATGTCTTCTGCCGCCATATCAATAATTCTCATGTTGTCATATGGTTTGAACAGCGAAGAGTCCTCAGGATAAGTAAAGTTCTCTGGAATACTCGCGTTCTTCAAGCACGAGACCAAATCGAAGGATTTTTTTGTGTCGTTGATGCTCCAGACTCTGTTGTTGTAAATATCGTAGCAGACTGTAGAGAAGTGGTTTGCCGTGGCATTGCTGTTAGCCTTAATGAGTTTTCCGTCTTCAAGACTGAAATACTTGTATTTCTGCTCGTTAGGCGTATCATCACAGTTCTTTGGCATACCAATAAGCAACTGCGAGCCGTTGGTCGTAAAGCTGCACATGTCAAGGGCTTTGATTGAGATAGGAGCGACCGATACCTTTTGATCAGGCGCCTTTGGAACCCACAGTTCAACGCTTCTAACATGTTCGAAATCGAGGAGAGGATCATAGATATCAACTCCGTATCGCGCCTGCTTCATCTCTTGTTCGCCTTCATCTTCATCATCAGAGTCCGCGCCACTGGCTCTTCCAGCTCTAGTATCGACTGTCCATTGAGAGATGATGTAAATGTATCGACCTTCAGTGAACATCGGTGATCTTTGAGCTGGTCTCATGAGTCGAATGTCTCTCTTGTTTTGAGCTGCAGTCTTTGAAGGACCAGTTTTTGTTGGCGATTTGACGTTCTCCTTTGCGTTTGTACTAGTCGTAGTTGCATTCTGTGACCCAGAGCCACCTGATGTTGCATCCTGTTTTTGGTTATTAGATTTTTGATCTGCATCTGCAGAGAGAACAGGGAATTCGATTTCAGGATTAGTCATTTCTGCGAAAATACAGTTTGGAGCCAAAGCATCGAAGTGAATTGGGGCTCCAGTCTCTTCGAGTGTCTCAGGATCGAGTTCAATAGCAGGAGCAGGAGCTATTTTCGCTGATCGGAAATACAATTTTCCAAGAATATAAGCAATGGAACCTCTTTCCTTAAGTCTGTAACCCCTTTTGTGCTTGTAGACTTTTCCCAGCATCGTGAATCCATATCCAGTTCCCACCTTCAGAAGACCTTCAACTTCACTGTGGATGTAAAGGAATTTGCCGTCCGTCGTGAGGCTGACGTATGGACTCTTATCGCCTGACGGAGCATCTGCTTTAACATTCGATTGGAAGTAGATTTTCGAGGAGCTCTGAACACGTTGCTCAAAATCGATGCTTGCTTGAGGGTTTTCAAGCTTCAGGAGCTTCAGCTCGTGTGAAAGGTCGACCTCAAGCTTCAATCTTCGAAGAAGGGATACGACGGAGAGCAAGTTGGGTAAGGAACCTCGAAGAAGTCCGAGGGAAAAGAGCACTTTCAAAGCCTTACATTTGCTTGGATGACTGGTTTTTTCCGAGAGAATAACCTCTTCGAGATAGTCTGACACACCGTGCAGACTGCGATCGAGAACCACGTCGATTTGTTTGCTACCCCAAAGACTTAACGGTTTAACTTCAGTGAACAGATCAATCAAGAAATCGAGCGTCTCATCCTTCAGTTTCGAATTGTGTTCTGCGGCTTCTCTGAGAAGAGAGATGATAAGATGCACTCCAGACCTGATACCAACCTCAGCTGCCTTTGGTAAGTCGAATTTAGCAGCTTGCTTTAGAATATTTCCGATATTCTGATCCTTCTTTCTAGCTCTCTGAAGAATGCCGAAAATTTGAGACAAGACAAGGAATCTCTGGTTCTGGAAGTCTCTGAATTGCGATACGGCTCCAGGGGAGAAAGATGTTTGAACCTCATCGAAGAACGAAGGATTGAGCAGGTCAGGAGATACGGACTTAGGAAGCATACCAACCAAGAGTTTTTCTTTGGTTTCTTGGTTTTGGATGTTCTCTTCGACTTGCTCGAGGTTGGCTGTAGTTTGCACGTTGCTCCAATCAAACATTTGTGAGTAGTCCTTTGCTTTCTCAGGTGCGAGGTTTATCCAGCGATCATTCAGATACTGGATGTGATTAAAGAGTTCAGGGTTGATGAAATTAGGGAGATATCCCGTTGGATCTTCTTTGTTATGAAGAAAATCTTTAATGACAGTGTTTCCCATTAGCAGACCGAAAGGTATCTATTGTTTCGGTAAAGAATTAATTATAAATGATTTACGTAATGCTATTTAATCTGTATCCCGATTAATTGAATCAACTAAATCTGCTTCTGATGGCAGTACTGATAACTCTCAGAAAGTATGAACTGCCTCCAATTTAAATACTCATCCTCCATTACAATGCTTAGTCTGTGAAAATGCATGAAAAATAATTCGCGCTTAAACTGGCAGATTATGCTAAGCAAATGCTGTTGGAATAAAAAATAGAATCGCAACAGAATAGAAAATATTAGTTCCGTTCCTAGCCAAACAAAAGCCCAATGTTAAGATAGGAGTGATATCAGAAATCAGACTATACTGAATTCCCTATTATGATATCATAATTCCCACTATATTTGAATATTTTCAGACATATTTGAAAATAGATCCTATTCTTTCTCAGCCCTAGTCAGATTGCTCCATCTCCGCAAATTTAGCAGCTCAAGCTAAACGTTAGCACCGTATAGCTTCATTAGGAGAAGCCAATGTGAACAATTGAGCGGATCTTGATTTTCTGAGGTCTTCTCAAATCTTAATCCAATGAGTTCGAACTCTTATATTTCAGAATAATATATCCAAACTGATAATTTATCAAATGAAATAGAGAATCAAGCGCCCCGTTAAGTTTGTAAAATTTAGAACACATTCTGTCATACGAAAAGTTTCGCGAAGAAATAATTCGTTGGCAGTTGCTCAGATGACTATAAACCGAAAGCTAGTTTTTTGGAATTCATCAACGACAATTTCTAACTGTGAAGCTCTTCCATATTAATCTCAATCTAGAGTTCAGACTTTGCTTGATTCCCTCGTTAACGATTAAGATCAGTCTCTTAAAGACCCAATCAAACAAGCCCTCTCTTTTATGAAAAGAAGAAAAAAAAAAGCGGCTGCTAATATTGTGTATATCGGTACTTTTTTTTTGTTGAATAAAATTAAATTCTTCGGAGAGACAGCCATTTCTCCCAGTGTGAGAGAATTCTCTCTCCAATTCCTTCCGATACCGAATGGAAGTCTTAGCTTTTCAGGCTTGTAGTTAATTATAGCACTTTAAAGTTCCAGTATCAATTATTTGAAGCTTTCGTCTCCATATTTTTCAACAATGCAACTTACATACTTAAAGTAAAGTAGCAGTTCCTATATTTACAAATTTCAGCATATTCTGAGACGAACGTTTAAAGCCAATAATATTAGCTTAGAGAGTAAAATAGAGGTGTTGTTCAGGTTTTTGAATTATGTTATATGAATTGTCTCTAGAGGGAGTCTGCTTCATTACTGATATGTAATCACAGCATTTATAGTGAACAACAAAAATAGATTTCTTTCATATCATGTTAATTTTATCGATCATCCACTATTTGAGAGCGCTTATTCTTTTTTCTCGGTTTTGATGATCTTTTTAATATCCACTGTTTTGCCCCACATGAACATTGACATCACATCAACATTCTCAACTTCGAGCTCAACTTCCAAGCCGACAGTTTTGAGCTCACTTGGGAATTCTTGAGGTCTCCATTTGCCTTCGTCTCCAACAATACCCCAGAAGCCTCCTTCGAGCTCTTCGTGGACAACTTTTCCTTTGATAGTGTAAGACATTTTTTATTTGCTAATTATTTAATGATTATATCTTTTGAACATTTCAAGATTTATAATTCATTTCGACTCAGCGTAATTAATTTTTATTGGTGTTTCAGGAGCTTTTGAAATGTATAATTGAGGATTAAATCCCAAAAAAGTATGAAAACCATTAACTTCCGAATAGTATGATGTGAAAACCGAAAAAAAGAAATCCAATATTGAAAAGGTAGCTATTTAGAAGTGAAGGGTAGACTATGTTCTGAAATTTTTTCAACTTTGAGATAGAATCTAGATCGTTCACTCAGTCTCAGCTCAATGATATCGAAAATAGATATCCTCTCTTAGGAACTTCGAAAAACCAATACCAAAAAAATGGTAATACTGAAAAGAGAAAGACTTTATGTACTGAACAGATAATTTAGGCATCTGTTTCATGATGCCGTCACCTGGATGTGATTCAAATAAATAGGCAGCAAAAGAAGTAAAAGTTCAGAAGTTACAGGCAAAGAGTTCCAAGATCGTTTCACCTTTCTCTCTGAAAATAATTGACTTGCTTCATTTCAATATTTGCCTGCAAATCAACAAATTTATTTAGATAAGATTAAATAGGATTTGATATCGTATTTGAAATGATTTGCAACTACTGAAGCCTTCTTATTAAGGTTTATAACCTTGAGACAGCAGAAACTCGAGTGATCTCTCAAAATCACCAGAAATCTCTGAGAGACTCAATTTTTTGTAGGCCTTGATTTGAAGCAAGGAATCAACCAACATTGAGTTGGAAAAAGAAAGTTAGCACAAAAATACTGCCATGAGCCGCGTATTTTTGTAAATTTTTAAGTAAACACCCCACCAGGAGCCCACAAGTTGAATGCTGCAGCTTACAATGAATTATCTCAGAGAATAAATTAAATTCATTTGTATGATTTTTTTACCACTTGCTTCAAACACCACTATCGTTTCATTAAGAAGTAAATATCGGCAACGACTTTAGGGCTAGTATTCAAATAAAACAGCTAATATAGATTATTTCTGGTTCCTTCCTATGCTATTAACCTATATACCTCATATGTTGAATGAAAATGGATCAATATTTAATTATATCTTCAACTTCGAGCTCAACTTTCTGTCCGATAGTTTGAAGCTCACTAAAAAATTTAACTTTTCACCGAGTTTGGCCATCTTCTGCGATGCCACTCTAAGAAATATTACAATAGGATAAATAAAGCTATATAAACTAACATATTGTCGGCTAATTTTATGATTATACAGAATGATGATTTCAAAGTAAGGCAATAATATCATCTAACTAACATTTTCTGTTCATATTATTGAGAGATCATTTCTCTGTGAAAGCATTAAAGAATATCAAAAATAAATCGCCACTCATTATTTTGCCTTGCAAATTCTTTTCACTACTATTATTCCCTACAAGTTCCTCGTATTTCAAGGATTTATTAATTTATTCATACACAGCGTTGTCATTCCTTGTTTTTATAGCTATATCTAAGCAGAAATAGGAGTAAATTAGCTATGTTAAGAAAATACATTAAATTGGAAAGGAATGAAAGCAGATTAGACAGCAATAATTTTTCATGAAACAGCCTCAGCTTTATAAAAATTTTAATTATAAATTGCGAAAGGAACACACACAGCATGTCAGAAGATTTAAGCATCAGCGTTCTTCAAAGCAAGTACAATAAGGCTTTTAAGAAAGTGCAAGAAATCAGCGATCGAATTATTACCACAACTCCTGAACTAGGACGACGTAATTCCATCAATTGTGATTCGCAATCAATCTAAACACTGTGCTCCTTTAAAGAACTCCCTCCTGATTCAATCTTGAGACAAAGCATGCGTCCAAGCCAAAGTAATCCTTCAACTGGTACACTATTGCCATCAACAATGAAAAAAGACAGTGGAAAAATTACCAAAAAGACAGGTCAGTTAGATATTTCGCATATAACGTTACCATCTATAACCTTCTCAGGCAAGGAAGCGACCGTGGTTTCGACTACAGTAAAGGTTGCTGAAAACGTGAGTGAGTGGAAACAAAAGTGCATTAACATGGAAGCGGAGTTAGCTCGTGAAAGAGAGGCAAATCAAATATTAAAGCAGGAACTGGATGCTCGTAAAGAAAGGTATCGCTCGTACTCAGCAAAAGCAGTCTCATGCCAATGACTTTATCAGATTCGTGAATCGAGAGCAGCAATATAGAAATATCATCGAAGAGCTTCAGGATGAATTGAGAAGAAAATTCACATTAGATGGGTTTGAGAAAAACGATGGAATTATCCGTGATCTTCATGGAAAAATCATTGAAAACATCAACAATATCCAGCTTAAAACCTCGAAAGTTCTGATAGATCAAGAAAAGGATATCATTAGGTTTTTTAACTCGAAAATCAACGATATAAAAAAGCAGTTTGAAAAAGAAAAAATCAAGAAAGCAAAGAGGTGAGCTTTCAAAATATTATATCTTGCACTTGCTAATTGCATCTAACAATAATAATAGAGATCAGAGTTATATGGAAAAAGAGAACCAACTCATTGCTGAATTGGAATGGATTAAAGAAATTGCGCAGAAAATCGATACTGAAAATCATTCACTCATGAAGAAGTACATGGATCTTAAAGCACAATACTCCACTCAAGAAAATGATCGAGAAATCCTGTTAAGGCATCTAAGTCATGTCAATTCAAACCTTGAACTAACTCAACCCTAGAGAGGTTTTGCTCAAAAAAAAGAAGAATGCGATACTTAAAAGCCAAATAGAGCAATATGAACAAGCTCTTAATGAGGCCGCAACTTCGAGAGAAGGAGGTACACTTCATGCCTCTCAAATAGATAAGTCCATCCGAGACAGCCAACACCTCTCGCATGGGCAAATACGAGGAAAGGAGGGAGAAGAAGAAGAGTAATTGCGCTTATCTTGATCATGAACTCACGATTTTTAGGAGGAAAAGTGAACGACAGTCGATTAACCAAGATCAGGAACTCAATCCCAGCGTCAAAAGCAGGTAACTTCTCCACACACTCCAAGAGAATAGAGCTATAACAACCAATATTTTCATGGTTTAGATATGACAGAGTGATTTATAATTTAAAGAAGGCGCTAGAGAAAGAAAAGAAGAAAGTAAATCAACTCAAAACACTGTATGTCAAAGAACTCGAATCCAAATCGTCGTTGGAACAGATCCTTAAACGCTGCATTGAAGATATTCGACAGGATATTGGTACTCTTTCGAAGAATGATGGACGCAAGGACCTTCTCAGCAAACAAGAAAGATCAAGCTTAATTGAAAAATTGATCACCGATGAGAAAATTTTGACGTTGATTTACGATAAGACATTCTATGCAGGCCAAAAGAAGATAGAGATAGATCCAGAGCTTCTGAAAGACGATAGTGACGTGGATGATAAAATTTAATTGTTGCTATACTTTGGAATTTTCTTCCTTTTTACTTCCTCTATTGAGCTTAGGTTATCAATCCCTAAAAAATATATCTCAACAACAGTAAATCACTGTCACACAAAAACTCGTTTTAAATTTTCTAAGAGAGCATGTTCTGTTTGATAGTTAATTGTCTTAAATGGAATCCCTATTTTTTTGGTGCGAAATCTAAAAATATGACGTGACGGAATCAAGAATTAGATAAACTGGTTGCTTATTCTGAGCACTTTGAAGGAGATAATGTTATCGTTTATTAATTGTTCTGCTTGAAGACATAATAATTGATATTAGCTTCTTAGGTTTGCATTATATAGTCAAATTCAAGTACGGAAACAACGTCGACTTAATTTGGATGCGGATATTTTGTCAGTTGCAAATCATAACTGAGAGCTTTCGTTTCAAATTCTTCCCCTAAAAAATTCAATTCCGAGTGTCAATACGAGGAAATAACGGTCTCATTACATCTATCAGGTTTTGCGACGATTAATGCGTACCAATAATTTTCTTCTTTGCGAATAATATCCATCTCCGTCGAGAGTAAAAATTCCTTAAAAAGTGACAATATTTGACTTTTAATCATATCTCTCGTGACTTTCTGTCCCTTTGAAGGCATATCGATTAACTCTTGGATTCCTCCTAAATAAGCAGTTTTTTTCGGTATCTGGGTTGCTTTTAGCCCCAACTGCTTACATTTCATTAAAATCTGTGGCCCTGCGCAAATAAATAATGATAAAATAACAACTTACAAGACTGTGTCGGGTTACATGTAGCCGAACGAAGCTCAACCAATGCCGTATGCCCTTCGTCTTCATCGTAATTCACGGTTATCTCGTCGACTTTTACATTGATATCGGTAAAGCTCTGATGCAATACATGTCTCTCAAAGCCGTAAATACGTGTGTTTTTATAACTATCGCTCATTAGCCAGAAAGATCAGCGATATATTTACCCCATCAATGCATCTCTTCCAGGTCCCACCATCAAACCTAAACTCTCGAGATCTCGTTTAAAACTGTCCTCTGCAACGGATTATGTGTAAGACACTTGATGATCTAACAACAAAAATGGTTACTCTTCTTTGCTGGAACGTCGATAAAAGCGCAATTTTTCTCCTTTGCAAACTGAAGCTCTTCATAATCAAACCCATATTTCTTGATGATTTCAAACAGCCGTTTTTTTGTCATTAGTGGACGACCTAAAGCATCCAAATTCTCGATTTTCGCAACACAATTAATAATCTGATCTGCTGGCTTTGGCTTCACAGTTTCTTGTTTACTTTCTTTCTTGACCTATGCAACTATTAAGCCTCTAAGCAAACGCTAGCCACTTACAACAGGGGTTTGGCCTGATGATCTTTTGGTTGGTATTTTGTATACCCAAGCGTTTGTCACCTCAGTCTTTTTGTCTTCTGATTCATATCTGCCGTTCGTTTTCTCAGATTCTTGTTCGACGCTTTTTTCTGAACTATGGCTTGTTAAAGAAAGCTGCTTCAAAGGTGTAGCGGTATTAAGCGTTGATTTTTCATAAAAATCGCTCTTTTCATCATGACTATTTTCATGAAAAACTTTTTCCTCGCTTTTCTGCGGGACTGGTTGAATCTTTTCTTTGTTTTTCTCTATTACATCCAATACCTTGCTCTCGTCGATTTCCCAATTCGGATTCCAATGACAAGAAAACGATTTCTTTAGGAGATCCGCATTCAATTTACTCTCTCGGAGTTTAAAGCTAAAAACTTGGCCTGGCTCTTTTGGAGAAAAGACAATTTTCACCAGAAACCGATTAGTTTTCTCAAAGCTAAAAACTGATACGCCTCTCACCTCAGGAAACGTCACGGCTATCGCCTCTTTAAACGCCGGACTTCCAAGATAATCAATTGTTCTGATGATATCTTTGTGAAGAATTTCTCGTTGATCAACATTTAACACGATTCCTTGAACCGTATTATTCTGTACACAACCCAACAAAACTCCCTTGCTTTCAACAGACATTTTTACCAATGAGTCCCAAATTTTCGACTTTTGGAACCTGCTCAGTCTGTACTGGTTCGGCAGCAATTCAAAATACTTCAATTGATTCGTTTCTCTGGGCAACACTTCGTCGACACTAAATTCCTCTTGGTTTAAAATCCTTTCAATTGATCCGCCGATGGCCTTGAACTTGTTGCGGGAGGTATGATTCGCCAAAATATTCGTAAGTCTCATATTCAGATGCCAAAGAAACTCGCGATGCACTCTCCATCTGAATTTGTAGTTAATGAAATGCTTGTTGACTTCAAGATCGACTTTGAGCTTCGAGACTAAGTTATTCAGGAACTGCTCGTCCAATGTGATTTCTTCGCTCTTGAAAGTGTGGATGAGTTTACACATTTGACAGAAATAATTTTCAAGGTTGTTAGCAGGTGATCCCCTTATTACTTTGCACTCGAGAATATTTAGATATTTTGGATCATCTTCAATGCTTTGATAGAAAGCGTTGAAATAGGGAAAGACGGTCCTTAGAACCTGAGGCTCGATGTCGATGCAGAGTTTATTTAAAGTCGAGATTAAGAATTTTTCAAAAGTTGAGCTGCTGAGATGGCGATATCGCTTATGCCAATTTATAAATCTGTCCGTAAAAACGTTGTAAGCGAGCGGGATGCCAATTTTCTCGATCAATTGAATGTACAGATCAAGTGACTTTTGGCGATGCAATTCATCCTCTTTAGCGTCGAAGGAAAACTCTTGTAAAAGCTCGGAAATAGCAACGACGTCAGAATATTGACCAAAAAGTGTGAGTTTTTCGACAAGGGACCCGATGTCTTCCTCGATGACGAAGTGAGCGCGAGCGGATTGAATGAGCTGCGAGAAAATTTTCGATAGGAGTTCCGAAGAAAGCGAGACGTTTACACTGTCCATTTTGCTTTACACTTTTGTTTTTTTCAAAACCAAAATAAAAAAAGTTAAAAACTTCTCCGAGGTCCTTTTCAAATCTTGGAAACATTCTAAATAAGAATCGAATGTGATGAAGGAGAAAAAGCCTAAACCCATGGGAAGCGTAGGAACAAAGTCCAGGAAGAAGAATATTCACTAGCTTGACCAAGGCTGACGACAAACTATAAGAATTATTTAATAATACACAATTTTGAGAAAGTCACATTGTTTGCTAAATGTTTCTATTGATATCAAAAAATTGAGGGAAGTGGTTCAATTTCAGAATAGTGTAGAAAATTTTAGATAGATGCTGATATTCCTATCCTTGAGAAGCTAATCCTGCTTGAAATAGAGCGAAGGCCTTTAAAGCACTTTAACGACAATGCTTTATTGTGCGTGATTATTAGATGTGCTTGGACATTCTGAAAGGAAAAAAATAAGGTCAATAATGTCAGAATTTTGGAATGGCTGCTCACCTCAATTTAAAATCCAATTTTATTGTTTGCTAAATTTGTTTTTGCGAGTTATTTTGGACATTCCATCAAAACATACTACTAGCAAAGCTATTTGATCTAAGAAAAACAAAATGATAAAAACGAATTGAAGTAACATTGATGTTGATTTGAAAGCAACAAACGGGAATGATAATGGTTGTTAATAATAAAAATTTGGCATTCATATCCAGTGATATGCGTGACTCTTAGGACTCTAGCAAAAAACATTATTATCATTGTTTCACATTGAAAATTACCGAGTTTCCTGTAGATCAGCTATCTAAACAAATCGTGATCTTAATCTAAAACATTTCTGATTGGCAGCTGAGAAGAAATTTAATGATTGAGTTCCCACCAGCTTCTCTTTCCAAATTGCAAAATTTCTTGTCATTTTGAGCTACCATTATGCAAAGCAAAATATGATATCACGTTGATTTGGATAGAAGCTCAACAACTTTCTCAAAAAATTTGCAGAGAACTTGCATGAAATAGGATCCTTTAGAGTCACCGTCCCAATGCAAATTACTTGAAGACAACATATAGAACACATTTTTTGGTTACGTGGCTACTAATTCTTTTCTCTTTTCTTCAATAAGAATCATTTTTCAACTGTGATGGACTATATTACTAGTATAAAACCGATTCATCATAATGGGCACCTTCGTTTCACTACTCTTTGACAGTGTATTGTGAAGGAAGAAATACTTCAGATCATCTTAATCATCAGCTCCCATCTCTTTATCTGAAGTACTATAAACTAAATAGTAGTAGTAGCTATGAAGTATTATTTTATTTACGTTGCATTTCTGAAGTCTTGCAATGAAATAACCCATTTAATCTAATGATTATCTCTATTTAGATTTGATAGAAATTCTTAATCGACATTTTCATCATTTGATATTATCATTCACTCGATTTGAATTTCATTTCCTAAATAGACATTTGTATACAGCATAAGAAATACCTTTCATCCCAATTTGTACTAAGTTATGTCTTAGGCTTTGAATCCTTTGCTTTCTTTGTTACCGTTGAAAAGTCTGAAATTTCGATACCCACATACATGCATTCAATAGATCTGGATTTATATTCTAACAGTACACCTTACAATATGCTTTTTAAACTTTGAGGTTGTCTTTCATAAATCATCTGCAAATGCAATCGCCGCAAGCGCGGTTCCATTTATCGGGGAGAAGAATGTCGCGATTTTCTTCCAAAAAAAAAAATTATAAATACAATAGAAATATTTCTTTTGAAATTTATATGGGAAGCAAATTCAAATTAAGACAAGTACTTGAGCTAAGAAAAAAAAAAAGAAGTTGCAGCTTTTTGCGATTCTGAGTCCAATTAACAATAAATCCTGTGGACTTATAGTTCCGTGAGATTGTGTATTCACAACAATCTTGATGCCTAATTATTACAGATGTAAATTCCAGATCTCTTAGAGCGATTACAAAAATGACAAATACGTCCGGGTATTAACATTACAGCCAAAAACTCTTGAGAAGAAAATAAAGAAGATGTGAGAAGAATCTCGACTGATTAAAACGCGTTTCCTAAACTAGAAGGTTTGTTTTCCTAAACAAAGCTTCTTCAAGTGAATGAGCGCGGCCAATTGCCCATTAGGTCTAACAGCGGTTTTATTCTTAAGGTGAACACTTATAATGTCTGAGCAATATTTTTTTCTCTCACTTTCTGTTCAAATTAGTTAAATTTGCTCTTCATGTTCCAGCTAAACTGCTTTGACTTCGGGCTCTTGGATTTCTCTTTGGGAGATAACCAGTGATCAACCCGTATTTGTTATAGGCACTCCAAGGAAAATTCTTAAGTATTACACTGACATTCTCGAGGAAGTGTGTTATTCCGATTGAAAAGTGAACAAGGTTTTCAAGTGAATATCGTTTTTTTTTTTGTTACGAAACTCCAGTTCACTTAAATTGAAGGAAATATTTATCGTGGTGCGAATCTTATGCAAGTAAAAGGAAATGGACATTTTCTTCGGAAATATTTCTGAAAATTATCTCCCTTTGATTTTCGAGAGAATTTTTAACTTTTGGATACTTATAACATAGCTATGAAATTGATTATCCAATTTCGAAAGAAATAATAATGTTCTATGAAAGCTAGTATTTAATGAGAGCGAAGCATTTGCTGAATTTCGAAAAAGAAGGAGATCATCTCTCAATAATCTAGCTCGTGAAATGGCTTGGTATCTCCGATGAGAGGTTGTTGAAGACAATTACATTGTTTTGAGAACGAAAAATAGTATGATGGATTTATCTTGTGATGAAAACTCTATTAATTCGGCACACCCTCCAGAACATTGACTAATTGAGAGGAAGAAGCCAAGAAGGATTAGCGATACTTAAAAAAAAAAATACGATTCTCTTTTCTGCTCTCAATGCGTAGTAACTAAGGCTTGCTTCAACAAATAAACTTGTGTAACTTCAGGATAAATTCAGTAAGATGATGTGAGATCTATCATAGTTACTAGCATTAGCTTCATTTTATGAGTACAATAAACTCAAAATTCTACTTCCTCATGAAATATAGAAATAAAGTATACATTTAACATCATATAAAGCTAATTGAGCCTTGAATGTGACGTTCAAGCGGCTTTCCCTTTCCTGGGAGCTGCAGCGGTGTTACAAAGAGATGAAATAAGTAGTAGTTAGCTTTAGGATAAATCAATCGATCCTGCTATTTTTTAATTGAGCCTTCGTTGAGTTAATTTATATCTAACCATTCTTCATAAAATCGAATTTGAAACTATCCTACAGAGCAAACAGTTCTCAAGTCTTTGGATTCTCCTACTCTCCCAAATCGTTAATCAGAAGACTTTTTTGCCTCTTTTTCATAAACGCGAGCACGTTGTCACCATCTAAATTAATATACAAAGTAGCGAATGTCCACAAACAACATGCGTGTTCTAAGTGCCTCTGCCTAATTTGGATAGCGCTTGGCAGCGAACACCTAACAAATGCTAATTCAGCCTCAAGGAAATTAAAGAGGTATATATCTAACTTCATAGAAGGAAAAAACCTTTTTAAGGTTATTAGTATTTGTTCGGAAATATTCGATCTAACTCTCAAAAATTAATTAAACAAATAAATTACCTGTCCGCTCCACCTTGACCGAAAAAATCGCTCTTGGCTAACTACCCTGCGTGCATTCTTGACGCATAATCTTCTCTTGGCTTCTCTGATTACTCAATTTAGACTCAGAGTGATTTGGCTCTATTTTTGGATAATGAAGCTGATTCAAAGACATTGAAATTAGTTCTCCGTTCTTCTGTTAAGAATATTAGAATTCATTCGCATAAAGCTAAATTTGACTAATTTCTTCGTGAGTGCTTCAAGGGATATCAACCCTAATTTCTACTTTACTGGTTTTGCTCCTGAATTAATTAAATAGCAGAAGGGTCGAGATAAAATATAAAAAATACTTGGATCTGATCTCGAAGACAAAATATTAAAATTCCTAATGTAGAACGTTCAAATTAATTCGTTTTGAGATAACTGGTATAACTTTTTCAAGATCTGTTCTCAGGAACTGAAACCAGTATAGTAATTCATAAAAGGGATTTAAATCCTATTTCGGTTCCCAATCGATTCGCTATGAAAATTGTTTTAACGGTGCACTGTTCCCTCTGTTTAAATCTCAATCAAATCAAAAATTTATAAAACTTTGCTTTCAATACCGAATACTATTACGGCCTTCGACATGACTGATCAAACCCTCAACGAAGGTAGCTATTCCTACACTCCCATTGTAATACTGAATATGTATATAGTTTTACCCAACTTCTCTGTTGAGAAAAGCGGAGAAGCCACAGAACTGACCACTGGAGCTGAAACTCAGTCCCAATCAAAATTCAACTTAAGACAAAACAGAAAGTCGAAATTCAACGTAGCTTTCGATGCTGACGTTGAGACAGAGTCAGATGAAGATAAACCAAAGAATTCTAAATACCGTTCTCGATACCATTCAGTCTCAAATGAAAAAAGACTAAAGTTGATTAGCCTCGTGATAGAGCAAGGCAAAAAGATCAAACTCGTAATCAATTGACTCATTCTCCTTCATCTGAGCATTTAAAACTAGGCTGCGAGGAAACTAGGCATTAACTATTCCACAGCGAAATCGATTTGCCAAATCTATAAACGAGAGGGCAGAACCACAAAAAAAGACGTTGTAAGAGCAGAACCCTCCACCAAAAAAGCTAATAGAAAAGGCGAATCGCTCTCAACAGCATCTGAAGAGAATAATGAAAATCTTAAACAGGCCATGCCTCAAAAAACGACCAAATCAAAATTACAAAAACCTTGTCATGACGAGCTTGAAGCTTCATCTAAAAGAAAGCAAGTCAAGACGACAGAAAAAAGAAGCTCGTCTAGACTGAAACTTCAAGACCAGAACTCAACGCTGGAAGAAGCAAAAAACGTCCAACAGGCTACGCTGGTGATGAACTCGGAAGAAATTAACAAATCAAAGACGGAACAAGCGCCTTTGATAAAACAAGTGCCAGGATCAATAATCGTTCCAATTCCGTTGATTCCAACCCAGCTAGCAGCCACACAAAAATCTTTCATGCCAACTAATCCTAATTTAAAAATTCAAAGTTTGTCGCAGCTCCTGAGCCAAAATATCCCACAACATCTTACACAGCAATACAGTCAGCTTCCACTCCAAGCTCAAATTGATATCCAAAAGAATTTATTGAGATCACAAGAGCTTCAAATGCTAAATACAATCGCCAACAATCTTTATGCTCAAATGAGAGTGCCAAATTCGACATTTCCTAGGGCTCCTTATTTTTTTTGAGACCTATAGTTGAAGACGGATGAGATAATCTCATATAACTAACTATATTAAATCATTTTTTTTTCCTTTGAAATTTGCAATCCTTTATCGTGTTTGAAATTTTTTTGTTAGAAATTACATATATTTCTTTTTTATTCCTATTTTTTAAAAATCATTGGGAGATAACAATCTTCATTTCATTTGCAAATTCGCGTAACTGAACTGATCACATTAATTTATTGATCCCTGAAAATATTATAATTATTCGAACAGAAACCGCGTCAAGATATCTATCACGGTCGACGGTTATGGTTCTTCTTGACAACTCAGCTTGTAGGAATAGCTCACACCAACAATAATGAAAAGAAAATCAAGTGAGTAGAGTGAGTATGTAGATTAAATGTTTGTCAACAATATTCACAATAAGAAGTAAGCACACGCACACATATGTGCAAATTATTCGTGAATATAAAATGCATAATTAATCGTAGATAGTTGTAAATCTCGACTTAAGATAATTATCTGCAATGGTTTATTTGTCAGAGCGGGACAATAAAGCAGTATCACTCAGCACTGCTGCTATCCCTTTTTCCTTTGAAATATAAATTAAATTGAATTATCAGTATCGGTTATTGACAGACTAGTCGGTGAGTCCGTAGTTGTTGTATATTGAGACCATTCGTTTTCAGTGTCATCCCCTCCTCTAAGATTTTGGAAGATAGGGAGTTTTCCACGAGAACTCATTGGAATATCGATAACACTTTCATCGAAATAGTGGTTATCCCAGGCGCCGCAGTCTTTCGCCTTGAGGAGATATTTATCGTTCATGATTCGCAACAGCTGGCTGTATTCCAGCTTAACTTCACGAACTTCTCCCTTTCTATCGTTATGTAAGAATTGGCAGCGAGGACCATATTGGCAGAATCCTCGCTCATGATAGTGGCGACACTTGACAGTTTTGTAATGGTTAAATGGCTTAGGTTTTAACTCTTCTTCGCCATGAGCGAATGAGCAACGGTCTCCCAGTGGGCATGGTTCTCCCAACACATAATTTTTACATAATTCAGTCTTTTTCTTATCTTGGAAATTCTTGCGTCTGTTTGCGACGATTTTCTGTCTTCGTGTTTGAGC
>ENA-UOUE01000307-UOUE01000307.1-compost-metagenome-genome-assembly--contig:-NODE-307-length-41138-cov-18.463627_pt1 | contig 41138 bp, 28 predicted proteins | sample MGYA00238146_ERZ747223 | MGnify/ENA primary metagenome ERZ747223 (study PRJEB28781, sample SAMN06268865) | compost metagenome | isolation source: single cell | place: USA: California, Emeryville, Joint...
AGATGTACACAACCTGGGGACAAAATTCGGTATGTGTTAAAAGAATCGAACAAGTTTCCAATTCTTCCACATGCCCTGCAGGATATGTAAAATGCTATGCCGGCGTCTGCGCTAAAGGAACCGATTGCGGCATCACAGAAATCCACTTTGAAAGCTCTGCACGAACTGATCCTGGGTGGTCCAGCACACAATACAATTCCTCTACCTATGTTAACTATCGAAAAGATGTGGGAGTGATACCGATATCCTCATTTGCTATTGTCCATGGGCAACCTACTGCATGTTTAAATCCCTATGAATATGGAGTCCAGAATGACTATCCCGCAATAACAGTCAAAGGAGATGGTTGTGGAAGATATGGAGACTTTTCGGGGACAACTCAGCTAGACAATGATTTGAGTACTAACATCATTAACGCTCAGTCTTGGGGTAGTTATCCAATGAGTCTACCTGAGTTTTCGGATTATATTGGACAAAATCAACAACAAGGCTACCTTATGGCAATTCCAAGACTAGACATCAACAATTTATCTCCATGTCTGACGTTTAACTTGCAGACTTTCCTCGATGGAGCCGAAAGTTTGCACAGTTCACGCAAGTTCACAACCGGTTTCATCATAACAATCATTGTCTTACTCGGTATAGCCCTCTTGTTAAACATAATTATTGGATTAAGCCATGGATGGGCAGTGGTTATTTTAGTATTTGGGGGCTTCATGCTTCTAATTGCCATTCTAACGATACCGCCTGCAGCAGTGACAGCTAAATTGAACGGAGAGATTGCCACATTCCAAGAAGAGCTTTCTTCTGTCACGAATTCAAACTGTTTTGTTGACACCGACGCTCAGCAAGTCTTCACAGATTTTGTAGATACCGCCGCAGTTGCAAACAAAATTGTTTCTTTGTGGAAGGGGTACACAATAGGATGCTGGGTAAGTGTAGGAGTAGCCGTTATAGCCGCTATCTTCGTAAAAAATTACAAAAATTAAGTTTGAACGTAACACATAATCCATATTCAAGTAACTGTTTTATTCGCAATAAAAACAAAAAAAAAACGCATAGATAAAATAGATTTTAAAGTTGAGACATATATGTTCTATTGAAAGTTGATTGATTGTGGAATTCGTAATTTAGCCCATCGCAGTGGCAAATCATTCAGCCACAGCGTCTTCTTTGTTGAAAATGCACTAAGTATAGATAAAGTATTTGAATTAAAACGCATTTTTTTTTTGTTTAATGATGAATCCTGACTTGAATTAAAATAAAGCCTTATTACGGAGTTTGTTCAGAGTACTGAAAACGTAATAGTAAGAATTAGCAGAATAGTTTGGATTCTTGAAAACTTTCTCAGCCTGGATGCTCATTTTCTAACCGCCAAAAAAAGTAAACTTTGAGATTTTCTTGATTCTCAAATAAGCTAGTTGTAAGCGTACACTTGTCAGTTATTTGGAAAACATTGTCCCAACATGTAAAGGCTTGTTGAATCTCAGCTCAGGGATCTCAGACTTTAATCTTTACATGCTTCAAAAAAAAAACACACACACACTGTTTTTATTTTTGCGAAACTCATTTGGTCATCATAATTTGGTGAACTGGGAGGTAATCGAAAGCATTCGTCTGAAAGTTTTTCCTAATTTTTAGGTTTAAGATCATCTTTTCTTAAATTTTGTCTGAATTTGCCCTCTCGACCTGTGTTTCCGAGATATTTTACTAGGCTCGCAATTCTGAGAGTGACTTTTCTAGAGGCACAATTTGCTGGAATTTTTATTAGAGCAGAGCTCAAACAAAAAGTCTTCTACTTTCTGCAACCATTTTTAGCCACTGATGTTAAAAGAATCGAACAAGTCTCAAATTCTTCCTCATGTCCTTCAGGATATGTAAAATGCTATACCAGCGTCTGCGCCTAAGGAGCAGATTGCGGTATCACAGATATCCATTTTGAGAGCTTCGCACGAACTGATCCTGGATGGTTCAGCAAACAATACAATACTTCCACCTATATAAACTATCGAAAAGATGTGGGAGTGATACCAGTCTCCACATTTGCAATTGTTCAAGGGCAACCAACTCTATGTGTAAATCCTTACGAATATGGAGTTCAAAATAACTACGGCGCAATAAAATCTTCAGCAAATGGTTGCGGAAGGTATGGAGACTTTTCGGGGGTAACTCAGCTGGACAATGACTTGAGTACTAACATCATCAGCGCTTCAATCATGGGGCAGTTATCCAATGAGTCTACCGGAATTCTCAACGCAAGTTGAAAGGAGTGGGCAGCAAGGGTACCTTATGGCGATTCCAAGACGAGACATCAACAATTTATCTCCATGTTTGACATTTAACTTTCAGGCTTTCCTCGACGGGACCGACAGTTTGCACAGTTCACGCAAAATCACAACCGGTTTTAGCATAACAATTATTGTTTTACTAAGAATAGCTATAGCTGGAAGTATACTTGGTATTTTAAATTATGGCCTGGAAGGGGCTATTTTGGTATTCGGGGGGTTCATGCTTCTAATTGCCATTCTAACGATACCACCTGCAGCAGTAACAGCTAACATAAACAGAGATATTGCGACATTCCAAGCAGAGCTGTCTTCTGTCACGAATTTAAAGTGTTTGGTTGACACAGACGCTCAGCAAGTCTTCACAGATTTTGTAGAGACAGCAGCAGTTGCAACTAGAGTTGTTCCTTTGTGGAAATGGTACACAATGGGATGCTGGATAAGTGTAGTAGTAGCTGGAATACCAGCTGTCTACTTCAATGAAATCCAAAAGTTAAGTTCAAACGTTCCACACGATGTACATTGAGAGTATCTGTCTGTTATGATACATTTTTCATAAAAAAAAGACTCGAACTTAAAAGGAAAATATATCTTTTAAAGCTGAAGCATGCATGTTTTATTGGGAATTGATTTCTCGAATCTTAATTTATGAAAGCGCTTTTTAATGGTTAAACTGCCTTGAGTGAGAGCAAAGTACGCTCTATACTCCTGAACAAATGCTCTCATTGTAGGATCTCAGAGACTTCCACTTTTTTCTCAGATACGCTTCTTCGTTTCTGTCTCTTCCCAAGCCAAGTTATTGACGCTTTAAATACGAATATTAAATGTAGTCAATCAGCCAATGCTTTCATATGATTGTAATTAAGTTCTTAACACGTATAGCAAAAGAACAATAATACCTGGATGACACTGATAATTTATTCTCTTTTAACACCAAGTTTGTATTTATTGACATTAAGACGTAACAGGTGTATGTATTCTTTAAATTTAATATGAAAATTAACCCATTCATTACGAAGAGCATTCTTCTTGAATCTGATCGTTCCTCCTTGCTTAACAGCAGACAGCATACTTTTCGACAACCTTTTCTTCGGAGAGCTTCTTAACATATTTATCGGGTTTGGACTTTGCAATATCTGACAACGGGTTCTCTGCCGCTTGTTTCATCTCTGCTGCGAAAATGTCCTCGGCTAATGAAGTAAGAGTAGAGGCAATATTGATGGTATCTTTCGCAGAGGTCTCTACAAATTTACACCCAAGTTCCTTAGCTTTTAGCTCTCCTTCCTCCTTAGAAACTTGCCTTTGACTCTCTAAATCACATTTGTTGCCCACTAAGAGAACACAGCAATCTCTAGTTTCATAATTTCGGACCTCGGCGTACCACCTGTCAACATTCGTGAAACTATTTCTGTTTGTAACGTCATAAAAAATCATCATTCCGACGGCTCCTCGATAATATGCATATGTAATAGCTCTGAACCTCTCTTGGCCAGCTGTGTCCCAAAGCTGCAACTTGACGAAGGAGTTCTTGATCTGGAGAGATTGAGAAGCGAATTCAACTCCTATTGTTGTGTGAATCTCATCTTGAAATTCATCACGGGAATAACGACTGAGAAAGCTTGTTTTTCCAACGGTGGAGTCACCGATCAACACGATTTTGAATAGATAATCATAATCTTCATAAGTACTGTTCATTATTTACTGAGAAGTTGGATGCAAAGTCACACAAATTTTTATTTAGAGTTTATGATATATGAGAAAGCAATATCAATTATCCAAAACGATATTATCTAAATTGTAATTTTTTCTGATCTGATTAGGTCTAATCTCGGTATGAGTTTCCAAAGCAATACTCTAGTTGATGCAAGTGTACTCTCGGGAAACTTGGATGAGAATGACATATTTTCGTTCTACTGTTTTTTTTGGTTTTTTTGGTTCTTCTTCTTCTCCCTCCTGACATTTGTAAATTTTCAATTGCGCTCTTAATACTCAATGATCCGTCAATACTGTTTATGAAATCAAGGAGCTCGAAATGAATGAGTCGACTTAGTAATATCGTAAATGTTGAATTCATCTGGTTTTCCATCATATGCAAGTGCCAGAATCGTGAATCTCTCCTGCTCAGTCATATTTCTCAAATCTGTTGTTTGAATATTTTCTATTTCAATAATTTTGACATCAAATTCGGCACCTATTGTACTCTGTGTATCATGATTGAATAAGCACCGATGGTGAGGGTAATTTTTTCAGGATAACTATGAGTAATGGTGAGGAGAAACAAATTAAAATCTGAGAATCATTGGTTTTTATATATTTATATTAATTTTTTTTTAATTGTTTACTCTATCTTGTTATATTTATCTTTCGCCCTCCAAATTACTGTTTTACAAACAAATAGTCTCTCCTCCTTTCTGAATGAAAGAACGTTTTCAATGATTGAAGTTAATTCTTGAGAGTCGATGCATCGATGCATCCACCATACGTCTTGAATTCGCACCCTATGTTACAATAGAGGTTTCATTTACCAGTATTGTAGGAAATGGAATAACTTTAAAATATTTGTAAATGCTACTGTAAATGGGCGTATTAATGACGTTGAAAGTAAGAAAACAGCTTGCTGGATAGTTCTTAACTGATATTCGATCGAAAACAAGGAAAGTTACATCGGGTGATCCGAGATAAGGAAAAATTCTCTTGCTTCTGCAATATGCAGTCAACCAGAGGTCTCCCCGGTCTTTCGCCAGAAGGTTATTCCCACTTCGACCCAAACGATCTTGTTTAATCAAAATTACTTTACGATGAACAGAGAGGGGGTGATCTCACTTAACAAAAGCGCTGCAAATACCTGATAGCAGAACCTTAGCAATCTCAGAAAATTAATATAATTATTGAATACAAAAACTGACTAGACGGCTTTTTGAGAAAAAAATAAATTTGAGGAAATAAATATTTCTGTAGCTTGCTTTGATAAATTAATATTTTGACCATCACCATCCCCAATTCGAACTCTCACAAACTAACTTCCATCGTCGGTACCTTCTACTTTAATAGCACTATATATTTGATTTAATTCTATACGAGTGTAGCCGAAATGACTGGGGCTTTAATTTTGTTACACAATAAATTTACTTTTACATTTGCAGAAAAACCAACATCAGGAAATCTCAAGCCATGGCACATCAAAATAAAAATTTGTTAAGCACTTTCAAATAATTTTTCACTAAAGATCACGAATCTCAATTGATCTCAGCTTTCTTTATCTTTCATACAATGTAATTCATCTTATCCTGTATGACAAGCATTCCTCTTGCTTCTATCATTCTTTCGAGCTTAACAGCAGGCAGCATACTTTTCGACAACCTTTTCTTCAGAGAGCTTCTTAACATATTTATCGGGTTTGGACTTTGCAATATCTGACAACGGGTTCTCTGCCGCTTGTTTCATCTCTGCTGCGAAAATGTCCTCGGCTAATGAAGTAAGAGTAGAGGCAATATTGATGGTATCTTTCGCAGAGGTCTCTACAAATTTACACCCAAGTTCCTTAGCTTTTAGCTCTCCTTCCTCCTTAGAAACTTGCCTTTGACTCTCTAAATCACATTTGTTGCCCACTAAGAGAGTACACTTGTTAAGGTCTGCGTGATTTACGATCTCAGTGTGCCACTTGTCAATATTTGTGAAACTATTTCTGTTTGTAACGTCATAAAAAATCATCATTCCGACGGCTCCTCGATAATATGCAGATGTAATAGCTCTGAACCTCTCTTGGCCAGCTGTGTCCCAAATCAGCAACTTAACGATGAAGTTCTTGATCTGGAGAGTTCTGGAATAGAAATCAGCTCCTATTGTTGTGTGAACCTCATCTTGAAATTCATCACGGGAGTAACGACTGAGAAAGCTTGTTTTTCCAACAGTGGAGTCACCGGCCAAGCATATTTTGAATCGGTAATCATAATCTTCATTAGTACTGTTCATTATTTACTGAGAAGTTGTATGGAAATTCACACCTATTTTTATTAGAGTTTATGTTAGTAAATGAATATCCTAAATACCACAAATGCGGAAGCTGTTTGAATTACTTGGAAAGCTCAATTAATATCATCATCATCCAATATTTAGTTTTTTACTTGGATTGTGGAATCTCCCAATGAATACAACAACACAATATAATAACCTCCAGATCTAATGTATCTAATGTAAATAAAAATTTTGGTACAATCCATTCATATATGATACTCCATTAATTTCAGTAGTAGTAGTTTGTAATTATCTCGTTATTTCTTGAGGACGCACAGACAAATTTTAAAATTGTCTAGCTTTGGAGGACAAAAACTTGAATTTTTTCCGCAACTTACATTAGCAACAGGCAGCGTAATTTTTTTCTATATCTTTCCCTCCAGAAAGAGAAGTCTTCAGCTTGAGAGGTGCAAGGCGAGGAATACTCTTCTGTAGAATCTCTTCCTTTTCTAGATTCTTTGCTTTTTCAAAAATATCTGACGCCAGATCGTGAAACGCTGAGGCAATATCTATGGAGTCTTTAGCAGAAGTCTCAGCGAATTTGCATCCCAGCTCCTGAGCCTTTTGCAATCCTTCCTCCGTTGAAACTTCCCTTCGAATCTCAAGATCACTTTTATTTCCTATCAAAACCATACAAGCATAAGGCTCAGCGTTCTGTCGGGCTTCAGAAATCCATCTGTCCAACTTTGTAAAGCTTTCTCTGTTTGCAATATCATACACAAATATCAACCCAACCGAGTCTCTATAGTAGGCTTTTGAGATCGATCTGAATATCTCCTGGCCAGCTGTGTCCCAGATCTATAGTTTGATAGATTTCTCTTGGATTTTCATCGTTCGAACACCATATTCATGATGAGTGGTGTACATTTCATTATCTCTGAATTCATCAAAAATAATGCGGTTGAAGAGGCCTGTTTTTCCAACTGTAACTTCACCAACCAGGTTTATTTTGAAGATATAATCAAAATGAGCAGAATTAGACTGCATTGAATGAGGTGATAGTGTAATTAAACAAACAAACTTTTTATTTTAAAGTGTTATGTAAATGCGTCAATAAAGCTATCCGATCAGGAAATATCGCTCTCTTCAATCTTAAGGTTTATGACCATATTTATATCAAAATTCGAACCTAGAAACGAAATGGATAAGCTAAATATCGTTAAAAGTGGGGCATGTTGAACTGCGTAAAAGTTTGATCCCATATACAAATCAAATATTTACTACAATGATCGAAATCAAGTCTTAAAATACAGGATTTTGTAAAACTCCAACTGAGGACATCATCATCACACCCATTATATCTATGAGGTTGTCTCTATTCAGCCGCCAAGTAAAAGTTCACTATAGAAAGCAGAAAACCCATTTATATACTATTTTCTGATCATATCAATAGTTCTGCTAACAACTCTTCATTTAATTATGAGCCCCTTGTAAATACTGAAACTCTCTCTCCTTGGAGGACAAAATTTGATTAACTAACAACAACCAGCGTATTTTTCTCTATCAAAAGGATTGAGAAGTTTGATACCTTTTTTCTGAGGTTTCGCAAGGGATTTTGCATTCTCCTCTTCTTGTATCTTTTCCCTTTGCTCAAAGATTTCTACGGCTAGCGCATCGAATGCCGAAGTAATATTTATAGAGTCTTTGGCAGAAGTCTCAACAAATTTGCAACCCAATTCCTGAGCCTTTTTTAATCCTTCCTCAGTTGAAACTTGCCTTTGAGACTCAAGATCAGACTTATTCCCTACTAGTAGCATAAGAGCAGAGGGTCCAGCAGATTCTTTGTCTAGAGAAATCCAATTATCTAATCCTGTGAAACTATTTCTGTTTGTAATATCATATACGAATACGAGTCCTGATGCACCTCTAAAGTATGTCCTTGCTAGAGCCTTGAATCTCTCTTGTCCAGCTGTGTCCCACAACTGTATCTTGAATGGCAGATTCTGCGTTTCGACCACTCGATAGCCAAATTCGACTCCTATCGTGCTCCGTTCTTCCTCTCTGAATTCATCACGAGTAAGACGGTTGAAGAGACTTGTTTTTCCAACGTAAGTGTCGCCAATCAAAACCATTTTGAAGAGATAATTCCAAATCTCATAGTTAGATTCCATTGGATTAGGTGAGGATGAAGTTAAACAAGCAAATCTTTTTTATTTGAAGTGTTAGTAAATAAATCAATAACGTGATGAGTGAATTAATTGATTTAATGAATTTTTGCAATTTTTTCTGCAACGATTATGAAGATGAATCCAGTATCTATGTGAGTTGGGAACTTATGTGGAAGGCGTAAATAAAAAAAGATGTTCTAATTTCTCTGTTCTCTCTGGCAGCAATCAACAGATTCGAAATTTTTATCAATGAATTAATTCTCATTTAATTTGAAAAGTCTTAAAGAATGTCTCATACGCCTTCAAATAAGTTTTTTTTTGTTTATCAAATCACTAACATAATGTTATAACACGGAACCATCAAGCTAATCCACTCTTTAAAATTCCACAAACCCATTCTTTTCTTTATTCTCTAAACGTTTTACTAATATCTATCACTTCGTCTTTCTTGAAAATGCTTGAGAAGACAAACTTGATATCTTTCCGCAAATTACATTAGCAACAAGAAGCGTATTTTTTTTCTGTATCTCCATAAAGATTCTTTGGCCTGAGAAATTCGATTCCATCTTTCGGAACTCCTCCGAGATTCGGCGGTAAAACACCTTCCTTTTCTAGGTTCTTTGCTTTTTCGAAGATATCTGACGCCAGATCATGAAACGCTGAGACAATATTGATGGAGTCTTTAGCAGAGGTCTCAACAAATTTGCATCCCAGCTCTTGAGCCTTTCGTAATCCTTCTTCCATCGAAACTTCCCTTTGAATCTCGAGGTCACTTTTATTTCCGACTAAGAGCATGCAAGCATGGGGTTCAACGAGTTGTTGAGCATCAGAAATCCATCTGTTCAAATTTGTAAAGCTATCTCTGTTCGTAATATCATACACAACTACCAGCCCAACCGCATTTTTATAAAATAATTTTGAGACCCCTCTATATCTTTCCTGTCCAGCTGTGTCCCAGACCTCTAGGTGGATGGATTTATCTTGTATTTGGATATCTCGAACATTAAATTCGACTCCTAATGTGGTCCGTGCACCATCCCTGTATTCATCAAATAAATATCGGGTGTAAAGACCTGTTTTTCCAACGGTAGAGTCACCAATCAGGATTACTTTAAAACGATACTCAGAAGGAATCGAAAAGGTCTCCATTGGATCCTATTTCTCTTGTGATGAAATAACACAATGTTTTATTTGAAGTTAATTATTGAGAGGCAAGATAGATCAGATATTCAAGACTCAGGATGATATAAACTATATTTTAAATGTAGAGTTGTGAAATAACTCAAATTAATGATGGCATATACAACCTGCATTCATCGCCTCATTGAGAAGTAGCTATTCTTTTCAGGTAGAGGCAATTTGAAATGGCTATCAGAGCTGTGAGAGAGCCACCCTGATTGGAAACAATTAATAACTAAAATATGACTTTCTTATAGTTTTTCATAAGGATTCATAAAAGGTTTTTCGAAATTGATTTCACACAACATGTAAATAGCTCACATTCAGACTCTCATGAGCTTCAACGAGCTGAATTTCAGAACTCTAACCTCTTTATATACTTTCTCACATCCATTTGCTATTTATTTAACAACTTGATAGTACACCTCCAATATGCAAGTTATAAGAGCTCTTACTTAAAACGTATTGTAGCCTTGACCTCCGGTATTCTTATTTCTCTTAAGAGCGACAATGATTCCCACCAAAAGAACGCCAGCAAGTCCAGCGGCCGCATACACAGCGATTTTCAAGCCTGTATGTGAGTTATCAGGGATCACCTGTGCGCCTGAAGCGCATGTCTCTCTGTAGTAGTCTATTCCCTTTCCTTGAGTGATATTCTGGATCAATCCTTTGAAAGCTCCCCATGTGCACTTACTATTCGTGCTATTGCAAACGTTTTGAAGTACTTCATCGAAGTAGACTCTAACCTCGCTGGAGTTTTCGTCAGTGTCGTTCTTCCAAATTTCAAATCTGAGAGCAGAGGCGAACTTTGGGTGGTAGCAAGAGGTGTAATTTCCATTTTCGAAAAAGTTTTTATAGAAGCAGTCATGGGTCGCTATATCAAGAGCGGCAAGGATAGGGATGAGAGTTGAGTCGTGGGCGCTGTAGAGTTTGATATTGGTCTTGGAGCCGTTGAGAATCTGCTCGAGGTCCGACTTGAATTGAGTCAATGGGTTCATTGAGAAGAGCTGCCTTTGGAGAGGAGTTCCTGCGTATGAAAGGTAGGATGTATAGCCCAAGAGAAAAGTGAGATTCTTTCCGAGGTCAGAATTAGGATCGATTCCTCCAGGGAGAGACTTTCCCTCGAAATAATCGGCAATGATAGCGTCGCTGAGAGAGCTTAGGGCATCAGGAGTGAGTGCAGTAACGTTCATTTTTTTGCTCAATTCTGCAATGGTTGAGTTGAATTTCAGAAGGATATCGGTATAAGAGAGGGTATTAGTTTGATTTTTCGTCAAGTTCGCAGCGAGAGGACACACTGAAGTAGAGTAACTCGCAAGAAGCTCATCGTTGGATCCTTCGAGTGTGTGAATTGGAATCGGCTGGTAGTTAAATGGAAACACATTCAGATCAGAGTCGGAAAAGTTTAATGGGTAGAGAGGAATGGATCTGTCCAAAGGATAGTTTCCAGCAAATGAAGGTCCTTTGCCAAGGAAAAGTCCATCAAGCATGGAGTACACACTCATCAAAGTTCGGTTAACGTCGGTTGAACGAACATAGATAGTGTTTGGATCATACTTGGAGAAGAGGTTTGGATAGAGCTTGCTGAGGTAGACTCCTCTCAAGAATTCTTGTCTCATTCCCACAGGAGTGAGCTCTCCAATCATGTTTTCCCATGTTTTATCAACAGCATCGCTGGTGGGTCCTCTGGCACCATGACGAAAGAGCATGACGATGCCGGTAGGCTCTTGTGAGGCAAGAGCAAAGGTAGTTAGAGCGAGTAAAAGTATGACACTTTTTCTGAATTCCATATTTGTAAAATTTATTGAAATATATACTAAAATTCAGGATCAAAACCACTCAATTTTGGGCCTGTCTCCAAGGGTACTTGACACACTTGAAAAACAGGAAAATGTATTAAATTGAATTTCATGGAAAGCGACAGATTTTGGAGCTTGGAAAATCAATGGAAGAGGTAAAGAATGCCTCAAGCCCAAAAAAAAAAAACAAAAAAACGCTGATCGATAGAAAGTGAGGGCAATTTTTTAGAGTATTTGCCTTCATGCATAGGAATTCCCTACTACAACCAGAGTGATAAAAGACCATTTTTGAGAATTTGTACGCAATAGAGTTGTTTCAAGCCATCTCGTGAGAACATGAAATAAATATATAAAGTTTTTATTCATCCTCTCATTAGATTACAAGAGTTGAATTTCAGCACTCTAAGCTCCAAAGTTTATCAAACTCATTTGCTTATCGAATCCTTACTCAAAATGTGTTATAGGCTTGACTCTCAAAGATCTTCTTTCTTCGAATTGCGAAAACGATTCCCAACAAAAGTGCTACAGCGATCCCAGAAGACACATACAAAGCAGTTTTCAGTCCTGTATGTGGGTCAGTTACAACCTCTTGTTCACCTGAAATGCATGTCTGTCGGTAGTAGTCTATACCTTTTCCTTGTGTAATATTTTGGATAAAATCTTTGAATGCTCCCCACTTACAGTGGCTGTTTGCGCTTTTGCAAATATTCTGAGCCACTTCATCGAAGTAGACTCTAATCTCGCTTGAATTTTCGTCTGTTTCGTTCTTCCAAAGCTCAAATCTAAGCGCAGAGGCGAACTTCGGGAAATAGCAAGAGGTGGCATTTCCATTTTCGAAAAAATTTTTATATAAACACTCGTGCGATGCTATCCCCATGGCGGCAAGGATTGGGAGAAGCGTCGAATCGTGAGCGCTGTAGAGCCTGATATTAGTCTTGGAGCCCTTAAGAATCTGCTCTAGATCTGCCTTAAATTGCGTCAAAGGGTTCATCGAAAAGAGTCGTCTCTGCAGAGGGGTTCCAGCGTTTAAAAAGTAGGCCATATAGCTCATGAGAAAAGTGAAGTTCCTTCCAAGGCCAGAATTAGGATCGATTCCTCCAGGAAGCGGCTTCCCTTCAAAGTAATTGGCAATGAGAGCGTCTGAGAGATCATTTAGTCCTCCGGTATTGAGGGGTTTAATGTTTGGTACTGCTTTGTACAATTCTGTAATTGTGGAGTTAAATTTGTTCATCATTTCCTTATACGCAGGAGACTGGCTTTGGTTCGATGTCAAATTTGTGGAAATCGGGCAAACTGAATCCGAATAACCTCGCAGAAGCTCATCTTTATCGGATTCCAGGGTATGAATGGGCACCGCCTGGTATTTAAATGGCAAAACATCTCGATCTGTCACAGAAAAGTTTAATGGGTAGAGAGGAATGGATCTGTCTAAAGGATAGGTTTCGGCAAATGAAGGTCCTTTGCCAAGGAAAAGTCCATCAAGCATGGAATAAGCACTCATCAAAGTTCGGTTAACGTCGGAGGAACGGATATAGATAGTGTTTGGATCGTACTTGGAGAAGAGGTTTGGATAGAGCTTGCTGAGGTAGACTCCTCTCAAGAATTCTTGTCTCATTCCCACAGGAGTGAGCTCTCCAATCATGTTTTCCCATGTTTTATCAACAGCATCGCTGGTGGGTCCTCTGGCACCATGACGAAAGAGCATGACGATGCCGGTAGGCTCTTGTGAGGCAAGAGCAAAGGTAGTTAGAGCGAGTAAGAGGAAAAAACTCTTTCTGAATTGCATCTTTGAACGATTATGGAAATATTAAATTCAGGATCAAAATATATCTGAATTTCACAGAAATATTTTTCAACTCTGAGGTTTTACTCAAGCGCAGGTGGTCATACTGCTCAAGCTCTAACCTAAGTCCCTTTGAATCAAATTTCTTCTTATTGTAACTCTCGTCATGTCAGAACCGATAGATTCCTTGGGATGTAATCACCTTCTTCTTCTCTAATGGAAGTAAAAAGAATCATACCTGGAAAATAATGAAATACCTAGCGAAGTAGAAATGAGTGTGGGTTGTTTAACTGTCTTTGGATATGTAAATGATATCTGCATTTCTGACTTCCCATTTTAGGAATATTTACATTCCACAAATGGAAGGAAAATGTAGTTCACAAAATTTCATCATGTTTGGTAAACATGTTCTACCCCAAGAAAAACCTATTTGAATCCATCTTCATTCCAACTCATGCTTAACAGGTTAATAAGCATCTTTGTGGCTGTTTGCTGGAGCGATAAGCCTCTGCAATATCTTTAAACTTTCAAATTACTTGAAAGTTTGTAAGCCTTCACCGGGAAATTGTAAATGTTCCCGTTGTAACAGAATATAACCGAGCAAGGTATGATTATAGCTAAAAAGAGCTGTGTGAGATTAAATGCATTAATCAGTCATATCCGCCGAATTGGTTGAATGTTTTTTTTTCTTCAGAATCCTTTTTACATATTCGCGCCTTAATAACATGAAAGTCGTTTGTTTTTCTTCAAATTTTCATCGTAAAATTTTATGAAGGTTTGTTTTTGTAGGGATGCTTTAATTTTCAGATATATTTCCATTGATTGAATGAAAGTCCTATTATGTCAAACTGTACTCTATGAAAGGAAATACTATTTTTCTATTAAACCCAACCAATACATCATTTACCACTAAAATTATTTCTTCGCTCCCTTTTGCTCGGTTAGATCCGCGAGCAGATTAATCGAATTTGTCTTCTTGGTTTGAAATGCACAATTACAAGGATGGCACCTTTCATTCAAGCAGGCTTGTGAGTGATCCGCACAATCAGCAGATAATATTGGAGTTAATGTGCCTCCAGATGTGCCCAAACCTTGCCAACGTGTAAAAGAAACAATCATTCAATATCGAAAAGGCAGAAGGACTTAGAACGCAATGGAGCCATCCTACGCAACTCTGAACGAACCCAGACTCCTTTGCTGTCCTTTCTCGTCTCCTTTATATCGCCTGATTGATTCTTTTACAAGATTCGCAATGTTCTGCTGTAGAATTCTTAGCATTGCCTAAGTACTCCTGAAATTGAAAGACTTTATATGGAGCGCTTAAATCAAAGCCAATACGGCGATATAACCAGATTACTCCTCTCGGGCCTAATCCAAAACAAATTACTTTTAGTTCCAGGCCATTCCCTTGCTCGTTTTCAAATATTTAATAATGAATTGGAAAAATGCATTTGAAAAAGCTTATAAATCTTCTAAACTTTATTCTCAATCATTCGTTCAATACATTTCCTTCTTCGGAATAAATCGCGTGCTCTTGAGGCATTTAATTAGCAAACAAAAGCCAATAGCTTGGGTTCGTCCCCCAAGTTCAGTTAAATGTGTATTTTATGAGTCATTCTAACTCCAAAAGCTCACTACTTAGCAATTTAGGACCAAGCACTAAGAAGGGCATGTTTTCAATCAAGCCTGAGCCTTAATTCCGTGGGTTTTTTTCTAAAAAGAGCTTGAGTTCAAGGGAAATTATTGGTTAAGCAAATCTGGTATTATTTTAGCGATTTTCGATCTGAATTGGAATTACTTTAGATGCTAAGCCAACTTCCAGTGCAATGATGATTGAAAATTAACGAATCTGTTGGATTTTAATTTCGATGGAAAGAGAAAATTCTATAATTTTAGTCAGGGAACGGGCTCTCGTAGTATTGAAACGAAAAATCGGGATTCCGAAATTTTTTGCTTTCTAACAAGAGCAAAGGAGTTGACTTTACGTTAGGTCGCGTGTTTCCGATCCGGAATTTGCATTTACAGCTGTTGAAATGAATTGTGAGGCTCTCTAGCCTCAAAAAAAACCGAAAGTGAGACTGTTAATTTAAAGTTGATGTTCGCAAGATCAATTTCGAATCAAATAAGAAATTATTCTATATAATTCTAAACTAGTCGTTATATAAAACCTTGACCATTGGAATTGAGATTTGCTAAATCGCTCTGATAATTGATTCCAATAAATAATCTTATTTATCTGGGTTCCAAATGGAAGGGGCATACATGCTCCCGATAATAAGGCAGTTGGTATTTAAAAGGATTCTGTATCGAACTAATGAATGAGTTTTTACCTGATCGCTAATGTACATCTGCATTCATTTCTTAATATATACAAGATCTCAGTGTAAAGCATGAGATCACGATACCATGGAGAAAAATATAATGACATTACCCAGCAACATTAGGAAAGTTAACGATTGGTATTTGGTTCTTTGAAATTAGAGTCGAAATTAAGCGATACAAGAAATAGAAAGTCGCTTTAAAGATATCCAACCAAACAAAAAACAAAAAAAGCAAACTGAGTTTTCACTCTCAAGATAGCGAAGCATTTATACGCTCTCTATGAATATATGAATGCATTTTTAAACTCTATCTGCTTTGAAAAGGAATTAATCATATCAAGAATATATAACTTGTTGATATTGAATACAAAAAGGAAACAAATACTCCATTGATAAGATTTATTCCTTATTCACTTATTATATATACAAGAAGGTTTCATGAAATAAGGAATATAAGAGGGCTATTCCAGAGATCACCACGGTGGTATCGACTTACACCACTGTATCTGAACTCGAACCAGATTCGATGGGCTTTATGCACAAGAAAGTATTTGTCCGACGATTAGCTCTTTTCCTCAAGGTGCATAGGTGTATTTTTATTATCAGTCCTACTAGTAGACGGTTCATTTCAAATAGCCTTGCTATTGCCGAGAGTTGGCTCATGGTAGATAGGATTGATTATTCATTTACACAGTGGCATGTTTTTTGTTTACGCTTTCGAAAGAAAAATAAACATTGAGTTTTGTATCAAATAAATTCTTGAAGACTTTTAATCAATTTAAATCTATCATTGACACTCTCTTCATGCTTTACCATCAAAATTCCCAGCAGGTACTTATCCAGGATGTTAATACCCCTGTTCTTATTTTTTATTAGGAAGTCTTCTTCGATATCCGCAATGATCGTTTGACAATCATGATCTCCTTCAATTTCTTTATTATCCATAAGTTTAGCACCAGCTTTCTAGAATAAGCACTTACCTTCAGCCTTTGTTCCAATGTAATTCATTATATCCTCTTCCTCAACGAAAAATTTCTCAGACACGATGTCATCCAGCTTCCTTCCCACTATGAATACAACTTCATCTTCATCTTTCTATTCGAAGGTTATTTGCCGAAATAAGCATAAAACGATACGTATTTCTTTCGGAGCTCCTCAATCAAAGGGGCATTCATCATCAAATAGTCCGCTTCATAACTTAAAATCGTTTTTAAGAACTCCAAATGAATTAATCGCTTCGAGGGAACTAAGGTCCTACCGCATGATTAACACGTTTTCAGGGGTGATATGAACATACTTGAGCTTTATTCCGATCAAATGGGTTAGAAGAAGCCCGTTTCTCCAGTCCTTGTTATAATCTTCCAAAAATTTATGTAATTTCGCGACATCAAGCCCCGTTCTCTCGCAGATTTCCCTCTCTGCGCTATACAACACCTGCCGCAGTTTTCTGCGCTCAGCCAAGCATTTTTCACTAAAGACTGCAAGATTAAAAGGCTTTCCATCATCCACCATTCTCCTTTCTAAACTTGATTAGTATAGAAAAAAACCCTGTGAGAGTACCCTGACGTGCTTGTATGATAATCTGCGATAAACTATGCTTGCATAGTCTCAGTTGAAGCAATATAACGTCATAGATTTGAGCGAATGAAAGCGGCTTTGATTCCAGTTCCCATAGTTTCAGTTCATCAACAATGGCAATAATAGGGAGCTCTCGAAGCTTCTCATAAGCCTTCAAGAGGCCAGTTTGTAACGGTTGTCTTGTTTGCGCATTAATTTGCATCCTTAGCGAATTCTTGACCTCCTTCGGGTGCATTATAACAGCATTGTTGATCCTTTTGCCTTGGCGCTCTTCGAAATCTTTCTTTTTCTTGGTCTAATGTCCGAATTTTTGTAAAACACATGTTTTGAGAGTGGGTCCTACCTTCTCATCCTTGCGAATCCTGATGATGAGCAAAGTGCTAATAAGTATTCGAGGTTAGCCAGTTCTGAAAGTGAATAGATGTTTAACCCTACTGCTAGGATAGTGAGTCCAGTCCCAACGGCAATCTTGTATTTATGCTTCCCCCAGAACTTTTTGATTTTCTCCATATTTTCGATCACAGAATTAGCAATAAATTTCTCTCTCAAAAATACCCTCATCAAAAAGGAAATTTTGCTTGTGGCGTTGCGTTATATTTTCTCATTGGAGATGCTTGTTTGCAAAGAGGACATCGAGAGAAAGCGAAACTGCCAATTGACGAGCGACTCATCATTTTATAGAGTGCTGGTAAGGTACTCTATGTGTTAATGCTACAAAATCCAAGTTTATGCTTTCGCAGGTAATGTTAGAGACTCGAAACTTATTTTCGCGTTATCGCATGTAGAGCTAAATGAACAGTTTTTTGCGATTATGAAACGACTTATTTGAGAAATCTTTGTATCAAGGTAATCTCATATGATTGTTAGGAGCTATATCTCAAGTACTGAGCTAACACAAGACCTTTGCAATTCAAAAACATGGACTTTCTATTTCATTTTATATTTTTCAAATCGGAGTATTTGCTCTGTTAATACGATTTATCTAGCCTATTACCCTTTATCTTACGATTTCTACTAGTGGAATATTTTGGAAACCAACAAAGGTTTGGTGTCGAAATTTTGAATTTCGAAGCTTACTGCGTGGTATTTCCAGGTCCTCGCATAGTATGCAGCGCAATCGAGCAAATCAATTTTCAAGAAACAACGCGGTAGACCTGCAAGTTTTTTGAAATTTGGCATTATTCGAGGTTATTTCAATTCAAAGAGGATTGCTTTCAGGCACGAACCCAGGAGACGCAAAATACTCGATAGAAAGCAGATTTCACGCTATTGCTCAAGTAGTTTGTAGGATCCTGTATCGGGAAATCCGCTATCTCTTGATGGGAGTTAGAGCTTTTTGGTGGATCTTAATTTGATTAATAAGATATATCTTGACCACAAAAATCAACCGCTGTGCTTTTTTAACTTAAATAAAAACGCCGGGCGAGCGTGCCCAACAAAACTACCCAAATTAAATTGAGAAAAGTTGTACTAAAATTAACTTCTCAGCAATTCTCTCAATACTCAGGGCGCTTACCTTGCGCTCTCCTTCGCCTCTAAGTGGAGCGACATGTTTCGCGAGTCTCTTAGTCTCATCTGGCTTTTTGTCGAAAGTTTCTCCTTCATTCCTGATAAAGTATACAAAATTTTGCCAGCAAGGCACCAAGAGAGCGGCTTGGGGCCTTTAGGCAGTTTTTTTATGAGTTAAGTGAGAAAGCTATTTTATCGTGCAGACTTTAGAGATAGGATCTGTAAAAATTTATTGTTCTTATTTCCGAATCACGTTGGCAGTAAATATAAATTAATTTCCATCACTCAATTCCAACGAAACAAATGGTAAATTGTCAATTCAGGAATTTGTTATTAGCTGGAAACCAGCGATCCTCTGGTATTTAAATGTTTCGATAACGATGTATAATCAAAAACAAATACAAACTACTAAATAAATCTCTCTCATCCTCCATGAACTTTTCTTACGGACAACCTCTCATGACAGCCCCAAACCAACAATACTTACAAGCCATGACTCTGCTAGCCTTACAACAAAAGCAACAAATGCAACAGAAATACCAGTTACAGCAGAAACTCCAGTTACAACAGCAATTGCTGCTTGAAAACATGCTCCGCCAAAATCTTCTCAACGCAGGAGGAAATTTCAAAAGAATACTCACGACTCAGCCCGTTCTCCAACTTCAAAGACCTTCTATCATTGCCACTAACCTTAAGGTCGAAGAAGCTACCGCCTTCTCCCTTAATACCCTCGCTGCTCCGAAGACCGAGGTCAAAACTCCTTCAACTCAGACTCTCTCAAGAAAAGACATAAGGCCTTTGGTTACTTACCTCCTTAACAACATCGGAACTTCAAAGGAGAAGGAATTGTCTGAATTCCGAGCTCTTTATGCCTCGGATCATTTACTAAGCGCCCTTATTGATATTTTGATGAGGAGATACACCTCTTCACAGAAAACTAAAGAAGAAATGGTGAAATACACTCTTAGGAAAGCTCTTCGCTGGCTGAGAAATAAAGTAGCAAAGACCGCGGACACGGATCCGAAAAAAGGAGGAATGAAGGTCCTCATCCAAAAGTATTTCGGAGAAGACTTGAAAGACAAAGAAGGCTTTGAAAATCTTGATGATGATGAAATCGTTGAGAAGTTCCTTCCTTTCAAGAAAGATTCTAAGATTAAGACTATGAACACGACTTTCGTTGCAGAACTTTTCAAGTCTAAGGAGTTCGCAAAGGAGTACCAAGAGTTTTTAAAGGGCTTTTCTAACATTATGGTTGTTGATAACAACCGAAAAATTGAAAAGTTTATCAGCTTCCTTGAGAACTGCTACTCTAATGGGTCATTTGAGAAACTGAAAAATTACAAGAGAATCCCTTGGTTGAACGCTTGGATCACTGGTACTTTGACCCAAGCAAAGGAAATGCCAAAGCTCGCAGAGAGTCGCAAGGAAAAACCGATTTTGAAGGCTGAAGCTACTGGTTCGGAAGAATATGAACCAGGTTTTGAAAAGAAAGTGAAAATTGAATTCGTTGATAAAGAGTCCGAAACTGTCAGCACTCTTTCGCCTCAGTTAAACGAAGAGACATCTTCACGATGTTAGGTCTGAGGAAGTAGAATGAAAGTAGGTAGTAGGATTCGAAAACACTGTGTGAGTGATGTTAGTTTCAATTTTTTCATTACCAAAACGTTTTGTTTCATTGAGTTTTTCTCATTTAAGTTAATGTTTGAAATTTTTGTTAATTTGAACATAATTTGCAAGCAAAGCCATGTGCTAATCCAATAACCTTGCTCATTTAGTAATATAAGATAGGTGTGATTAGATCTTCCTCATCTAAAAGTTTCCTGACAGTGGGGGCTAAAGATATTAGCAATGTAGTAGAGATGAGCTTTTTGTCCTGTGAACACTCGAAAAATCGCGATCATTTGAACTTTTCTTTACGAAAGCTGCCGGTGAAGGCATCGTTTGTGGCATTAATTCACATGAACTTCTCGTTTTGAGTAATTTCGGTTAGTCGCGTGAGACGCCAGCCTATCTTAGCCTTTAACTTTTTCCTTGTGTGTAGAGACTACACACTTAAATAAAGTAACAGTGTATTTCAGATACCCAGAGTCAATCAGACATATTGATACTAGCTATGGTATGAAGATTCTATCAAGAACACTCGATTATCAATGAGATAAGCTGCCACCTGTTTGCAAAGGTCAAAAATAAACAAATAAAAAATCCTCAAATTGAAATAAAAGCATTTGTTTCCTTTAAAATTGTATCGCGAGCTTTCTCTTAAGTGAAAACCACAGAAACACCTACAACAATCGACTTTGATACACAAAAGAGATTAGAACCTCTCGAAAGCTTCAATTAAACATATTATTGTAAAAACACTACATCTGAACGTAGTTGCTAGCACATATAAATTTTCAACAACAAACAAACAACATAATAATAATTGTATCTAAAAACAATATCTGATATTCCACAATCAATTCTCTACCTCATTACAACAAATACCAACCTACCTCATTGATTCATTTTCAATTATATATGTTAATTTTCTTTTTGAGTTCAAGGTCTTTTGATGCTTTTCTTAACCACCACGCGTCTTTTCATCCTGCTCCTTTCATTCACGCCCATTACCAACCGGCTTCAATTCGATATTCACATTATCGTTCCCTGCCTGGGCATTACCTACAGCCACCGTTCCGTCGGGTTTGACCTTCAACACTCTGCTATGTTCCTTTTTATGATACGGGAACTTATCCATGCAAATCGTCTTCCAATCTATGTCTTTATACCAATAGAAACCCTCATAATCGATATAATTTCTGCTGTGGTGAATGAGTTGATCTGAGATTTTCAAATTGAGCTCATTCCAAAGATTTTTCGAAATGCCCTGTTTCGTAACAGCTGAAATCAATAAAAAGTAGATCGATGCAATCACTCCGACTCCCACAGTAGTGTAAAGAAGCAGGTCGTAATAGCGACCGAACGTCGTGGGGAAGAGTTCAATAATCACAAAGAAGATCGCCATTACTAAAGCCAAATAGAAAGCTTTCTTCTTTCTTTTCTGGTTTTTCATCATGCTTTGCCCTGCCTCCTTGAGTCTGTGTTCATTTTCTTCGTAAATCTTTGTGAAAATGATCTGGACCTCCGGTTCTCTAAAAATCTTCACATCATCAGTGACATATCTCCCACTTTCTGGGTCAAAATTGAACCTAACTGTGGTGAAAGAGGGAATCTCAGGAGCTCCTGTTCCTCTGACAAACACTCGTCCATACGAGTCCCGAAGCGCAGGTATCGAACCTTTGTCTTTCTTTACTAAAGGTTCTTCTATGTTTTGAGTATTGTTCATAAAAGTAAATAGCTTTGCTGTAGAATAAATAAATGAAGGACTCTTAAAGATTTTTCGATACCAAAAAAAAAAAACATAGGCTGATTTTTCGGCGTTTCGACTCGTCTGTTGTGCTTAATAAATAGGCAAGATGAATCTTGTCCCTAAGATTTATATTCCCTTAGCAGAAATCTATGTCATTTCTTTCTCTCAACTACAGAAAACTTTGTATAATTTATCTCATCGACAACTTTATACGAAGTACTTATGTGAAGTGGCCAATGTTAGCCTGGCTTATCAAATTTATTTATTTGCATTAGTCGGATCGAATAAGGATCTTGCTCTCTTTCTATTTGATGTATAAAACATCTCTTTCATGCGACATTTGTTTCTTCAAGTATCTTTTCACACATTTGAAAAACCATCTTAAATGCGCAGCTTGCATCAAAGATTTGGAAATATCGTAAGTAGCCAAATTGATTAACCATCTCTCTTCATGAATTGATAACCTTAAATTAAAGCGTTTAATCCATTTGGAAACTAAGCGAATAGAATCTAGAATTAAAACAAATACATTTCACCTTCATGGGCGCACTCTACTCAACCGATTTGGCTGTATTCGGAGCACTTACAGCTGGATTTGGCGCTTTGGCTGTCTGGCAGTTTCGAAAGATGCTAAGGATCAGCGCCGACAAAAGGAAATTCCTTGATTGCAAAGTAATTTTGCCTTCAGAGCTGATCAAAGACCTTGAAAACGAGAAGAAACTCTCCAAATGGCAACCATGCCCTGACCTCCCTGACGAATTCAAAGCATATTATATTATCAAAGGAACTGTCGAGAGCAGCCATCCGCTCAACAGTTTGATTAATGACGAGAGAAGAGCAGTTTATTTGAAACATTTCCAGCGAACAATATTCTCCAATCATCGCTCACTCGACGCAATAAGCACAAGAGTCGTGCCTTACTTCTTTCTAAAGGACTCTAATAACAGTTGTATGATCCACAGCTCGGAAGGAATGAAAGTCGTTTCTGACTTGCAGCTTATCGCGGCTGCTAAACGAATGAAAAACCTCACTTTTCTTGATAAGGTATTGGTGTTCATCGGGGGCATTGGAAGTATTTTCGGGTTCAGAGGATTTAAAATCGGAGTAACCGAAGGAGAGATTGGAATATCTGTGGGAAGTACTCTCATGGCTTATGGAGAGGTGATCTATAATACGGTGACTAAGGATCTGAGAATGGACCATCCGCTTTTCTTGTTTTTTAAAAAGAACGACTTAACGCAGAAATATGAACGGCATTTGTTTCGGTACATAGCAAATACTTTGATTTGCTCAGTTGCTTTTGGTATTTGCGTTGCGACGGTGAAGAATATAATCGATAGAAACCGAAGAATCAGAGATTTTTATAATCCATACAAAACGGACTCAAATGGTGGCAGGAGAGCGAATCATTCGCTTGCTGATGTCCGAAATTTGATGATAAATGATTATCAGTGCAAGGTCTGCGAGAGTAATCCTCGGAATGTTATCTTCAAGCCTTGCTTGCATTTTTGTAGCTGCGGAATTTGCTACAACACAAGGAAAATAACCCATTGTCCGGAATGTAATGGTGAAATTTCAGAAAAAGTTGAGGTTTTTTTCGTATAGTTTGCATAGTTATTGTTCTAACCAACTGCTTGTTGTTATCTCCAAGGGTAGCTTGATCGATAAAAGACCAATTTATATATATATGAAAATTTGTGAAGAAAAGCTTTATAACTCGCCTAAGATCGCTGGCAGGACCGAACAGTATCATTGCTAGAAATTCGTTGGTTGTTCATTATAGCTTTGTGATTTCTTTGAAATTTGGATGGAAAGAAAGTAACTTTTCGTTGGCGAGGCAAAATGTAGTTTCGACAACGATACCATTTAGTACATCAGAGCAAACTAAATGACTTGTTTCCGACAGGTATGTTGTTAATTTCTTCTTTCTACAGCTTCTGAGGGGTAAAAAATGTCTTGATTCCATGACTTGAATTCTCCTTAATAAGCTTCTCATAGTCTTCCCATTTCGTAATAACACGGAATTTATCAAAAAGAATATACCCACTTTTCGCTTTCGTATCTCAGTTTTGAAGAGAAAAAAAAAAATTTGCAGTAAGTACACCTCTTTGCTGAGGCAGTAGCATAATCTTCCTTTAGACAATAAAAAAAGAGCTATCCTAGGCCCTCAAACCATAAGAGCGTTCATTTCAGCCCATAATCATGGTTCTCTGCGACAACCTTTGTCGAAAAGAAAGCTCTGAGGTCTAAAGTTGAAAAACCCAGGGCTGTGAGTCTTGGCGGTTAGCATTCTCCAAAACTGATATCTAATTTCCTACTACTACTATTGAATCACGCCTTCCACTCCAAATTCTCCTATTTTCCTATCTGCTGACCTTTCTTTGATAATCAACTTCAATGAAATCGGCTCACAATCACAAATTGTTTTCAACGAGAGCTCTTCTCTCGTTGCTTCGCCTTCTGTATGGCCAGAATTTTTAAATTTCTTGAATGCAAAATCATAACTTATATTTCGTGATTCGCTCGAGACCTCTCTTGAGCCAGAATTAAAACTCTGGGCATACACCCGAAAACAAGGCTTTCCTTTAGAATAGCACTTCTGGTCACAAAGCTGCGAGTTCAACATATTACATCCACTCGGGCCTTATAAGAGCTGAGAAATATAATAATAATTTGAATAGCTATGCTAAAGATTAACTGAAACGAGAAGCGCTTGATTTAAGGCACAAATTTCTGTTTATTTACTCAACTGTTTGGAAATACCCGAGAACATAGAGGCATTCCTTGAGAATTTGTTAGTAACGAGGAGTTTTTGTGAATTAATTTCCGCTGAAAGCTTTAATCTTATCCTATGAATTTTTATTATTGGCAATAACGTCGCAAAAGTGGTATTAGCCAGGAGTGATTACTGAGCTAAATAACTTTGGTATTCTTAAACAAACAGAAAATATTTGCAATAAAAACATGGATCTCGAAGGGAATCTCTCAAAAACAATCGTCAAAAAACCGGTAGCGCCTTCTACCAGTAGAAGCAACAACGGACAACAGCCTACTCAAGACGTAGGAAGAGAAGCAGATCCTTATCGGATTCGAGTTAAACGTATTAAGCAAGAGCAACCTATTTCAGAACGTCTAGATGAAGTAAATTCCTGCACTATCGACGATTTTCTCATTCTGCGTTTAGGACGGCCCGATTCAAATCTCAAACAGCGAGGTTGTAACTCCATTTTTTCTGCTAAATCTCTCCAGCTACGTTACACGAGTCACAATGGATAACAGTGGAGAGAATTCAGGACTATCCTATCACTTGGCATCAAGAGTTGATACTTCATCTGCCGCTCCTGTGTAACAAAAGAAAAAAAAGCTAGAATCTCATGAATATGCATTTTTAAAAGGCAAGTTTTAATGAACAAACTGAAACAGGGAGGATTCGCAAACTTTAATCAACTAGGGAAAGCATTCCAAGTTATGATCCAAGCGCAAGCGGTAATACAGTCTGATTGAGCACTCGGTTTATGTTTCAATAGGAATATCGAAAAATATTTGCGCGCTCAGAAACCATCGACCTTCCAGAATTCACAAAATTCAGCTTTAGCAGTGAATATCCACAAATTGCAGAGTTAAGACTCTGTACACTTGAATCCTGCGCTGACCATCCAGTCGTTCGAATTGCATTGAATAAGAAATTGCTCACGTGTATTACTTCAGACTGCGAATCAGACGCATTTGCTAGCGTACACCTTGGAGTAAAAGACCTATTCAAATTTATGAGCCAAGAAGAATGGATCGACTACCTTGAAAAAACTTTTGAGGCCTATCGAGAGAACTCGCAGGAAGGAATCCGACATGAGTACCCGAAAAGATTTATCAAGCAGGTCACCATTTCGTTCCCTTCTGGAGAGGTATAATTGAGCTTATTATCCGTATTATCCATAATTTTTCAACGATTTAGAGTAAACTAACAGATATCTGGGCTCAATGTGTTTGCTATTCAAACGCAACAGTGCAATATTATACGTTTTATCCCGTGGAGACGGATCAATATGAGGAAGAAAAAGCTGGAACGACCGAAAATTACGTTGGATCAGAGAAAACACCTAAAAATGAGCAAGTAATTGTGTATACTGAGTATTGATAATCTAACAGATTGTGTAGGAATTGGTACAAGAAGAGAAGCAGCATATACTTGAAAAGAGAAATCAAGCGCTTGAGTTTTTATCAAAAATGTATAACACATCTTCAACGAAGGCTGAATTGATGGCGATTTCCAACACAACAAGTAGAGGAGCCAGTCCAGAGAGGGCTGAGCAGGGCGAAAGGAAACCCCCTTCTTTGCCTAATGAGTTTAAATAAAGCGGTGACAAGAGTACGAGTATCAATTTTTAAATTTTACGTTCGCGAATTTTTTTTCCTCCTTAGCTTTATTCTAAGTAATCCACTTGTATTTTACTTATTTGGTCTAAGCTAGTCCCATGCCAAGGGGCCGTTAATCTTTGTATATAATAAGTACAAAGTTTATCTTTAGGTATGGCCCTTTATTGTTCCTTTTTACCGATGAACATATATATATAAAATGGGAATTAATTGTTGTCAGAAATTCAACCTACATCTTTATTTCATCAGTCTGGTTCATATGTGTATAAGAATTATTTGAATACAAAGAAAAATTCCGTGCTTCTATTCAAATATTACATTTAGTTCGAGATCCCCTCGATAATAGTCAACTCATTCAACGGTGACAGCATTTAATTTTGCTTTAATATAAAATTCACGAAATACTCAATTACATGTGAATTTATGAATTGATTATGTTCTATTACGCTTAATCATTTAACCTTTATATTAATCTTTCATGGGTTAAAGCTAAAAATCTCCATCATAGAGTAGTAGTAATAATAAGAGCAAATATTTTATTAGTTCCAGTTTATTTGGTTATTATTTTGAGGAACCCCTCCCTCAAGACTTGGGTGATTCTCTCTCCTAGTTTGAAGCTGATATTTGTCTGAAAAAGAAATATTGTTACGTTAAGTGTTTTTCATGAGCTCCTGACTCATCCAACACCTCAATTGTTTTCATCTCGGAAATGGTTTGGCTCTCTTCTCTTGAAGGTATCTGCTCAATCATCGATTTTGACAGAAACCCCTGCTGTTTAATTCTATCGAAAGGATTGTCTCGTTTTTCGACGTTATAATCAGAAATGAATTGGTTATTAGTAGAATAGAGGTCCTTTGTAACTGGAAGTACGCTAGGATCATACAGGCCATGGCTATCTCTGGGCTGTTGTAGATCAATGACCGGATCAGCTTCTGCCTTGTCTTTCACTTCGATGAGAGGCTCTCTGAGCTCTTCAAGCCGCTGTAAAAGGATATGGTTGGGTTCATATTGTCCCTAGAGAAATTACCTCTTCTTCTTCAGATAAAGGGCCTTTGACTTTAACTTTTAGCCATTTAATCAATTTTTTTCCGTCCTTATAACCTCCTCTCAAACCCTTTAAAAAGAGTGCGATGAGAGCTGATAGTTTATCATTTTGAAACCTGAGCAAGCTTTGTTTTAGCTTCAATTGCAAGTTCTTTGCTAAACTGCTTAATGCCTTTTTCTTTGGTTTGCTTTGAGATTTCTTGGATCAGGGTCTTCGTGTCATTCACGATTTGATCCTTCACATCTTTAGCGATTTCGGTGATTTTCTTTATTCTTTGGGTCACATTCGCGTTTTGAGAGTCGTCACGCTCAATTTTTGATTCCTCTCCCTTTTTTTCGTTGAAAAAACTCTGAACAAAAAACCTTCTAGTTTTTACTTCATGTAATAATGGTTTCTTGGAGTCTTCCAAAAGAATGCTGTGAATTTTCTAATGATAAATTGTGTTGTTATCTAGATATCTTCGCTATTTTCTAAAGATACATCTACTTCTTTCATTGGACTCAATTGATCATCTTCTTGTATGCGTGGTTCCTAATAGTCATGATTGATCTTCTCATTTGCTACGTAAACCATACTTTGTGCAGTTCGTATCGCTTGTCTTCAAGAACAATTTCTGAAAGAGCGTCTTCTGAGAAGGGTTTACCAAGGAAAAAAGGTTTCTTTACTGGTTAGGGACTTTTCAAAGGTTTCTTGCATTATCTTCGAATTATTCACAAATATATTCGAACTTTGCTCACGTTAAATTGCGCTGGAATTGGTTTAGTTTTTTTTTTTGGTGCATAGCCTCTCCATCATTTCGTGGTCTCCACAATTTATCGAAAGATCATGAGCTATAAACGGTTCAAAGTCAGGAATGACAATAAAGATCAAATTCTTCAAAAAATCGCTTCGGTAGGTATCATTAATTCTCTGAATGAAGAGTCACCGCTGTCCATCCACTCTTTTGTGTCTAGAATGCTTAAACCCACAAACACTCAGGCAGTGTCTCAGTTTCTTCCAGTGATTTAATTTTTACTTAACGTGAAGCCTGAATTTCTTCAGAGGAGGGTTCTTCAGTTTATCAAGTTTAACAGCGTTGATAAGGCAGATGCTAAATAAGTTAAGATATTTTCAATTTAATTCTGGTAAAAAAACATGCTATCTAAAGCCTTCTCATCCAAAGCTCCAAAGCTCACTTTCCTTCAGAAAGCCTTCTTCGCCAATACCGTCATTGGTATTGACCTTGGAACCACCAACTCTTGCGTCGCTATCATGGAAGGCAGCCAACCGAAGGTCATTGAAAACACTGAAGGTATTAGAACCACTCCATCCATTGTCGCCTTTACCGAAGACGGCCAGGTTTTGGTCGGTGAGGCTGCAAAGCGCCAAGCAGTCACCAATCCTGAGAACACTGTCTACGCTTCAAAGCGTTTGATCGGAAGACTCTATAAAGACCCTGCTACCCAAAAGGACGCTAAGCATCTCGCTTACAAGGTCGTTCCTCACTCCAACGGAGACGCTTGGATCTCGGTCCGAGGGAAATCTTACTCCCCATCGCAGATTGGCTCTTACATCTTGAATAAAATGAGAGAGAGCGCTGAAAGCTACTTGGGCACTAAGGTCACTGGCGCTGTCATTACAGTCCCAGCTTACTTTAACGACGCTCAAAGAAATGCTACAAGAGACGCTGGTCTCATCGCTGGACTCGACGTGCAACGTATCATCAACGAACCTACTGCTGCCGCTTTGGCCTACGGTCTCGAGCGCAAGGAAGGTAAAATCGTTGCTGTCTACGATCTCGGAGGCGGTACTTTCGATATCTCTATTTTGGAGTTGAAAGAGGGCGTTTTCCAAGTACTTGCTACCAACGGAGACACATCTTGCGGTGGTGAGGATATCGATTCTGCCATCCAGCAACATTTGATCAAGGAATTCCAAACCCGCTCCGGAGTCGATGTATCAGGCAACCGTCTCGCCCTTCAAAGAATCAAGGAAGCCGCTGAAAAGGCAAAGGTTGAGCTTTCATCCGTTTCTCAAACCGATATCAACCTCCCTTATTTGGCTGTCGATGCCAAGGGCCCCAAGCACCTCGAGATGAAGCTCTCCCGCAAAGACCTCGAGCAAATCGCCGATGCGATTATCCAAAGAACAGTCACGCCATGCGAAAAATGCCTCAAGGATTCCGGACTTCAAAAATCAAGAATCGATGATGTTCTTCTTGTCGGTGGTATGACCAGAATGCCAAAGGTCCAAGCAACCGTGCAAAAAATCTTCGGAAAAACCCCAAATAAAGGCGTTAACCCTGATGAAGCCGTCGCGTTAGGAGCGGCTGTCCAAGGAGGTGTTCTTACTGGAAGCGTTAAGGATATTCTGCTGGTCGACGTCACCCCTCTGTCTTTGGGTGTCGATGTCGTTGGAGATTTGTTCGTTAGAATGATTAACAGAAATACTCCTATCCCAACCCAAAAAACTAAAGAATTTACGACCCTCGAAGACATGCAATCAAGCGTCCGATTCAGCATTTTCCAAGGCGAGCGTGAAATCGCATCTGAGAACAAGAAACTCGGAGAAATCGTCCTTGATGGTATTGCCCCAGCTCCAAAAGGCGTCCCAAAGATTCTCACCACCTTCCAACTCGATGCTAACGGTATTTTGCACGTTACTGCCAAAGACAAAGCGACTGGCAGAGATCAGAGAGTCGTGATTCAAGGATCAAGTGGACTTACCCCTGGTGAAATTGATAATATGATCAAGGCTGCAGAGAGAATGAAGGCTGCGGATGAGAAACGTAAGGCTGAGATTGAAAAGAAGAGAAAGGCTGAAGACACCCTTTACAATGGAGAGAAGCAATTAGATGAACACAGAGCGAAATTAAGCCCAGAGCTCGTCGCTGATGTCGAAAAAACCTTGGGAGAGCTTAGAAACGCGATTAATTCGAACGGAGCGAACATTGATCAGGCCGTGGAGAATGCTAATCAAGCTCTTATGAAGATTGGACAGGCTGTCTATGGTGGAAGTGGCAGCGGAAGCGGAAGCGGAAGTGGAGATGGAAAAAATTAGTTCTTTTTAGTTTTTTGAGAGCCTATATTGTCATTACGTAGTTGTCGAGATTTAATCCTTCACAGCATATCCAAGAACCTAATCTGAAGCCCTAGCGCTCTATTATGATGCTATTAAAAACAAATTTTAACTCCATAGTAGGAGATGGTTTAGCTTTTCCATACCTTTCGTGTCAGCAAGCCTTTGAAACCAAAATCTCATATTACAATCAAATTTAGAGGGCTTTTTTTTTTTGTTGGAAAATCTCATATTAAGTCAATATCAACGTTGAACCTAAATAAATATGACTGAGATCGAGATCAGGTCATTGTAATGAGCTTAGATGGGTTAGATACAAAACCTCTCAAATACAACACTATTAATAGTGATGAGCCAGAATTGGATCAATTTCCTGATTTTGTCTACAACCCTTGTATAGTAATTGAATTAAACCGAATCGTTTTAATCATACTGAAAACTAAGCATTAAATGCAATCGAACAGTACCGAGCCACCCTTCAAAGTGGTATTCTTTCCATTGGAATTCCCTTTTGCAATCTCGCTGATACTATCCATAACAGCGAACGCCATCGTCGCGCTTAGCTTCGTTTTTACGAAAAAATCGACAAATCCTTTGTTCGGCATGGTCCTCGCGGTTAACCTCATGGATATACTCTTCTGCTCTCCCAGAGTGCTCAGTATGGTCATCCCGCCCTCAAGTACGATGTATTGCCACGTTTTTCAGATGGTTGTGCAATTTGGGATGCAGTCATCCATGCTTTGCAGCGCGTTCTTTGGACACGCCTTCTGGATCTTTTCCCAAGACTACAAATTCGACAGGGTCAGGCAAATGCGAAAATATTACTTCATAATCTGCACGGCCGTACCCCTATCAATTGCGATATTGGCATTTGCTTTTCCATATCTGGAATACGACTCTGGAGGATGCACTTTGTTCATAACGAGAAGAGAGATCTTTGAAAATATCCGCTTTATCCTTTTCTTTCTCACTCCGATCGTTGCTTCGGTTACTCTGAGCATCATATTCTATTTCATGGCAGCGAAAAACCTGAGGCGATTCATGAAAGACTACGACGCCAATAACCTCTTAACCCTCATAATCTATCCTGCAATCGTAATCGTTTGCTGGATGCCCATTTGTATTACAAATTTCTTTGTCATCGCTGGAAAGACCCCAAACAAATACCATGTCCTCTCGATTCAATTCCTCGCTCATTTGCAAGGCTTGTTCGAAGCTATCGTTTACAGTCAATCCAAATATTGGTTAAGAACGCTTTGGAACTATGTTTGCTGCTGCTGTAGAGTTAATACACAAGAAAAAGGAGAGTCTCAAAGAAGAAAATCAACTATTGATATGGAAATACTTGATAATAAGGGTGGCAGATCGTATACGGAGTATGAAATGGAAAGAACTAAATCTGAGTTTCATATTGATTAAAAATAGCTTATTCTCGCTGGTTTGAAGTGTTGGTATTTAATAAAAATGATTATTTTTGCTTAAATGATGATATGTGCTGTTAAGGAACCCAATTGTTTTACTCTTTTTCTGCCGTCAGTCCCTAGCGACTGAGCATATGGAGTCTCTATTGTTCGTTTGAGAGTGATTCTTTAACTACAGTATACCACTTCCTGAGCGCTTAGTAGAAAGTTAATTAGTTAAAGCGATTCATTGAAAGAAAAAAAATTTAATCCTTTCGATACTACGTAATAAATGTCATCTATGGCGGCTGATCCTCCCTTCCGAGTGGTATTCTTCCCATTGGAGTTTCCTTTTGCCATCTCGCCGATAATTTCGATGATAGCCAACGCTCTAGTCTTGATTACTTTCGTTTTCGTGAAAAAATCCGCAAACCCTTTGCACAGCATGATTTTCGCTGTAAATCTCATGGATCTGCTCTTCTGTCTCCCTAAGGTACTCAGCATGGTGGTTCTACCCTCAAGTACGCTGTACTGCCACGTTTTTCAAACGATGGCTCAATGCGCCATGCAGTCATCGATGCTTTGCAGCGCGTTCTTCGGACACGCCTTCTGGATCTTTTCAAAGGACTACAAATTCGATAGAGTCAGGCAATTGCGAAAATACTACTTTATGATCTGTATGCTTGTGCCCTTACTGGTTGCAATATGCTCTTTTATTGACCCATACGCAGAATACGATTCTGAGAAAAAATGCGTCCTTCATATTTTCAGAAACGAGGTCATCTCAAACTTACCCTTTTTGATGTTCTTTTGCGCTCCTATCATCACCTCAATCACCCTAAGTATCATATTCTACATAATGGCAGCGAACAATCTAAGACGATTCGTGAGAACAACCAACGCCAATAACCTCTTAACCCTCATCATCTACCCTGCGATTATCATCGTTTGCTGGATGCCAATCTCAATCACAAATGCTGTTGTCATCCTTGGAGGTAATCCGAGCAAATACTTTGTCCTCTCGATTCAATTCCTCGCTCATTTGCAAGGTTTGTTCGAGGCTATCGTTTACAGTCAATCTAAAACCTGGCTAAAAGCGGCTTGGAGATTCCTATGCTGTTACAAAGCAGACCCCAAATCGCAAATCAGACCTGATACTCAAGCTGTCACTGATGCAGATGTGTTTGAGAATGGTGGCAGGACATATTCAGACTTTGAAATGGAGAGAAGTAAATCTGACTTCTCGATAAATGGTGGCATCTGAAATGGTTTTCTAGAAATATTGGCTATTCTCAAATACAATTTTTTCGTTGTTATTTCTTTGAATTATATCAAAATTAATTTTTCTACGTCTGCTCGTAAAAACCGCGCAAACAGCTTTTAAAGCCCAAGCCCTGCTTATTTTTTGTGAGATATTAGATCGCAAATCAATAAAAAAATTGCACTTCTTGAGTATTTAATCGCAAAATGAGATATAACAAGATTAATTGGAATAATTCAATAATCTTCCTAGCTACCACCACTAAATGCTTTCAATAGACCCAGATCCCCCGTTCAAAGTGGCCTTCCTTCCATTGGGTTTCCCTTTCGCTTTCTCTCCGATTCTGTCGTTCATAGCCAACTCGATCGTCGTGATTTCGTTCATATCATTGAAAAGGTTCCCAAACCCTCTCTCCAGCATGATATTCGCGGTAAATTTCATGGATATGCTCTACTTCATCCCCAAGGTGGTCACTTTCTTCATTCCGCCTTCGAGCCCAGAATATTGCCGTGTTTTTCAAATGATTTCGCAGTACGCCATGCAATCTTCACTGCTCTGGAGCTCTTTCTTCGGCCATGCTTTGATGCTGTTTACAAAAAAATATGATTTCAATGCAGTGAGGCATGCGCAGAAGTATTACTTCATGGTGTCGATGCTAGTGCCTCTACCCATTGCCATATTGATGTTCTTTTACTCATACGCAGGGTATGAGGATGGAAAATGCGTGCTCACGATCACAAGATATGAGATTGCTGCCAATGCGAGCTATTTCTGTTTATTTATTTCTCCCATCGTCCTCTCAATCATCATGAGCCTTACGTTTTACAAAATGTCAGCAAACAATCTGAGGCGGTTTATCAGGGAAAACGACACGAATAGTCTACTTACGCTCCTTGTCTACCCTGGAATAATCATAATCTGTTGGATGCCGGTTTCTCTGTTGAATCTAACCATTCCTCTTTTTGGAACTAATCCGAGTCCGACCCTTGTTTTGGCGCTTCAACTCCTTGCTCACTTGCAAGGATTCTTTGAAGCGATAGTTTACAGCCAGTCGAAATTTTGGCTCAGACAGGCCTGGGATTTTGTCTGTTGCTGCTGCAAAATTGCCCCGTCTCAAAAAAGGAGTGAGTCTCAGCCATTGGTGAGATCAGATAGCGATCGAGGTTATAGTATTACCAGCAATGGGAGAACAGTTACGGAGATTGATATGGAAAGACACAAATCTGAAAATAATTTATAGCATTTGTTCTTTCTGTAAGAAATATATCCATATTTGCCTTTTTTGGTATTATTCTGTTATTTTACAACAAGAACCACTTCTTGGCCTATGGCCAACGGAAATCTGCTGTTATTTCGCAAAACCCACTTCATAGACGATTGCAAAGCTAATTAAATGCAAAAACAAACGAAAAACATACAAGAAATTGATCTTACCATTGATCAAAGGAGAAGCGTTCAGCAAATTTTCAATTCTCTTTTCTCCTAAAAAATCTCAAAAGTATCTCGCTAATCCGTAAATATAAGTTTGATATTTCTATCAAGAAAGCCATTCAAGATTTTTGAAGGGACACTATGCATAATTTATATCTTGTCTTACTTATTTAGAATAGAAACTTTTGATTCGCATCCTCAATTCAAATTTAAGGCATAAATCTTAGATATTTTTGCAATGTGAATCATATAGAGCAACTCATATTTTATTTTTTTTAATTTTCACTAATTATCCCTTTGATTCTCGTTTCCTATTCCTTCTTGAATTGGTCATCTGACGCTTTCAAAGGTTCAAGCGTAGATACTTTTGCTTCGCATGCTCTTCATATTTAGGTATTTGGTTTCTCAGAAATAGTTCAGAAAACTCTTTCGCCCAATTCTGTGCAAAAATTGGGTTATATTCAAGCTCACCCTGAAAGTTATCAATCGTGTTCGTATTCATTTCTTCCTCTTTTGGGTTCGTTTTTGCTTCTTCCTCTTTGTTCTCTGGATCAGTCAATTGCTCAAGTATTTGCTGATTTCGAGAAGAAATCACCACTTGCTCAATTCTCATATTCCTAGCTGAGAGAGGATTATCAGCAGGACTGAAGAGCTTGTCACAAAACCACTTGCCGTTTACATTTTTCCAAATCCGAACTGCTTTATCATCTGAGCCTGTCGCAAGATACTTCCCATCCGGTGAAAAGCTCACTGCCCGCACTTGCTCTGGTAGCAGAATCTCAAGGTAGCTGAAACTTTCTAATTCCCAGATCTTCACAGTGTTGTCTTCCGAACCTGAGGCGACATGCTTTGCGTCGTTTGAAAAGCTCACACTTGTCACTACAGCTGTGTGGCCTTCAAGAGTTGCGAGGTATTTGCAGGCAGACACGTCCCAGATTTTCACTGTTTTATCCCATGAGCCTATAGCAAGGTACTTTCCATTGTTAGAAAAGCTCAAGTTCAGTAAGATCACTGTAGCTGTGAAATCAAGAGTTGTAAGACATTTGGCGGCCGACACGTCCGAAATATCCCAAATATTCACTTTATGTGTCCAAGGTTTAGCATCATGCTTTGCGTAGCCTATAGCAAGGTACATTCCGTCGCCTGAGAAACACACACTATTTATGTGATCCGCTTTGTGTTGGAGACTCGCAAGATATTCGAAGGTTTTCGCGTCCCAGATCTTCACTTCTACTCCTGTGACTGCTGCAAAGTACTGCCCATCGTTGGAAAAGTTAACACATGTCATTGTTCCTGAACTTAGGCGGAGAGACTTCGGGGTCTGCACTTCAAAAACAAATCCGATGCTTTCCGATGCAATGTATTTCTCATCATTAGAAATGCTCACGCTATTCACAAGGGAGTTAGTTCTCAGGGTTGCAAAGCATTTAGAGGCTGATACGTCCCATATTTTCACTGTTTGATCCCATGAGCCTGAAACGAGATACTTCCCATTCTGATCAAAACTCAAACACGTCACTCTCTCCGTATGACCTTCAGGGGTTGTTAGACTTTTGGATGTCTGCACTTCCCAGATCTCCACTGCTGTCTTGTAGCTTGAAGCGATGTACTTTCCATCGTGTGAAAAGCTCAGGCTACTCACCCAATTTTGATGAGAGTCAAGAGTGGCGAGACAAGTAGAGGTTTGCACCTCCCAGATCTTTATGGAATGACAGTCTGAGCCTGCTGCAAGATACTTTCCGTCACCAGAGAAACAGACGGAAAGGACTAGATTTTGAGCACGAAGTGTGCCAATGCATTTGAAAGTCGGTACTTCCCAAATCTTCACTGTATTATCCTCAGAGCCTGAGGCCAAATACTTTCCATCTGGAGAGAAGCTTACAGGTCCGACAGCTTTTGTGTGACCTTCGAGAGTCTTGAGACGTTCGAATGAGATCGGGTCCCAGATCTCCACCGTATAGCCCTTTGTACCTGTGGCTAGATATTTTCCGTCGAGAGAGACAGCCATGCTGTATACTATACAAGAAAATTCATAATTCATAAAATCTTTGGAGATGGCTGCGAGGCATTTCGAGGTGGCTACGTCCCAGGATCTTATTTTTGAATCTGAAGAATATGAAACAAGATACTTGCTGTCGCCTGAGAAACTCACATTTTGGACACTCACTTCGTGCTGAAGAGTTGTAAAACACTCAAAGGTCTTCGCGTCCCAGATCTTCACCGTCTGATCCTCCGATCCTGATGCGAGATACCTTCCGTCAGGTGAATAACTTACGCAATTCACAGTACCTGTGTGACTATTGAGAGTAGAAACACATTTGAGGGTCTCTACTCTCCAGATTTTCACAGAGTTATCTTTTGAGCCCGAAGCAATGTACTTTCCATCAACTGAAAAGCTGACACTGCTCACGTTATCTGTGTGACCCTTGAGTTTCGGGAGGATACCAAATTTGACAGCCCTGAGATTTGCTTTTACGAGCGTAGCATCATCTGCTTGAATATTTGCTAAGTTCGTGAAACTTAAATCTGCTCCTGTAAAATTAGCTCCGGAGAAATTGCCACCCCTGATGTTGGCTCCGCGGATATTGATATGGCTCAGGTCTTGACCTGCGAAAGAATAATAAGCAGCAACAAGTATCGTGGCACTGTTCGCAGCATAAATTGCCGCACAATCACTTTTATCGCTTTTAGTTAAGTCAATGGCTCGCCTTAAATGTTCAGTTAAGACCGCATCATATCGCGCTGCATTTCCGATAAACTTCACGAGTTCTGTGTCAGCAATAATGCTTTTGCTAGCTAAAGTCTTGCTGACTCCGTTATTTCTTTTCATCTCATCTTTAATCGCTTCAAGTATATAGCTGTTCTTGATAGTGTCATGAATAAATCCGATCTTCACCTCTTGGCTTTGTTTCTTGGTTTTAGAGTCGCTGTAATATTTCGTTTCAATTTTCAAGGGCAATATCTTCAAGAGATGACCGAGTGGTTGTTTTTTAAAATAGGTAGCGCCTTCGTAACCCAAAGCTTTAATTAGATGATCATCTTGATCTATTCTGAATTTGTCCCACAAGTGAAGCTGTACTGCTATGTATTTCCCGATCTCGTTAAGAGCAGTTAGCAGCTTCCCTTTCAAGTCTTCATCTTCATCGTGACTTTTTTTGTCTTCTTCTGGTTCTTTTTTGTCAAGAATAAAGTGGGTTAACTGAAGTAACTGATTTTTTTGCTCCTGGTTGAGCCTTTTTAACTCCCTTTCTTGATAGTAACCGACATATTGCCTGAAAATATCTTGTTTGCTGACACGACGTCTGACGTGTTCACCATCCTTACTTTCTTCCTTTTCTTCTCGTGACTCGGATAGCATCTCCATAATCACGTAGAACATAAAACCTGTCGTCATCATATCTCTGAGACACCATAACCAGACCTTTGATAAAGCCTTCTCGACAAATCCGCTGCTATTGTTGAAGTCTTTATCTCCTTTTAATTTGTGCTTGGCATAAATTTCGATCAATTCCTTTACTTTTCCAAGGGAAAGAAACCCTCCATAATCAATAGGAACAATATAAACAGCCAGCAGTTTATCTAACGCATTGGGTCGCGGAGTAAACCATTTGTAATTGCTTTCACTTCCGAGATATTCTGTACGGCAACTTATAATGAATTTGACTTCGATGGTAGCATCAACTTCACTATTAGGAGGGAGTAATTTTTCCATGAACTCTTGTATTAAGGTCTCGCGCCTTCCACTCTCCATACCAAGTCCTTCATCAAAACTATCTATGTAGAGATGCGCTCCTTTTTTTTGGAGATCTTGGAAGGTTACACGAGTACCAAGCACTCGATTCATCGAATTGAGGATAGTTTCTAGTTCAATACCATTCGCCAAATTAAAATAAATTGGAAGTGGCTGACCAGACTTCCAGTTTCGAACAGCTTCAATAAATTTGAGTTGTAAGGCAATGGACTTTCCTGACCCTGCTGAACCAAATATCACCATCACTTTATGCTGTTTTTGGTCAGGAATCAAAAAGCCCCCAATTTTTTTGAATAGATCTTCAGTCTTTAGGTCCTTGTGGTTCTCAGGGTCAAGAAGAGTCACATTTTGGTTGATATGGAGCTCTTTTGTTTGATGAATATCTTCGTTCAAACTGATAGCAGAGCGATTATTCTCAATATTTTCTTTCACTTTGGCAATGTAATGGCTCAAAACTACATCTTCCTTGTAGCTATCGTCTCCCATTTGCTTTAAACGATCGATAGCGTCTTTAATCGGCATCCTTTGAGCAGGTTCCGGATGGGTTAGCTTATCCACTAATGCTTTGATCTCTTCTGTATTGTAATCAGTGCTTTCTCCGGCAACATTGTGAATTACTTTTCCACAGGTGTAAGCGAGGCCCTGAGGAATGCTGACTGTGGGAGGGTCGGTTGTTTTGTCAAATTCAGGAGGTTCATACCCTGGAGTGGTTTGTCCAATCTTTTGCTTGTCGAAATTTTCAGGAGCATCGGTAGAAAATAACTTGAGAGCACTTCCCATATCAATCATTGATGTTTGAAAGAGGTCTGAATCATAAAGCGTGTTATCGGGTTTCAAATCGATGAATGCGATCCGCTCATTCAGAAGTTTTTCTGTGGTTTCAAGCACATCGATCAAATAAGGCTTTTGATACTTCCAGAGCTGATATTTAGCGTCTGCAAAGATCGCTGCTGCGGAGTTCTGAGGAACTATTTCCATCATAGTATATCCCTTTCGATGATCAGCAACATCATCTTTCTCTTTCTCAGAGGTCAGCAAACTCCCTGCGACGATAGTCATATCGAAGAGATGAGGAGCATAAACTTTTTCTGCCACACTGCTACCAAAATAATCGTCAAGGGTTGATCCGACAATATCGGTGGCAGCAGGTATAATAGCATTGTTCTTATCTTCTTCATCTAGATCCGTCCACTCATATCCTAGGTTGTTTTTCGCTACATGAGTAAGGGATTTAGATTTCTTGATACAAATTATATCACCAGGTCCTACTTTGCTCCCTCTGAATAAATTAAGACCAAATCTGACGATACCAAATCCACCTTGGCCGATTACGACTCTGTCGTTTGTTGATTCTCCTTTCTTTTCATCATTCTTTATCTTGTCATTGAGATATTCCTTCGTTACTATGTTTCCAAGCACCATATCTTCTTGTTGTTCTTTTGAAAGCCTGTTCAGTAGCAGGACAAGCCCACCGTCCTCTCCACAGATCAGAGTATGGCTTAGTCCAAAGACGGTTTTGTCAAACCGACCAGTGATGAGAGCCTGAATCAAGTAATCATGAAAAGCTTTGTCATTGAAGCAATCTTGAAGCTTTTTGAGAGCTTCTTTAGCTGTTCTCGTTAAAGAGGTCGAACGTAACCAAACCATGTCATCAGAAGCTGTTTTAAGCTCTTGTTGGAAAGCTTTAAGCAAATCTTCTTTGGAAATTGAAGAGAGAAGACGACTCTTTTTTTCAGGTGGGAAAATATGAGACACGCTAAGGATTTTTTTCGCTATTCTCCAATCGATAGCCTTGATAGTTGAGTCTTGAGTGAGCAGATTAAGCACCAGAGTTTCTACTTTTTCTTTCATGGAAGGCTCAAGTTCGAATAGAATTTGCTGTGCATGTCCGATGACGTCAAAGAATCGGACCCACGGTAGGAAAAGCTTTCCTTCTTTTTTAAATTCTTCCTGCAAGAGTTGCATGATGGTCTGGAATTCCTGCAAAGTCTTTTCCGTATCGACATCTAACTCTTCGGATATTAGATAGTTCATCGCGACCTCTAGTTTGTGGAATGGATCAAGAGAGGCTTTTTCCCATGTGCTAAGATCAAATTGATCAGTTTCGATAGTTTCCGACATCTTGATAGATAGCTGACAAATGGCTGTTATTTTTTGTGCGTACGGCTAAAGGTATTAATTTTCGAGTGAAATTAATATTTGTTATAATTAATAGGCGTACGGTTCATTAAATAGCCAGCGTAGAGGTTTAATTAGCAAATCTCAGAATCAAGAAGAATCCAAAACAATACTCTCCAAAAGAAAATGAAAAGGAAGATGTTTAAGTCAGGTAAATCTGAGCTGTTCGAGACGTAAAACCACCAGAATAATGAGCATGGAACCAAAAAAAGCACACTGACTTCATTAAAAACATGAAAAACATAAATTCCCGCAACGACTTTTTTCTTTCCTTCCTCTCTTCAGGATAGTGAGAAGAAGTTATGTTTAGATCGCTCTCACTTAACGTCTTTCAAATCACAGTTAAGACAAAGTGAATGTTTACAATATATATATAACTCCTCGATAGTTCAGTAACGGGTCCTTTTATTAGAATGAGTCAAGCTCTAATTGACATGAGTGAATGTCAATGAAGAAACGTAGTGTCATCAATCATCGGTTCATTTTACTATCCTAACCTTTAAACTGGCTTTCTATAGATAATTTGGATAGCTCGCACATCAGCAAAGATATAAATTTTAAATGGAATACTTGATATCTGACAATTTTACTACATTTTAATATCACTCTCTATGAAAGCACCCCCTTTGTTGAACTTGGGCTAATATCTACTTAGATATTTTCATCAATTGTTTGGAGAATAAACATATTTTTGATCATTAACATAAAAACTC
>ENA-UOUE01000308-UOUE01000308.1-compost-metagenome-genome-assembly--contig:-NODE-308-length-41130-cov-8.310647_pt1 | contig 41130 bp, 33 predicted proteins | sample MGYA00238146_ERZ747223 | MGnify/ENA primary metagenome ERZ747223 (study PRJEB28781, sample SAMN06268865) | compost metagenome | isolation source: single cell | place: USA: California, Emeryville, Joint...
CGAATCCTGAACATTTTTTATCGGAATCCAAGTAAGCCCTTCGATAAAAACACCATTTTGAATGCTTTCTCTAATCTTGACTTCGATATTGTTCGGGTCTATCAGATCTTGCATCTTATCAAACTTATAGCACCATTGCGTCGATGACAATACTTACCATTTCCATATAAATTTGCAAGTAGCCTAATTCAATTTCATATTCAATGGTGCTGTCCCTTGCAGCAAAGTCTAATATCTGCTGCAGTGCCCTTGGGATAATACCTCGCTTTCTCTCATCGTTATATTCGCCCAGAATAGTATACGTTTTGCCAGTTCCTGTCTATAAATACGTCTATGACTTCTCGCTTGTTCAATGCAAAAGCAAACCTGTCCATAAGCAAAAATGGTTCCATTGTAGCCATCTAAAACGCTCTAATACAAAATTCAAATAAAATTTGTTGAAGTTCATCAGATACATCAACGACAGGCTTTGCAACTGTCTGATAAACAAGCCTCTGGTCTGCTTTAGCATCGAAGAGGTCATCAAACGTAAAAGTTTTTTGATCTAACTCTTTTCTAACTGATTCGTTCCGTTAATCAAGATGTAATGCTCATTTCCCCCTTACTGGTTATAGTTTTTGAAATGTTATCAATGTGCTCAATGCAGGGTTTTCTTTGATGCTCGCTTTCTTGATAGGTGAATGGCCGTGCTCGGATATATACGTTCACTCGTTCAGCTTTCGCGTTTTCTTTGATTTCCTTTGTTATTTTTTTCAGAGGACTCTCATATGGTCTTGCTTTGGATGATGAATTATTGAGTTCACCGCGCAGTTTCATCGACATGATACTCAGAGGATGTGAATATATTTTTCAAAAAAAGATGGAAGGTTTAAATATATTTTAAGTATAGAAATAATGTGTTCTGAAATTTGAACGCCTTTCTAGAGTAAAACGATACAATCTCAAACTCAAGACCATATGATGCTATCTTATTTCTACCAAATGTAATAACGTTGAAGGAAGTTCTCTTTACCATTGTTTCAAACAAACTAAATCAATTCATATATTAATATTGTACATTTTTCTTGATAATAAATAACTAAATCACCAAGCAAGATTGCCATTGAAGATAATTAAGCTTATAATGGGCATCATTGCTATCGAATTTTCAGTCTTCCAAGGCACTGTTAATTTAAAAAGGAATCACGTACATGACGTGTAATGAAATTCGAAAACATTCCTCTCTGAATCTGTGTTCTCCTTTTACCTTGAGCAGAAAGGAATATAAGTCTGGAAGATTGTGCTCATTTGAAATTGATGAAAAAGCAAGCAGCCCAACTAGGTGCCTCTGAGATACTTTTTTCGATACGAACTTAACGAAAGAAGGGTCGTAACACTCTCGATTAGGCTTCAACCGCTCATCACAGCGGTTCTAATTCAAAAGAAACGCAGAGACAATGTAAAGAATCTTTAAGTTAGGTTCATTTGATAACCAATTAGATTTCAATGAGAATATGAGTCATTGAACCTTTGTTTCAACACCAAGCACACAAAACGCCTATGAAAATAGTTCTATGAAGCGCACAAACATTTGAGAAACAATCTATGAAACAACAGAGGGAACTATCACCTACACAAATCTCAGATGATACTAATAAGCATAATCTATAAGCGCAGTTACTCCAAAGGATCGCTGAGGTCCTGACTCACGATAGTGAAGGTATCCAGTTTATTAGATCTGTAGCAGCAGCTATAGTCGCCAGAAGGGCAGCAGCCTCCGTTGTAGCAGCAAACAGCGTTTTTATAGGCGCAGCAGCGCCATTGGTTCTGATAAAGACAGCAAGTGGAAGTGTCTTGGCAATAAAGGCCTGAATTGCCACACTCTTGGAATCCACCTCTCACTGTGAAGAGGGTGGCGACGAGCAGCGTTACAATGACGAAGAGCTTGTTCATCAACTTGAGCCGTTCGGGGGTACTATCTTTGAGACTGATTTAATTATTTAGAATGAGAGACCTCACTAAAAAATCAAATATTTCGGGAGGTCTTCATAGAACTATGGGCAAAAAGATAAAGGAATCTAAAAACAAGTCAGTTGCCAGTAGATGCTGCTCTGTTCAACCAATGAGTCAGACGAAAGCAGACAGATATATTGGATCGTCCTATGATCTAATGATAAGATCAGAATAAATGAAAATGCATGGTTGGAATTTAGCTTCCAGTTCATTTGTTGAGCAAGAATTTGAGAGTTTTCTGAGCCATTGGAGATTCAAATTCCAAAAGAAAGTTGAAGGCGGGAGCCGATATTTCTCTGTTTCTTTTTTTTTTTGAAACAATGTAGTTCCGATGTTGAGTACAAATGCTGCAGTGGTTTGTTGAATATCAGGTGATGAAGTCTAAAACAAAAGATAAAAATTCAGCAAGCCCTTTTTTTTTGGTTTACATGGGCAAAGAAATCGATTAATGAATACGTGTATTGTCAAAACAATTCTTAATTATGACGGAACCAAAAGATTTTAAATAGCTTAATACTTCCTTTCCACAAGCTGAGGTTAACCCTGATTTTTTATATCATAGCTAACTCTGGAAGACTTGATTTATTTGGAGATCATCAAAATTCTTTGATTTCTTGGAAAGAACTTATCAATTTCAACTTTTGTGAATCCTAGTATCATGAAGTTGATATTCAGTAAAACCTCATTCTGTTAGAGAACACATTGGAGAGCCTAATCTAAAATTAATTGGGCTTGTCAGTTTCTGTTCAAAATATCGAATCATTGCATTTTGGTGTCTCGACTAATTGTTCTGCAAAATAGCAGTGCTCTATCGTTATTTTATATAAGAAACAGAGACCTCTAATCACTTAGTTTCACCTGCTCAAGTTTGAAATCAAATGTTTGGTCGAGAAGTGGCCTCGATATTAGTGATTATATAATTATTAGCACCCAAACATAAAAGAGAAAACATATCTAGAATTATTTCAGTTCCATTGTTCATTCAGAATCCGGTATGCGTTTTGTATTTCCAGAAAAGTCGGCCGGGAACTGTTGATTTGCTTGCTGCCAGGTATTCCTCAGCAGTTCATAATTAGAAGTCCTTCTGCTAATCGGTATCATGTTCCTTCTCAGCCCATCAAAATTATCGTCAGTTGAAATAGACTTGAATCAAAAAGTGATCAAAAACCAGCACAACAAATGAAATTACAGGTGTTGTATCGAAACTTTTTCTGTCTGAGCTGAATTGTTTTGTTGCACTAGTTTGGCGATCGAATACGTTTATATAATTTAAATCTGACTCAAAGAGATCTGTTCTTCCATTATCGTTTCGCTCCAAACTAAACTGGTTTCTGTGCATAGAAATTTGAGGTATATTATCAATATTTCTTCCCTATAAGTAATGTAAATATCGAAAAGAAAACATAGGTTCTACCTCCCAGAATCCGTCTAAATCCCATCTATGCGTCTCTCGAGGATTCCCTATGAATACCTCACGACCAGAGATGTTGTTGCTCCTGAACAAAGGCATATACTCCTCTTTATGATGCATATTTCTCCTTAATCCAGGTAGAGGACGAGCAAACGACTGAACTAATTGCTGATTTCTAAATTTGTGATATATAATTTTCACATATAATTTTGAAAATATTACTCATTCAGCTCTACTCGATCCTTCAGCTCACGATTTCGAGCTTGGAGCTGATAAATCAGCTCACAAGCTTGATCTAATTCTGCCTTAAGCCGTTTCCCGTTCTTCTTCAAGACTTCATTCTAGAGAAGCAGCTTAACTATGATTTCCAAGGAAAAAAGACTTCAGCTTCAAGCTGATCCCCTTTATTTTGATCAGGCGGCAGCTGTGAATTGGCTGTCTCTAAGACAGGTTTATAAACTTTCCTTCTCTCGACTTTATCGAGCAGATTCCTTGATAATATCTTCTTTAAGACCATTTTCGAGAATGCTTTGCTACCTCTGCGATTTTCTAAAGTAAGGGTGTGAATAAGAGCAGGCGGAACCAGGCGCTCTATTCTTTTTAAAGTTATACATGTGAAGCTATGTTTTATGCGAATTTGATACTGCCATGAATTCTGGTGTATTTACCTGCCTGACGAAAGAAGAGAAGTTTTTATGATTAAATAAGGTTGGCAAGACTTTCTCTGCGAAATTTTCGATGTCGTTAATGACAATGCTTGCTCCATCAGGACTCCAATGTATTATTTTGGCAAATGAACATGACTAACAGAATTGCGTTACAGTAGGGAAAAAAATTCATTTACTTCTAGCAAATCGTACATCTGTTGGAGGAATTTCTTCTTTGGGCATTTTCCCTGGCCATTTTTGGTCTCTTCTGCAGAAGGAGAGTGTTGACAATGTTTCATGAAGCGGTGAAAAGAATGGTATTTTTAATGTTTATAAGCTCTTTATGCACCGCCTTCTATACTACGACAATCGAGATTTGGTGAGTTCAATTGAAAAGTCATGCTTAAAAGATTAAATGAAGGCATTTTTCGCTTTAAATAATCTTCGAGAAGCTAAGAATGTTTATATAGTTGTAAATATGACGTAGCATTTTAAAAAAAAATTAAGAGCACAGTTTCTAATTGTTCTCAGGTATTAACTGGACGCAAACGAGCAAGTGAGCTCGTACAAGAAGGAATATGTATGTGGAATTTGAAAGACTGGTTGTGAATTTGAATGCTTTGGCAACAAGAAACTCAAAGAAAATTAACTCCGAAAGAACAATGAACGCACTAACAAAATATTAAATTGTGTATATCCATTGCTTTCCAATCAGAACCGAGTCCTGTGTTCTAAAAATTCGGGAATTAAAGTTGGGTTTAAAAATTGAGTATTTTGGCTAGAGGAAACAAAAGGATTTGTGATGTTGTAGCGAAGCAGCTATTTAATCCGTGCGTACATCTGCCGCATCTCTTCTTCTTGGTTGTGAAAGTTATTTTCAGTTATAATCGCGAAACACACGAAACTGGACAACATTTTGATATAGAGGGGAAAGAGTAGGAACTAGGAATTACAAGACTGAGTTGGAATTCAAAACATTGAATTCTGAGAGATCATTGAATTAGAAAAGCCTCTCGATAATCAGCGATGATACTGATAAACTAGTTTTCTGATAACTGAAATATCTGTTAGCTATTAGTTATTACTAGGATTTCAAGAAATCTCAGATGCAAGATTTTCGCAATCACTCTCAACCTTAATTTACTCGTATAAGGCTCCTTCGATCATAGAGAGATTGAAATGATTATAATGAGGAAAAGTCATAGCAATTGTAGTTGGTTTGAGAGTCGAAATAATAGTGCGGTTTTTCGAAAGTGACCAAAAGGTAACAATATGTAAGGCCATTACTCTATAATTTTTCAATCTCTACAACCAGTTTCCATGCTTCCATATACAGAAATGCAAATGAATTGATAAATTATCAGTAAAAAAGGAACACAGAATTTATTACAAAAAGCGTGAGAAGTTTACAACGAAATTAAGTTCTGAAGATTCCTAAATTTTGCAGTAGAAATATTTATTATGAGCACTTCTATTTCTCTGTTAATTAGAAAATTTCCAATTTTTTCCTACCCTTGGCCGCTGTTTTATCCAATAGCAACCTCACTCTTGTTCATCTAGCAAATACTAATCCTTTGGTTCTCTTGAGAAACACCACAGAGTCCACCATTTTTATATAAATATTTTTGTCTTCTCTCTCTCAATCAAGGTAGTTATCATTTCTGAGTTTGAGGTTGTAAGTTCAAAGTGCTAGAAATGTTATCTGTTATGTTCTCAATGAACAGCAACTCGTGATCTTTATTACTATTTTCTGAGGAACGAAAAAAGAATCGAATGTTGAAGTGTTGAAGGACAGAAAACATGCCATTATGAGTGCAGTTCATTGGGCTAAATGTTTTTTTTACCGCTGAATTGTTGGTCTGCAAAGTGAGAGTATCGGTAGTAGCGCAGAAGCCGTTTGAGAGAGTTACAATGACTTAACCTGCGTTAATTAAGTTCGAACCAATAAATATATTATTCAGGGCTCTAAGTCAAAATGGCATTGAACGTCAAATTCCTGCTCAGCTTGGTTGTTGTTGTTAATCTCATCGCAGTCGTTACATTCTTCTCACTCAGCGAGACTCCACAACTTAACGACACTCACCCTCCAAAGCACAGTACAATCTATACAAATTTTCATTTTGACCCTCAATATTCTTTTTCCTCCCCGCTTTGGCTTTATTCTTCATAAAATTTGAAGCATCCCCAGACTAACTCATTGCTTTGCAGGTGAATCCAAGAGTAAATTTCGTCAGCAATCAAAATCCAATGACGGACAAGCCACTATGAATAATGTTCCGACCCACAAACCACCTGAAAAGTCACCGATAAATAAACAACCTCACAATAACTCCAACACTGGCAATTCGAATCAAACCTCAATTCATAAGAATGATATGGATGCAAATCAAAATCTCCATGACTCAGACAATGATTTAGATGATAGCTCTCTCGTCAAAGTCGCAAATGAAGACGGGAAGAAGGATCCTAAGCTCAATAACAGCCAGCACAAGAGGAATAAAACTGCATCACAGCCTAAGAAGCAAACTAATCAGAAGAAACAACAGAATAAAGCAGTTGCAAAACAAGAGACAAATCAAAATATGTATACCATTGACCCTGATATCATGAGTATCGCGCCTGGTACCAAGAAACCTCTGTCGCAGACATCACAGTCTTATGATCACTACATGAATCTCATGGGAACGCAGAACGACGCCTATTTCATAAACATGAATAAAAAGATCGTCGAGCTTAACGACACTATAAAACATTTCACTGAGTTAGCTGGAACAATCAACCCGTTCAGAATATTAGGCTTTTATAAAGAGCTACCTCTCAGCTATTTTAATAGTAGCCCAGGAGCTAAGCCAAATTATGAGAAAATGGAATTTAATATCAGAAGAAACCCCAGTTATTGCGACTATGCAGATATGTACAATCTGTTTAACCCGACTAATGCGTTAACAAAGATCAATTTTTTCGCGGATTATACTACTGTTTGTAATGCTTCCTCCCATTGAACCTTCTCTCAACTCAATGATTTTCTTAGCTCTTCCGAGAACCCTTCTGGGGACGCTTGGAGAAGATATGTTTCCAAAGCTCGTGGTGAAAAGAGTGAACCTTGATTTTCCAGATTACGAGTTGGATGTTAGAACAAACAACTTCTTTACAAAGAAAACGCTGTTCCACTATTATTACGAAATTGGGAAACATTTTCTATGTAAGAAATGGGTTTGTTCAAGCTAATATTTTCAATGTACAGGCGTGACTCAAATATATAATCATATCCCTGGTCATGATATTCTCATTCGGAAAGACCTTTCAGTCGGTGCTCTCAAGTAATCCATTTGAAAACCTATTGTCTTGCTAATCATATCAATACAGTGATTACTCTGAGATGTACCGCTCAAAACCGAAGTGCTTTAATAAAGAGACTTATTTTCCTTTTGCTTATCGACTAAATAGTAACTTGCTTTCAGAATAAATTGAATATCATTTTTTTCAGACGAAACAGAGTGCAAGCAGTTTTTCGCGGAGATAAACGATCCTTCATACGAAGAGAAGAAGAAAGAAAATCTTCAGTATGTTATCAAAGTGGGCTACAACGCTCATCGAGGCAAAGGAGTTTTTTTATTCGGAGAAAAGGAGGAAATTGATGTCAGAGGTAGGTACAACAACGGCGAATGGTGCGGGAAAAACGACCTGCCTTTGCTCGCTCAACACTACATCCCGAATCCGCTGACTCTGGACCGGCAGAATAAATTCGACTTCCGTATGTACATGCTGATCGCTTCAGTTGACCCTTTGATTGCATATTACCACGATGGGTTTCTGAGAGTCTCATTGGCAACCTACAATGCAACTGACACGTCAAAGGTATAAATCAATTTGTTTATTTATTTCGTTGTAATTCTTACATGCCACTATTTAGCGAGAGGCCCATCTTACAAACACTCATCTCAGCAAAAAGACGTTCGCTGGAGTGGATAATGCAACACTTGAAGAAGAGCTTCGTGATTATCAGATGTGGACGCTGGAAGATTTGCAAGCTTATCTCCTTAAAATTGTAAGGGCTTTCTGTCTTCTGACCTGATGTTCGTTAATCTTCATGTAGGGAAAGATTACTGATCCTGATTGGCTGAACAACTATCTCCGTCCCAGTTTCAAAAAAGCTTACTTACATCTCATTCGTATGAGCAAGCATGCTTACTGGAAACATTCGAGTGTATACGAGATGTTTGGTCTGGATTTTATATTGGATGACAATCTGCAGCTATGGTTTATCGAAGCGAACGGCAGCCCACAACTTATCAGCACAAACCCCAGAAAAGATAAGCTAATGCGGGCGACATTAACCGATCTCTTTGAGATAGAATACGCGTATTTAAGAAGCAAATTGAAAAGGATTTTTGCCGTTGTGCATGATTATATGAAGAATCTTGCATCTGGAGAGCCTTTTGACCTTGCGGCCATGAAGGTGGAATTTGCAACAGCGAATAAAAATTTCTTAGAACCTGACGTCAGTATCAGCGCCAATAACTCTTGGCATAAAATCCTCGATGAGAATCTCCCTGGAAAATCAGCCTATATGGGATATCTAGAAGATGAGTGCATTTTGGATAGAGAATAATTTTTTCATAGGATTAATAACATAGAGTGTGTAAGTTTTATGTCTCAAGCGAGTATTAACCGTAAAGCAGATCGACCACATCAAAATACAAATATTTTTCAATAGAAAAATTTTATCATAGATCAAATGTCAAGCGATAAAGTGAGAGCAGCGAAAAATCAATTTTCAACAGATTAACTATTGATGATACCTATGAAACAGCATAATTCTTTCAAATAATGATTGAGAATAGTCCGATTAAACTCAAAGAAAGCAATTTGATAATACTTTAACAAACAATAATTATGAAGCATAAAGATATTGCGACTTATAGATTCCTCATTTGATCAAAAATCAACCAAAGAGATAATAAAAATTATTCAAATTACCCATTTTACATGGACTCTAACTCACTTCTCGCGATCTCATACAATTCCTTTGTAAAAATATTTGTTTGTTCAAGTGTCAGCTCAGAAAACTCTTTGTCTTCAAAAAGAAGCTTCAAAAGCAACAAATAGCAGATTCCGTAGTCAGCTCCTTTCTCTGGGGGGTTTGCACTCAGATTTATCTCAGTAGCCCATTCTTTTTTGTATCTTGAAGAATATTTGCTTGCAATTTCAGGATCCTTGCATTTATCGTTTATTTCAAACTGAAGATAGTCGCTTAGGATTTCCAAATACTCTTTCCGATTCACAGAGGCCCCAGGATTTTCACTATTAGCAGGCAAGAGGTTATATATCGAGAGTTTGTAGTTATTTTTATCTTCACAGTTTATTTCGGAGAGAGCCCAGTGACCATCTAAGTTAATTGGAAGGAATATCCGCTTGAATACATCGAAAATGAGGAGGTATGTGTTATGCCCTTTCTCTGTTGGAAGAGTGAATCTTCTCGTATAATTCTGCAGATAGGCTGTTCGCATCGGTTTCTCCCTCATACATTTGATAATCTCTGGATCTAAGATTAGTATTTGAGGGTCGACGATGTTCCCTTGCCAGACAGCTTCCCAATTCGAACGAGAAATATGGTTGATGTAGCAACTAACGACATTGGGAGAGGCCTCTCCAACTAAAATTTTTTCGACTTCCTCAGTAGTCAGCTTATAATATGTGTTTTTCCGTACTTTGGTTTCAACTAAAAGTCTTTTTTCAAGACTTATCTCTCCTTCTTGCTCCCTCTCTTGCGTTTCGTTTTCCAGATTTGTTGTAGTATCGCTCCCTTCAGAAACCTTGACGCCTTTTGCATATTTTATCTCTTGAATTAATTGCCCCTCTGGACTGTATACTTGAAAAACGCCATCCTTTTCTCCGTTTTCCCAGCTCCCCTTCAAGGACATTGCTCCTAGTTGCAACTGATCAGCTGGGTATTTTAATTTATAATCATTCGTGGCTGTGCCTGAAACGTTCAGGTAGTACTGACACCCAGAGCCATGCGGTTTCCCGCTTTTCATTTCTCCGATATAAACTTCATTATTTTCCAGTCTTAATAGGCACTCTTTTCCTTCAAGTTCACCGTTTACGTTATATTCTCCCGATTCTAACAATCTACCATCCAAATGATATAGAGTACCATGCAGCTTTTGTCCGTTTTTCCAAACTCCATCAACATAAGACAGATCTAATCCAACTCTAACGCCCTTGCCTGACATCATACCCTTCTCAAACTCACCTACATACGTGAAAGCTTTTTCAAACAAGATACCTCTCGAATCAAAAATCCTGTTTGATTGCGAATTTCGCGCTATTCGACCATAATAATAGAGCCGCTTACTGACAGAGTCGCTGATAAATGCCTCATGCTGAGTGGTTTTAATGCATACAAGAGAATCCTTCTCCTCCGGGATTTGGAACCATTTAAGACCTCTTCCGTCAAATACAAGTTCTCCAGTCTTTAAATTCTGGCTTTGAGCTGTTTCTCCTGGTTTCTTTTTGACGATTTGTATTGGAACATTGGTTACTAGGATCTTCTCAGTGGTTTTTGAAAACTCGCTGCTCACAGATTCAATAAGGCTGCTTGGCTCATCAATATGAGGGATATTGAGGCCTTTTCCATCCGAAGGCTTCTTCAGATAGCAGATCGGAAACCCTGCCTTATTGGTGTTCTTGAACGCTTGATCAGCAAATCTCTGGTTTTTAGAGCTGTAGAAAGCCTCAGCATCATGGGAGACAGTTCGCGGAACTTGCAACACGTGTTGAATATCCTCTTTTCCTCTTACAGATGTATAGAGCGCGTTATTTCGTTTCGGTACTTTCCCTGAGGCCTTCTTATCGCCTTTGGAATCTGATGGAAGGAACAAACCAAAAAAGTTCAATATTGCCTCAGGTTTCTCTCCATCTTTTGATTTTCTATCGGTTTTTGCTGGGGCGGATTCTCTGTGAGGGTGATCATCGGCCTGCTGGCCCTGAGTTTTGGTTTTAGATTCACCGTCTTTTTGTTTTGAAGACCCGAATATCTTTTTTTCTGAAGACAGTCCGTAAAAATCCAGAAACTCTCTCTGCTGCCGTTTCTTTTCTCGAAGTTCTTGTTTTTCTTGCTTACTCAATGATTTTCGGTCGTCCTTTTTCTGTTCAGCCATTTCGCCGGTCTCCTGAGTTTGTAGTTCTGTTTTTCCTGAGTTAATACAATTATTTAAGAAATCCTAAGTCTTATTTTGCGGGCAAGTAAGTTGCTGATAAAAAGATCTAACAAATAGAATTTCTTCAAATTTTTTATGGAAGGGAGCTTCTTTACCTAATAACTGCTGAAAACTCGGAGTATTTCATGATATTCGTAGCTGTTGGGTGGGTAATTCAGAGGTTGGATTAGTAGAATTATCAGCATTGTAATTTATGATTGCTCTGGTTTGAAATATTGCATTAATGGTGGATATCTCTCTAAAAAGTACACTGCGTTATTTCTAGGGGTCTGGCACAGAAGAGAGTAATTTGGAAATGAAAAAAAAACATTGTCATAAACGATGAAATTAATTTGGACAATGGTGAAATTGACAGGAAAATTTTTCGAAGTAAAATATGTATGTTCGTTCATGAGTCATTGTAATGACAGTCTCAACGAAGAATCATGATTTTCAGTAGATTATCATAAGATATTATCAACATTCTCTAATAAGCTAGCTAGCTCTTCAAATATGAATTACGCCATTATTTTTGGGTTAATATAGGTAACAAAAAATTTGTTTCGATGCATCATGAAATTGAACTTCAATTGTTTGTCTTAATTTTAGCAATATTATCTATGATTGTCTAATTCTTGAGTGGAAAACGTCTGAAGGAAACGATAATTTATCAAAACGTGATACATTCAAAGATTGATGATTTGAAGATGATCTATCCGAGGGGTATCAATCTTCTAACTTGGACTCTCCCAATGGATCTGAATTTAGATGTTTTTCAATATATTTCTTGGTTCATTTCAAACTCCGAGCTTGATGCAATTATTTATAAAAATTTAGAATGAATGAACGGCAGCAAAAATGCTACCGGAATTATTGGTTTTCAGGTTTCATTCATGAAATAGTCTTAAAAGAGAATTCCACAACCATACAGCTACTGTAAAAGCATTCTTGCTTTTGTGGCTCATTCAATCTTTCTTACTAACATACTATACTACGGCAGCCCATTCCTTTGTCAAATTGTTAATACCATATCAATTTCTCCAAGTGAAGCAACAAAAAGAAAATCAAACTAAACACGATTTATTATGATAATGCATTCTTTCGCAATAACCTTTTTTAATGAGCGAAGAGTCAGCAACAACGCCCCCTTGGTCCTTATTTTGCTCCTCAATTAAGAAGTGTAATAGCCGGCCTCTTATTTAAATTCATACTTTAATCAATTCTGGAAAAAAAGTACATATACAGCTTCGTCGATTAAAACCGTTTTTCAAAACAATAATACGGTTCAATATAGCGTAATCTTGTCGCAACAACTACACGCGAGGAAAGGATAAAAGAATCTTCTAATCTGAGAGTTTCCCAGCAGACTGGGAGTCCAAAACCCGAAATAAGCTATTCTTTTACATGAGGAATAATAATTTTGATTTTCTTCTCAGAGATCAGCTCACTTTTGGCCATGGAAAAGGCCACTAACCTCCAAGCCACGCGAAATCTCAACAGACTTGCACTAATAATTCTGAAATAGCCTCAAAGTTTCACATTTCTATCAAATTTCAGTATCTCTTAATCGAACTTTAGAACACCAAAATAGCTGTTTTATGCTCCGTTTCGAGTTAATCAAACTTCGTACTTGCAAAAAACACCTAAATCAAATAGATTAATCAGTATATATTTACATTCATCAAAGGGAAGCCTTAGATACCTTTGTTTGTTCATCATCAAACCCTCCAACACCTTATCTAACTGCAATGAGTTTACTAAGGTCCGAAAGTATGGGATATTTCAGCATTGCAATCCCTCGCGAAAACGCTTGGGATATCATGAACGAGCTCGGAGAACTTTCAACAGTGCAATTCGTTGATTTACATGAGAAAGAACAGATCCTCGCACGTCCATATACGCTGTACATCAAGCGTCTCGAAGAAATGGAGCAAAAGATCACCACCATGGAAGCGATAATGAGCAAATTCAACATGAAACCTGATAGATGCACAGACCACAAAGCCTTTCTCAAAAGCCACAGAGAGCATTTGGGTAGACGTAAAGAGAGTGAAAACACCTACATTAACGACATGGAAGCTGAAATCGACTTGAAATTGAAAGCGCTTAATGATCAAATTAAATACTTCGACGCTTCAGTCGAGAATCACAATCTGATTGTTGAATATGTTCGCGTCCTGGAAGAAGCGCAGATATATTTTAACGAGGATGAGAATGAGATGTACCCAGAAGTCAAGCCTGGCGAAGAATACAAATTGACAACTGCGCAAGGAGGCGTAGGTTCGATTATCCGATCAATTAAAGTCCAATACTTGGCCGGCGTAATTGACCGAGAGGACGTGCAGCGCTTCCGTAGAGTCTTATTCAGAGCTACACTTGGCATGGTTTGGTCGGATATCATTGACATTGAGCCAAGACCTGCGAGCAAAAAGCGTTTCCAGCATGATTTTATAGCCAACTCTAAGAATGAAATGAGAAAGAAAACGATTTTCCTCATCGCATACCCAGCTGGCGACGAAGGGTTCTTGAAAGCTAAGTTGGGAAAGATTGCAGATTCATTCAATGCTCACAAATACGGCATCCCGATGGACAAGCAAGAGTTCCTCAAGAAACTCGAGGAGCTCAAAAACCGAAGAGAAGATGAAGCCAGAGTCCTTCAAGTCTCTCGAGAACATTTAGATATGCTGATGGACGATTTGGTCAATCCGGATCGTTTCAATGGAATGTGGGCAAGGTTGGAGGAATACAGACTGTTCGTTCGAAAGGAGAAGGCGTTGTATCACAATTTGGGTATGCTGAGAGAGCGAGAAAAATTCTTGGAAGGGTACTTCTGGTGTCCCCTTGAAAACGAAGAAACCGTTAGGAAGGCGCTAGAAAATCTTCCGAATGTCAAACCAAACCTTGCGATGCCAAAGATGGCGTATGAGGAGAAGCCTCCGACTGCCTTACCGCCGACATCCTTCCGCACAAACGATTTCACGGCTCCTTTCCAAGCTATTGTTAACACTTATGGTGTTCCAAGATATCAAGAAGTTAACCCTGGACTGTTCACAGTGGCCACTTTCCCCTTCCTGTTTGGAGTTATGTTCGGAGATATCGGTCATGGACTTATCCTCTTTGTGTTTGGATTGTATCTCTGCTTTGCGAAGGATTCCATCAAGAAAGAGAAAGGCCACCCTCTGTCGCCTCTCCTGTACGCAAGATATCTTTTCGCGATGATGGGATTCTGGGCGCTTTACTGCGGGTTTATCTACAATGATTTCATGGCATTGCCGCTGAATATCTTTGGCAGCTGCTATACGGAGAGCACCGATGGCGCAACCTACACCAGGAACAGCGATACTTGCATTTATCCTTTCGGACTTGACCCTGCGTGGTACAAATCCACTAACGAGCTCACGTTTTTCAATTCCTTCAAGATGAAAATGGCTATTATCATCGGAGTCGCGCAAATGACGCTGGGAGTGTTTCTCAAGGCGCTGAACGCCATGCACTTCCGATCATGGTTGGACTTTTGCTTTGAATGGATTCCACAGATCATCTTCCTCATGTGCACGTTCGGATACATGGTCGCGCTTATTTTCATTAAATGGGCCACGCCTTATGGAGTAACTATCGCAACCAGCGAAGCGCCTGCGATCATCAACATCTTTATCAATTTCGTGCTTAAGTTCGGACAGTTTGACGTGGGGTCTGGAACTACTGCTGTCGTGCCTCTGTTTGGGAGCGCTGATGGATCGACTGAGACAACCGTGCAGCAAGTTCTGTTGATTTTGGCTTTGATAAGCGTTCCGTGGATGCTTATCCCAAAGCCTGTTGTCCTTATCCTCACTCATTTGAAAAAGAAAGAACCAATCCAGACAGGGTATCTCGTTCAAGATGATGAGAAGAAATACGATGCTGTACGAGCAGAGGTAAGAGCGTTTTCATTTTGAGCTTATCAGCTTACATGGTTTTGCTTTTAATAATAGGAAGATAAGAAAGTCCTCAAAGAAAAAGCAGGAGGACCATTAAAAGATGAAATCGACCAAACCTCCGAAGAAACAGGTCTTTTGAAAGCAAGCATAAAAGACGAAACCAGAGATGAAAGCAAAATCATCGAAATGGAAAAAGACATGAAAGCGAAAGCAGAAGACGCAAAGAAGACCGTCGACAGCAAAAAGGAGGAAGGCAAAGAGAAGAGTAAGGACGATAAGAAAGAGAAAAAGAGAAAAGGCAGTCTTGATTCCGACGACGAGGAGGAAGAGATTGTCGACAAAGAAAAAGACGCAGATGCTAAAGAACCACCAAAGAAAGATGAAGCTCCAAAGAAGAAACCAGCAACAGAGGCTCACAGAGAAGAGGGTCCTAAAGAAGAAGGCCCAGGGGATATCCTCGTACATCAACTCATTGAAACTATTGAATTTGTTTTGGGTAAACAATAAATTTATGCGCATGATTTTCTAACTGGTTGGTTTTCTAGGTTCGGTTTCTCATACTGCATCATACCTTCGTCTTTGGGCTTTATCACTCGCTCACTCACAGCTTGCAGCAGTTTTCTTTACTTACACGATGGGCACTGCGATTTCTTCAGGCAATTTCGTCTTGGTAAATATTATTTTGATGTCAAACACTCTTAACGATTTTTTTATAGACTTTCTTCGGATATCCGCTCTTTGCATTGATAACCTTCGGAGTTCTGTTGTGTATGGATCTTCTTGAGTGTTTCTTGCATGCGCTCCGTCTGCATTGGTAATCCATCATATTGTTGCCCAACCATTGATACCTATTTAAACAGGGTTGAGTTCCAGAGCAAATTTTACAAAGCTGACGGAAAAGATTTCGAGCCATTCTCGTACGAAACTGCCATGGATGGTGACAGAAAGTTGTAATCTTATGTGACAAATGAGTCAATCGTGATAATCGGTGGCAATTTAAGCCGCCTGCCTAATCGTTTTAAGCCTTTATAAGGAGTGTTTGCTCTATTTGTAATGTGCGTCATTATAAAATCAGTTGTTACAACATTTGACAGCACAATGACTAATGCATAATATTTGCATCAAAATTCTCAAACCTTTGCAATAGAAACTTTCAAGCTATCCTTTTATTTATTTATTTTTTTGCTTATAATGGCTTTCAATACTATTTGCTTCGGTATATTCATCAAACTTTTTTTCAAAATTATCACACTATTCGGTTTTTTGTTGAAGTGAAAACTAAATTTTTGATTGTCACATCAATTCGGGTTCCCGAATGATCCTTGACATATGATGATAATTTCATGCTCTTCGATCATAGAAAATGAACAATGTATCAATATGCAGCACACACAGAGATTAGTTTCTTTCAAGCATTATTAACTTCGAAGGGTAACCTTATACACATAAGAAAACCATATCGAGACTGTTTAATTCCTATATACTCACTCAAAATGAAAGGACCCTTGAAAAAATTTCTTAATTGACTAAATGGCTCAGTTTCCTTCAGGCTCCTCGGCTTGTTGCTCAGGGTCGTTCTGAGCGTCTTGCTGTCCCTTGACTTCTTCATTTTCATGAGGCTGAGGTTGTTCTCCATTTTCAAGAGGTTGCTCTTCGTTGGTTTCATTAGTCTGTTCTGCATTTTCCTGAGGTTTTTGTTCATTTTCATGAAGCTGTTCTCCATTTTCTTGAAGCTTTTCTTCTTTCTTTTCATTGGCTTCTCCATTTTCATGAGGTTGTTCTTCTTTTTTTTCTTCTTCGTGTTTTTTCTCTTTTAAACCGGAAGCGCTAGCTTTGAGTTTCTCTATTTCTGCCCTGCGTTGTTGGGCTTTCGTTTGACCAAGGATTGTTTCTACAAATATAAGAATAATTAATCGCTCCTACTAATCGAATAGAGAATTACCTGGCTTATATCCACTCATGACATCCATCAAAGATTCAAGAGCACTTTCCATGACGCCTTCTTTACCTTTAAAGGAGCCGCTTTTTTCTAATGCTTTCTTAAAGTCCTCTTGAATTTTTTTCTTGATGCTAATTGATATCAATTATCAAACCCTTTTTTATAATAAAATTAACAAATTACTTCTCAATGCCCTGCGCGCTGCCTCCTCCTCTCGCTGTCGTATTTAACCTTTGCAACTTTGGAGCCTCCTTGACTTCTTCTCTGATCACGGACTGAGCCCTTCCGAATTTCATTGGAGCGCTATGAGAAAATAGAAAAAAATTAATAAATTCTCTATTCACAGGAAGCATATGATTACGCATCATCCCCAGTGATTCCGGCTCCGACATTATCAATAGCGCTTGTTTTGTCCATCGCATCTTGGAAAATCTTTTGCATAGCCATCATGTGTTGACCTTCCAACTTAGCCAATTTTTGTCGGAAGGTCGGGTCAATCTTCTCAAATTTCGCGACTGCATAGTTGAGAATCTTCTCAGGGTGGTCTTCATAACCATCAAGACCCTCTTTCCTTAATACTTCAGCTCTATGGCATATTATTGTAAGACCAAATCATGAGACGCACTCTACCTGATATTGTCTATTCTCAGATTCTTAAGCATCATCATAACTCTTGGATTCTTTAAGGAGATATCGACTCCTTGCTCTTTGAGCTCATCGAATTTCTCACTTATTTTAACCAAGCTTGCTTTCATATTCTTCACAGAAATGTCGAGTGTTTTCTGTGGAGTAAGGAAATCTGGAAGTGTCGCTTTGTTGTCAACGTCCATTCCTTGTACAGCCTTGTCTACCTCTTCCTGTATTGCCATCAACTTCTGTTTTACATCCCTTATCAAAAGTGAGAATCCCTAACAAGCAGAATAGTCTTTACTTATCATCTTTGTAAGCCTCAGTGCAAGAGTATTCAAAATCAGCTTCCTTGACACCATGCTTAGCGAGGACTTCTCTCGTGATTTCCTCCACTTCGGATTTGTCTGGTGATAGTTAACAGTTGAGAGATATTATGGACTCCAGAATTAGAATATACTGTGTGTGAGGAGGTCATTTTTGATCTGTGCTAATGGGACATAGCCGTTCTGATTATCCTCTGCGATACCCTTCCCCATTTGAGAGAGTCTCTTGAAGTAGGGATACATATTCCGCTTCAATTCAGTGAGAATCTTGAGAACCTGGTCTTTTGGTAAAGCATTGCCTTTGGACGCGGACTGCGCCTGTGTTTCTTTTTTCCCGAAGAAGTAATAGACAGCTCCCATCACAACGAGCCCTAATCCACCGGCAGCGAGGTAAGGAACCAGATTGGTTGACGATTCTTTTGTTGCCTTCATTTTTTACCACAATTAACTTTATAGGTGTTTTTAAAGATATCAATATTAAAGTATTTAGAGTTTTTTTCTTTTATAGAAAGTTGAATTAGTTTCGATTTATTTTCATAAACCCTAATGGTTTAATATCGTATGCAGGGTGATACATTAATGATATTTTCCAGCCATCTTCAACAAATTTCGATTCACCAGTGATGTTAAAGGCCATAAACAAAATTTAATGTGAAGTAGATAGGATACGTCTGAACTTCAATAATATGCTCTCTCAACAAATGGAAACATTCGAAGTTTTTGGGATATCTTTACGAGATCTAATAAATTTACGTGATTCATGATGTGTTTAAAGTCTACTTACTCTATTTTATTTTTTCGCGTGAGCACAGCTTGCACGATCATTCACCACAAATCTAAGATTTATTATCTAAATACCTTTGAGTTTAAATCGCGTGCCTTCTAGAAATCCTCTCGGCAGAATCTCGCGTTTGAATTTCAGGAAAAATGATCCCCAAGCTAAACTGAACGAAAAATTTAAAACGACAATAGTCCATCATTTAATCCTAGCCTTGTTCAATTTCACGCTAGTCTCTAAGCAAACTAAGAAATAGTGGAGGACCTAATTGAGAGGGAGAATCAAATTTTAACCATGGAGAGTCAAACTTTAACAAAGAAGATGGTTCAGAATCAATAATAGCATGCTGTCATAACAATTCATATACAAACATAAGGGTAAATTTTAAAGAAAGTCATGTCAAATTATCCTTTTGAATAATCAAAACCTCTACATACACTCAGCAGCATCTGCTTCCTGATTCTTCTTTCTCTTTCTCCTGCGTGTCTTTTTGCAAATTTAAGACTCTATCAGGCTCATGTATCTTCGCCTCCTTCAAAGCTTTCGGAGCGATCTCGTCTTTGATCATCTTGGCAATACACTGAAATGCTTCGCTTATATTCTCATTCGTTTTTGCGCTGGTCTCAAAGAAATGCAATTTGAACTGCGAGGCAAGCTCTCTCCCTTCTTCTGTCGTCACCACCCTTGCTTTTTCATCTGCATCGCATTTATTTGCAACGAGGATCTTGCTGGAGTTCTGTGGTGCGCTTGAGTTCGCTTGCTTCATCCAGCTAACAATATGATCGTATGATTCACGATCCGTGCAGCTGTATACAAAAATCACACCGTGAGTGCCTTTGAAGTAGCTTTGAGTAACAGTCTTAAAGCGCTCTTGGCCAGCGGTGTCCCAGATCTGCATCTTAAGGGAGATATCATCAAAATGAATCTTTTTTATCTTGAAATCGATTCCAATTGTAGGTAAATGATTTTCTGAAAATCTGCCTTCTGTGTATCTTAAGAGCAAACTGGTTTTCCCAACAGCGGAATTGCCGACGATTAATAATTTAACGACAAGCTCATTATGTTTGTTTTCATTCATTTTGATTGACACGTTGGTAAAAGGTTTTAATGCGAATTAGATTCTCTACACTGTGCAGTCTAATAAAAAATTTACTGAAAAAAATAATTTAAGATATTCAAACCCAAGTCTGTTTTCTAAGAGCGCGAGATTCCTTTTCATACGTAAAAAAGGATCTATTTAAGTTCACAATAAAAATGGAGCTGTGTGCTACATAAAATAGTGGGGTTTCTATCGAATTGGATTGAAGAATAAATTGAGAAAGGAGAATGCTATACTCTAAATGGGTTTTCGGACAGCTTAGAAGTGCCCAGTTTTTTGTTTTGGATTCTCGAAAATTTCTCTCTTTGAGCTGTTAGAGATCACGGTGTATCAAGATACACGACTGGTGTGTTGTCCTTGATTCTTGAGTGATTTGAAATCTTAATTATTCGATTTTTTTGGATATTTTTGACTTTTGACTTTTTTGTTGTTTTGGATATGTTGTTTTGCTATCCTAGGAAAATTAGATATGACGTTAAATTTCCTCTCGGAACCCGAGTTGCCAGAGGTCCCCAGGTCCATTGAGAAGATTACAATTGAACATCGCTGCAATAGTTCAGCGAGCTAGATGAGAAATGAGTAAGAAAATGGAAAGTACAGACAATATATAAATCCACCAAGATATACTTCGATGTATTTGTGAAGTAAATGAAAATGCTCTTCTCCGCGAAGAAACCCTCCTTGGGTTTTGATTTAATGCAAGATGAAGAATTAATGATTGAATCCACCTCTTCACTAGTTCATTCTTCGACATTCGACAGCCAACAAAGATCAACTAGCTCTTCTCTTCAAATAGTCTTAGTTGAAACACGAAAGAATGTAAAAAATCAGTAAATCAACGCTCCTCAATTCGCTATTACTAAATAATTCAAAGATAATCGAACCTTTTCTCAGAAATTTTACACATATCAAACCACAACGCGAACCGCGGCGGAGGAAATCTGAACCTAACGAGAGTACTTCAACTATTTCTTCATAAAGAAGCCAAGTTATACTAAACATTCTGATATTTTTGGTTTTCTGCCGATAGCTACTCTCATATTTCACTAATTCATTCTCAATAAATTGAACTCACTCTTTGATCAGAGCTGAATCAAGGCCCTCCTACCTCGTAATTATTCCATGAGCAGCACAGAGGTTTGTCAGGAGTCACGACACGATGCACTCTAATTTGAGTAATTATTTAAAAAAATTAAAAAGTCCATATACCCTGAATGCAGTTAAGCATTTGGAATAATTCAAATAAATATTTTATGAAAATTTTGATCGAAAAGAAAAAAATTTTAGTCTGTGTTCCCTTTTTATGCTATTTTAGTCATTTGATAAAATTTGAAGAAGGATTTCGAAAAACGATCGAAGCTTTGGAACGTGGCCGTTGCGATTTTTGATTTATTAATTTTATAAGACCGAGAAATACAATCTCTTTCGAGGGCATTTGCCATTTTTTTAAAAAATAACTTGAGCATCAAATCAAGATCTTACAATAGTAAGCTATTCTCTTTGGAGATCCTAAGCTATTCGGTCTCCCAGTGAGATTATTTAGCATTCACCTCATCGACGGAGTGAGTTCTCTCTCTTCTGTATCCTATAACTGCTCTTTTGGTTTGTGTTCCTCTTATTAAGATTTCTACTGAAATTTTCCTTAACGAGTGTTTTTAAAAAAAAGCCAGTATATTAAAAATTCGCTCATTACGTTGTTCGATAGAACAATTTGATTCGAAACAGCGAATGTATTTATTGCCATCTCAGGTCAACATCTCGTGATTCCCAAATCTTATCACAAATAAACAGCTTCCACCCATCACTCTGCTTCAGAATATGGTGTTACTTGAGAAATCAGTTTTTCCTCGCATAAATATTCGAATTTTAACTTCATCTTCTCACATTGTACTCTAGGATCTCGTCAGGTTCCACAATAATTCCATAGACTCTCCATTTGAGATTCGTAATAGCATCTATGGGAACGAGCAGGAAGATTTGAGCGAGGCGTTGCTCGTAAATTAATTTTCGCCGACTGCCAGTGAGAATCTTCTCGAACGTAGAATATGAGCGAAAAATTAATTCGGGAGCAATTCAGAATTACCAAAATAAACAATTCGGAACGGTCAGTGATTTAAATTTCTACGTTTTAACCATTTTTACACCAATAATTTTTGATTTCACTGATCGCGTCAGCACCTATAAAAGCAAGCCAAATCGCAATTATTAAAATAATTCATCTATATTCTTAAAAAAATTATCCTATACCTGAAGCTTTCAAGCAAAAAATGGCAACCTCTAAGCGCAAAGCTCAATCCCAATCCTCTTCAAAGAAGATCCAAAACCAATTCATGCAAACTTTTTATTCTTTGATTGATGTAAGCATCGATTCATTCTTCCATGCGTTTATCATTCCATTCCTTGCCAATAGAGCCAAAACTACTCAGATCTGATAAACTGGGGCGAGGAAGGAGCCTCTTTCACCATTTACAAGCCGAATGCGTTCTCGCAGATTGTTCTTCCGATTCTATGCAAACACAAGAACCTGTCTTCTTTTGTACGCCAGGTAAGAACCTAATAATGTGCACTTCTTAACCTATGATTCAAAGCTTAACATGTACAACTTCAAGAAATGCAAATTGAAATCGCAAGCTGATAATGACACCATGACTTATTACCATCCTTTCTTTATGAAAAACAAGCCGTAATATTTCCCTCCGCGCTTCTCGATCTCTAAATCATTATTATAGTGAGCTCCTGAAAAGCATAATTCGAAAAAATCCTCGCCGAATGCTGGCAGAAAAAAGAGCACATCTCCAAGAACTAGGAATTGACTCGGCCTTGGATAAATTTTCTGCAATGATGGACCAAAAGTCTCTAGTAAATCTTTGGCAGTTGAATGGGAAATGAAAATAATTTGATAGGAACAAACAAGCTGCAATGAAACGAAATCATCTGGTAAAGAGAAAAAAGAAGAAATTGTCGAGAATATGTTTCAAATAATGTAAATTTTCTATTGCTATCAATAGCTGAACCATAATTTAGAGAGGCAGTAAGTGCTAAGAGCGATGAAAGGACTATGTCGATGATCAGAAACTATTTAAATGACGATGAAGATGATGAAAACAACGAAGATGATTGTTTCGAATTCTCGAAGCCGACAAAAAAAGTGCAGAAATCTCGCGATAGCAGTTTCTCAACAGATGACAGCGCACCAGAACTCCAAACAGATGCTATTCCCTCGGATTTTTTCTTTTTTGACAGCAACAAACAAACTAAAATTCCTTGGGCTTCAATACTCCCGCTTTTGAAAGAAAGGGATCTCATCAGTTGCGTAAGCTTACTTCTATGCTTCAAACCTGACGTTTTTTTTTTCTCTCTAGCGAAACCTGATTTCAAATTTATTTCTCTCAGAGAAAACGAAAAATGAACCTCTTTACTGCGAAAGCGATTTTTCATATTCATCAAATGCGCAAGATCTCTCGATGAGTCGAGTTACAAGCTCATGCGATGAATATTTGAAGTTCGGATCAGAAGGTTACTAAGAAATGCACAAAAGCATAGGCTTAGGAAACCTTTCTCTTTCTGAAATTAGAAATTAAACGAGATAGTTATTCGGTTCATATATCTTTCTTTGTGAAACATTTTTTGTTTTGAGTGGGGTTAAGCCCACGACATCTCGAGATGTTTCAAGTTTGCATAAAACTTGAGTGATTTATACATGCCCGTGTATATAACCAGTTTATATTTAACTTTAAAGCTTCTCTGTATAGAACTTACAAATCCTGTACTCTAATGATGCGACATGAAAGCAACAACGGTACCTAATAAAGATCAGTTGACAGAGTCTTGTCAATTCTCTATGAGGAAAGGCTTTTGCTTTTTTAAAAACTTTTGTATCAGTAGGGTTATTGCCTTATAAGTTTAGATCAGCGTTGTGACTGATCGACGAAAATTTGGGAGTTTAGCGACTTAAATAAATTATAAAAATTCCAAATTCATTACTGAAAAATGACTATCATGATGGTTATTCGCGCTGGAGGCATTTTGTTTTTCCCATTCCAGCTTTTCTGAGCCTTGAAATGCGCAACATCATCTTATATGTTCATTTTGCATTTTTTGATTTTTCGGCTGACACCTTCTCAAGTAGGTTTAGCTCATTACGATAACTCTTAACTTAAAACGCGTTTTATCTTTTGACTAGACGAACAGCGAGTTTGCTTTAGAAGAAATGCATGCGCTACGAGATAGCAAATTCAAATTCAGCTAGCCAGTAAAATTAAACAGTTATAAAAAAAACTGCTATAAAATAGCTTTGTTTGTTAATTATGAACCCATTAGCAAAATTCAGAGTCAAGATCTGTCTCATTGCGTTTCTCTCTGCATTAGAAACCACGAAGGCCTTATGACCAACAGTACCCTCAAGAGTGCTCTTATTCTGATTAAAAAAAAAATAATACATGACTCTGATGTGAATTTAATGAGTGACAGTTTTATCTTGAACATTAAAAAAACACTGGTATTTTGATTATTTACGCGATCGTTCTTCTTTTCATGAGAAAAAAAAGCTTGAGAGCTATTTATTCAGGTTCAATAAACGTATCTCTTGCTCATTAAAATAATTAAATAAAAAAACGATTAGTCGGTTGCTCATTGTATAGAAATACGTTATAGGTTCATGTGAAATCAGAAACATTTCAAACAAAACAAAACTGATGAAAAGCACCTTTCTTACCCTATGCTGGCTGCTCGGACTGTGCATGCTAGCATCTACCGTCTCTATCTCGAAGATGAGAGTCTCTCTAGCTAGTGACATCGTTGTACCCGCAAGTGACTCGAGTAAATTGAAGGCATTAACTTTAGAGAACGGAATGCAAGCCCTTCTCATCTCCCATCCATCCGCCACCTTAGCCGGCATCGCTATCCAAGTCGGAGCCGGCTCGCTCTCCGATTTCGACTACATGCCTGGTATTGCTCATTTCATCGAGCACACCATTATAATGGGCAGCGAGAAGTACCCAGGCGAAAACGATTTCTACGACTTCATCTCTCAAAACGGAGGCATCTCCAATGCATTTACCTCAGGCGAAGTCACTGACGTCCATTACCAAGTCAACACCGATGCCCTCGATCGTTCCCTTGAGATCTTCGCTGATATGTATCAGCATCCACTATTCACCTACGACGTCGCTCAGCTTGAATGTTTTTCCATCGAGAGCGAATTCCAAATGAATTACAATGAGCTATCCTTCCATCTCGAGGGCGTGCTAAAGGCTCTTTACGACCCAGGCCACCCTGCGACGAAATTCACGACCGGTAGCTACAAAACGCTCGTGAAAGACGTTCTAAGCGCCGGAAGAAACTTCTCCGAGGAAATGCGTCAGTTCCATCAGAAATATTATCATTCAAATATCATGAACATGGTGATAATAAGCAATGAAACTACCGCCAATATGGAGCAGATGGTCAAGAAGCATTTCTCTTCATTGACTCCAGATAACTCGCTTCCTAAAGACCTCTACGACCAGCTGCCAAAGCCATTGAATAAGAATCTCAAGTCATATGCGCAAATTCTGCTAGATTCTCCTGGAAGCCTGATAACTATCTGCTTTGAGCTCTCTCCTGCCAATAAAAACCTAAAGGTTAACCCTGTTAGATACCTTGATTACTTACTCAGCGATAGTGGAGTTGGAAGCCTTAATGAATATTTGCTTTCGACTGGTCTAGTCGTTGGTTTCCAGGCAAACATCTTCGATGAAACAAGCTATCATACTCTGGTAATATTCAACATACAAGTTGTCGACGAAGGCATTTTTTATTCGGAATTCTTCGTGAGGACTATTATGGATTACATGGAATTCCTTAAAGCTGAGGCGATAAACGAAGAAGTTTATCAGACGTATGCCACTGCTAAAAAGATGAGCTTCGATTATGCGAACACTGAGTCCGATATGATCATGGAGCGAGCCTCAGATATTGCAACACATATTTCGGATTATGGCATTGATAATGCTTTTACAAACGGCCAACTCCTGCAAGAATACGATGAGCAGGTCATCAGAGCTCTGTTCGATGAGATCAACCCTGACAATATGGTGATTATCTACTCCTCGGAGCTCTTCCAACTAGACCCGAAGATCCTACCTGACCATGTGGAAGATGTTCGCACAGTGGGAGATCCGCTGAAAGTAACCCAAAAGGGTCTTCACGCTGATAAATCTCATACCGGTGCCGAATTCAGCCCATTCATTTTGATCGAGGAAAGCGCTTCTAAACATCAAAAAAGCGAGATGGAATCGCAGGGATCATCATCTAGCAAAACTTATTTAACGCAAGCTGGTAATATCCGCTTCCAAGCTGTCGATCAATACCTTCCCACCTATAATACCAGATTCACATACAATGCGCTGCCCCAAGAATTTTTCGATGTAGTGAAATACCCTATTGCGAGGCAAAACGCTGAAGCGCTATTCGGTAGACCAAACTTTGCGCTACCTGACACCAACGAATATTTGTCGGAAAATACCGATTTGATCTGTGATAGCGACGACCAAGCTCTCTGCAAAAAGGAATTTAAAGCCGATGCGGATAAAAAGCCTAAGGCTTATCCTCTTGGAGATGATGCGACGCTGTGGTACCAGCTTGATCGATCTTTCCTTGTGCCGAGAGCTGTTGTTAGCCTTGTCCTTACTTCTCCCGACGCGCTCAAGGACATCGACAGTTATGCTGAGTTTACGTTGTTCTGCGCTCAAATGAGAGTGATTCCTGAGACCTACCTGAGCGGGCTTATTGCAGGAGGCTTTCAGATCAGCATTTACTGTGAACGAGCTAATTTGATCATGTCGGTTGAAGGATTTACTGACAAACTGGATGAAGCAGTCGGTAGCTTAGCATATGCTATTGAGAATATGGTTGTTGATGAAGGAATCTACGAGCAGTTGGTTGAGATCGCAGCTGCGGAAGAGTACGCTATGGAGTTCCTGGGGCCTCGACAACGTACTGAGGTGCTATTGAAATACTTGTATGATAGCCACTATATGGGAGAGCCACTCGCTGCGGCTATCACCAACATAGATCCTAAGAAATGGATGAAGAAATACAGTGACTCAAGGAGAAAACCGTTCTATTATGAGGGATTAGCTATCGGAAATATAGAACTTAAGGATGCCACACGATACTTACTTGAATTAGTCGATGCTTTAGGTTTAGAGTTCGTAGCTGAATCGAAAATTCCGGACGACAGCGTCAAATTGCTTGAGGACACGTACATCGCCTACAGAGAATGGAATAGTCTAGAAGACAGCAACGACAACGCGATTTTGAACTACTATCAAATTGGACCCAAATCTCCTGAGGCCTTAGCAACAGCCGCGCTGCTCCAAACAGTGTTTAGAAACGAAGCTTTTGATGAGCTGAGAAACATAAAGCAACTAGGATACGTTGTGTTTGCGCGAGTCGCGGTCTATCCGAATGCGCTGGGGCTCATCGTTGAAATCCAAGGCCCAGTGAAAGACTCTAATGAATTAGACAAAGAAATCGAGCTGTTTGTGGGTCATTTTTATGAATATCTGAAGGGAATCAGCGACGAAGAGTTCAGCAATATGCAAGACGCTTACTTGAGCGTACTAGAAGGAGACCCAGCCACATTGCTCGATAAAGCCAATATTTATTTAGCCGCAGTGGCGAGACCTAACAACGATTTTAAGTCGCTTGAGAAGCTGTCAGCTGAAACGAAGAACTTGAAAAAAGAGGACGCGATTAAATTGTTCAAGAAGTCGATGATCGATTCTCCTAATAAAATTAGTATCCAAATCTGGGCCAATACTGCAGAGACGATACCTTTAGTAGGACTGAACGTTCAAGATACATTTGCTAAGAAAAAAGAAAGCGTTGTCATTGATTCTGTTGATGATTTCATAGGCAGTTTCAAGTAATTTTGTATGCTCTCAATTTGATGTGTAAAAATGCAAAAAGTTACATAACTACATAAAACGTCTTTCTTAAGGTGATATATCTAAGTCTATCCATGGATTACCTTGAAAAATAAAAAGTTGCTTTCAGGTTTAATGAAGCTGTAGTGAGCGGATGGAATATATCTCTGGTAAATTACTATTCTCCTAAAAACTTGTCATTTGAGCATTATCTCCACATTTCGATAAATCCTTTTGAAAAAATGAATTTCATTTGAATAAATTTACGTAATTTACAATAAGAGAATAAATCCTAACTGTTATATCCGACTGCGAAAAGTGAATGTGGCTATACTATCAGCTCTGCGATTTTAAAGGAGACTCGCTGATTAAACTCTCCAAAGTCGAGCAAGAAGCTAGTCTTTCTCAGAAAGGGAGTTTGAATGCTTTGGCGCGATCGAGTTATCAGCAGGGTTTTTCACGGGGGATAATTATGCAGCGCACGACGGCGATATTTTACAAGGTGTGCCCGGTTGGTAAGGATTCTTTGGTTACGCATAATCTCGTCGCTCTTCATGAAAACCAATCTTCGTCGTACTGTATCGAGCGGTTCAGTCAATGGGTGTCGTTCCTCAATGAATTTCTGGTGTTCTACTTTGGGAATAAATCGCTGACGCAAATAGATCCTTCAACAGCAGTGCAGATGAAAAAGGCTTTAAAGGTAATTTGATTTTTCTTCTGAATTTTTCGAATTTGAATCGATCATCGCATCTCTCTCTCTCGCTTTCGCTTTCGCTTTCGCAGCCCTCTCTCTTTCTCTCGAAGGCGCAGAAAATTAGGGTAGATAGGATAGTTTGTGTTAGATTCATCAACGATTAGGCAATAGAATCAAATGGTAGTCATTTTAGTTGTTTCGTTGAATATTGCGATTGAAAGGGTAGGTTTCGAAATTAGGCTAGCTTTAGGAGCGTGTTTCTATCACATTATTTTATAGCATTTAGATACGTAAATAAATATATGTATCTTCTTATTTCATAATTATTATTTTGCACTTGCATTTGTGCATGATATCTTGTGAATTCTTATTTTCGCCTTATAATGAACTCCTTAGCAGACAGAATTTCCTTTAAAATTATAAAATAATGAGGATAGACCTGATTTCAATAACTATTATGGATACCGATCGACATATTACCTATTGAAAGCGTATTTTGAGGTTATCATTCGTATATTATTGAAACAAGCTTCTACTATCTTTTTTTCCCCCTCAGTGACAGCTCAGCTCTACTCGTCGAGGAATTGAAAAGTAATAGCCAGACATACAGAAGATTAGAAGTATTCGGCTTGTGACTTTTTCGATTTTTGATTCGAATCTTTGATAAATAAAGATTTAAGACAAATAAAAGGCGGGTTTAGAAAGCCTGGATATTCTAGGCACTATTTTGCTACTTCGACATTATGAACACCACCAGCAGCGCCAATCAAGAGAATATTTGCCCGAACATTTGGCAAATGTCAGATTCCAACTTTTCTCTTTCTACAAAACAATCAAATCATCGAAATGTAGGAATTAGTCCTTTGATCAATATGGACAAATCGAGTTTGATGAATAGAGACAATCATGATCTGTTGATATCAAGAAAACACAAACCAAGAACCAAAACTTTTGTGGATGATGGAAAATTTGATGAAGTTTCCGGAGTGTTCCTCTCAATGGCAGCTTCAGACAATCCAAGATACCGCAGAATAAGGAATATTGCTTCTCCACGCGAATCCTTTCATTTTGGAGATTCGCTCAGCAAACAACTTCGTATAGAGAGCAGTGATTCGTCAGAATTTTCGTCTCCTTTGCTACAATCAAAAACAGGGCAATTTGCTTCTCCTTCAAACAGCCAACATAGGCTTTCTAAAAACGAAGTTATGGAAGTCAATGATGGTTCTGATTGCAAAACAGAAATAACTGAAGTATTGAAACGGAAACATTCATCTTCATATGAGGAGAATAAAGCTGATGCTCATGAGGTGAAAAGGAGCAATAATAAAGAGAAAACTTCGAAGGATCTACTTCCCCAAATTGAACAGACGATTTTCGGAGAGCTCAGGGTTAAGAAGGACTCAGCCGAATTGGCAATCGAGAATTGGATCAATCTTCAAGCGAGGCTAAAACACTTTCACAATCTTGTTAAGATAGGTACATTTTATCATTTCCTTCTTTGTGTTTAATCATCCTCAAAGAATCAAAAGCGAGACAGGCGATGGAGGAAGAGTTACGTAAGTTGAATTTTGGACACCAAAGACTCAAACTTTATTTGAGGAATACGTCTCCTAAGCTAGAAACTGTACCACTTCGTCCCGTATTCGATCCTAACTTATCAAATCATTAAGCAGCATAGTGGAACTGATAACCTTCATCATCTCTATGAAGACTCATATGAAATCCTTCAGGACACACAGCATTTTGTGCAAGTTATGATCTTCGAATTGATGAGAAATCCGCTTGTTATTCCTTTGATGGCAAGAAAACTCGATATATCTCAAATTCGCATATTCGAAGAAACGATATGTTCCTCATTGTCTGAGAATCCATTATCAGATGAAGCTTTCGAACCCAACTTGCTACGAGTGTTGGGAGAAGTGCTGAAAGTACATAAATTGTCTTGGGAGCGTTTCGTTGATTTTCTGTGAATTTGTAGAATAACTTTCAGAAAATGGACCACAATCAGCTGATTGCTGAGACATTTTCAGAGAGACTAATTTCGAGCTATATGAAACGAATCGAGTTTCGGGCTTATGGAAAACAAATTTTGCAAGGCCCTCTAAATCGAATTATCAAAGAAACCACACAAATTATTTTAGACCGAAAGAGGTAAATTACTTCTTATTTGCAGCTTTGGACAATTGTTGACGATGAATAGAATAGAGGAAGCTCTCAAAGCTTTTAAATCCCAAGATTCTAGCTCTTTTTCAGCGTTTCTCATTTTTGTGAATGAAACGAACAAGCAAGATGTGGAGGATGATGATGAGTTAGGTGAGCAGATCGTAAAATGTTTTGCAAATAACATTTTGAAAATATAGTGGCTCCAATTTTCAAAAGACCACCTAATGAGGAGATTCAGATAGGTTTGACTGAGTCTGGGTGGCCTTTGCAACCTCCAATTAAGGGGATTTGTGTAATGAAAAAAGAATTGACTCACCGTTCGAGAGCAGATACCGTATTAATAAAGGACTAGTACTCAAACTATTATAAACGATGAATTGACAATATTTCTTTTCATGCTCCGTAGTGACGTAAAACAAGCCAGCGACTTTATCTTTTCCGAAAATGTCAAACGGCTCAAGCGGATTGTCAACTGCTTTATTCAGTCGATATTTGAGAATATGCCCTCCATGCCAATGGGCATGCGAATATTATTCAAAATCATAATAAAGCTACACAATGAAAAGGTACCTTAGATAATTTGCCATTTTGTAATTTTGTCTCATAGTTTCCTGTCCTCAAGAAAAAGGAATCCCGGAAGATATTAAGTCGTTTTCTGTTTCAGCAATGGATTCTCCCTCAGATTCTTTGGCCGAACGCCGATGGAATTCTCTATGACTTTGAGAAAGACGATAGTCCGGATTTAAATTATCTTGAAACAGTCCAGTTGCTCCGGAGAGTCTTTTTTCAGGAAGAGTTCAAAGAGAGTGACGATAGAAGTTGCCTTAATGCTTATATAAAACACTACAAGTAAGCTTATTTCTCTTGGGGAGCTTCCTGACTGGAGATTATAAGAACATCTGTTGATAATTATTACGCGGAGGTGATAAACGTGAATGATAATCTTGTAGAGGCAATCTTAAATGGAACCTACGAGAGTCGTGAGATTTCGCCTCTAGAAGCAAGATCAGTTGCCATTTCTTTACAAGAAATCCAGTTCTTAACGATTAATTTATTAAAACTCTCGGCAGAGCTTGGAGAAGACTCTATTCTAATAAAAGCTGCAAAAAGGTAAAACATTCTTGAAATAGACTCTCGGAAGTAAATTTGATCTATTCACAGCATAAACTCCTTCGCTAAAGAAGCCGAGATTTTTAAGGAGCCTCCTCATCCGTTAAACTCGAAGCTAAGGTTGAGGCTATCACATGCATTCGTCCATTTATACCAGCTGAAAGTCCCAGCAAGTTTACAAATTGAAGAGTTTTCGAATCTTGTTGCACCTGCTCAAACCGGTTCGCGTCCTCCTACGCAGCAGGTATTGCCGTTTTTCTATTAGTGAATTCCATTCTAAACGGTCCATTGCAGATAGTTTTGCAGTGCAAATATCTCCTTAAGGATTTTCTCCTTCGAACTGACAATATTAAAACTGTCATGAGCCGTTTTGAACCTCGGATCTCATTAGAGCAAATAGTTAAACTCAACGAAGAGGTGAGAATGTCTGCATATCGAACTAAATCAATTCATTCAATAGAGAGAAGCCCATCTAAACGATCACGATAAGAAAGAGGTGTTGCTTTTAATGCAGAATTACTTTGAAAAACTGAGCCCGAACTACAAAGAGTCAAATTATTGGCTGCTTTGCGAGGAAATTTCGAATGAGCTGAACGAAAAGTTCGAACGAGTCACTCAGCAGATATCTGATGCAAAATTTTATCTCCTCGAAGCTATTGACACTCTGAAACGATCGGTAGAAACTTTGCGAGAGCTCTGCAGGAATAAGGACCGTGCGTCTAAAATGGCTCATGCGAGAAGACTTTTGCACAAAATGAAATTGCCACTCTGTTTGACGACTCCTGCGGATCGCATGACTCTGCTTCCAGAGCGGTTAAAACAAAATCAAGACTGGTTGCAGAATGAAATCATTATTTCGAAACAAACGGAATGTTCCCATGAGCAGCTAAAAGCAATCCCAGAGTTTAAAAGTCTCTTAGACAATTTTTCAGATTTCGTCTTACTATCACCCTAGAAAAACATAAAAAAGGAACAGAGAACCAATTGCTTGAGAAAAACCCTTGCCATTTTCAAACTGTGAACGAGTATCAAAAGTTTCTTTTGATGTAGTACTTATGTTATCCAGATTTATTGAGATCGTTAGCGCTCTACCTGAAATACAGGAAGCAGTTAAATCGATGAGATTTGGTGAAGAAGACAAATATGGGTAAAGCTACTACCTACAATGAATCCCATAATAATATTATATCTATAGCATCGGTGCTGCGTACACGGAATACATTACTACTATCGGAAAACAAATGATTGATTGTATGGTTGGCAACCCGGATTCTGATGAATCAACTTCGGTTATTAACGAGCTTGAAAATTTTATCTCAAAGCGACTGTATTCCAAGTAAATTACTCAAAAATGATACTATTACCTCTTATAAGAGTTTTTCCAGATTCTGAAACATTGTACGATAAAGAGTTTCGAGCGGCGTGCAAACGGTTGCAGCGGGTCGATTTTAAGCAGCTCGAGATACCAGAATACTTTCAACTTCAAGAAATATGGGATCTGATAGGAACAAGTAAAATAATAGCACATCAATATCAAACCAAAAACATTATCAAATTTCATCAAGAGCTAAATTTTATTGATCACCAAATACGAGTTTTCGACAAACTAAATATTCTTCTTGAATGCTTTCGGATGGTTAGCGACTCGTGTGAAATGGCTTCTCAAGGTGCAACTGTTAGCGCTGATGTGATATTTTCTGTTCTTGTCTACGTTGTTTTGAGAGCTTGTCCCAGGCGGTTTTCTTCGAATTTGAAGTAATATAAACAATAGGACTTACAGCTATTGCTTTCATTTTCAATTTAGTTTTGTCGCTCTCTTTGTCAGGAAAAATCATCCTCAAGAGGGCCAAATACAGTATGTTCTACAGAGCTACAAGGCTGCGGCTGAATGGATAGAGTCTTTTGACAAGGACAACAGTAATCACAATGAAGAAATTTATCAAAGGTATGAGGATACATTATTTCTATCTATAAACATATATTACTCTCGCCTCATTCTCCCATTCATCCTTTAATATTTCAAATCATTAGCTTGAGAAAGAGCTTAATCGCGAACACAGTAAATGATAAACAAGAATTGTTGCAGACGGTTCACCGCTTCATTACGAATTATTTCTCCTTAAGAAACAAAAGAGCCTTACAAAAGCCTTTTCTTACAAGAGCTCTCACTGAGGTGTACAGTGCACAGGAGAAGAAAGGATTTAAGAAACAGACTTCCAACTTACATGCAGACCAGTTGTTGGATGCTAGTACTTACAAACGCGTTGGAGCGGGACTATCACCGTCATTCCAACCTAACGTACTCACGGAGCTCTTCGGCTTCTTTGGAGATCGATCACTGCTAAATAAAACACCGTCACTAGGCACTTTCCGCTCCGAGACAATCGGATCTGTGCCAAAGCTCTCTGGATATGCTTTTGATGATCTAATGAATGACTTCAAAGGAAAAGAGACCTTGAAACAGCTGGAAATCGCCGATCTTCGGATTTTCCATGACGAAAATGCGGTATTCGGGGTTCAAGTGGGCTATAGGGTGCATGAGATGATAATATACGCGCCTTGCCACTTAGGAAGGAATGCCAGAGAGAAATGCTTGATCACTGGAATTGTGCTTGGAAAAGGCGAGTATATTACGAAAATACAGGGTAGTTATGGAGAATTCATTGAAAAAATTGAGGTTCGAACAAACTGGGCGCGAATGATAGAAGCTGGGAGCTCCAAATCCGTGCAGTTTGAAAATTTGATCCCACGAAATAAGCGTTTAATCTCTCTAGGAGGGTTTTGTAGAGATTATCTTAATGCTCTCTATGCATATTATGAGTAGGGTGGGTGCATGTTTGTAAGATTTTTTAAATTCTCATTGTTTAAATTTTACTTTTTGCTCAAGTTAAAACGAATTAAATTTTTTAGTAAAATCTTAAAATATTTTATCACAGGTGCGATGGGAGGCTGCCAAAGCGGAGGTTGTGGCTCAAATACAGATATTCAAATCGTCCAGGAGTAGCCTCTAACACCATATGTCTTACCTCTCTTACCTGATTTTCTTCGATAGGCTTCAGGTTAGAGCATCCACTTGGACTAAAGAAGCGACGTTTCTCTACGACTACATGGATACAACTCAAATTGAGCATACTTCATTTAAGATCACCGAACCCAGTAACTCTTTATCAATTGCTAGCTCGGCTTACCTTCTCTTAAGGTCTCGTGCTGAGAAAAGAGAATAAAATCCACGTGCAACGCAAGCAGATGGAAAATGTATGCGTTAAAACAAAAAATAAAAGATCATTCTTTTTGATACTCGATAGGGACTACTGATTCCTGAAGGTGATGTTTTAATGAATGTATACAAAGAGAAAGGCCATTTGGCACTGGATGCAGTCTGTGATTTCTCCGAAGAAGATCAATTGAATATGGATAATGAAAAAGCTCTTGCAAAGATGCCTTGGTTGGTTGCTAAGCCCCTTCCATCGATGAAAAACTTTGAGGTAGCTGGTTTATAGGTTGGTCCATTTAATTCCAACTACTTTTTTGTGGTTAGGGGTATAGATTGAATGAAAACGACATCATCAGACTCGGAAAAGTCAAGTTCCGTCTGAAGAAAAAGTTCCCAAGCGAAGCGATGGTTGAAAATATTGTTTCTCAGAACCTTCAAATCAAAGTAACGCAATCGTTCTTGTTTTTCAAATATTTGGTTTGTTGCTATTGCTTTGCTTTGAAGTCAGCAATTCTTAATTCTTCTTCACGTAGGACCCTTCTTCGCCTTCATCATTACAGCAGCAGCAAAACCCTACTCCACGAGAGCTGAGAGTCGACACAGGTCGGATACCTAATCTTTCAGAGGTTACCAATGGTGGGCACTCTAACCAGGGGAATCCTACGACACCCAGAGCAAAAAACCCCTATTTTTCTCCTGTACACCGGCAAAAAATGATAAAAACAAGATCCGGATCAGTGTCCCCAACTTGGCGCAGTCAAGAGAGTTTGACTCGCACTGCCACTCCAAGAACCCCAGGCCCTTTGATAAATTTATTTGATTCGACGCACGCTCAGGAGCTTATGGCTACTAAAGGAAATGGGAACATTAATCTCGATTTTGAACCCAGAGAAGACGTTGCTGAACTTAAAAAGAACAGCGAAGTGGATAACAACGCCTGTAGAATCTGCCTCGATGAAGAGGAAACAGTTGACAATCCGATAATTCAACCGTGCAACTGCACTGGAACGATGAAGAATGTTCATCTGCTCTGCTTTAAAGAATGGATTAGCAGACAAGTAACTCAGAAGAAATCTCCAAACCTTCTTTCAATTGTGTGGAAGAAACTCCGGTGTGAACTCTGCAACACTGAATGCGATCGTAATTACACCTTTGTGTCATATTATTTACATGCTTTTATGACAGAGGTCCTCGAAAAAGATGGAAAAGAGTATGATTTGATCGAGATGCCGCTTATCGATACGCCTCACCTGATTTTGGAATATTTCATTAATAACAAGTCGCTAGGGTTCCATATATTAAAATTCTCCAAAGAAAAGTCGCTCATCACATTTGTAAAGCATTTTACATGTTCAGTCAATGAAAGTTTATTGTAACTAGGGCCGAGGAAGCACTTGTGATATTAGAGTGAATGATAATACTGTGTCCAGAATGCATTGCTCGGTGGAATTCAAGCGCGGAGCGTTTTATTTACAAGACCTTGGGTCAAGGTTTGGATCGTCGATTCTGCTTGATCACCCGAACGATTTGACTGAGGAGCATAATCAGTTCCTCCTTCAAGTTGGAAGAACGATATTAGAATGCCGTTTGATGAAGATCAGAATACCGATACGCAAAATAAACGACAAGTACAGTTCGTTATTGAGTGTTTAGAAATTTCATGCTTTTTATTGAATGATATTAGAAAATCGAGAGTGGTTCCTCAGCAAAACAGAGAAGAGAACGCAACTCCGGCATTAATATCAGAAATTGAACATAGAACTAAAAGCGATAATATGATTCCGGTGACGCCTCTAGACCAGACGAACAGAATGCTGGCGAGCACAAACACTCTTCAAATCCAGGTATTCAATTATAAGAGAATAGTATTAATTCACACACTTTGAAGGTTACGCAGAGACAGCACCATGAGCCTGAAGAAGAGCATAAAGAACAATCTGAACAGCAATTGTAAAAAGAAAAACATTTAGATGCCTACAGTTAGCCAACATATATAATTTTTATTGCATTTCAAACCTTGACTTTTGACTTAATAATGTCTAATTCAGACTCGGGTTTTAGTTTCTATTTCCCTTTCACTTTTCTTGCTAATTATTACACTTTTTTTGTTGTGTAATGTAATTGACTGTATGGCAAATTTTTTATTTAACAAATGTCTTTTTATTGTTTAATGCTGTTGCTCTAGACATTTGTTATCATTGAGCACAAATTATATATGATTTGGTAATTACTATTGAAAAATAACATTCGCTTTTCACGATAAGTTACGCGAAAAATTGAATAAAAATAAGGAATATCAACAGATTATTCGAACAAGACAATCTGTTTTGGATTCATCTAGCTTTAATTTAAAAGTTTCTTCAATATTACTCAAAAACACGAGTATAGCGTCAAGTCTCTTTTAGTACCCGAGTACAATTTCTTCACCATTCAAACTCCTCTGATCAGAGGAAGTCCAAGTACCCATGCCTTTCAAGAGACAAGAAAAACGTGAAGAACAGTATCGCGTTAGCAGCAAAATAAACTCTCTTCACTTCATAAATCACCTCTTTCATTTTATTCAAAATATTAGTCCCTTTAAGATTCCCAGTAAGCTTCCACGCCAACCCTACCAAAATCCAGAAAAATACCTCACATCCCAGTTCAATACCACTTGATATTTTAATCGTATCATAGGTCTCAGGTTTAATTCGGTTGAATGAATTAGTTACATTGTCACTGAGCTGATAAAAGCAAAGGAGGATAATCCAAAACGCAATGATGATGTATATATCGCAAATTTGAAGGATCCCGAATTTGATAGCCAGCGTTTCAAAATTTTGCACCTTATCGCTTTGGGAAACAGCTCCCATGATATTTTCTCCGAATAGCTCTTTATGAGTCGTTAGCCTTGATTGCCTTCGAGTTTGGCTTGAAATCTTCCTATTGAGACCTCTTTTCAACTTTCTCCACCTCCGAGTAAGCATTTTCCCGCCTCTACTAATCAAATTCCTCACGCATTTCCATAGCATTCCATAGAGAAGGTACACTAATATTTTATATCCAAGCCGAATGGCAACCGCATACATAGCTTGTTCTAGTGTATCGGCCCTCAGGAAAAAAATTCGAAAGGGCAGCGCTCCAAACGCTGTTGCAAGGAAAATCGCGTTATTACCTAACTCCAGCTTGCAGGACTTATTGATCCATTCTAAAAGTGTACGAAAGCAGTCCATCACAATAGGATAAATGGCGACAAGAATAAAGGAAATATTTGTGCCTGAGCTCGCTTTTAGGGCGATAAAAAGCTGTTCGAGGCCAAACGCGATGAATAACTGAACAAATGGGAGAAAAATCAGGGCTAATAAGCCCCAGAGTTGTGTGGAGCTGATTACTAATACTTTGTTGTCTGATGTTTTCTCGATGCTATACTGGACCCATTGGTCGTTTTTCTTCATCATCGCTTCATTGATCGAAAGATTTCGAATGGCTTTTCTTGAAACATTGTTTCCCTCTCTTCTCTGAGCTGCTGCAGGCGCCTTCAATTTCATGCCGGTTTGCTGCAGCTCTTCAAGAAATTGCTTATAGATTTCTGTGTAGAAAAAGCTTTTCTTTGTTTTCTGTTTCTCAATGCGTCGCAGCTGTTTCCATTTTTTTCGAAAATAGAAGCAGTACGCCATCATCGCAAACCCGATAATGATTCCCTTGTAGAGTCCTAACCAGTAGATGCTATCAACCGCGCGCGTTTCAAAGAGGACGGTAAGTCCAAGCATGAGACCTATTGTTTGAATAAATATCCAACCATGATACCAAACGAGTCTTGTGTATAAGACCAAATGATCTTTTGTTCGCAACGGGCTTGTGAGTTCCGTCATTAGAGTTATTATGTAGATTCCAAGCAGCATTCCATCAATTGCAGCTGTTCCATAGATACAATAACCAGCTAGGTTATAAGAATGACTGGTCACAGCACCAGTGAAGGCGATTGCTAGTGATGATCCAATTATTATTACACCAAACAGTAGCATCCTGAGCGCCAAAAGGATTGTTTCTACACGCTTGGACCTCTGCTTTGTGTGATTGGAAAAGAGATTATTAATTACACTTGCTGTCAAAACCTTTTCATTATGTGATCCTTGCAATGTACTGCGACCAGAAGGGTTGAACGTGAACACTGAAGGCAAAATAGCCTTCTTCGCGGTTGCTATCTCCAAAGATACATCTATCATTTGAGAAGTGTTTTGGCTCTCAGTAACCTTCTTCGGACTATTTGTAATAGGATCTGGCTGTTTCAATTGCACTGCCGGCCAAAAATGGCTGGTTTTTTTCGCCATTGATTGAGTTTGAATGACAATATTATCGGTGTGTAATACTTGATCTGCCCCTGTGCTCAGTATTCTATCGTTTGCCGTCGTTAATGAATCACCGGTAGTATCACAACTAAATTGTATTCGAGAGGCTAGGTGATTAACTGTGTTAATCGATGTAAATGAAGGCTCTGGCTCCGTGAGATCGCCCTTGGCGAAGCGGCTTGCCTCATCAATACCTGAAGAAGGTATGGCAATATTGCCAGCTCTCTCTGAAGGGATGGATTCGTTTTCATTTGAAGAAAAAGGAGAAGGGAATTGATGGAACAATTTTTTCAATGGGTTGATAAAAGATTCTCGTTTTGGAACGATCTTTTGCTCAGTTGGAGTTTCTTCGGCACCTGATTTTGATTTGATCGTTAGAACTACAGGTTCTGCAAATCTAATTGTTTTCGTAGGAGATAATTTTGGGTGGTCGGGGTTAGTAGCAGAAGATTCACCAACAGAATTCATAATAACTGGTTCTGAAAATTCTCAGCTGCTCGTATCTGATGTTTAGATAATTTATTGGCTTGTTTATTCAATTAAAAACCTTGGAAGTTGTCTTTTAATACTCATTCTAATTATTTCTGTCGTTTATTTCTGGTTGAAAGATGTATTCATAACAAAGAAGCGTCTAGAGTTGAATATCCTCCCTGCTCTGGAGGATTCAAAGAGTTTTAGGGGTAAAGACATCTATGTAATTCTTTTACGAACATAAAATTATCTGTTGAATGTCGATTCGAATGGAAAAATACAATAAAAATTAATTCCCAATAAAAATAAGTAATAAATGGTCCGCTTCTCAAAAACATGATGATTTCATGGGAGTTAACTAAGATTATCTCTTCCTGAAAATGCGCGTAACATGGCGACAAGTAAGCAGGCGATTGTTTGAATAACTAGAAGCGTAAAGTATTTTCTATTGAACAGGGACCGTCTCCGACAAGAGAGCTGAATAAGAGGTAAAGCTTCTAATTTCAACACAACGATTTTCGGAAACAACGCTTTCTACTGAATTGGTTTGAACTCGAAGAAAAATCTCATGCTGGTCGAGCCATTTCTTCAGGAAAAAATAATTTATACTCATCCGTTGCTCATTCCGAAAGAAGCGTTGATCTATAAAATTTTATTCGAATTTTCTGAGGGAAAATGACTAGAAAGCTCTTAAAACTGTTTCTATTCGTGGTATCTGTAATAAGTATCAATTGTGCTCCTTCAGTTGCCTCCATCAAACCTTTTGGAATCGCTCATTGTCGTGTCGAAGAGCAGATAAGTATCGATTTAGATGAGTATATCACTGGATCGAATGTCACACACCAACTTATCGATCCTCCTGCATTTGCTTCTATGCGTCCAAAAATATTCAATTTCGCTACTTTTCAAATTCACTCCTCTTCCAGCAAAATAATCGCCAACTATATCCCTCAAGATCACCTTGGCTATCCGAATTCCTCAGAGCCTTTCCTTCTATTGACAAATGACCTCAAAATTTATCTCGGAAGCTTCAACTCAGCACCCAGCAAATCAATCAGCTTTTTATATTTAACACGAGCAATCACTCTGACTTTAGTGTGACAAATTCTTCATCTGTTTGTAACACACGGTCTGCGATTCGCACAGAATGAGGACTAAAAGCCTTTCAGTTTTCGAATGGAACCATTTATTTATTTCGCTACTAACAAAAAAGTGCCAGCTGCGATTGCATTTCTGGAGGTTTTATTGAAATATGGAAACTCGCGTCAATGCGAAATTTGACTCTGGTTGCCACGATTCAAA
>ENA-UOUE01000309-UOUE01000309.1-compost-metagenome-genome-assembly--contig:-NODE-309-length-41041-cov-10.027097_pt1 | contig 41041 bp, 27 predicted proteins | sample MGYA00238146_ERZ747223 | MGnify/ENA primary metagenome ERZ747223 (study PRJEB28781, sample SAMN06268865) | compost metagenome | isolation source: single cell | place: USA: California, Emeryville, Joint...
ATTTGGACTCCATCTGTTGAAATATATACAGAAAGCAGATTTTTCATGCATAATAAAAGGAGATCACGATATTAGAATAATCGAAATCGACCTCAATTTTTTTTTTGAGATTTGGATCTATATCGTCTTGCTTTTGTTCTGAAGTTGTAATAGAAAAGATTTAATTAATTTATTTTTACGGTCTACGATGGAGCGCATGGCTACTGCCCTTACAATCGCTGGTGGAGCGATTTTCGGAGGCACTCTCTTCCTAGGAAACTTTTTCTTTACAGTGGACGCTGGTCATAGGGGTATTATCTTCGACAGATTTTTCGATGGTATCAAGCCTAAAATCTACGGAGAGGGAATGCATTTCATTGTCCCTTTCGCGCAGGTACCTTGCTCTTCCGCTCTCTAGCCCAGCTCACTCTGCCCTTGCCTAGAAACCCATCATTTTCGAGATCAGATCGAAGCCAAAGACCGTGACCTCAGTCACTGGTACCAAGGATCTCCAAACTGTCGATGTTGGGCTCAGAGTTCTTTACAAGCCCATGGTGGACATCCTTCCCAATATATACAACTCATACGGTCTTAACTATGACGAGAGAATCTTACCTTCCCTCGTTAATGAGGTCTTGAAGGCGGAAATCGCCAAATACGATGCCGTCCAGCTTCTCGCTCAGAGAGAAAAGATCAGTTCAGAGATCAAATACGAAGTCGAGAGACGTGCCAAGGAATTCGGAATTCATTTGGATGATGTGGCCTTGATTCATCTCGGTTTCGGTAAAGAATTCTCCGCTGCGATTGAGCACAAGCAAGTCGCTCAGCAGGAAGCTGAGAGACAGAAATTCATCGTCCAAAAGAACGAGGAAGAAAAGATCGCTGCGATCATTAGAGCCGAGGGAGAAGCCGAAGCTGCCAAGTTGATTTCTGATGCCACAAAGCAATATGGTGATGGTAAATCTTTCTTTTAATTAACGCAGTTGTAACAAATGATTTTCTTTTTTCCTAGCCTTGGTCGAAGTTAGAAGAATCGATGCTGCCAAGCAAATCGTCGAGAATCTTTCCAAAAACCCAAATATTACATATATCCCAGGAGGTATCAACCCGCTTTTAAACATCAGAGGAGTGTAGCAAGATTTGCACTTTGTTAGTCACCTTTATCTGAAATAATTGATTGAATGGTTGTATAAACTGGTGATATAGCTCAGAAACAAATCACATTATACGCAAATTCCTATCGCAAATTAATTTTAGTCGCACAGTGCTGATTTGAAGCTATTTCTTTGAATTTGTTAGTAGTTAGTTTTGGGGTTAATCAAAGGAAAAATATTAGTTCAAAATTTAAATTATTCACCGCCTAAATAGCACATGAGTCAAGACCTGAACTTGAGTACATCCAGAGAGGTAAATATCACCCTCGAACAGTCTGAACACTCGGAAAACATGGAAAGGCTCAGCCGGAAGGATAAATTGCTCATTTGGCAAGAGTATTTTGCTCATTGATGATTTATCAATGTCATCTCATTTAAATTGCTTAGAGAACGAAAGAAAAATCCCGATGCCTACTTTGAACGCTTTCATCGCGATAAAGTCCCTACTTTTGAAGAAATGCTAAGGAATAGCAGCTTCGATCTCCGCTGTCCGACCTCAGCGAGAGAATCAAAAGAGAAACTGAAAGTTCAACCAGGAAAGTCGTTGGCCTCGGGCACCAAGCAAGCTAGCCACAAAAAAACGCATCCTGAAATTTCAGGACATATCAGAGTTGATAGATCTCCCTTTAAAGGGCAAGGTGGGACTGGTGGCGGTCAAAATATCAGCTCGTTCGATGAAAAGGCGTCAAATATACTAATCTCCAGAGAGTCTTCAATAATGGTTGATAATAAGGATGAAATGCTTCAGGAACTGTTAAATTTGAAAGAAACAGAGACTTTGCCGAAGGAAGGTGGTGAAGGAGGACGCGCATCGCTTACTTCTATAACAGACTCTTTGGCAGTGGAAAAGTCGGCGTCAACTTTTGAAAATTCTGAAGCAAGGCCGATACAAACTATGATCCTAAATGAGGCAAATGCTGGTTTGATTGTGGAAGAAAAAACAGAGTTGCCAGAGGAGGCTAGGGAGAATAAAAAAGAGGAGGAAAATCTTCTGATAGCAGAGAATGTGACGCTTGAGGCAGAAAAATTAGTGATTGATACCCCACAACAGCAGGAATCGGAAAATAAGGATACCTTGCAGCTAGCTAAGGCAGAAACTAATCAAGAACATCAAATGAACAACCAGACTGTGGATGCTCAGGATATACCACCAATGAAAAGCAATAATGATGGCGATAAGATTCTTGAAGAGAAACCAGTAGAAGAGCGCAAAGAGCTGACTTATTTAGAGACTCTCGAAGTGAAAATTGGAAATATTTTTGAAAAAGCTAAGGTAAAATTTGAAAAATATTTCTGCAGCTTACTATTTTGCTTGCTGTTTAGAACTGTGTCGAAATGAAGGAGTGGATCGATGAATTCAAAAACTGCTTTAAAAATCCTGAGGATAACAGATACCAGCATATTAATTTCAGAAAGATTAAGCCAGTAGCTAAGGATGAAATTGGTGCGCAGCTCATTAAGAACGGCAATCTCTGGTATTTGCTATTTAAAATCGCAAAAGAGGTTTGCCAAATGGAGGAAGTGCTTGATCTCTTTAAAGAGGCTCTCAAAATGAACCTGCACAATATCGATCTCATTAAACAAGAGTTCGACGCGTTTTATTCTGATTTTGTACAAAACTCGCAGCATAAGGGCCCTTCGACCAATCTCGTCGCCCTCATGGATTTGAGCCAAGAGATTCCTAATGAAAACTCCATGACTAATCATGCTCTGGATGAGAGTCCTCAAAAAGGTGATATTGCCAGCGAAAAAATCCTCCTTGAAGAAGATACTTCAGAAAGCCCGAACCCAGGCAAGAAAAAAGTTAGCAGAAGTAAAAAAGCATCACAGCAAAACTCCCAAAAGCAGACATCCTCGAAGCGACAACGAGCTGCTTTTGAGAGCAGTTATCATTTCAACGATGACCAGAAGGAGAATATCCCTTGTTCCACGAATTCAAAGAAACGCTCGAAAAACTTAGCTCATTCAATCAATAATAATGAGACTCTAATTCAGCTTGGATCTTATTCGAAAACCCATCCATTAGACCAAGTACCTGACATGGCTCATTGCAACAGACATTGATTCGTGATTTTTATTTTTTTTTATAGTTTGGTTCAGCGATGGTCTATGAGATTATCCAGGCTTCGAAGCATCAGCAGGAAGTTCTTGGTAGACATCGATACAACTCTCAAGCGATATTAATAATCATCAATGTATAGGGAAATCTAGAGTGTTAACGCCAGTGCGGAAATCCTTGAGGATAAACTCCCGATCTGACTCTCACTCACAAAAGAAAAGCACACGGAATCACACGAGCAAGGACAAATCACGTAAATGATGATTATCTTCTTATTCTCATCTAATTCGTTTTTCCTTCTCTTCTCTCAGTGTCTGTAAGATTCATCGATGAGCTTGACGACTGCGCAATTGTCAGCACCTCTGCCGAGAAGCTTATTCCTCTCGACGAGAGTGCCGCGAGGATCCGAAAGCACATCCAGGAAAGACAGCCAACGCCATATTCGAAATCTCACGCGAAGCGTCAATCTCCTTCCAGCGGCGAGTCATCAAGCAACGAAAATGACCTGGATATGGGTTTTCTTGTTGACCCCACAAAGTCAATCACGTTTGGATTTGAGAAATCGAACGGGTCCAAAGGCGAGGAGTTTTTTGAGGGGAATGGTCTGCGAAAAGCCAACTCTAAAAAATCCAAGGCGGGTACCAAACAAGAGGATTCTCACGGCCTTGAAAGTCCGGAATTCACTGTTGATTTTGACACCGTGATCAATCCGAATATCGGCGGCAATGGCAATTACGCAATCGTCAAATTAACAGAGACTAGTGCAAAGAAAATCGGAACTGATAAAGCGATCACGCCGCTGAAGCGCTTGAAAAGAGAGGATCAAGACTCGGCCTGCAGAGGTAAGCTGGAAAGTGCATATAACAGTCATAGTAAGCATGATTTTTAGATTTTCAATCAGTGCCGTTCTGCCTCGAGGAAGACATTGCGTTTATTCCTTACAATGAAGAAGTGGTCAAAAATTTACAGAGCAAGTGTAATTGATGATAAGAGTCTGAGTCTGAGCACTCATAATATCAAGGTGATGTACTAATATGTGTTGTAAAAACTAGATTATTCACATTATTAAATATATATCTATTCAGATTAAGTAAGGTTCGCTTATTTTTGGCATGAGTTTTCATTACATTGATAAGGCCAATCAGTCTTTCAGAACCAAGCTGACATCTCATTCATATTGTTGGATAAGCTGCTGAGACTTTGCGATTTGCAAGAATTTACCCCACGTTTTGTCGGTCATTAGCGTGTTAACGTCAGCTATGACATCCTTTAGCATAACAAAGTGCGAAAGATAAATATACCGACGATAATTAGTCCTTTACGAGCTCGCGTAAGAGCAACGTTTATCCGTCGAGGGTCTCGTAAATTGCCTAGATAACCCTTCGTAGTTGTAATTAATGAGGCTTTCTCGATATAATGTTGTTTATTACTTTGTCGTTTGATCTAACGCAAGATAATATAATCAGATCCTTTTCAATTCCCTAATGGAGTCAGTTGGATTAAATCATAGAAATAAAGCAATTGAATTACCTGACTCTCATCGATTAGCTCAACCTGACACACGCAGTTGTCTCGCGTCAGGTATTGAGTGTCCTCTTCTTTTAAGCCAAATAATTTCGGAGTGCTCTAATAATAGTAGAAATGGTTAAACCAGCTAACTTTCAATAGGAACGAGGGAGTTATTGATTGAAAAACCAATTACTTCACAAGGCAAAAACACCCCAACAAAGAGAATTAGCTGAAAAGCAAGATAGAGGAAAAGAGAAAAATGGGTATCTTTTTGTGAAGCATTTGGCCATATGTTGAGGGAGCTTTCCTCAGTAGAAACCATGAAGATACGGTTCTAGCTTATGGGGGAATAAGCCATATTAAGAATATATTCAATGGTTTTTGTTGTTTCCCTCAATCAATCATTCAAAAAAAACAACTCTATTGTACCTTGGCTTGAAAGTTAAGCTCCATCTTAATCCTCTCTCTCTGAGCTTCATACGAAGTCAAGATGCCGATCTGATGCAAGAGAGCACTAGATTGCTTGAGAAGATTTTTTACAATTTCCGCGACGGCTTCAGCCTCTCTATACGAAGTGAAACAATAAATTAGCTTCTCCGACAGAGAAAAGAGAATATTTAAGCTACTTGATATTCAAGAAGGAAGACGCGCAAGCCTGCTCTTTGCTCAAAACATTCAGAATTGCAAGGTTTACGGTAGGATTCGGCCATTTAAAACTGCAGATTTGCTCTCGGAGCCCGTCATCAATGCCGTTTTGAATCATTGAGTTATAAAAAAGGGCCGAAGAGAAGCCGTAAAGACTTGAATGCATTTTGTATTGAAAAGGAAACACGTGCGATTTAACCCCTTTCTTCATCAAATTCTCGACCAGGCTTATCGAAAGTCCTTTACTACGAGCCAGTGGACTGTGTATTATCGGCGGCAGCTGCTTTACATCACCGATAAGGACAAGCTGCTGGCAGTTTTTGACGAGGGGCACGAGCACCTCAAATTCCGTCGAAAGCGTCGCATCGTCTATCAAAACTCGATTAAATTTCATATTTTGCAGGTAGTCGGACATCACTCCAACGCAATTCGTACACACCACGGCAGCGTCCCACAAAATCCGCTTCATCCCCATAAAACTCACGTCTGAAGCCCGAAAGCCTTCAGGGAACGCCTTCGGATTCCCAAAATATTTATTTTTTAGCGAGTAATGCATGTCCCATAATTCCTCCTCCCCGATTCCCGCTTTAACAGCTCGAACTCCCGCTCTCAGCAACTCGTTGAAGAAAAATTCTACTGAGCTGGTGCTCGATGAGCAGACTAAGATCGTGCCCAGCGATTGTCTTAGCCACTCCATCACAATCTCTACCGAAGCGGTTGTTTTTCCCGAACCTGGAGGACCTTGGATAATCGTGATCGTTTGGCAAATCGCGGCTTTTAGGGCTTTCTGCTGATAAGGATTGAGGTTCGTGTTCACTGACGGCTCTCGTACATCTTCATCGATTTGAGTAAGTCCCAAGTCCTTTATCATCTTGTAACTCACAGTTGGCGGCGCCAGGATCAGTTGATGCAGCACGCTTGAAAGACAAGTGTTACTACAGAAAAATCTGAGGCTGTTCAGGCAAAACTCATGGTAGGTCTTATTGTATAGCTTGGTGATCCTCCAAACCCGGTCCTTCTCGGCAAGTGCAGCCGTCTGCTCCTCTGTTGGAAGCGTGAAGAGCTTAATCATGTAATCTTTCGAGATCTCTTTAACATACCCGATAAGCGCAAACTCGACGGTTTGGCCGCTCTCGGTAATCATAGAATAGAAGTTTTTCAGACCTTTATTAGCTGCAGGAGTATGCTCTTGAACGGCGTACTCCAGCGAGTTAATATGATTGCAGAGGGACGGATTGGCCTCAACTACCTTTTTGCCGTTAGCGTTCGTCGCTAATAGCGAAGTCATTAAAACATACTCTCCTTCAGAGATTTTTTGAGAGGGGTCCCGAGCAATTTGGCTGTCAGCTAAGATTCTCTTCGTTAATTTTTCCGAGACGTTTTCGTGAGGTTTGGGAGTAAAGACCAAGACTTCTTGCGTGTATTTGTACCCGATCCTCTGCAGCGTTCCTACGAGGCTCGTTGGCATAGTTTCACTCTGGTAGCGAGTTTTGTCGATTCGGCTAAAAATCGAGTCGATTAGTTCGCATGTCAGTAGATTCAACCCATGGAAGTAGTAGTTGCAGGCATACGTGCTTAGGAACTCCAAATCATTCAATTTAACGCTTCCATAGAGCGTCTCAGCAACGCTTAGGGTGAAATCATGGTCACCATTAAGAAGCAGCGCGTCGAGCATCTCATGCAGTAGGCTCACTGATATCGGTTTGATATTACTTCTCTTCAGATCTTTGCAAATGAGCAACTGGTTTCTCAACTCAAGTTTCTCCTTTGGGAGCGCATCAACGACCTCTCCGGGTGAAAGTGGCATCTTCATCATTGATGACTTGCTCTTATCTGTTTGAATATCGGTGTGATATCGATCCGGAGTCGCTGACAGACTATAATTCCTAAAAGGGGTCTGCTCCATAAAGGGCTGCTTCTGAGGCATCTCCTCAGCCTTCAATATCCCTACAGGCTTGTTCAGCAAAAGAAAACTTGCCTCTGACGCGAACCCCTCTTCTACAACTGCTAAGAAATTCTGAACGTCAAACTTCTCATACGGGTTCGTTGATCTCGCTCGCAGGATATTATGCTTTTTTACCAATTCATTCCTGATGCTTTCCTCAGGCTCCTTGCAAGCCTCTTGGATTTGCGCGGTTATATTTTCCCCTATATCTGCCTTGGGGTCTGCGATTATATCAAGAATCGTCTTTACATGACTTAGCTGCTTCTTTCTGATCGCATAGCTCCAAATATGACCGATCTGTTTTTCGTTATTAGCAGTATTAAGTAAGATAATAACGCAGTAATTAATTACTTCGTTCCATTCAGGTTCCTTCAGCTCGAGGATCTTACCAAGCTTCTCACAAGCCTCAGCAAACTTGTGCTCTCTCAGGCTAACTTGCATCTTTTTGAATAAATTATGAGTTTTTTTTCTGGTTGCAGCTCGCGTCATCCCGTCGTCTACACAGGCAGTTGAACCGTCATCTTCCTTTTGTTTTTTCTCTTCTACTTTGAGTATCTCGTCATAGCTTTCCTTCAATCCTGCCTGAATCTTACCGCTCTGGATGAGATCGATGATGATTTTTTCAACAGCCATGGTTTTGGCTTGCTTTTTATTTTTCCCAAAGCCGTTCGCGTACATCGGAGGGGAGGTGTCTTGATCGAAGGTGAGACTGACTGAGCATGCATACGTTTTTATTTGTTTTATACAGCTATCGTTATTGCCTTCTTGGAATTCTGAAGTGAGCTGCGCTCGTGCTCTTTGCATCCAATTGTTAAAATCTAAAAAGTTGTTCTTTCTCCACAGATCAAGCAGCAGCTGTCCTTCTTCTAGCGTGAGTGTCCGTTCTAATTTTTTCGGTTTGAATGGCCTCAGCATAGACTTTTTCCCATCGAAATTATGATTATTATATGAGTTGTGACGTGGTCTTTGGTCGTTAGAGCCAAACATGTTTTTTCTTTCGTAGTACGAGAGGTTTTCCACCAATGGGTTTTTCTTAGAGAAATGCACTGGGAGAGGTTTGGGCTGAAGCATTTTGGAAGGCTGTTCCAATTTTTTCAAAACTTTTTTTCGAAAAAGATGAGACGATAATTAAAAGCCACAACTTTATTAAGTTTGAAAGAGTGGTCAATTTGGATCTAAGCTCGTTAATTTAAGAGGATATATACTCACAAGCTTTTTCCTGAGCTAAGAATTGCTACTACTCCGACAAGGGTAACAAATATTGCAGATAGCATCCAAAGTAAACCAAAAAAAAAATCCTAAGGACTGTGTTTTTACTCTAAAAATTTCTTTTTCGGATTGGTTCACAGATGTAAGTTAAGTTCATAATTTTGAACCTCCTTCCTTCGTACTTTTTCTTTTAATAGAAGATCTCATAAGATCATTGTATTGTGGCTTTGTAGATAAGCAATGACAGCAGAAACAGCTATGTATTGTATCATAGATTAGTTCATTTCTTGAGTAAATTCAGCAATTTTGACCATTATTTTGAATATAATTAACTCTACTTGCCTTCAGAAACCAACGTAAAGAGACTGTTGTTATCAACGAACTTAGATGTCTGCTGTCTAGACTAATGCTATCGAAGGGATTTGCGCATGTTATAATAGTTGACAATAAAATTGGCTCTAAATAATCTCAAAAAAGGCGCGAAAAATGTGCAAACACTTTTTATTTTAATCTACTCTATCTAAGTATAAACCGGAAAATTTGAATAATCATAAACCTCTCTAAATGAAACAATCCAAACTCTTCTTCAAAAACACCTCCCAAAAGTCCAACGGCACTGGCCCTGCCGAGAAAGACGCTGCAAGCTCCCAAGTAGTCTCATCTCAGCGTAACGAAGATTTTCCAAAGGAAAACGTTCCTCATATTATCGCCTCTCAAACCGAAGAGGTCAAAACCGATGTCAAAGTCACCGAGACTCAGGTAAAGCCCTTTATTTTTTGCCCTTTAATAACAGTGCATCTAATTCATAGCAGTCGCAATCCTCAGCGCCCTCCAAGAAGAGAAACCTCAACGACTTGCAAGTACCAGAACCACAACAATCGGATTATCGCACGGAAATCAATTCGAATTCTCCTGTGGACAGCGCGGCCTCTTCCAAAAAGAAGAGACTCGGCAGTCCAAGCCACAACGAAGCATCTTCAGGTGAGCGAGTTAAACTTGACACGTTCCTGATGAAGCCGATCAACCCTGTTTCTGAGAAACGTAGGGTTACTAAGGATCCAAGTACCCGCCGTCCTGTGACAGATAAGTTATACAACGCATTCTATGATGCGCCTTTCAACATTGGAGAACCCGTGCCGCTTTCTTTTATTGTGAACACATTTGAAGAAGTTGCGCTGATTAAGGGTGAAAACTCTCAAAGACTGAGCAAGGAGGCTTTATCAAACATGTTCCGTTCGATATTGCTTCTGAACCCAGCAGAGTTGCATATGGCTTATTACTTTAGTATCATGAAGATCGCCCCCGATTATGAGAAAGACAATATGCTAGGTATACTATTAATGAAGAGTAGGGAGTGTGAATAACGCGTTCTATTAGGAGTTGGAAATGAAACTATGGTCAAGGCGATCTCAAAGGCCACTGGCTGCAGCGACAAGCAAATCAGAGACCAAACTGTGAAGCTCGGAGACCTCGGCAAAGTCGCGTCGATTAATAAATCGTCGCAGTCGACGATGGATAAATTCTTTACAAAAAAGGCGAAGAAAGAGCCACTTACTTTAAAAAGAGTGTTTGAAACGTTTAAGAAGATGGCTGTCACAAAAGGAAACAACTCGACTGCTGAGAAGGAGAATATGATCATGAAGTTGATCATGGACTCCGTTGGCGAGGAAGCCACATATATCATCAGATTCATTCAGCAGAATCTGAAAATCGGAGCTGCTGAGGCGTCCATGCAATCTGCTCTCTGCAGAGCCTTCCTGATCAGCCATTACCGTGATGAAGTGGCAATGGATCCAGATAACAAAAAGCCCTTCCCAGCCATCCCAGACTTCGATCAGAAAGTAAATCTTATCGATTTGTATGTAAAAAAGTTAAAATATCTTAACTCCGCAGCTCGAGAAATACGAAAGCTACGTCAAGAGAGCCATCTGCGAGTTCCCTCATTACGAAAGAGTTATCTACTGCATGATGCACGTTGGAAAAGATATCGAAGCGATCCTCGAGCATTGCAGAATGACACCAGGTGTTCCTGTGAAGCCAATGCTTGCTCAGCCATGCAAGGAAATCGCTATGATCTTCAAAAGATTCGAAGACAACAGATTTACTTGCGAATACAAATACGACGGTCTCAGAGGTCAAGTCCATTATATGGACGGCGACGTCCAGCTTTTCAGCAGAAATCTTGAGAACATGACCGAGCAGTACCCTGATGTGGTCGAGCTGATCAAGCAGGGCGTGGGAGAAGGAGTCAGAAACTACATTTTCGATTCAGAAATCGTTGCTTTTGATCCAAACACAGTATATCAACCGTCAATGCCTTCGTATCTAACCGTCATAACCATAGGAACGAATTTTACCTTTCCAGACCCTCGCTACTCGTGGAAGGAAGAACGTAGATAAAAACCAAATCGAAGTTAAAGTCTGTCTATTTATCTTCGATATACTGTACTTCAACGACGAGCCACTTATCAAAGAGCCTCTTGAGAAGAGACGAGAGTTTTTAAAAGCGAACTTCCGTGAGGTAACTGATGGTTTTTCTCCAAGAAAATAAAATGCATGGTCTAGGTTGACAATAAATTGAAATTTGCCGAGCATCTTGATACTGATACTTTCGAAGGAGTCGAAGGCTTCTTGAATCAGTCTGTCAAGAGTAGGGAATAAATTCTTATGAAGATGTCTAAAATTTTTTTTTTGTTAGTGGGTTGTGAGGGACTGATGGTTAAAACTTTGAACAAGGAGGCTGACTACGAGCCATCAAAGAGATCCTTCAAATGGCTGAAGCTGAAGAAAGATTATTTGGATTCAGGGCTTGGAGACTCGTTTGATCTTATTCCAATTGGCGCTGACTACGGAACTGTAAGTTTCTAGTGTAGAATGCTCGGGCTTTAACAATTTTTCATGATATCTAGGGCAAAAGAGCTGGCGTCTTCGGTTCTTTCTTGCTGGCTTGCTGGAATGAAGACATGGAAAGACTCGAGACCATTTGCAAAGTCTCGACCGGTTTCAGCGACGAAGACCTTGAGAAAATCCATAAACTCTTCCAAGAACATTTACGCAGCACACCTTCCCCTGATTGCAACTTGAGTGGCAATGAAGTAATATTAAAGCTCGTTCTGCTTAGATTAACTCCCTTTCAACAGAAAGTTGACGTGTGGATTGATCCTTTCATGGTCTGGGAGGTCAGAGGAGCTGATATTCAAATCTCTCCTGTCTACACTGCTGGCTGCGGTGAAATAGACGCCAAAGGCAAAGTAACCTTTCTTTAGCTTTCAACGCCCCTTACACGTTGACTCAAGGGCCTTGGACTTCGTTTCCCGCGATTAATTAAATTCAGAGAAGACAAGAAGATCCATGAAGGAACATCCGCTCAACAAGTAACTACTTTCTACGACGAAATGGTTTTTTTATAATATAATAATCTCACTAGATTGCGAATATTTACTCAAGTCAAGCCGCCGTGAAGAATAAGATGGATTTCAAGGATGGAGATGATTTCTATTAGAATCGGTTATATGTTAACTTCTGTTATTATTGACCAGAGTGATTCTAGATAGCTCTTGGCCATCTAAAACGTTTTAGTCTTCTGTTTTACGATAGCGATCCATGTGATAGCATTTATCTGAATATTTCTTTGCTATTTATGCAAGCTTTAAAAATTCCCTCATAGAAAAGCCAATGAAAGCATAGATAAGACCTGCTATTAATGAAAAAGATGTACATACACATCGCTCCTTTAGCATTGGCTTTGGGAATTATAATGGATCAACACTTTTCTGCCTACAAAGGCTCATTTAAGAGATTCCGTTGATAGAAGATATAGACTTAACAGTCATGACTGGTTTACTGAATGAGAACACACTGCTCAAGCCAGTAAATTGAGTCTGTTAATACGCTTCATCATAACCGCTGGCCGAATTACTGTTTTTTGTTTGGATATTTAATTCAAGTGCGATTAATTGATTTATTTAAACAGAACAATGGAGAAAGTGCTTACGGATATTGAAATGTGCTTCCGGACGTTTGCAAACGGCAACACTGAGATGAACAACACGCAGTTCTTGAAGCTTTGCAAGAGCTGTGGGTTTATAGATGCTAAATTCACGATGATCGACGCTGACCTTACGTTTTCGAAAGTGAAGGCCAACCCGACCTCACGAACGATTTATTTTAAAGAATTTCAGAAAGCGGTTGACGGAATAGCGAAGAAAAGAGGAATGCAAGCCAGGGATGTTGTGCAGAGGATATGCGAGACAAAAGGGCCTCAGTATGTGGGAACGAAGACTGTCAACACGAAACTCTATGAACATAAATAGTGAGAATCAACGAATCATAATTGAACATCGAGCGATGGAGGCTTGGAAATAGAGGTGAGCTAACAACAAGATATTCTGGCTGGAAAGTCTATTGAATTTTTCTCGTAATAATATTGAAATGCTACTAATTGCATGAATTTTGATGAATTCGTACTACTGATGATACTTTTTAGTTTTATAAGAGCAGCAGCGTTACGCTGCTTTGATTTGAAAAAATTAATGATAATTCTGATAGTTTCTCAAAACACTTTTATTTGCAGAAACTTTGAACGGTTGCTAGAATAAAGCTACAGTCGTAAAGACGATAATGACGATGGGTAATGGGAGGTTGTATAGCCAACAAATGCGAGCAACCCTGTTCATATAATTGATTGTAAATATACAACTGGAAGTTTGAAACAGATTATGAGGATACTAATTTGCAACTAACAACAGGATCCCTGTGTTCACGGTTCTCTTAACAACCACAGAGGATCTATTATACATACACATATAGATCCTGGCAGAGCATTAGTTCGGAGGCGATCTTTCAATGCTATTTTATTCTTCTGAATTATTCAATGAAATTTACTGCTAACTTCCTTTAAGCAACACAATTTTCTACCAATTAAGCCATAGGTGATAAACAGTTCATCATGGATTTGAATGAAATCCTTTTTTTAAATGATGAATGCTCTTATTATGGCAACTTTCTGCGGCATTGCTTTCTCTACGTTTGAAGGCTTCAATTCTTATCTTCTTAGTATGGTTTCATCGAAAGCTTAAATAAGTAATCAATCATCTTGAAAAAAGAGAGGGTTTCTACTCCTACAGTTCCGAAACAGTTTCAAAATCCTTGGATATTAGTATTGCTAGTCGTTCCTACAGGACCCACTAAGACATGTATTCAAAATTCTATTCCAAGCCATCCTTCTCCACCGTCTAATTCGTGACATACCTTCTCAAAACGTTCGAATAGATATTTAATAAAGGATGTATTATTCCTCTAGAGGGGGAACCGAATAAAATAATCTACCTTATTTTTCCTTATTTTTCGAGATTGAAAATAATTCTTATTTCGAAGGTGAATATCGCTTAATTTCAATATTGCGGTTCTGATTAATTTTAAAGAGATAACAATAGCGATTATCAGATAAATTTGCTTTATTAGTTGTCGGATTTTTTCTACACTATTCAAACAGACTTTATCTCCAACACGATAAACGAGGCGCTAAAGCTCAACTCCCAAGTTTCAAATGCCTTGGCATCTCTATTTGGTGCGAAGACGTTGTTAGTTGAACACTCTTATATGGCGTTGCCATTTTCTCATAAATATTTCCACAGAGCAGGTCAAGAAACTCCATTACAACAGCGCTAAAATCAATTAAGCAGCCGAAAGCAAAGCTTTTGCAGCAAATTAGCCTCAGGAAGAGCTGCTTAGAGGCTGTAAAAATTAAAAATTGGTCTTTTGGGTCTGATGCCTCAATGCATTCTTCAAAATTTCGATAAAGACTTTTGAGATTTTTTCCTAAATGTTCTAAAATAGAATATCAAAATTAAATCAAAAGCAGACTTTAATTATCTCATTAAAGTCTATTAAAGTCTTGATATAAAGGCAATTTAAGTGTTCATTTCGATTTCGATCTCTCACTCCAAATGAAAATACTCCATAATTTTTTTCACTTACAACTTACGGAGGCAGGCCAATCTTTTCCTGTAACTTAGCGTAGCGAAAAAGCACATCTACATTCAAATCTTCAGCTTTTTTAACTTTTATTCTCGCGAATATAGAAGTAGCGATGCGGACTCTTAGAACCACTAGTGCTGCCCTCACTAGCAAATGCATTGAACTCGCACTTGACTTTACTTTTCATTTTTCAAAGGCTTCTTTTGATTTTGGCTCAACTTTGTCCTATCTGCACCCTTGGCTATCTTATCACTAATTTGAGCTACTAAAAGATGCTTTTTACAGGACTAAGGAGCTAACTATTAACTTTACGAAAACGACACAACTCCGGTGTGTTCTCTCTAGTTTCTTGTGTATTCTGCTGCTAAGACACGACAAATTTCTTAACAAGCTTGAGAAACGAGGTTTCTAACTTATAAGAAAAAAATTATTTTCGAATTTTTGTCATGTAAAATTGTGATTTTGAGAATCTAAAATTTACACCAACGGAAAACCTGCAATAAGAAATTTTCAGTTGCGATGATTCGATAATATAAATAATATCTAAATAGCGGTTGATAATTAAAACCTGAATAACCGGTATATTTCTGTATGCTAATTTAGCAGTGGAAATTCAAAAAATAAAATTTTTCCTTGTTAAATGCGAATGGTTAATCAAGCTTCTTCCTCAAAGGCCGTCCCAAACGACAGTATTCCGCTAAATCTAAGGAAAAAATCAGCTCTTATTGCCATTTGCTGGTTAATTATCGGAATATTACAGTTGGTGGCAGAGCCAATTAACGATCTTGTAAAAGTTCATCGAGGTAGATTCGCATTGGGTGTCATCGCGCTGAGCTACGCGGTTATTTTCGTGATATCCTCAGAAAGAGGAAGGAAATGCCAACGAAAGCTTATACAGCATTTCTGGGCTGCAGGCGCGCTTTTTGTGGTTTTCTTTGTTGTTTTGGCTGCAGCCTGTATAATCGAGGCAGACATCTACGAATTTCAATTGGAAATCGCTCTTGGGGTTACTTGCATGCTGTCATGCATTGATTCCGCCGCGTTGCGACTAGTCGTATACGGTTTGATGGTTATCGCTTTCTTTATTCATGAATTTCGAAACTCGCTTCCTGCGAATCCTCGTTCTATTACCCAAAACTCGATTCTCTTTCTCATCTACGCTGCTTCGGAGTACCTACGACAGCCGGAACGAGAGATACTGGTATTTGAACCATGTACTGAAGAGATTCTCTCTCCCAGGAAAGAAAAGGAAAATATGACTATTTTCCATTATTTACCTCAAGGAATCGCGGTAATCGACGACAAGTTGCAATTCACGCTGACAAACAGAGCTTTGAAAAACTGGTTTTCTAATTACAATGAATTTGTCCCAGAATCGCTGCTTGCCAGTCTTGACGAGATCACAAATCTCAGAATCCAGGAAGATTCTTCTGAGAATTTGGGAAAAAGCCGGACGTTTCTACAGAGTCTGGAATCGAACACGAGACTCTTTCTAAAATCGAAAAAACTGCCTTTTACTCCGCTGTCAAGCCTCGGAAAAAGGCAAAGCAATGCTCTATCACAAACCAGAAGTTTCGCTGAAACCGAGAGGACTCGACTCAACAGCGAAGACGTGCTATCTAGAGCAGCCGTCGACAATCTGAAGATCTTAATCGAATACATGCATCTAAGGATGAACGCGAACATCCAAGAACAAGTCGGCTGGAATGAAAAGACAAAAGAGCCTGAGTTCTTGATTTTTCATGGGAAAAAAGGTGAAAAATTCGTTGAAATTTCAATCGGATACGTCTATTACGAGAACGCTCATCAGATTTTACTGCTACTAGGAGAGGTTAACGAGAAGCAGCAGATGCGTGACCTGCAGCAGCTTGAAAAATCCCAAATGAGTGTGATCGCTAACGTCGCACACGAGTTTCGAACGCCTCTAAATGGCACAATGCTGATGCTGGAGGCCTCGCTGAAAGACGTTCGAGTTCCCACTGATATAAAGAAAAACTTTATTGAAGTCTCTCTGAGGAGTCTTCAGAGGCTGATGTTCCTAATCAACGATCTTCTCGACATGTCGCAAATACGAGCGCAGAAAATTAAATTACATCCGAAAGCAGTGGAGATCGCGAAAATCGTTGATGATGTCTCGAAGATCGTCGCTCTTCAAGCCTCGTTAAAAGGAGTGGCTTTTCGACAGAGGATAGACCCAGGAGTGCCCAAAATGATAATTTCTGACGAGAACCGGCTGCAGCAGATACTCATTAACTTACTCGGTAACGCGGTAAAGTTCACGTTTTCAGGTTCTGTGGAACTAAAGGTGCGAATCAACCCTCAAGACCCAGCACTTGTGCAATTTCTTGTCTCAGACACAGGAATAGGCATCAGCGAGACGAATCAGCAAAAGCTGTTCAAAGCCTTTGAGAAAATCGACGCGAAACCGAATCTAAATCCCACAGGGGTTGGACTAGGGCTTGTGATCAGTAACTCTCTAGCTCAGATGCTTGGGACCACCGGCATAGAATTCACCTCGAAGGAGGGCGAAGGGTCAGAATTTTTCTTCTCTATTCCTCATAAGTCGGCGGAAATTCATACTCTCGTGCAGCTAAAGTCAACAACGTTGCTTCGAGCTGCTCGGGAAAAAACCCAAGTGCTTATCCGACCCATGACGAACCTTGAAATTATCCCTGAATATCGACTTTCATCAGTAAGCCTGTCTGTCATTAATGAAAGCGTTGATGGGAATGCTCAGCATGTGTATAATTTAACAAGACTGGTTGACTATTATGCAAGAGGGTATCATTCTAATATCATGAGTTCTGAGCCAAGGCAAGCGACAGAAAACAACCGGCAGCAGACTCCCGAGCTGTTTGCGGACGTGTTAGTAGTCGATGACGACCCTTTCTGCGTTCTTTCGCTAGAGACAATTATCAAAAATAATCAATACACTACTATGGCGGCCTATAATGGGAAGAAAGCCGTTGAGATAGTCTCGAGCTATATCGACTCGATCAAGAGAAATGAGTCTGGGGTCAGGACGATAAAGTTGATATTTATCGACTGCGAGATGCCCCTCATGAACGGCTTTACTGCGAGTCAAAGGATCAAAGAGATGCTGAGAGCCGAGGGAGTAGACACTGTGCCCATTATTGGGTGCAGTGGACTATCGAGTGTTGTTGATGAGCATTTCTGGAGATCTCATGGGATGGATAACTACTTATTAAAACCGTTGACGAGCGGGATCGTTGAGGAGATGCTCGATGAATATATGATTCACAACTCCATTGAGGAGTTGGTTGCTTAGCCGAGCTGGAGAAAAGACTGCGCTTAGGGCAATTTACAAACAGAGCTATTTTTATTTACCTTTTTTGTAGATATCGAGTTGTGTGCTGATCCTCACTTACAACACAGGGGCCCGCAGAGATGTATTAATGAGTTTATCATATATACATTACGCTAAGTATAATTTCGCACTTATTCCTGTAACCTATGATTGTGTAATAAATTCGTGTTAATCAATGAACTCTGCCTATCAAATTTGATTCAAAGAACTCTCAGCTAACCAAAAACTATAATTTTCTTTTACTTTTCGCATTAATTTGTGAATGTATTGATACATACCGCAAACTGCGTTAACAAAATTTTACATGGAAAGAATTACAGCCATTTCACCATGTAAGGACCTTCAATTTCGTAACCTAACTTTCTGTAATAATGTCTAGTGCCTACTCCTGCGATAACAGCCATCTTGTTAGATCCATGCTCCTCTCGAGCTATTCTTTCAGCTTCTTCCATCAGCATCGTTCCGAATCCCTTTATAATGTATTTTTCATCAGAAAACGCGCTCATCGAGTTGTTTTACCTGGTGCTGGAACTTGGTTGGATCTCTGCTGTGGATCGGCACAACAGACCCATAGACATGCAATTCTCTGACCATCGAGCATCTGATGTTCTCTCCGACCAGCTCCGGTCTAAATGTGTGACCCGCGCACTGTCTCAGTCTCAACAGACCAACAAGAATATCCTTTTTGGATATAATAAGACACTGGTTCATTCTTCATTGCATTTACCTGCTTTGGATCTTCATAAGAGAGGAAGGTTTCCCAGCCTTCATTAGCATAGTAGTCTCGACGAATAAGCTCGATCTGGTCAGGCTTGATCTTGAAATGCACTTCCTTTATACCGACTTCTCTTGTTCTCACATCTCTGCAAGGGATGTTCATATCCTCCATCTTCGCTAACGCCAGTTCTCTCAAATTACCATTATCTATATGAGAGGAAAAAGTCATTATTTCACTCCAATTGAACCACTTCTTACCAACTCCAGAGGTAACTAGAGGCATAGGGATATCTCTTTGGATACGATACACTCTCACCCATGGAGGAACGAGAGCGAGAATGCGCGCAATGATCTCTACCAACGCGTCTGGGTGATAATTTTTGTATTTTCCGTTTTTCCAAAGCTCATAGAGCCCTGTTCCTCTAATAACCAGCGTAGGGTAAATTTTCAGCCCATCACCACGGAAATCAGGGTTCTCGAAGAACTCTTTGAAGCTCTCGAGGTCTCTCTCAACGCCCATGTTTGGAAGATCAGGCATCATATGCGACACCACTTTAAATCCGCAGTCCTTAGCAAGTTTGAAGCAGCGCTTAACGGCTTCGACGGTATGCCCTCTATTCGTGTCTCTTGCGACTAGAAAAACTGTTAGAAACGAGCAAGAGAGAAATTAACTCACCATCCTCGTAAATGCTCTGAACGCCGACCTCTAGTCTAGTGCAACCATACAACAGCATATCGCCTTGAGATAAATAGGTTAGGAAATGTCTATTGAATAAATAGAGTACTAAGATGAGGCTTGAGACAGTAGTCCGGTCTCGTTTCAATTGTAATTCCAATGCATTTGGTGCGTGATTGCTCTGAATACTTAACGGCCTCTTTGACGTTATTGGAAGTATGTCCCGAAAGCGCGTCGTGCAGGTTCCTGATGAAATAGTCTCTGTAGTCCTCATCCAAGGACATAAAGGTTCCACCCATGATAACAAACTCGACTTTGTCGACATCATGACCGATTCTTTTCAACTGTTCCATTCTATCTCGTGTCTGAATGTAGGGATTGTAACGCGCTCTGATCGCTCTCATGCTCGTTGGTTCGTAGCCGGTGTAGCTCTGAGTAGAATACTCAAAATCTGAGTCTGGACCCTATGAATGATGTAAGATTTCACCCTAAATTTGCTGTTTTACTCCTGGACAATACACACAAATGTTGCCTGTGGTAGCAATATGAGGGCAACGATGAGGCTTGCTCATAACCGCAACAACAGCGATACCACTTGCCGTTCGAACGGGCTTCGCTTTGAGCATAGGATGAAGCTTCTGTTTATAGTTTTCTGGTATGGCCGCAAGAATATCCATGATCTTCGGCACTCGCGTGAGTTTATACTTTGATGCAGTCTCACTTTTAATCTACGAGAAGCAAGATAACATTGAGGGTTATGAAAACGAGAGAGAAATACTTTATGCAGGTTGATTTTTTCTCCTTGATCGTAGAGTCTTACGCATTCATTAGCAATTTCGGTTAAGACCTTGAGAACTTTTTGCGGGTCGTCTTTGACTTGCCCTTTCTTGGGTTTCTCTGCCATTGTTTTTGTTGCAAGAAGAGAATAATTTAATAAATGCTATTTTGAAGCTCTGATAGTTTCGATTTAGCACAGAAAGGGCCAATCGGATCAAAGCTGAAATTTCAGAAGGTTTTCCATTAGCTTCATTCAAAATTGTGCATTTCATAAATAAATTCAGTGGTTAGAGTCATTATTGCTGCCCAAAGGCTCTTCGGGTCCTTTGATGCTAAGATTCGTTACTTAAGCCCATATTATCGTCATAATTGTCAAAGCCTCTTTCTTACATAAACTAAATAAGCAGGAGTACATTATGCATGCATACTGCTCTCACAACAAACCGAAAAAACTGGATTATATGTCCCTAGCGCTCTAAGCTTTGAAAAATATACAAAGCAACAGAGGATGCTCTCATCAAGGAGAATAAAAATATTCAAGAAGAATAAAATAACATCAAAAAGAGGCACTACATTCGATCCGAACTATTAAATCAAAACACCTTCGCCTTCTGGCCGCCTTTTTCTATATTTCTCTATATAATTATTAGATATAATGAGTGGTGTTGTTAGAGATTATTAAAGTTACTCTATGAGTCTCAGAGAGCCTTTCATGTAAGGCGAGAGCTTCGTTTGATGGGAATTTAGTTCTGCATGTGAAACAGATGATCAGTTTCGGTTTTGATTCAGCACTTCCTTGAGATTGTTCAACTTTAAGCGCGTCTGGATCTTCCGATTGCTTTCCATTTACGTCTTTTTTCGTTTCCTCGAACTGCTGCATCATCGCCATTCTTTGCTATATTGGAATTATACTGTGAGCTCAATAAAAAAGTAACAAATCACCTGCTCCTTTTCCCATTTCTTCATTTCGATTTCGATCTGTTTTCTTTTATTTTTCTCCTCGTTGAGTTTCTTCTGGAGCTCAGTTTGAGGCGGTTCAGTTTTTGCCTTAGGAATAGGCACGATTTTAGGTTCCTCTAATTTCGGGAGCTCGGGAGGTTTGGTGATTTGTTGTTGCTTTTCAACATCCATAGTGTTTCCTGGTAGCGCTGTAGTTTGAGCAGCTGGGGTATTCGCTTGAACGGCTTGGTTCAATATCGTTGACATCGCGGTTTGAGGCATAATAGCGTTGAGGTTAAAAGACGCAGGCTTCAAGCCTGTATTCGAACTTGCTTGGGCTTGAAGAGTAGTATTTTGGATTAGATTGTTGCTGATCATGCTGTTATAGAACGGGTTCGAATTAAAGTCCATCTGGCCTTGCTGTGGCACCGCTTGCTGGTACATCTGAGCGTAATTAGCGTACGCTGCGTAGCCGTAATGTTGCAGATTCGCCAAAACAGCGGGATCATAATATGCTTGAGTATAATCTTGCTGTTGAAGAGGTTGTTGTTGCTGCTGTTGTGGATTAAATCCTGCTTTCCCTTTCCTAAATTAAATGTTATTTTCCAGTAATCAAACGCTGGCACTTACGGCATGGCACCTGGACCTCCTCGACTGGTACCGCCTTCCGCTCCTCCTTCCTCATCTTCCTCTCCCTGAGAAATAGCATTATAATTATTAGGTAACTAATCCTCTGTTAAGTTCAGCTAACCTCTCTTCTCCTTGACCGAGAAAATGCGACTTGAACCGGCTGCCCATCTATGGTGATTTCGTTGTCTTGCGCATGCGTTACGACTTTTTCAGCTTCCTAAAGCAATTAATTTCAGACTTCATTCACAATGAGAATTTCGGACCTCAGTTGAATAAAATTCGATGAAAGCAAAGTCTCGCATTCCTCCAGTATGCTTGTTCTTAACCAACCTAATGTCTTTTACCGGTGCTATCCGATTGAACGTATCCAGCACCTAAAAGATTATCCTCCGATCAACCAGCAAGGCTAAAGCATAGTTACTGAAGCTTCAGAGCAGTATAGCAGGACATTTCCTCTGATCATTAGACTCGCATTAGCGCTTCCTCCAGTGTCAATAAAATTCGAACCCTATATCGAAATTAGTTTCCCACATATTCAAAGCGCTGGAATGATTACAGGAGCTGAACCATGGCCTTGTCTCACAATAGCCGCGCTATTATAAACGATTTTGCAGTTAGGGTTTCGCGGATTGTCGCATTTGTGACATTTCGCTCTACGAGCAAAATTTTTGAATTCACACTGTGATAAATTATTCGTTCTGTCAAAGAAAATTTCAGCATGAAATGCTTTACTTTGTCGCACATCCAATCTTGGACAAGGTTAACTTCCTTGGGAGGTTGATGACGGTTTCTTGCCAAAGAAGAAGGGTAGAAATCAACATCAACAGTTGTTCCTTCGACGTCTATTTTGCCTCTCATATTCTAAAAATCGGTTTCCCAAGAAGTGATGTTAATGAGAATATGCTCTTCATCGTGAAAATTGGTCATACAAATAAGAGCTTTTTGGCCTGCTCGATCGATGGGAAGTTCACATAGGCCGATTTAAAAACCGAGACCATATGAATATCCTCAGGATCCATCACATCAAATACTCTGCATTGCTTTTTAATGGCGTTTTCAAGCTTTTTTGGGGGAATTTTGTTCAGGAAATTCTGAATTAATTGAACTATACCGCTGCTTGAGTGCAGTTATCAGGCAGATTGGAAAAACTTAGAGTTGATGAATCCTCATGCTGTGGCTTGAATCCATCGAGGTCTTGATATTTCGCAGAGCTGTAATGCCCTTTGTTAGAGTAGCCGCCATGTCTCGAATCCGCTGTGTTACCGTAGCTTGTCCCTGAACCTCCTCCCATCGTGCCGGTAGAATGTTGCGTTTCTTGCTTAGTGTCAATCGGAAATCTATAGATGTAGAATTAATTCATTCGTTCTTCAAGTCTAAATGATAGACTGGTTCTTTCCAATGTGCGTATTAATCATATCAACAACAAGTTTGCCTTTCTTTGGGGCCAATCGCTCTCTATCCCTGTCTTTCTTGCGGTTTTCCCGCGAATTTGAATGGGAGCTCGAGCGAGATCGAGAGGAGCTAGCTGAGTAAGACCTGCTGGAGTGGCTGTCTCTCGATCTGGAGCGAGATTTGTCGCGTTTCTTCGATTTTTTAGACCGTTTGTCTCTCCGAGTTTTGGAGCGATTATGACTCCTCGACCTGGAACGACTATACGATCGTTTCCTTAATTATGGAAAGAAGTGATAGGAACATGTATGCGTGAATGCGAAAAAGGGTACTTATCTCTTCTGTCACTCATTTGATCTATTGTTGAGAGAATAGCAATATCAGCGAATTGAAATTCCTTAAATTATTATATTTTCAAAAAAATTAAATCCTCTCGTATGCTTCGAAAAATAAATATATATTCATTGGAAGTTATTCTGTCAACTTTCCTTTTGCTTAAAGAGATGAGAGTGAGAGAGAGCAGAACGGAGTCAATATCCTAATATTTCTCCGTCGGACAGTTTAACAGAATCGAGATTTCTTATAAAGATTCTCAGTATTGAAAAAAATTAAATTTGGAATAAGTTGATAATCTATTTTCTTGGGAGCCAAAGTAGGTAGTGAATCACTATGGCTTAGATACTGGTGCAAATTGAATGAATCTTGGCCAAAAGAGAGCTTCCTTTTCTGAGAAGCTAGTAAAAGCAATGAAACCCAAATCTTTTGGATTTCTTTTTGATTTCTTCGCTCATTACTGAATTTTTCTTACTCTATTATAAGGCCTCAATTTCTAATAGAAAAATTTATTTATCAATGGAATCAATGATTCACATTGGAAAAAAGTATATTTGAATGCTTAACACTCAAAAAAATAAGAAGAAAACAAATTATTTCAATATTATTATATGTATAGTGATTCATAATTCTTCAAAGAAATCTCTTTGAAACACCAAAAAGAAAAAAAAAAAGAGTAAAATTTCTCATGACTTTTAGATCACAGTTTGATGTCGATTTTTGAGAGATCTGATGAATTTATTGACGGTTTATGTGACGCTCGAGTCGTCTTCGAGAATAGTTTTGGTAGACAAGAACTCGCCTGCTTGACTCTCATCAGCTCTTGCTCCGTAGCAGTCCGAAAACTGCTATTTCCAATCTGAAAATGTGCAGTTGCCGGATAAGAATACAAACCTGTAGAACTAGTGTTCAACGTCACGCTCGTATTCAGCTTATGAACGAAATCATCTGACCCTCCTATCATTAGACTAGGGATGTGTAATCGTTTATGCAAGAGCAGTTTTTCTGGGTCTATCTTAGATAGTCTCTTGAGAACCGGACTACTTTTTGAGTCATTTTGCGTATTTTGCGTGAGAGAAGTCATATTAAAAAAATTCTTTCCCTCACGAGGCTGATCGCGTAAGGATGCGGATATCTTCGTTGATGATAGAGACCGTGAGTTCACCGAAGCGACTCTTTTCACTGAAAAATTCGAGTTTAGACTGAGTTTTCCTGCTGGCTCCTGAGTCACATTATGCGTTCGATCGGTTTCTGCATTGTTTTGAGTCGTACCGTTATTATCGTAAGAAGCTCGTGTGTCGCTGGTAGCTTCAAACCGAACGCTTAGCCGACCACGTGCTGAAATCCCTCTAATTTCCGGTGAATTATCTTGAACCAGCATCGGGTCAAGGGTAGGGTTAGAGGTTTTTATAGATAACCGAAGGCTTTTTCTACCATCGCTCTCTTCGCGAGTTAGCGGAGGAATGCTCTCTTGGTCGATGGTGGTTTGAGAGCTGTTCTTTTCAAGGCTAGTGTGGTCCGTAGAGACGTTCTTTGGCTTATTCACCGGATTGTTTTTATTTAGAAAAGACTGTGGAATTTTAAAGTGTGGAGAGTGCTCATGGATCATTTTCAATGCCTTCTCGGACAGGGAGCGCAAATAGCGTCTGGGTAGATCCTTTGCTAGAGCGACGTGCAGGGGAATACCGTTGGTGTTCAGATCGAAGGGGTTATCGGTTTCGGAGGGTTTCGAGAACAAAGCTCTGAAATCTCGAGCTTTTACAGTTTGCTCCATAGCGTTAGTGCGGTGGAGGAGTTTAGCCACACGAGCTTTCAAATCCTCGTTTTCTTGGACATCAATGGTGTCCTGCTTACAAATCTCGTTGTATTCTGCAGCTCGATACAATGTCTGCTTCGTGACTTCGTCCATGAGGTTATGACGCCATATCCATTTCGAGTCATATTCTCGTAATTCTTCAACGAGTTTATCGGGGTACCTCGCATTGGAAAAAAAAGTCTTTGAAATAAATAAAATTCATAATCCGGCTCAAAAGTTGAGATTACATGGCTGTCGATTTCATATAACTCGACCTTGCCTGCATAACAATAAGCGCTATACTCGCGTGTTTGCGTATCAGAAGCCAAGTCTCGGTGTCCAAACGTTTCGAACTGACCGATAATTGCAACCTGTCATTGATAATTTTAGCTCTCAGAATGTCATAAACGTCTAGTTTACCCTGACAGAGTTTTTGAATTCGACCTGCTTTTTCCAAATCATGTTAGTCTCCTTAAACTTTTCCTTCATACTCATTGTGTCTCTGATGCTCAACGGCGCAAGAAGTTTCTTTTCGTATTGAGTCGTGTGCATCTTTACATCTTTTCTGAGCTAAACACAGGGGAAAAATAAGCTCGAACGAACAATAATTCGCATACCTCGACTTCTCCTGAGCGGATCAGAAAGAACGAATTCGCTTTTGTCCCTTCTCGATATATGGTCTCTCCCCCATGGAAAGATCTCTCCTTGGCGCCTCTCATTAGCGCTGAAAGCGAGCCCATCGGCCAGTTTTTTATCAATGGGACGGAATAATAAAAGTCCAGTTGCTCCTTGTTTTTCTTTTCAAATTGCTCAGCTAAAAAACGTATTAGCTTGCCTCACAACCCTTCAAATTCCTTACCCAAGACTCTGTTATAAGTTGCTCCTGTGATTGTCGCAAAAATACAGTCCTCTCTGCAAACAACTGTGGCAGTTCTAAATTCAATAGCAGGGTATTACAAAATGCCCAGGAAAGTAAAAATTCTACCGAGGCTGCTGAGTATTCAGCGCGATCTCTCCGAAAAAATTAGGAGCGCGAAGAGTCGCCAGCAATGTATGATCAGAATATTGAGTTCTAATTTGCTGCTCTGTCAGTATCGAAGGATCGTTGATTCTTCTCACTTGGAAGGTCTCCTTTACCACAAAAGCCTCATTCGCGTCAAGCACTTTCAAAATCAGCTCTTTCTGTTCAGATTGTTGTTTTTTCATTGTGGGTGAGTGTGATGGACTGAGTTTCGTAGGAGACTTTGATGATTTCCTTACTACATTCCCTGCAGACTTAGCTTCTTGTGAATCAGAAGGCATAGTGATTGCTCTTTCAAGTTTAATTGATGGCATAGTTAGGGAGTTGTTGCTCTCATCTCCCGCGTCCTTAGGAGGAGAGCTGGGATTAGTTTTCAGCAGAGGAGAGTTGGGCTTAGTTTGCGGCTGAGAAGGGAAATCAGTAAAAACAGGTTCGGTTTTCTTTTGAGGGCTTCTCGTACCCGTCCGCTTATGAGCTCGAGCTATTTCACGTTGTTCTACTTTTTTGACTGCAGATCTTCCTAAGATATACACAGAGCCCTTCAGTAGCATGTAGAAATGTCTTCCGACGCAACCTAATTGTGTGTGTGAGATATATATATTAATGAAAGAAGAAATTCACCTGCTTCGAAGACACATTTGCCTTTAGGCTGAGATTGCACTCTCATTTCTTGAATAATTGCGAGTTGGATGTCGTCATCGAGTGTGCTGAGCAACTCGTCTGTGTATTTGATATTTTTTAGTGCTGTTCTGACGAAACGAAGCTCGTGCTCTTTTCGAAAGGACATTGGTTTCTCAAGAATTTCTTTAACAGCCTGAAGAGGAGTGATGAGGGAAAAAAAGAGAGAGAATGAGAGGTAATACTTGTAGGTTGCTAGCGTCAGCCAGATCTACTGTCTCTTGAGTGTAGATTTCTGGTATTTGACTATCTCCCATCTTCCTTAATATTATCTGTGAAAAATAACAAGTAATAAAATTTAATTACCCATCCACTTTTCAAACATGATCCTGCGAAGAGGCCAATCAAGGGAAGAATGCAACATTTGTCTATTTAAATCGCTGAGTCTCGACTTAGATCGAAATTTCAATTAAAGATTCAAAGCAAACTTTTCATCATGGTTGGATTTTCTCATCACAAGGAAAGAGCGATTTACGGTATGAAAAGCCTTGAGGGAGTTGCGTTTGTAGAGTTCGTGCTGCAAACAGAGAGGAAAATTTGAGGAAAATAATTTATTTTCTGATCTGACTTGAAATTTGCTGTGACATAGGATAAGACTTCGAATTGGAGCCTATTTTAGTTTCAAATTTATCTTTATATTAATCTCCAAATAGTCCTAATGAACTCGACAGCTCCAAACGGTTTTGAAAGAATGAAGCAAAGATCGCTGTTCTAATCTCAGGATCGCTGTCTTAGTTCTAGATGAGCTTCTTTTGCTATTTCGTTTGGACATAATCTCATAAAAAAGCAGATTTCTGATATAACTTTGAGGATTTTTGAAAGAAATAGTGAACTGTTGATTCCATTTATAAGGATTGCATTAACCTAACTAGCTTTCTATGTTAAACCTCCTCGGATTTGAAAGTGTTCAATATAGAATCAAAATTAAGATGTTCATCAATTTTTTTTTTCCTCTTCACAATATACCAGAGAAAAGCCTCGCTTTGTTACTTATCGTTCATTTCTACTCAGTAGTGAGTCTCGAAATCAAAGGAGAGTAAGCATGGGACCGAATTTTTCATTGAAAGCGTTTTTAGAATGCTTTTTTGGTGAATTGGTAGAACTCCTAATAGGCAGCTTTTACAATGAGCTCTTCCCTTCCGGATGTTAATCTTACCTAGAGAAGCGGATTTTGAACTGAGAAATATACATTACAAGATCCTCATAACCGCATTTTAGGATTTCCACCAGGTAACAGACACTTAAAACGCTCATTTCATTCCTCCAGTTTGATACCCTTTTTTCTCTCGATGCAGTCTAATAAGAGCTACAGTTCTCGAAGATATCTTTGCTTAATTCGACTTCCTTCCTATCATCTACTCAGAGAGAGTCCTTTAAAATTATCCTTGGCTCAAATTAAATTTGCTTCTTTATTATTTTTTAAGAATCTCCTTTGCAAAACGTTCTTCCTTCAACTTTATTGTTACCTTCTACCTTTGTGCTTCGGTCTCCAGTAATTCTGACCAATTCATTATGAGCCCTCAGTTACATTTCTGACCAATTCAATCAAAAATGTTGTATTTGCCAAAGTAACTGATCGGACATACCGACACTAATGGTTTACAAAATATATTTTAACTTGAAATCACAATACATCGTATTAATCATTGTTTCATTTTATTGAATTATAAAAAGGATTTCAGATTAATATCAAAAGAAGCCTAACGAAACTTTGACAAAACATGAACCCTAACCCAGAGACTAAAAAGCAACTCGCTGAACTCGGAGAGAGCTGCAAAAACAAAGGGCTCAGGCTCCGGGACGCATTCCTCAAACACGATAACTTTGGAACTGGGAAAGTCTCGGCCTATGAGTTCAGAAATGCACTTGAGAAAATCAATACTAACATCAGCGGTCAGACTATTCAAAATTTCTCCAACCCATACAAGACCACAGACGAGAGAATCAACTACAATGCATTTATTGATGATGTCGACCGCTATACTAAATCAAAAAACAGTCTAAATCAGATTTTGAAGGAAATCGTCGAAAGATTTGAAGCAGGAGAAACAAATTTATTTGAACTGTTTTTAAAGGCCGACCAAAAAGGAGAGGGCAGCATTACGGTCAGCCAGTTTGAAGATACCTTGCAAGATTTCGGAATTTACTCATCTACAAGAGAAATCGAAGAGGCTATGGATTTCCTTGACTTGAACGGGGACAAGAAGATCGACTACAAGGAGCTAAGGATCGCTTTTGACCAATACTGCAGGGAGAAAGGCAAAAGCTTCGAAAATCTTCAGAAATCAAACATAGCGACTGATGGTAAGTTAATCTCTGATTGCTGATGCTGATTAATTACTCGAAAGACCCTGAGAACTACTGGGCGCGAGATATAATGATCAAAATAAACCGGTACCTTATCAGCCAAGACCTTTCTTTGGAAGGCTTCTTAATGAGCATGAACATGGCATCCGACGATACGATGAGCCAATTTGATTTTCTTGCTGCTATTTCGGCTGCAGTTTCAGGTGAGATACGTCTAATCCTTGCGGGATATAATGAAATTTGCAATTAGACATCGACAGAAAGCAAGAAGACCGCCTCGTGAACGAGTATGAAGACAAAAGGCTTGGAAAAATCTCGTTGACGAAATTTAAAAGGATGTTTGAGAAAGTCACCCAAATCTCCAACCGTAATGGCGGATATGAGGCAAATCGGGGAAGCTATGGAGGTGCAGGCCATCATGATAGCTACCATGATCATCGTCCCGCTCCTTTGGACGGAGGAAGACCCGAAAATAGACAAAGTACTATCCCTACTAGAGGAGGAATGAGCTTTGCCCCTGTTCCATTAAGCAATGAAGCCAGGAAAAGTGGTTTTTCTAAAAGTCCACGTGGTTCTGCTAACACTCCACGTGGTTTTGATAAGAGTCCACGTGCAACCCGAAGTACCTTTCCTCATCATGATTTTACCTAATAATACATTAGATGAAGCTCAGAACGCACTTCAAAAAGTTATAAACGCAATAAGCTTAAAGACGAGAAACATCCCAGCGTTCTTCGAGAGCTATAATAGCTTTAATAGGTAGTTTAAGTCGAATTTCTCGTCGTTATACCCGTTTGTAGATATAGAAAGACCATTAGAGAGCAAGATTTCAACGCGATTCTTAGAGATGTGAACTTGACTCTCGACCAAAGCGAGCTCCGAGCCATCGCCGCTGAGTTGGATAAGAACAATGATGGAGTTTATGAGTTAGAGACTGTTCTTTCAATGCAGCCGACTTCAACAGGCCCAGACCTCTCAAAACTTCAGAAATTGATTAACAGCTATGCTGAGTACTTACATAGAGGTAAATGATCACCCTCTTCGTATTTGTAGACCTAAATTTGCATTTCAGAGAATCTCGACTTGTTCTCCCTCTTCAAGAAGTATGATTATCGCTCTGATGGCGTTGTTACGGTTGATGAGTTCAATTCCGTTCTGAGAGAGGCTCGAATAACACTCAACCCAGGCGATCTTGATAAGATAAAAGAGAACTATGGAACCACAAGAGGAGAAATAAAATACGCAGGGTTCGCTGAGTGGATTATGAAGACTACCAAAGGACTTCACGAACGCGAGGAGCAGCATCAGAAGGAGCTGCTCAAAGATTTCTATACAAAATTGAGGGAAACTTATAACACGATAGATGATTTTTTTGCAAAATACGATGCGAATGGAGATAAAAATATAGATAAGAGTGAATTTATCAAGATAATCAAGGATTTTGATCCAAAAATGCAACCTACTGACATCGTCGATCTTTTCACTCTCTTGGATCCTCAGAAAACAGGCAAGCTGACCCCTCAAGGACTGAGCCAAGCGTTCCAACCGTACCTCAAAGTCGAAGTAAAAACGGTAACTTCCTTCCCTTCTAAAATTGGTTTTAATTAATGCGCTGTTCAATCTAATTTGAATTAGATCTTGCAAGATCTGTTTGACGCTCTGGCAAGAAGTTCGACCAATTACTATAAACATCTCAACACCTACCCTGTAAACGGGCCTTTCATCAAACGAATGGACCTTCAAGATGCGATAGACAGCTTAGGTAAGAGGAAAATGGCAAAAAAGTCTTTAATAGTTTTTCACTAGCCTCGAGGAATAAAATTTCAAAGAAAAATTTGGATTTCTTGCTCTCGCGTTTTCACATCAAGCCAAATCTTCGCGGAGAGGTCGATCTCGATGAGCTTGGTTCTGTGCTTGAATATGAAGCTAAGCAGCACCGGTTACTTGAACAATACGAAATTCTAAGAATCTTCGAAAAGCCAACAAAACAGAAATCCCCTAGTGAAGTCCAGAGATTCGCTGATAGGTTAACTTCTAATGACAAACGAGCTCTCACGACAGGTCTTCGAGTAATGGAGCGTCGTGATGATCGATACCTTCTTCCGGGTGAATTCGAACGATTGCTTCTAAAGGTGGACGATAAACTCTCCGAAAGGCTAATCAACGACCTATTTAAGGAATTGGATCCTCATGGATTCGGCAAAGTTGCGACAGCAGATTTTATCAAGGAATTCCATCTCGAAACTCCCGATAACTATGGTGGCAGAGAGGAACCCTCATATGACATGCCCAAGCTCACTTATAGAGAGGAACTCGCTCTCAAACAATTCAAGGAGAAGATAGGACTGAACACCAAGAAAGAAGTCCTCGACTTTTACCGCAGCATGGACGCCAACGATGATAAAGCCGTCTCTTTCCCAGAGTTCAAACGAGCCGCTGAGATCGTTGACCCAACAGTCGGTTCCCAAACCCTAATGACTGTTTTTAAACTCCTTGACCCGAACAACACAAATAAGTTCACCAGCAAAGCGTTCTTGGAAACAATGAGCTGGAAGTTAGACACGCAAGGGGCCTCGAAGAGTCCGAGGAGTCCTAATAACCGCAATCGAGGATTTGACAGATTTGCGACGACACAAGATATTAACCTTTTGAGAAACTTCCGCGAGGATCTATCCGAAAGAGAGCGTCGTGAGCTGATCACCTACTTTGAGAACATGGAGCGAGAGAACGACCGCTATCTTACAGCAAGGGAGTTCCGTGAAATCATTAAGTTTCTCCGTCCGCGGACCCCAGATAGCGATGTTACTGACATGTTTTCAGCGATTGATACTCAAAATAACAAGCGAATTGCCGTGGGAGATTTTCTCAGCGCAATGCAGATTTCCAACGACGAGGTCAGGGCAAAGAAAAGAAGCTCAACTCCAGAGTTTGAGCGACGAATGGGTCGAAAAACACCGCTGCAAGAGTTCAGAGAGAATCTAACCTACCAGATGAAGAAAGATATTTACGAAGAGTTCCAAACGATGAGGAGAAAAGACGACAGATACCTCGAATACTTCGACTTCGCAGCCGTTATTCATAGGGTTGACCGTTATATCAAAGATGACAGGACGAGAGATCTGTTCAATGAGATTGATAACCGAAGGCTAGGGAGCATTTCGAACCAGCAGTTCATTGAGGCATTTGAGCTTCAGGAGATCGCGGACACCCGTTCGAATCCTCCCAAGATGCCGGCGATGGATCCTTATCCATCTTTTGGTCGCAAACCCGCGCTGGAAGACACCCGTCCGAATCCTATCAAGATCCCGGGGATGGATCCTTATCCTTCTTTTGGAAAGGGTGGTCGAAAAAACGCGCTGGAAGATTTTGAGGAAAAGCTAACTTCCCAGCAGCGAAGAGAGATTCTGGAGATGCTGAAATATTCTCGCAAGATCGACGAGAAGTTTATTGGATTTGATTATTTTAAATATCTGCTCCAGAAGGTCGATCCATACATTGACGAGACCCATGTGAAAAGGATTTTCGAGTTGCTCGAGCCGAATTTCTCGAACGAAGTCCTGACGACGAGCATCCTCAAGGCGTTTAACCTCGCTGAGGACGATAAACCCGCTATTGTTAAAAAAACAGAGTACGCCGCAGAGTTCCTCGAAGAGCTCACGTATGCGTTGCTGAGGAGTGGAAGAAGCTTCAAGGATGAGTTTTACTCCTACGATTATAAAATCCCTATCTCGAAATTCCGAAATAAACTGAACGAGTACCACATTAAACCCGCTGACACTGTCAATCAGCTCGTTGCTGACCTCACTGATGAAAAAGACTTCTACTCCTTGAAGTATGACCTCTTAGAGCAGCTGTTTACGCATTATAAGCAAGTCATTGACAATAAGAAGACTTTTAAGGCTAGGACCCCGAGGGGCGATGATAGGGACTTCGGACCTCAGAGAAATGGTTTCGGAGATCGAAGTCCTCGAGGAAAAGACCCTTACAGTCCTCGCGAGAGCTCGAGAGATAGCTATTGGCATGGGAAAGCTGATGCCAAAGTCACTACCCCTAGGAACCTCTCTCAGAATCGAACTGCAGGGGAAGTTATCAATCAGATAATGGAAGCAATGAGAACTAATGGATATTATTTCTCAATCTTCTCTGAATTAGATCCGAACCGCAAAGAATACATCTCGGACAGCGCCTTCAGAGATGTGCTGAAGAACAAACTGCGGCTGAAACTCGACACGAAAGAATTAGATCTATTGGAGAAGGAAATTTACGACAGAAACGGGGCAGTCTCACTGGTAAAGCTCAGAAACGCTTTAGACCCTGGTAGTTCGCGTCAATATGAACCAAGTGGCTGGGATAATGTTGCAGATCAGCGTAATCAGACCGTACCTCCCAGACTAAATCTTGGAGATTCAGAACGAAAGGTCGATGAACTCATCCGAAAGATCAAAGAAGTCGCTCGATATAATGGGATGACCATGGAGCAAGTTTTTAAGATTTTCGATGAAAACCATAACGATTTCATCGAATTTCATGAGTTAGACCAAGCTGTCAGGTACCTTGATGCCGAAGTCAACCGATATGATATAGTCGAACTCTTCAAGTACCTCGATAAGAATAAAGACGGCAAAATCAGTATGAAGGACTTCTTGCTAACGTTCCCTCAAGAGAAGTACGTCCCGGTGGCAGAAGCCGAGCGCATCCTCGAATCAATGAAGAGAAAATTGAGAATCACCGATGAAAAAGAACTGAAAAAAATGTATAGGTTGATGGACACAAACGGCAGCAGATCTGTTAACGTTGATGAATTTGCTACCTTCGCGAAGTTAATCGAACCCAACCTGAACAGAGACCAAATCCTCGCGGTCTTCCAACTCGCTGATACCGATGGCAACGGTCGACTATCATACGTTGAATTCTGCAACAATTTCGACCCAAACAACGTTAAAACCCCCAGAAAGCGCGATGATAGCACCCAAACGATCCTTCAACAAGCTCAATGGGCAAGCGCATACTTAGAAGAACTCCAATACCTGCTTTCGATCAATCGAACGGACTTTGCTGATTTCTTCTACTCATCCAGCAACAAAATGAGAGCAGTCGACTTCAGAAAGAAGCTCTTGTCATTGGATTTCGATATCACGAAAGAGTTTTTCGAAAAATTCCTTGATACTTTCGGTTCGTGGGAGTCAACGGAGGCTATTGATATTTCTGCCGTCAAGGTGGCTTTCGATTATTACAGCCAGAATCGAAGGGCTGACCCTTACTTCTTTAAGCAAAAGCATCTTAACAAAATAAAAGAGCAGATTGTAACAGCTTTACAAGCTAAATACGCCACTTTCGACGACATCTTTAGGCAATATGAAAGAGCTGGTGGATCTATTACCACTAACGAGTTGAATGGCATCTTCAAGAGACTGTTGAGTATCACGCCGACGATAGATTTCAAGATTTTGATCGAGCATCTCCAGTCGACGTCAAGATCCGGGTATGAGTCTGATAAGGTCAATATTGGTGCGTTGAGAGAATTTATCTCGGTTCCAACTGACACACGGTTCAACAATGTCCCGAGACTTGCAGACCAGACGATGCCAGCTAGAACTTCGTACACTAATAATCTTCAGCAAAGAAGACCAGATCAGTTTGTAGACTCAGTAGCGAATCGAATTACAAACGATCCGAAAGCTACTAGCATCCTAAATTCCCTGAAGCAGCAGATTGAATGGAAAAAAATCGAGGTTGAGAAGCTCTTCGAGCCTTTCCACATACTAGGCAAGTCGAAGATTGATTTTACGCAATTTAGCGAGGCATTGAGGAAGATTGACAACAATATCTACCGCGATGATGCGATCAAGCTCTTCCAAATGTTCGACCCCAAGGGAAGGAACAAAGTCAACAAATTTGACGTGATATATAGCCTGTCACGCATTCCTCCGCTTCGTATCGCTCAGTACCTTGTCTCACACCGTAATTTCTTCGCTGAAATCAACGAAAAATTGGCTGCTCTAAGCCCTGATTACAGATCTCCTTATAGAGTGTTCAGACCTCAACAAGACCTCGTTTCGGTTGAAGACTTTAGAAAAGCGCTCTGGGATCTCGGATTCAATAAGCCACAATACCAATACCAACCGCACGAGGTACGGGCTGGACAGAATAAATGGAAATATCAAAAGGAAGCGAAGCACATAATTGGAGCTCTTCTGGAAGGCCGAACAGAAGGGCTAAACTTTAAGATTCTTGAGTTATGTCTCGATATGTACAAAGAAAAAGGAGATGTCTTTAAGCCGAAAGAGCTTCCTCCTCAGGAAATGGAGAACGTGAAGAAAGTGCTCTCCACTGTGCATAACTTTATGGATGAGGATAAGATCTCGTTCGAGAGGCTGTTCGGTGCCAAGGACAAAGATAACCGAGGATATATCTCCAGAGATGACCTCAAACACGCGCTCGTGAAGGAACTAAGAATCGATGAAACACCTGTGCTTTCGACGATGATAAACTACCTCAGTGATGATTACGGGAAGGTCTCTCTCAATCAGCTTATGAAAAACCTTCTAGGTGATAAAGACAGCGCTGGCCAACGCAGAACGCCTTTTGGAGTGCAGCCAAGTATCACTAGTTTGCAAGAGTTTATCAAGGCGATCCGAGAAAAATTCCACGGGAAAACTGAGGCCATTATCAAGTTCTACGACCACAACGATAACCAGAAGATCAGTCGAAGGGAGTTCATCGAAGGTACGATCCAAGCGCTGAGCCTGACCGATGAAACATGTGGACATCTCTTCAAAGAATTGGATAAACATGACAAAGGGTTTATTATGGCCTGGGAATTCAAAGATATCCTGGATAGCGCGTCTTCCCATGACAAAGAATTCCTTCTTAAACTTGCGAATTTTGTAATGACGAACGAACGTGAAGTGCTGAAAAGCTTGAGAGGAGTCGACGATGCCGGCCACAAAAAACTCAGCAACATTCAGCTCAAGATGGCTTTCGGCGTCAGCGGGTTCCCGCTTACCGATGAAGAGCTGGAAAAAGTGATTCAAGCCACGAATGTGGCGAAGGACTTGAACCACAACATTCATTACGACGATTTTATTGATCGAATTAAAAGGCTTATCACTGAAGCAGAGAAGCAAGGCGGAGCCACTGTTGACGATTTGCTCAGAAGAATCAAGGTCGCGGTTATCGCTAAAGGCATCGACCTCGTCCAGGTCCTTAAACAGCACGAGAGCCGAGACCCTCAGAAGAAGGAGCTCGTTACAGTCAATGATATACTGGAAGAACTATCAAAAATAGGTATCTATCTCAACCGACACGAGCGTGAGTCGCTCTTCTCGCTGCTTCCGATGGCTGACTTCCACGTGAACTACATCGAGTTCGCTAAGTTGGTGATTAGTGGCAGAGGGACGCTCTTCAACGAGACCCAAATGAGAACGGAATTCAGCTGGGCGGAGTCAGTGTTACGTACAATTGGTTGGAAATTGAAAGATAGAAAGCTGAATCTTGCAGGGTTGTTTGGCACGAATCACGAATTTTTGCCCATCGTTGACTTCAGACATGGAATGCAACAGATCGGCATCGATTATGGATCGCCTGAGCTCAGAAGACTTGTTGATCAGCTCACAGATCCGCATCATCCTGTGAACCTCTCGCTCTTTAAGCTACAATATCTGTTGGATAATGTGGATCTTTTGTTTGGTCCTCCCAAAAAGAAATTAACCCCTGAGGACGAGAAGCTCATCGATCTGATGATGAAAAACATCAGGCAGTTCATGGTAGAGGACAAGCTGACCTTCCAGAGCTTGTTTGGTAAGTACGATCCAAGAAATCAAGGCTTTATCAGCGGGGATGAACTCAAGAAGATTATTTACCATGACCTGGGCATCGATGAAACTCCAAAAACAAATAGATTTATTGAATTGATGCTTGACGAGAGGAAGTATGTTGATTTACATTTCGTCCTGGAAAGGCTTGAAGCAAGTCCTCAGAACCGCCAGCCACAGCAGCAGCAAGGCTGGGGAACTCAAAGCAACAGGCCTGCCACATCACACCAGCCTTACTCTCCATCTGCAGGACAATATCATCAACAGCGTCCTTATACATCAACAGTGGATAACTTACCAATTGCAAAGAGTACAATTTGGGAAACACAACCTACCCCTAGGCAGGATAACCGCTACGATTCCCGCTCCGGAACGGCATCCATGTTCGTGGGCGATTCTCCACAAGGATTAATGAACCAGATTCGAACCGTACTCAAAAACCGAGGATGGTCAACTGAGCAAAAATACGGCTACTTTATCTATGGAACGGAGAGGATAACAATGGATGTCTTTGTAGAAAAAGTTGCACATCTCGGCATCCGAGCGGAGAGAGGCAAAGCGGAAGCGCTGTTCCGCTATCTTGATATTAATAATAGCAGGACTCTCTCGAAATACGAGCTTCAATCCATATTCGAAGAGTCGGATGGTTATAGGACGATGCAAGACAGCCGTCAGGGCACTCGCCACGAAACCCGATGGGAGACTTGGAAAAAAGAAAGTGCTACCGGCCAGCACGATCTCAGAGGAAATCAGAGTCAATATGGCTCTCCTGGGCTCCAAGATTCTCGCTATGGCAGCGCCACAGAGCGATATGACAACCGCTACGATCATAGAACCACTGACAGTCGTTATGACCCAAGACCAAGCCCTCGTGACTACGGAAGGCAAGATGATCGCTACGGACGGCAAGATGAGCGCTACGGAACGATTTCCACAACGAAGAACGAGGTGCTCATGGATGACTCACCGCAAGGGCTAGTGAACCAACTGAAAGCCGCGTTCAGAAACCGCGGATGGTCAAATGAGGATAAATACAGATTCTTTGACGAGTACGGCACTGGAGGAGTTCCTATGGATATTTTTGTGGAAAAAGTCGCACAATTGGGCATCCGAGCCTTAACCGACAGAAGAACGGCTGAGGACATGTTCACCTATCTCGATGTTAACAAGAGCAGGTTTATTTCTAAGCAAGAGTTCCAAGTAATCTTCGATGAGACCGGTTACGAAATGACCGAAGGCAATGTTAAACTCAGCAACGACATTCAACAAGAAATTTACAAATTATTCAAAGAAATCGATGTGAACAACGACGGGTCAATCGTTCGGGAAGAGCTCGCTCATGTTCTCGCCCATGTTGGGTCACACCCATCGACTGAAGAGGTTGAGAAGATATTCAACGAGTTCGACGCCGACAGAGACGGTAAGATTACCTACGAAGAATTCAGAGCTCTCTTGGAGAAGAAACTCAAAAAAGATTTGTTACAAATGGAGCAACTGCTCTCAGACCTCCGCTTTGAGTTCAGAAAAGCTGATATCAATAACGACCGTCAAATTACTGCGGTGCAGCTCAATCAAGTGCTGCTGAATCTCGGAATCGAACTCAAACACGACGAGTTAGTATCTCTTGTGAAGGTGATTGATACAGACAAAAATGGGAAGATTGACATTGACGAGTTTATTGATTTTATGATCTCAACAGACGGCTACGACCAGCTTGACCCGCTTGCGTCGTCCGCGGTCTTGAACATCAAAAGATATAAGAAATTGTCCCCGTTGGACTTATTTAATTGCTTCAAAGCCATGCCAAGCAACTATATACTGTCCTTCACTCGGGATCAAATCCGTCTCAGAGAAAACTTGCCTTCGGCGACAATCAAGCCTCAACTCGATGCCGGAGGCATCTTTTTCACGGACTTGTTCCCGAACACCGCAGTAAACACTACGACCTCCCCGACTAAACGATCGTCAGACCGCAACTACATCAATAGCTATGTCAGGCCATTCCCTAGTGACTACGCTTGTGACATCAGGCTGACTTTGGCAACAGGAATACCGATTCCCCATGACCTTAATGTGGATAGGAGGGGACAATTGGTCGGAAGAGAGGTCAGGGCCGTGCTTTATGACTTCTCTAGCTCGAAGTTTGTTGGAAATACGGTTAATATTCCGGCTGACTGGAGGCCAGAATATGAAGATCGATGGTACTTCAACCCCAATAAGATCGTCGATGAGAATAGGATCTTGTTTAGAATATGTGATTTCAACGAAAAGACACAAAACAACCTTGCGGTTGTGTTCGAGTTCGTGTTGTTCTTCAAAGCTAACGATAATCAGATGGTGGAGATGTCCGCGGGTTGGACCAAAATCGAAGTGACGAAACTCAACACTCCAGCGACACATATTTTAACTCTGAACGGTGGAACGCCGAGAAAAATGATAAGTATTAACGAAAATGAAGTGTTGACGAGGAGAGAAGGATGGAGATGGGTGGTGAAGAAAATCACCAAGAAAATTATCTCGAAACTTACGATCGAAGTCACTCCTCATGAGAAATTATATCCAGAAGTTAGAGTAAGCTTAACTTAGTAGTATTATGATTAACATATCTCTCTCTTAAAAAAGAACCAACTGTCACTCATGCCAAAAGTGATGTTATTGAACAGAAACGCGCTCAATTTGCTGCGATACAGCCGTGAGCATCTCGGTAAGCGAATTTTTATTTTGAATTCGAAGCTATATCATGTTTCCTATTAGCGAAACTTGCGGCGGACAACACCAATCCAAACGCTATCCTGCAAAACATACACGCTAAGACTTTCAGGAACGCTATGGATTGCCCTGACGTATGGCACAAATTCTATATTTTCTGGAATCTAAACGTCCAGTAAACCATTCTTTACCTCTCGTTATCTGACAACTTTTCCTTCCTACAGACCTCGATTATTGAAAGCGCCTAGTCCTGATAACGGAATAGAGTTCTACATGAAATGTCTTGACCAGCTCTATTTACTGTTCTCGTCGATGGACTTCAGTTTTTCGCAATCTGACCCGACTCAGCAGACACTTCATGATTACTCTCTGAATGATAAGAGAGCTAAACTTTTGAACAGCACTTTTGAAAAGATTATTCAGGCACTCTCGATCAACGTTATGGCAAAGTAAAACATTGGCTTTATGGATAGTTTTCATAATAAAATTAAAACAGGAAAATGATCGGCTTAGAAAGAGGCTTTGACAACGCAAGCGTCTACAAACCTTTCCATATCCTTGAACTCATAGATGAGGATGAAGATTCTTATGTGATGGAGCAATTGCAGAGGCTCAAGACTCTGTAAGACGGGAGTCAATCAAAATAAGAACTTTTTACATTAATATAAATATAAAAATATTTTTGGCTTCTCTTGTCGTTCATTCGTTAGTTGGTTAGTTAACAAAACAAGTGATTTTGAGAATTGAAAAGTAGAGATCTATAAGATATAACAAAAATATAACGTTAATTCTGTTTTGGTATTGAAGAAAGTATAGTTCTTATGTAGAAAGCAGGGAATTCATGAAGAGCAGATTTTTGGATTGAAATAGAAATGTAAGACTCCAATGAGAAAATTTTGAAATCACGGTTATTTTGTGAAATAATTCAATCTTGATTATAATTTTATCAATAAATCATAAATGAAATAGGTAATGTGTAATTGGAAAGGTTCTTTAATTGAATAAGCTCTCGGTATGTTGTATGAAGTTAGTTAGCAATTTGAAAAATAGGTTAATATATGGGTAACCTGGTATCCTCATGGCATCTGGAAAGGTGTTTGTATTTTTATTAGATTGTTACCTATTTGTGTCATGAATAATAATTCAAAATGAATTCATGAATAAGGCTGTAATAGATGAAATTGGGTAAAGGTGACTTCAGAAATGATAGTAAAGAAGAAAAAGAGTTTTAGGATTCGTATAAGAAAATAAAATGTTTTCACATTCATGAAAAATGATAAACTACTCTGATTTTAAGTTTTTTCTCTATTACTATAAGCAAGCCTACTTGAGCACATTATGATGTACTACTCACTTCAGAAGGACTGAAAAAAAAGGAATGAGACAATATATTTACTCTGTGATACTATTTTTCTACAATTTTTTCTGTGAATAGAGATATCACAGTGT
>ENA-UOUE01000310-UOUE01000310.1-compost-metagenome-genome-assembly--contig:-NODE-310-length-41006-cov-37.849007_pt1 | contig 41006 bp, 33 predicted proteins | sample MGYA00238146_ERZ747223 | MGnify/ENA primary metagenome ERZ747223 (study PRJEB28781, sample SAMN06268865) | compost metagenome | isolation source: single cell | place: USA: California, Emeryville, Joint...
CTAAGCATGTTTTTCCCAATTGAAAACTTTTTGCTTTCTTTTCTATCAAGGGCTAACTCGCGCTCTGAGGGAAGCTTGATAATGGTTTTCTGGCTTGCTTTTTTCGATAGATCAGGCAAAATTTTCAGAGCTTCGTCTTTTTTCGGAACAATCGATGATTTGATTGTCTTAACTCCTCCGCGTGCTGAGGTCAGGCCTGTTGAAAGTCCATATTTCAATGCAATTTTCTCAACTTCTATGAACAGTTGTGGTTTTATAAAGGAAAGCGAGTTGCGGCACTTACCGCTGAGCTGTTTTCCGGATTGATACTCATTATCGTTCTGCTGTTCGCGATGAGTAAGTGAATATTTGTTAAATCCGTCCTCTTCGTATTCATACCCTTCGTCTGCGTCATAGCCTGCTTCTCTGTCGGTCAGAGAGTCCTTTGAATAATTTTGTTGCTGGCTCTGGTACGCTTTTTTCGTTTCCAGCATCAATTGCTTTGACATTCCAAGTACAAAATTTTTCAGAGGCTGATCAAATGGCAGGAGTTAATCCAACGAAGCAGATGGATTATACCTTGCTGCGTTGTAATGCTTCTTTTATTCTCTTTCGGTGAGCATTCGTAACTAATTGAAAAAAATGTAACTCTGAGATCGCTCAACTAGCGGAGCACTACTTTCTTCTTCGGCTGGTTTGTATTCTTGAGTATTTTGCATCCGTTGCTGTAATCGACGACTTCTGGATTAAATGTAGTGAAGTAGCTTTGAACTGGTCCTTTTAAGGTCAGTTTTTATATATATATCCTGATAAATAAAACCGAGTGAGCGAGTTAAAGTTAATTGGTTTTTATGAATGAAAAGGCTCTTTTTTGAAAATTAATCGATCATACGAACAATTATTACCCTAATCAGAGCAGAGTCAAAGAGAGACTGTAAACTATGGAGAACCTATTAACTCTCTTAGGCCTAACATTTTGTTAAGTCTATTGTTTCGGAGAAAGTTTATTTAATTGAGTTGCTCGAACTTACATTAATTGTAGATCATAATGATGAAATAGTGAAGTGACAATCAATTCAGCATGAGAATAAATAAGCATATCAACGAGCAACAAAGGGTAATTTAATTCATTTTAATTCAATCTACATGGAGCTAACCATCGATTTGGTATATTCGAAAAATTCATCAGGGTCAACCTCGTCATTTTTTTTGAAGGTAAATTGCCCAGAGTGCTTTTTTGAAGCAGCCTCTAGGTCTTTCTCGTCGAGACCTTCAGTAATAAAGCATCTCACCACTTCTTTGAATGCTTTGTCAACATCAGATTTCTTTAGTGTACATTTTTTCTCAGTATCATATTTCCTGAACGTTTCGTCGCAGGTTACTTTCAGAGACTCGCCTTGATTGAGCAAATCACTATATTTTCCCATTTGGTAATGATGGTGATTAGACTTTGAATCTTTTTGGTTTAATTTTACAATGAAAAAATTCATCGAAAATTTTGTATAAAAAAACCAGAGTTTTACTGACAGTAATCAAGTAATCTAAATTCTTGAATTAAGCTGGTAGAGCTGTTGTTTCAAATGTTCGAAAGAAAAATGAATACAAGGTTCACAGGATGAAACTTCTCCGCCGGTTGTTCGATTCGAAAAAATCAGTTATGTTCCAAATTCATTTGAGAAACGCATCCTGCAACGATGGCTTATTTGCTCGAGGTTCAAAGGCAAGAATGACTCATCACACAATAGTAGCTCATCCTTTCCAATACATTTTGAAAGTTGTGTACCTTTTAACTAAACTTGTAGCAATTTCTTCTTCTCCTCAAGATAGTTTTTCTGTTTGATGAATAATGCTGTCTATTGGGCCTTAGAATAGCAATTGAGAGAGATCATAAGCTATTCATTCATTTAAGAGTAGTGTAGATTCAGTGTTAGTCCAGAAGCGACTAACTTCCAACAATTTTTTTCTGAAAGAACAATCGAAGCCATTTGTACAAGCCAAAAAAAAAAAAGCAAAAGAAAATCAAAGTGAAAGTAGAATCTCATTCCATTCTAACGCACAAGTTGCTTCAGGAGATCTGCCCGAGATAATTGGTCAAAGGCGTTGATTATGCTATAGAATTCGTTTTGTTATATTGAGTGAAAAATGTTCGATGAACCACAGCAACAACGAATATTCATAAATTTATTAACTTTTTCGATGTATATGAATGATCAAAATAACTCAAGAATGTATGTATGAATTGTTAGGAACAACTTTATATTATTTAGCACTTATATATAGAATTATCATTTCAGATCAGCGTCAATAAGCACCAATTTTTTCGCGAGCTCTGGGTAATGATGTCTCACTTCCGCATTCTTCTCGAATAATTTAGCCAAGTACTTATAAATTCCCTCTTGTCGCTATTAATGCAAATGATATAAGGACCCAAGCCAATAATCAGCAATTTACCATGAGGAAATGGACTTGCTGATCTTCAATTTCCATGATTATATTGAAGAAATAAAGCGCAGTCGTAAACAGCAGTCCTTTCTGATGCTTCTTCAAGTTCTCGTATTCAAGTCTCATATTATTGAACCGTGTCAACGCGAGCATAGCGTCCTTGTAGACGTACTCTGCCTTTGCCTAATTTTGAATACACTCAGAAAAGACTCAATATAACCGCTAATTACTCTATGCTGGATAATCGAAATCAAAATCGAAAGTGCCTCATTGCGCAAAGGTATGAAGTTTCTGAACGGAAGCACTTTGTATGTTAGCTTGAACGATGAGGCGTTCATCTCGTGGTGATAGTTCAAGTAATTGTCGCACATCAAATGAATGAATCCCGTCTATCAAACGAATTATTCACAAATCCACCACAACTTCTCATTACCGAAACAATTTGCTGGTGTAGCTGCTTAGCGGAGTTCATCAAGATCTTTTCAAACATTTTCTGTCGAACGCTAGCTTCCTCAGCATAATTCTACGAAAAATTAGAAGGAACTCAAGGAGATGACACAATACCATTAAAATATGGACGTTTTCAGTATGCGTTTTGATCGCTGCCATCAGAACCCAGTACTGCTCCTTACAAAGGTTCGCGAAGAACGTAGCGAAATCCTGCTGCACTAAAATAGCATTGTACGAGTCGTTGTTCAGAGTCACAAGATGAAGGAAGATTCTCATAAACGCTTGAGCTGCTGGCATCAGTCTGTTGGAAGAGTAGCGCTTTATTGAGTCTTTATTCAGGATGTCGTTAATAACAAGTGTAGGATGCTCAGTCCTATCAGCTTTTGAGATCGTAATTTCCTTTTCTCGTTCGTCGAGTTCCATCTTTCTCTCATCTTTCTCAAGGCTTTGATAGTATTTATAGATCTCGGTGATCTTCTCCATCATCCAGCCCATGATTCTAGCAAGCCGTTCTGCATCGCGTGTATTCAAGAAGATGTAGAGGAACTCGGATGTGCCGAACCACTCGAAGAGATGTGCTATCTATTTGTTAAATTAATTGTTAAACTCTCAAGGCCACAAAATAACACCCACCTGAAGAAGGATGCTTGTCGCGTAGTCGTTGATTTGTGCGTAGGGGCTCAGATGGTCAAAGATTTCAACAAATAGATTGATTGACTCATCAAAGCAGGTTCTGACGTCCACAAGCGTTAGATTTGACTCACGGTCTTTTTGAAAAAATCATCATCAACATTCTCAATTTCATTAATTTTTTTTTTTACCATTGAAGTAGTATTTCAGCCAACTGATAATATTCGTAGTGTATTCATCAACCATCGCAGCTAATTGTCCCAAGTTCTCATCGCTTGGGTTCTTATGTTTCAGTTTCACTGCAAGAATAAAGCTCTCGATCTCCTGAACCACTATATCCTTATTCAAATCGAAGAACTCCATTAGATTGTTCAGCTTCATATGAAGGATCGTCAGGTTGAGTTTTGTCGGTACTTCCAGTCCACGCTCTCTCAGCAGAGATTTGACGGAAGGAATGTTGGTAATCATATCAATTAATTCAGGTCTGCAGTCATTTATTAATTTCTGGAACACAGGCACCAGTTTCGGAGCAAGGATTTTGTTCTGTTTGAGTTCCATGCCTCGTCTTTCCATGATCAGCGTCTTGCCTAGCGTTAATATCGAATCCATGTACCCTCCATTCAAAGCACGAATGACGTTCATCGGTCCGTTTGTCAAGTTCTCAAATATTTTGAGGATGTATTCCTTATTCTCGATGAGCTCGGCTTGGGTCTTAAGCACCGAGAACATGAGGGTTATCGTGACTGGACTCTCGAAGATTTGAGCCATTTCCTTCATATACTTGTAATTCACCTGTCGGTTCAGCGCTGCGTAGTCGTACGAGTACGAGATGACGCGAGTCTGGCTTCCTTTGTCTTTAAGCGGCTGTTTATTCAGCTGGGAAACCAACCCGATAGTCTTCAGATGCTCATCGACGCCTCGAAGCACTTCATTTCTGTCTCTAGCGTTCAATGACATCAAATCGCGTTCAAATCCATGACTGACCTCGTATAAGATTTCCAAGAGGTCTCTTCTGATATGCACGTCATTATATCCAAGGAATTTCACGAGATAAACGATGATTTTAGAGTCCAATACCAGCTTTATTTTATCCGTGTTATTGCTCTGAAGCAAGGCTTTGATATACTGGAACGAGACTCTGAGGTTGGCCTTGCCTTTGCTGCTGTCGTACTGATGGAGCACCTGTAGGTTTTCAGCGAGATGCAAGATATCGTTGAAATATTCTGCGGATCGGCGGAAAGTGCTCGTGATTTTCTTATTCATGGAGTTAACACGGCGGTCCAGGTCGAAGTTAAGGTCATAGACGTTCTCGCTTTCTCTTCTTATATAGTCTTGGATCACCACGAAATTGCCTGAGCCAGTGCCAGCTTCGCTGACGGAATCTTTGTACAAAGGCCCAACGATGAGGTACAGATCGGGGGTCCAATGCGACTCGCTGAAGATAAACGGCCGTGGGAACGAGTAATTCAACCAGGCTTCATCAGCTTCGTCTCGGCTAGGATCATCTGGTCTTCTGAAGAACGATGTGTAGAGAGGATTGGTCTTGCCAGTATACTCGTTGAAAGTGTTTTTATGTGGATATGCAGCTGTTGTGGCATAGTCTCTGATATCAGCGGCGTCAGACGCGAGTCTGTACTCTTCTCCTAGCACCAATTTACATAAGCTTTCCAGCATCAGATGCACAAACGGAGCGCAGGCGTTCTCGAAACGAGTCATGTCAAGAATAATCGTACGGAACACCTCAGTAAGTCCCTTGACTAGCCTAACCGTGTCTTCGTAGGTCCTCGAGCCTTTTTCTTTGCCACTGATCAAAATTCTTCTGCTTTCGGTATGATGACGCAGCGTTAAGAACACCAGCAAGTCCATCACGTAGTTTTCGAAGAGGAATTTCGCTAAGATTTGGCTTGGTGTCGGCGCGTTATCTTTCTCAGTCTGCTTTATCGAGGTAGCAGTCTGATTTAGAGACGAAACGTCTTGGGATCGCTTCGTTTCCGTCTGGTGGCTCCTCATAGTGGTATTTAGAGTTTTAGTCGCGAGTTTTTTCGTGCCTGATTTCACTGGTTTATGTTCTGTAAGACAGAAGATAACGATATCCATTATCGCTAATAAATCGTCTTCTAGGGTCACAACGAATCTCCGATCGTTAATCACAAGCGAGGAGATCCTTCGTAAAGGAATAAGGATTCGATCACGCACATTAAGTGATGGCGATTTATAAAAGATCATTATTTCTGAATATTGCTTTGAGATCATGGATTCGTATTTGTCGAGGTTGAAGATAGGACTTTGCATCAAAGCGTAGATTGTTGGACGTCTAGAAGGACTGTACGAGAGACAAGCCGCGATAATGTCGAGGTAGCAGCCGATTTGGTGGAACATTTCTTTGTTGGTCTTGTCGAATCGTGTTTTCGAGAGTTTCTCGTCTGGTTTGATTACGTCCTTGAAGAGAGAGTTATAGCTGACTTCTTTCACGGCGTCAACGGCCTTGAGCTGTGAGGTATCGATATTGTGGAGTTCGTAGTCGCATTTGAGAATGTCGTTGATGAGAGAGTCAGGGTAGATGTCGTGAACGAAGTAATCCGAGGGGTAAGTAAACGATTTGATGTCGTCGCGGACTTTTGGATATTCTTCGAGGACACGGCTGTAGAATGAAGTTGGAGGCTTGCCGAACAGGATGTGATAGAGCAAGCATCCGAAGGCCCAGGTGTCGATGGATTGTGTCAGTTCGAGTACGTTCTAATAAAAAACATAAGATTTTCTGAGTCTATAGAGGTGGAATACATTGAAAATCATCTCGGGAGCTAAGTAGGCGTCATTCAAGTTAATCGCTTCACTTTCGACGGATCTTAGCGAGGTGATAGCTTCAGCTGATTGGCCACTGGCTTCCTTCAAGTTCAGTTTAAAATCAGGTCCGAATGAAATCTATGCGGATTATTTATAAGCGTTACAGTGCCTTAATATTTTCAAATTACTCTGCCAATGTCGTTGATCCTTCCAACACCCTTCAGGCTCTTGAATTTGATCTTTTGTCCATCTCGAGAAACGTAAATATTGTCCGGTCTCAGGATCATCAGCGCGCAGCCTTGTTCTTGAACGGCGTGCATGATCTCAAGGATCTGCGATGCCCAATACTTGATGATATAAATAGAGGCTTTTGTTCTCGTCAGGAAGGGGATTCTCAGCAACCCTCCATTCTGCATGATCAAGTCTTCAAGCGAAATCCACTTTGCTGGGTCGATATACTCGTTAATCACGTATATTTCTTTCTCTGAAGCCTCCAAGCCTACTCTCTTTTCGAATTTCGCGTAGTTTTGGAACATGTAATCTCCGCTGTCAGCAATAACCTTGCTAACTCGCAACTCGAAATCCAAATGCCTAATGAATTGGTTTCCGTCCTTGCAAACAGTCCTGAATTTATTTGTTTACACTCACACAAAACAAAGGTAACAATTCTTACATTAGGACATTTTTGTCATAAACCTGAATCTCCACAGGCTGGTCGTTCCTGAAGAAGTATCCTTTATATTTTCTGATATATGGAGTCGCATATTCAAGTGAGTCCTGGTCCATGCTGAACGCGTTGTAGTCTGTAAGCTGAATAATCTGCTGATGTTGAAGCATAAGCTCAGTCAATCGCAGTTGCTAGAAATTCATATTAAATCATTATGTATTCGGTAGAATAGATTTACGTCTTTATCAATAGGGATCGCGTTGGTCGCGGGGTCGATATACTTCGCGAACGCAGAGTTAACGATCAGTTCATTCGATTGACGCAGCGTCAGGCAGAGTCCTTTGTTCAACGAGCGTTCTAATGCTTGGAACTTGCGGTTGATGCCGTTGAAAATTTCCTGGAATGCGAATAACTTGAACCCTCTGATGGTCGGTCTTCGCTGCTTCAGATACCTATCGAGGTCCTTCATGCTCTTTTGCACGCCACCCAGCGCTGTAAACATAACACTAAGACCTTCATAATGCGTCATCAAATAGGTAAAGAGGTCTTGTGACATCGAGGCCACTTCGAACTGCTGTCCCTTTGAGTCTTGAACTCTATTAGCATAATTCAGGATCTCCGTAATCCGCTCCATTGATATGCGGTTATCTCTTTCCTTGGTTTGGAAATTATTCCCCAAGCGCTGGAGCTGGTCTTCAGAGATGTTGGTCTGGAGATTCTTAATCGATTTGTAGAACTCCTCTGGTGTTAAATACCCATCGTGGTCTTTATCGTACGCCCTGAAATACTCTAGGTAATTTGGCATATCCTTCGTTTCTTGGTTAAGGGCAACGAGTAACTTCTTCATGGATTTGTCGACCCAAAGAACGCGGTCGTTGGTGGGGCCCTGGAAGACTCGCATGCCATATTGCAAGAGCTTGGTCTCGAGCTCTGAGAAAGTTATTTTCTTCTCTGCGCTAGAGTCAATCAATCGCATCAACTGCTCGACTCTAACATCAGGGAGGTCCTGTCCGAGACGACGCAGGATGAAGTTAAAATCTTTTTGGCTCACGTACCCTTTATTCATTGAGTCGGCCTCGGAATAGAGCTCGTAAATTGAAATCTGAAAAGGGAAAGAGGCGTGTTAATATATTAAGTTTTAATGGTAATAATTGTACCTCTTTCTGGTTGATGACCTTTGCTAGGTAGGTAAGAATGTCCTTTTCGAGAACTTTCATCAGGTTTTGTCGATCCGAAGTCCTACAAGAAAGGAGTGAGCTATGAGGTACAAAGAAAGGGAGGCTTACAGGTCGTAGATAGAGTAAGTTTGATGCCAAAAATCGATAAAATCTAGCAAATCGATCGTTCCATCAAGATCTTCGTCCATAAAACTGAACAACGAGGCCAGATCGACCGACGAAACATAGACATGGAGGTCAATCAAACCTCTCCTCAACTCTTCCAGGTTCGCGTACCCAACTTTCGATCTATCTATCATGTCCCAAACGTACTCCATAGTGCATTTCTTTCTGTCTTTCAGCGAGTGCAAGAGCAACGAAACGACCTTTCTTTGGTAATTGCGGGTATGCTTCAGCCTGTCATGTCCTTCGATAAAGCCCTATAAAGCGATTAGAACGTAGTTTAAACAATTAGCGTCTTACGCTCTCAGCATAAGCCTTCAAAAATTTCTTTTTAAACGTCTCGAATGTCATTTGCCCTTGTAACTGGCTATTGAATTGTAACGTGATGAGATTTGTTTCTTTCATAGATAATTGAATGTCCAAGTTCCTCGTCAGCTGCTTGAACTCATCCAATGTAAGATGTCCTTTATTCCCTTCGTCTACTTCTTTAAACGCCTCCTCAATTCTCACGTTCCTCTTGCGGAGTTCCTCACCGATCTTCTTAAAGATCTTTTTCTCGATTTGGTCTGAAAATTCCAGCACTTTTTGCTCTTTTTCTGTCGGCACAGCCACAGCAACCACCTGGGTAGGGGCAGGCTCGGCGCTTCTCTTTATCACTAAAGCTTCGACTTGGGTATACAACAGCTCGATATCGAAGAAATGAGAGTTGCTTTTCAAAGTAAATGCTCCTTTAATGTTTCCTTTGTCCTCTTCGCTGACCGCAATCTTGTAATCCTTAACGAGTTTGAAGAAATCTAATGCGTAGATTCCCGTTTTCGACCGGCTCAGAGTAATCGTTGAAGAAGTGTTCACGATCTTCTCGAATTTCACGATATCACCTAAGAACGTAGGGGCCTCTTCGGCCATCCTGTCGATCACTTTCTTCAGCACTTTCATTGCTTGGGCCATCTTGAATGACTCTTGCATATCTAATAAACAATAACATGATTAATTAACAACAACTCTCGAAGCTTTATTTTTACTTTGCGGGACGGACTCATACAGCGCTTGAATGTATTCCTCGATCTCGATGATGCCATTGTTGTTTTTATCGAGGAAATTCATCAAAATGCTTGCCTTTTCAAGCGGGATATCAATTCTCAGGCCTTTAAGCCCTTCCATGAAATCCTCTCGGTTAAGCATTCCGTTACCGTTTTTATCAAACACCGCAGCCATTTGTCTCCTAGAGTAACGTTTCTCCAGCATCACTTGATAGATCTTCTGCAGCAAACCCATCACTTGCTGCTTCATAGATATACGCTTGAGGTTAATCGTTTCTTCTTTCTCCGACTCATTTGGCTCGCCGATCTGGCTCTGCAACTTGTTGATACTAATGTACGAGAATGCCTCGAACTTCTCAGAAAACACATCGTTAGAAATCTCTCCATAGCCTTTTTCATCGAAGAATTCATAGAAGATCAGCAGTTCTTCTTTTGTGAAAACAATGCCTAGCGTCTGAATGACCTTCAAAAACGCCTTCTTTGAAACGTTATCTCTGTTATCGCTGGAGAAATATTTGAACGCTTCTGGGGCAATGACCTGCACGTTTCTGAATACAAAGTTCATTTTCTCGATGTACACCGAAATGGCTGGATGCACTAGTCGATGTCTTTCCTCGAGGTGTGGAGCCTCGATTTTCTCTCTTATGGCATAGCTTTGCAGGTCTTCCAGCGTGATGATGCTGCTTGAGGAGGTTGCAGCGATTCTATCGTAGAGGAGGTCCAGGTCATCTCTTTTCAGAACGATTTGGATAGAGAAAAGCAACTTCTCGAGGTTCATTCTGTTCAATGTGTCATTAGGACGATAGCCGAGGTTCTCGATGACTTTCTGCAAAGTTACGTCATTCTTTTGGAGATTGTCTTTGATTGAGAGCAGGATAGGCTCTAATCTGGCTTCCTCTTCGTTGTGAACTTCCAAATACTTTTGATTTGATACCTGTTGTTGCTTCGCGCTGCTAGTTTCCAAAAAGTTCTTGAACTCCAATAGACTAATGTAGCCCTTTTTCTTGAGGTCAATCGCATCGAAAAAGTTATGGAGCTGGTGCTTGGTCGCTGAGACCTTCAAGAACTGCAGCAGATTGCTTAGCTGTCGGACCTCGAGCGATCCTGATTGATTATCATCGAAATCGAAGAATAGCCGATCGATTTGAATCTTTTCGCGTTTGACGGCTTCTTTTATTTGAGCGACGATCTGGTGAATGTATTTCTCTTTCTCAAGGCTCGCGTTTTCGACCCTTTGGAAGACTTGGAAGAGTCTCTGCTCCCAGAGTTGTTGACTAACGACTTCCATCTCGAATGAGTTTATTATCACGTCGATCTCTTCTGGCGTCAAACCGACTTTGAGGTTACGCAACAAGATTTTTAGATCGTGCAAAGAGAGATCGCCTGGACGTGACTTGGAGTCTTTGGCAGAAGCACTGAAGTGCTGTTTCCACGAAATCTTTCGCTCTTTGCTGATTCGATAGGTTTTCGCAAGAATCTGGTCCTATGGTAGACGGGTTAGAATGAATATAGTTAGGGGAAAGGGTACGAGAAGGGCTGGATTGCGGAATTTGTACATTGCTCGGACGAATTGTCTGTAAGTAAAGCCTCGGATTTGTGTAGGCTTGGACGAGAGTCCTGCAAGTTCTTCTGTTGACTTAGTGCGCGATAGCTCATGTTTCTCACCGTCGGATTTGATTATCGCGGTAAAGATGGTTTCTTGCTCATGAGGCAGGAGTCCGAGGTGGAGGCGTTGACATTGGTCCTTGAATTCTCCCATGGTCAAAGTCCCAGAGCTGATTTTCGCAAATAAAATGATTAGAAAAATAGAGAAGTCAGAATTATTTACGCGTTTTTATCGAGCTTGCGATAGGCTTCATGGAAGTTTCCGAGCTTTTGGATGATATTGTAGAACTTCTTTAGCAGCCTTTCTACGGTTTCGTCGAATTTGATGACTTTGACGGCGCCAGCGCTAATAAAGAGCTTGATATAGCTCTTGTAGTTCACCTTTAGCGATTTCGTTTTTCCCAGCGCATTCCAGAGCATATTGAACTCTTTCTCAAGCAAAGTCACGCCTAACGCCTTGAATCCAAGCTTCAGTTCGAGTTTCGAGATCGCTTGCATTTTGTTTATGTCGCAGAAGACAAAGGATTCGAAAAGAGAGATGTTCTTTCCTCCCAGAGCGTAGTAGACTTTTCTTGCAATATCATAGGTTGCTTCGATTACGAATTTCGCGTTGGTCTTGACTTCGGCCTAGAGATGGGATGAGGGTTAGGAGAATGCAGCAATGTAAAAAACTTACAAAGAGGTTATCACAGAATTCCTTATAATAAACTTTGAAATCAGGATCTCGATAGTTCGTAGTATCCTTTGGTTGTTTTGGTGGCTGAGTGAGCATTTTCTTTCCCGTTAATGTGTCGAGCTTGCTATCTCTTCGTGTAGTATCCAACTTACTTTCTCTTCTTCTACTACTGCTGCCGACGTCTAGCACTGGAATCGTAGCTGGGGCAGGCTTCTTGTTGAATTTCAGCAACGCAGAGAGTTGGAACGGCTGAAGCTTATCAAGACCAAAGACCGTGAGCGCTTTTTTGAACCCTTCGAAATCGACCCATCCGCTGCTTTGAATATCCAGTTCCTGGAACGCCTCAAGGAGGTTCATGCCTCTAACCTCATCAAGCTGCTGAATCTTTGCATATACGCCGAAAACGAGCTCTTGGGTTGGGTCTATAGAGAATCTGGCGGTATATTCCTCAATTCCTTGCAAGAACTCAGCACGAGAAATTTTATTATCGACATTCTTGTCAAAGATCGCCATGAGTTGTATGACCTCAAGGAGACTCATCCCGAGGTCAAGCTGTGAGATTCCGAACATGAACTCCTTCTTTGTGAGCTCTCCAGACCCATCGAGGTCGAACTGATCGAAGAGTTTCTCGATCGTAAGATCGTTGTAGAACAAGGACGTCATGAATTTCTCCAACAGTGGTTTAATTGTTCGCGGATTCACTCCTTTCTCCTCTAGCAGATCCACAAAACGAGCCAAATCGACTTTGCCTGACTTATTGGGGTCAACGATTCGGTAGAGCGTGATTTTCTCTTTGAGCGTCAGCTCGAGGTTGAGCGAGTTTAGAATGTGCTTGAAATCGTTCATTGAGATTTTAGATTCATCGTTAATGGTCGTATTGCTATACAAAATCGACTCCCAAATCGACATATCCCTATCTTTAAGCGTCCCTTTGATTTTGCCAATAACCTGCAAGTTCTCAGCTTCGATTCTCTTATCTTCTTGAGTAGTTTGTCTTGGTCCCATTCGGAACTCGCTTTCGAGTTGCTTCGCGTGGAAGTCATCTAACGACCTTATCAAGAATCCGAAATGGATCACTGCGGTCGCTGGATCAATGTTTTCCACCTTCGCAAGGCGTTTTTTGGCTTCCTGAGGGGCTGGGGAGCTACCAATCACAGAAAAGAGCATGATATCCTTCGCTTCTTGCGAGGAGAACTCGTGTTTAAGATCTAAGAGTATCCTATGGAAGTTCACTGCAGAGATCAGTGGAAGAGAGTAAGGCGTCTCTACTTCCTTCTTCTCTTGGAGCTCCTGCATCATTTTCTCAACAAAGAACTTGAGATAGTTGCTCAAGCTGCAGGTCTTTTGGAGTAATTCTTTAGAGATGTGTCCTGAAGCGATTTCCCAGGTTGAAAAATCATAAGTCGCCGACTACACAAAATAGAATCAGTTAATAAGTAAATTTTCTTATGCTTTACAGTATCATATGAAGCAATGTCCATTAAAGCGGTAAACTGGAGGTAATCGATAGTTTTTGACATGTCTGGCTTGAGGAAAGCTAGCAAAGTATCTTTTTCTTTTTCGTCGAGATCGCATTTGATCCAAGTAAACAATTTGTGGAGGTTATCAACCGAGAGACGGCCTGTGGCTCTTTGGTCCAGGTAACTCAGCGCCGCAGTAACGTTAATCTCAGACGATTTCATGGCTTTTCCTGCCTTGAGAAGAATCATATTAATATTCTGTTCGCTTTCTGGCTGTGAGGTCTTGGTTTTCTGCAACAGGTGATCATCAAAGAACGTATGATACTCGATCTGTGTGTCTCTTTTCTTGCGCTCCCATTGGATTTGGAAATGCTAATTAGGGGTGGGGATAAGAGAATGTTCAACTAAAAGAGTTCTTTACAATTAGGACTTCTTCTTGGAGATCAGGGACGTTGTATTTGAGGATATTAACGAAAACCGCGACTCTAATTTTTCCCATCTTTTTGAAATCAAATGAGATGCAAACTTGAAGCAGCTCTTCCAGTTTGGAAGTTCCTTGTAATCGGAGAAATTGGACCTAACGATTAAAACAACATTAGCTTTCTTATTGCTTTCAAATAAAATTACCAAGCGTTCTACGTGCTCATCGAGTTTGACTTCAGGACTATCTGCTCTTTTCACCTTCAGCAGCTCAGATACATTGAACATGCCCTCTTTTTTGGTGGGAGATAGTTTTGTAGGAGTGTCGATTTTCGTAGGGGAGAGAGACAGTGGGCTCCTTGGAGACAGCGCGCTTTTCAAATCGCCTTCGAGATACTGGCTGGACGTAAAGCTCCTCACGCTCAAATAGTCTTTGTCGTCAAGAATCGTGTAGGCTTCTTTATGCTTTCGCATTTTATTGACAAAAACATCAAATCGCACTTCATCTCCTTCAAGGAACCTAACCAACAGCTCGTCGATCATATCGCCATCTACTTTCATCTCGCCGAGCAGCCAGCGCAGAGTTGGTATTCCGAATGATTTCTTGCTAATTGAGTTGTAGATTCTTCTCATTTCGTCCTCTCGAGCGATCAAACTGCTCACCACGTCATATAAGCGCTGGATGTCCGAGACCGACTGGAACTGATATTTGATTTCCAGCTTTCGGAAATAATGGCTGAGGAGATGAGCGGATATATAGGGCTGATTGGTAGATGGGTGGACCACCGCCAAGAAGTCCGCAAGCTGTTTTACTTCGCTTTCTTGTAAACCAGCAATTGCGAGGTCAACGACTCTTGTAACGAAACCTTGCTTGCTGACGCCTTGCATAACTGCTTTGCTGTAGGTTTTTGTATCAGCATTGTATTCCAAGAAGATGATTTGCGGGTGCAGCTGCTTGAAGATGAGCCCTGCCTTCAATTTGCCCAAGATGTACTCCATCTGCATGATTTCGAAGTTCTCTGCGATCGAGAAGATCCTCTTTGAGAAGAAATTGAGCGAAATGTATCGTTTGGTCTATATATTCGTAATAAATCACGGCTAGCCTCAATGTCATAGAAAGGGAAGTCTTACATCTGACTCTGAATATTGCTCAGCAATCAACTCGAAGAGCTCGGAGACTTCATCTCTTTTGTGCTCGATTTCGGCTTGCTGGAACGCTTTCAAACACTCATCTTTGCTGAGGTAACCATCACCAGCTGCATTACACTATTTTACATAGAAATAGTCAAATTAGATGCCATATCACCTCTCTTTTTCAATTACCTGATGCATAGCGAAGAGAAGCGCCATTTTCTGTTTAGCGTTCAGCGAAGACACCATATTCTTGATAAGCACATTTGGACGGTTATATACATTCAACTTATAGTCGATAATATCGCTTCCGAATATCTCCTCCACTGCTTGGAGATTGATCTTGTTAGTGTAGTAAGGGTCCAGTTGGCTATACAACTCCTCAGCGTCTTTATCATTCGTGTACAACTTTTTCGTCTCAAGGAAATGTTTGATGATATCAGAGGTCACATAGCGTCTTTCATCACCATGGAATAACTCCTCTCGGAAATCGAGCTGTCCGGCCTTAATGCTATCTGATATCCTTTTCACGAGATTATTCTTGGTTTTTGAAGTTTCGCCAAAGAGGTTCTCCTTCGCGCGTTTCCCGATGTCAAGCATGGCGACCTGGAACTCTTCTTTAGTGATGCTCAAAGGATGGATTTGCCGCATTCGTTTCAGGTAGAAGAACAACTCGGAAATCGAAAGTTTGTCTTTCAATCCCGCCTCTGCGAGGAAACTTTCGAAACCTGATCTGAATGGAAGATGCACGAACGTCTTGAATAGCTCTCGGCAGTAATTGTCGAATTCTCTAGCGTCGAAATCCGTGTCGAATTTCATCAGAGAGAGCTTTTTGAACATGCTGCTGATCTTTTTCATATTTGCGTTTTGAATCACGACTAAGAAAGTTTAAAATTTTCATAAGTTAAAGGAGATTGTTAAAATCTTTTGTTACCTTTGACTTTCAAAGATTCAAGGGCCATAGGAAGCTGTGTCTGGAGATAAAACAGGGCTTTTTTCCTCTTTTCGGTAGCGAGGTTCTCCAGCTCTTTATAATATCGCTTTGGAATCACATCATCTACTCGGTTCGAAGGGATTTCGAGATGCATTCTCTCGCAAGAGTACCCTCGGATAAAACCTGGACTCTTCATGGTTTTTTCCATGAGTTGAGCTTTGGATAGATTCATGGTTAGGAGCAGCTCGTAATCAGCGATTCTGCCGGTGATTCCGGTCTCTCCGCCCAGGTTAGGGATCGGGATCTTCATGGCGAAAGCACAGAGTTTCACGCAAATCTGGTCTCCAGTGTAGATTCTCTTAACTTCAGTGAAAGGCACGTTTGTTTGACTGTGCTCTTCATTAGGGACTGCATAGACGCCGGGTTTCGTTTGGACGTGTGTGAAAGGCTTAGGGTGGTTCAAATGATGCGGACGAGCAACAGGATCCCATATTTTGATAGTTTTATCCAAACTACAGGTCGCGATGAGCTGGTTATCCGGCATGTAGGCGATATCCAGGACGCTGTCGTAGTGAGCGTTGCTTATGATTCTTGACGGCAAAACTAGTAATTGTAATTTGAACTCTCTTTACAAAGAATTTTAATTACTTTTCCAAGGTGCGGGTGTCTCAGATAGAGCCATAAGATCTCGTTGCAGATTCCAAACGATAATATCAACTGAGTACTGCTTTGAGGTCTCAATATTCGTATAATACATGTTGAAAGACTCTTTATTTGTGCCCGGGTCGCCTATAAAAGCATAACTATTTAGCCATATTTCTCATTTAAAATTTTGTTACTTAGTATATTTCTTTTCGTTGGCTCAGACTTTCTGTCGAGCTTATCAGCAGAAACGAGGCAGCCGGACTCTTGGACGTAGAAGATCGTCGGTGGGTTCGAGCTTTTATGGCTTTCTAGTCTCGCGAGCAGTTTATTCCTGAAAACTTGCCTTGAGTCCTTTTTGGCAGTTTCGCCTTCCTTTGGCGCTGATTTTTGGTCAGCTTCTCTTCGCGCACTTGCGATGAATATCGTTGAAGTCTTTGGAACTGACGTGGTGTAAATGATGATATCGAAGTCGTCGAGGTAGATTATCGTCTCAATAATAATCTTCTGCGACTCGAAGAGGTAGTCATCAGCGTTAATCTTCTCGAGGAGTTTATGAATTTGCTTCTTTTCGATTTTTGGGTCTTTAAGTTGAGCTATAAATTTCGCCTTTGTAAAGAGAGAATTGTTTATAATCTTCATGTAGTCGATCCTTCCATTGTCCATATAGCCTACTTCTTGCTGGAGGATGTAATCGACGTCGCTATCAAGCATTCCGAAAGGCATTTTTTTGAGTATCTCTCTGAACTCGAGCACTGTGACGCATCCTTGGCGCAGTTTATCGTATTCTGTGAAAATAGTTTCAACGTCAATTCCGGCTTGGTAAGCGCGCTCGATGAGGAAGAAAATATCCGTTCTTGGGTTTCTGCCGGAGTTCATCTCTTGGATCACATTAAACTGCTCTACGTCCTTGAAGAGGTCGATGAATTCTTCAAATTCGACTGTTCCGCTGTTGTCTCGGTCCACGGCTTTTACAAGGGCTTCCCTATAATTAGTAATATTATCAGCTATCTCTGCATTGATAAAAAAAATAGTCATTACTTTTCCTCACGGGTTATATCCTCAAGGATTTGGTCCAAAATCTCAATAAACTTCCTATTTGTGACCTTGCCTGTGTTGGCTGTGTCGAATATTTTGAAAGCGTCTCGGAGATTGAGCCGCGATCTCTTCAGGAACACATTGACCTTTTGCAATGTCTAATATAGATGAGTGAGTTGTTACATTATCCAGATCATCGCGAAAAAATATGCTACCTTAATAGTCATTTCATCCAAGCCCTGCATCGACATCGGGATCATATGGTCATCCTTTCTCTTGATCTTATTTGCAGCTGATATCCGCACCAAATCAACCAAGAAGCAGAGTTCTTCGAGGTTAATCTCACCGTCCGAGTTCTGATCAAGGAACGCAAATAATTGCTTTACTAATAAAAGTAGAGTTAATCAGCAAACGTCGAAAGTATTAATTATTTTACAGTCTTCAGTCGTTACATCTCTCAACTCGAAGGACTTTGTAAGGGTCTTAATGAAGTCTTGCTCTCCAATGAAGAAAGTTTTCTGCTTCTGGACCAAACATCTATCGAATAATTTCTCAAAGCTGATCATTTTCTTCTGCATGTTCTCAATATGAGGTTTCAGCGCATGAATTGTCTTCGAGAGATTTTGTGTGACCTTGTAGTCCTCGTACTTAAGGAACGACTGCGACAACACTGAAAGCGACACGGGATCGACCAGCACGATCGAGTTATTGACGGAAGTGCAATTGATGACAAGAAGCTGGTGAGTTGACTTCGACAGCGTGATGAACGTCGGGAAAACATCCATGTATCTTTTCAGATACGCGCCGGCGAATGCATGGCGACCTTCTTCATCAGCAACGATTTTTACTCTACTCACTGGCACGGAGAGCTCTTGATGCAGTTCCCAGACCTCCAACATCCAAGAGTCCGTCAGAGTATACATTCTGCCAGATTTATCGTCAAAAATAAAGTCAATGACCTTGCTCTTCTTCAACGGAACCTTAGAACTAATACTTATAGGCCTCAATGCCTGCTTATTCGCGATGTCATATTGAGAAAAGCGGCCTTCTTTGTCCATGTAGCCCAACCGACCAGTTTGGGTCGAAAAATTGAGACTTCTGGGTAAAAGATCCAGGATTTCGAGCTCGAGTTCTTGGAGGGTAATGAACACGTCTTTCACGACAGGACGGGCCTGATATTTATTTTGGATTTCTTTGGATAGCACAATAGATTCTCCGTAAGCAATGACTTTATCAAAGAGGCCTTCAACGATTCCTTTGCAAAAAGCCGTAACTTTATCGAGGCGCTCTTTTGCTTTTTGATCCTTAGGAAGCTCACCGAGTGCTTGGTTCAGTTTTTCTTCAAGAGTAAGCTGAGTTTTGGAGTTTCTGCCTCCTCTTCGAGGGGATTTAGAAGGAGCTCGTTGAACTGCAGCTCGGCCTTTCACTCCTGGTTTTTGCTGTTGTTGCTGTTGCTGAGTTGGGGTTTTTTCAGTCGATGGCTTCCTTCGCTGGATCTCAAATTCCCAAACTTCTTTGTATTTCGTGGTCTTCTTATCCTCCTCTTCTTTAAATTCCACTTGTTTTTCAGGTTGCGAGCGCTTCGTTCTTCGAGTACCGCTAACCGTTCTTCTCGTCGTCGGTTTGCTCTTCACTGATGCTCGCCCTCCAGATGTAGGCAAAGCGAGCCCTTGGCGAAGTTTTTGCTCTTTTTTCTTCTTAATACTTCTGAAGAAAGCCACGATCTTCATCGCAGCATTTTGCTGAATAGTGAGCTCAATGCGGTTTGAATCTGCCAACACAATCTGCATGAACCTTTGATAAGGCATGAATTGTTGGTTCTTTTTCGTAACGACGATATTTTCTTCTTTTAAAATGTCGAAATCGCGATCTTCAAGCGGCACGCCATTCAAAGCAAACACCTCTTTTATCTCATTCAGAGAGAGTTCTCCAGTTCCTGCTTTGCTATCTAATCGCTGGAATTCTTCTAAAAATAACTCTCTGCATTTTTCGAGATCTATCATGGAAAGGAATTAGAAAAATCAGCTTTCAATCAACTTGAAGTATTTCCCACCTTTAAACTTCAATTTCAGTTTGATGAAAATCGAATTTACTTTTTGTCCAACAGAGATTATCTGCGTTAACGTCTTGAAAGGCATCCTATGTTAATGCGAGGTAAATTCGCAAATTTTCAGCATATTTCTTTACTTTTTCGGAAATCCGGTGATAAAAATGTTGAAAAAGGCCTTCGAAACCGCGATGTCGAACTCCGAATTCAGAATGTATTTAAACATCGCATGGAACTCCTCAATGTTAAGAAATCCGAACGACGCTTTGGAGTATCTATTGAATAGCGTCCTCAGATGCACGCCTTCAGTTCGCAATATCGATTGAGTGTTTTTATTAAAATTCACAAGGAATCTTTCGAATGTATCCGCCCTTTCGAACATCCGCTCATTGACTGGGATCGATTGAACTGCATTCATTCCAGTTAACGCATGAAGTGCCTGCTTGCCTATAATTTACCGATCACTTAGAATATTATCATGCAAATTTCTTACGAGTCTCAATGGTCTGTTCTTGCTTTTTCTCTTCCTCTTCTCTGATCTGCTTTCTCATGGTTTCTTCGAATTCCTTGTCCTCAGCTCTCTTCTTAAAATCCTCTCTTAACTTCTGCTTTTTCTCTTCCTCTTCATTTGTCTTTTCCTCTGGCTTGATAACCGGCGGTCTCCAGAGCTCTTTCATCTCCTTCTCGTCAAGATACCCCTTCATTCCTTTATCCAACACTCTGAAAACATCTCCCAATTCCAGTCGGTTGTACTCTGGTGTAAGCGTAAGTATAAAAAGCTTGAATTCTGATTCATAAACGCGATTTTCCTGTCTCAGTCCCATCTTCTGGACCATCGCTTCATACGTACGGAACTTTCCGCTGAGAAGCTGCTTGATTTTCTCTAAATTTCCCTGAGCTTTCTCGAGAAACTCGAACAAGCCTAAATTCTCCTCTCCTAGGATAGTTCCCATGAACTCCTGCGAGGTAATTTCCCCTGAGTCATCTCTATCAAATCTTCTAAACACCTCCTTCAAGACCTCGTCTTTGAAGTCAATTCCTGTTTGCAGCATCGCTTCCTTGAACTCTTCAAAGGTGATTTTTCCGTCACCGTTGATATCGAACATTTTGAAGACTTCACCCAGAGGCTTTGGCGCGTTTTTCGCTTTTTCCTTCAAGATATTGAGCACTTTCTGCGGGTCTTTCATCAATTCCTCGATATTAACCTGGTCATACTTCTTCTCGAGCTTTTTGATCTTTTTCGCCTTTTTCTCAGCAGTGCGTTTCTTCAAAATTTTGTACGTATCTGCAATAAATTGGCCTGATTCAGATTCAGTGGTGAATTTCCTTGTTGGGCGGTAGGCTTGGAAAGTATTCTCATTTAATTTCAAATCTCGCTTTAGTCGAACCGTCTGCCGAATCGCCTTCATATAATTTATCACGTCCTTCGTCGTGATCGAGTCTTTGGAGACTTTCCTGACAGATAAACAGTTTATCGCCACTGCTAATGATCTGATCTTCTGAGTATCGGTATTTCGAAAACCACATTCTTTGAGCACTTCCACAAAATCTTCGAGGAGAAAACATCCTGTCTTTTCCAATGTAGTAGGGGATGAGTCCTTGTTGGTGGTGGTAGAGGTTGCAAAGGATGGTTTTTGAATCATATTGACTCTTCGTTCGAGTTTTAGTCGTTTTAGCTCCTGCTCTTCGCATTTTGCGTAAAAGGTTTCGCGCTTTTCACGGGCAACTCGCTTTAAATCTATAAACATGTCTTCCAGGTCCACTCGCTCCGAAACTCCGGTATCCAATACCAATGGTTTCTTGGTTTCTTTCGCAAACTTCGAGCCGCCTAAGGTTCGGCTTCCTATGCGGGAGACGGGCTTGTCATCATCAGGTTTCTTGGGTTTGGTGTCGATACCGAATTCGTCTTCGAAGCTATCCCTATAATAATGATATTTGAATATAATCGGAAATGTGCAAAGTTACTTTTTCTCTTCTTTGGGCTTGGGTTTTTCTTCGTCTGGTGCTTGAAGTTTCTTTAGGGTTTCCTCAAAAATGCTGGGTTGGGTCATTTTAGAAAGCTGTTCTTAAATTTGAAAAGCTTTAATAAATAATGATAAATCGCTCCTGACTTTGAATTCAAATATCAATATTGCGACTATGTCAGGGTATATAATAAATCTTAACATTTACAAACAGTTTTAGAATCGGGTTCGATTCAAATCTTATTACTTTTCTCAAAACACATCGAAATTCTGTTCTGATAGCTGAAGGACCTAATGAGGTTAGGGCCGTCACCAATGTGAAAAATAGCGATGAGACTAGTAGTGAATGAAGGAAATATGACTCCGAGGAGAAAAAAATAGTAAATTATTGGCCTATTTCAAGACTTTATTGAAATCGAAATGGAAATTACACGGCCAAATTACTTTTTCAGAGGTCTAATGAAAGATATCAAGGCGCCTTGAGCGAAAGTTGGTTAATATTATAACTAAAAAGAATGCGTTAGTTGCTTGGCCTCATATTCAGCTGAGTTAGGCTATCATGAGATTTGGACTCCAATCGATACCATTGTAATGTTTCAATAAGTAAAGCATTAGTGAATATGTTTCGAAGCTTCTAAAGTCGGAGAGAATGCCATCTAACCGCAGACTATTTAAACGAAAAAGCGAAAAAGAAATAAAACAGCCATCTTAACTTCCCGGGAAATTATTTTTGAAAGCCAAGCTATCCCTATCAAAAAAAAAAATTCTTCGTCCTTTGAATTAAAATTGCTATCAACCGCTCTTTGGAGAAACCTCTTAACCCGCTACTGATTTAGAAATAATTCATGCAAGGAGAGAGAAAAGTAAATTTTGCAAATACTTAATGAAATCTCATCGAAGATACAAATTCAATGAAAAACCAAATTAATTCTTCTGTGTACCAAGAAAGTATGAAGATTAAATTATTTTATATATTCTCTAACGCTCTTCATTGAAATATACTTTGCCATTTAGCCTCAAAACAAAAGGTATATTCTTTAGGCGAGTTGCTAATTCAACCTCGAGAGTTTAATATTCTCGGAGAGAATATGATGCTGGAGACTGTTCAATTTCTTTCTGAGTTCGGTTCGAGCTGTAAATTTTATCCTCGGTCTCGGCTCCCTCCACTTCGTCATCATCGTACTCAATTAAATTCGCTGGATTTGAATTATTTGGTTTCCCACACAGCGATCTGAAACATTGTACAAACAGTGTATAAGAACCTTTTCCATATACCATTGCATCAAAAAACCCCTGCAGCTGATTTAATGCCTGCACCATTGGCACCAGTGAATGACTTTGGGAATTCCCAGCAAATACGAAAATAAACACCACCAGCATCGGTGTCCAACAGAATAATACGATCGCTGGATAGACCATGAGTGTTATAAAATATTTGCTTCGTTTTCCCTCTCCAAGAGTATTCTCGAACCGATTTGCTGCTTTCACAAACCACACGATGCTGAGTGCGCAACAAACCAGAATCGGAATGAAGAGATAAAATAATGTTGAGTAGTCCGGCTTATCATAGTAAATCCAGTGGATACATTCCCCTAGATCTTTCTCATACTTGAAGGAGCCTGTGAAGATTAATACGCCACTGAGTCCAAAGGACACTATTAATGAGGAAGACACGTAGTATTTCATGAATCTCTTGAGAGACTTCTCATTTTTATTTTCAATGACCTTCAGTAAGGCATGTGCGAAAAAGGAACCCCAAATAACCGATGATAAGAGACCAACTTGGGCGATTCCTTGGAACACCTGGCAGGCCAGGTCATCGCGTGGTTGGTAGATGGTTCCGAAGGCTTTCATGAAGGTATAGCAAAAATCCCAGATGTTAATCCACAGAATCATCTTTCCTAACGAGCTTGTGTATGTCTTGAAGTAGACGCAGGAGAAAATTACGAGGACGTTGGAAAGTGCTGAGAGAATGGGACATACTGTGTACCCAGAAATCGGAGGGAAGAATTGAAAATAGTAGTTAGTATCTTGAACCGACATGTTACACTAAGATAATTAAAAGCTCAAGTTTGTTTTAATTTTCTTATTTTACATGAGAGTACTAAGCAATCTACAATATCTTGAAATAAAAAGTGAATTTTTATTATGGATTTGAGAGAAAAAGAGTTAAATAGATAAAAGGGTTCATTGAGAAAGGAGTGAGACTAGTTTATTATTATTGATTATTGCTAATGCTTTAAGAAAGCTGTGTTTAAAATTGCAGACGTAAAATTCTCAATAGCAAATTTCACGTGATTTAGATAAGTATAATTCAGTATGTTTTCGGTAAAGACAAAATTACATCCTTGATGCCCGTGAAAATAAAAAGGTCTTATAAACTGAGGACCAAGGCTTTTGAGCCGCGGCGTTTCGCCCGAACATTCCGAAAATTTCAGTTTTTGAAAAATTGACCGGAAAAATTTTCTTGAGCTGGTCTGATATATAACAATCTCGTCTTAGAGTTTAGCATTAAGTCATGTAAAAATTCTGTAATTATTAGGAAATTGAGTTTTTAAATGATTTTCCCGGTCTAATGTCTGTTTACTGAAGATCGGGTGGATTACATGATTTTGCACCTGAACCTCCTTAATTCTGTTATAACCGCTTCATTTCATAGAACTTTTATTATGCAAAAAGTCAACTCATTTTAATTTTGATTTCAAAGTTCTGTGTGTGTGGAGTATCTGAATTGCTCTAATACAACTCGGGTTCTTCATCTTTTAGAAGAAACAAACCGACATGGCTCCCTCTATAATTAGCAACAAAATAATCAGACAGGTCCATTAACATCTCTTGTTTACTGCCGTCGCTAGTGCTGAAAGTGTTTACCACTTGCCTTGATTTGACATCAAACAACTTCACCTTTCCATCGCCACCTGTAGTCGCCAAAAAATCTCCATTAGGACTCCATCTTACGCTCCAAATCACATCTTAGAGATTCGAATAGTCGTTGATTAGTATCTTATTTTATCATGAAGACAATGTTACCATTGTGAATATTTCCTGAACATTGGACGATTTGGCCTTCCCTTACATCAAAAAATTTGATATTTCTATCACATCCTGCTGCAACAAGCATGTTTCCATCCTGTGAGCAATCAATCCAATGAGCAGCTATATGTAATTAACAAACTTGCTCTCACACAGGGGCTCATTAAACAATTTACCATCTTTCTCTAATTGAACTCCTGATTTAAGCACGAGGGTATTCTTCTCAGTATTCAATGGATTCAATTTGCCCCCTCCAAATTTCACAAAAAGAATTGGCTGCTCGGCTATTGGGATCCATAAACAGCGATTGCATCCCCAAGACGCTTGAGCCGGGAATTCACGGGTTGTCAAAGCAGCATCAGTATTAGCATCTGAAATAACAAGGTTCCCCTCACGATCGATTGCTCCAATTTTCGAGCCCGATAAATCGAGATCGATGTGTTCAATAATATCTAAAATACGCAATTCAGTTGGATTTTGAATTAAAAAATTCAATCACGTGTATGCTTTGCTTGCCATTGGGCTTTTCTGACAACTTCCATATTATTGAAGTCGAAAACATGATAACCAACTTGATTGCGAATCGGAAGTAACGCTGCAATGTCTTTTTTGGCGTTATATGCGATACTTCCATAACCAACACCTAAAACCATAAAATTCCAAAATTTGCTGTTATTCTGAGAGCTACACTTTTCATGTACCTCCTTGAACCTCTCCAAAATCGAACACCTTTTCATTTGATTTAGAAACGTCTAAAACCTGGAAAGACGCGCTTTGATAATAGCAGTTATTCGAAGAAATCAGTAAGTTTGGATTTTTCGTTTCCTTGACTAAATTCCAATACCCTATGTTGGTATTTTCGGAAAGTGTTAAATGTTCACTTAACATTTTTGTTACATTCATTCCCATGTCGAAGCTGTGGACCACTTAACAGCTTCACTGAACTCATTTCTTCGTGAGGGTTCGTGATATGTATCTTGTTGTTTATCTGGGAGCAATATGCTATTTTTCCGTTTAACGGAGTGAGTTCTAATAACAAATATTTCATAATAAATACGCTCGAACGCCTGGATAAATAAAACTTACTTGCTGCGCTTTTCATACCACCTGCAGCTGATTGTTTCAATTGCTCAGAGGAGAGCTTGCTTTCTTCTTGCTCGATGAAGACTGGATCACCTAATTTTGGTCGAGCATCTGGCACTTTATCAAGCATGCGTCTCAGAGTCTGTTTGACGTGCTGTGGAAGATCGAGTTTCATAATCATCCCATCAATCGCATTATTGTGAATATCAATGTCATCGATGCTCTTCAACTTCTGTAACGTGGCTGATTCGATGCCAGTTACCTCAAGAGCCGTCCATCCCAGCTCATGAACAGCTTCCAATCCGAAACTATCCTTCTTAAGTGTACCATTCTCATAATTAAATCCCCAGTCTCCGACGAAGAAAACTTCTTCTCCTGCTATTTTGAAAATTCTTTGTTTATTGAGACTGACTCGAGGAGGCGGAGTTCCAAGCTTCGAGAGGAGAAATTCTGTCTCAGAGAGCACATCTTTGATGAGTTTTTCAATATCAATCGCTGGTTCCTTTTTGAGGGTATCGAGAGAGTGGCAGCTTTTTGTGACACAGGCCACTTTTTTCCCTGTAATTTGAAAATCTTCGATGATAACAGCGTCAGGGTGAGCTTTGCTTAGGAATAACAGTTCTTGGATGAATAAGGTAATAGCTGCTTGAGGGTCTTCTTGAGCAAGTTTGGAGTTGTAGTGAAGAGCTCTGATATTGTAGAATTTGTTGTCTGATCGAGATTTTCCTTCGAAAAGGTAGTAAGAAGTGGTTGTGGTGACCAGTTCGATTTCTGAATATGAAGAGAACACTTTTGGTGGAAGGTATTCCTCGTAGGAAACGTTCATTACAGCTTTTCTGAAGGTATTGCGTTAAAATATTCAAGATTTAAGATATTTATCATAGATAAATTAGGTTACAAAAAAGTTGATATCAACAATTTATGACTTGTCAAATAGGTAATTTCATTTCTTTTGAAAGTTCAAGCCTCAAAGCAAATTGATTTGAAAATTCCTTTCTTGACGAGATTTTTGAGTTCTAATCAAGATAGATAGCTTCATTATCTTTAAGTTGAGACCATACAAAAGGTCTGATGCTACATCAACCTCCACCAGCATTCGGCCAATTTAATGAACTCTTTTGTCAAGCCTGGAGTATCTATGACACAATTGTGATACGTTTATTTTTTTATTTCAAAAGAGAATCTTCTCCAAGAGCTTAGCCCTCCTTTTACTCCTCCATGAGCCAGTGATGTGAATAGAGAGATATTATTGAGCTCAAATTTCTTAATGGTGACAGATGTGATCAGGAAATATAGTCACTCTACAATTTAGGTTAATTTATGAAATTTGCTGAACACCTCTCAAGGGGGCTACAATTTTTCTAAAAAATAGCCATAAATCTTCACCGTCTCCAAATACGTAAAATAAAAGATTACCTTGGCTCATCGTTGTATTCTATAGCAAAATAATTCCTGGAGAAATGAATCCTCGAAAAATGATTAGTATTTTGAAAGATTTTGAATTCTTTTTAGTGCCATACATTTCTCATTAGTTTGTTTTTTTTTTAACAAAATGCAAGTGTCTTGCATTGCAAAGTATGTTGTTGCAGTTGTAAGAAAAGGTTTGTTCAAATTTCGTTGTCCTCATCCATTTCGAAATTCTCTCGAATCGAAAAATCTTCTGCCCTAAACAACATAACAAAAGGCTTTTTTATCAAACTTAACAGCTTTTGAAATTCATCAAAGATAAGGAGATAAATTAAATTTGATGAATTCTTCCTCTCTCGAAACAGTCGCTTCTTGTATTGGCGAAGCCTGTCAAACTTTGTTAAACCCATTATCAGACAGAGGCGTATGCACGCTATCCTATTTCGGAACAACCGATTGGTCCAAATATAACGGCGCAAACAGTTTTACTCAAGACGATTGCTTTTGGTTCACTCTAAACCCAATATCTTTTCTTTTCAACGACAGCCTCCTGCGATACTCCGACCTCCACATGTGCTGCGATGTCTCCAAATCCCTTCTTCGACCCTTTTGCGTTTCTTTACTCCCTTATTGCGTATTTTACACTTGGATTCGTTTTTTCATCGCCCTCTTCAACGAAGTGTACGTATACCCGCTTCGTATCAAAATGAAAGTCGAGACTCTAAAACAGAAAGTAACTAAACTCTTCAAGAAAGAAATAGACGACTTCACCTGGGTGCTGCGCCTCTCTTCCATCATCGAGATCGTGAACGCAGTTATCTCGCTATGGTTCTTCAAAGGCCTTCAATTTTACGCCTCGCAGCTTTACCCTTACAATTATTATACAATTCCTTCCAATGAACCCGGCTGCAAGAACCTCGGCTCCCTATCGAAACCGGACTGCATTTCCATGGAGGATGGCTTGTGCCTATACAATTCAGATAACTACGTGCTTAAAGTGGCCGCAATTTTTTGGTTTATCGCTGAGCTAACGACGCTTACCGTGCAAATGTTCGCAGTTTCTTGCCTTGCTAACATTCATACTTTCCGTATTGAAGGGAAAAGCTTTTATAAGAAGAATAGGAACTGGGCGCTATTCTGGGCGAGTATTTTCCTCGTGACTGGAGGAACTGCGCTCGGGTTTAACCTCTTCACTGAGGAGTTTAAGGATCTGAAGATGTACTATAAGTTCTACTCGCATGCGACACTCTCGTATTGGTTCATCTATTCGATCACCTTAGTTTTGCTGCTGACAGACCGCTATTTGACATTCGAGTCAAAACAGAAGCCGAGATCGAAAAGCAAATGGTATGAGAGCAAGCGTCCGCTTAGCAATTTAGACGAAACGGTGAATGCCGAAGGGATAACGCTTGAACTGGGCCAGAAGTCCATTGCTAAGAAAGAAGGTATAGATGATGAGGAGGAGGAAGAAAAAATGTCGGCTCCTACTGATAAGAATAGCCTACAGCAGCGATTACAGGCTTCTGAGATAGCTGAAGATGTGAAAAGAATATATTTGGAAGAGCTTGATAACCATCTAAAGGAGATTAGAGAGATGGGAGCCGGGTTTGACCAGCAAGAGGATTACAAGGCATCGACGAGTTATATTGGCTATATGATCACGTTCCACTGCGTTAACGCCGTAGGGTATCTATTAATGCTGATCCCTTACCAGCTGGATAATTCGGTTATGGACCAGAGTTATTTTGGCACGCAGCTGACTTTCCATCTCATCGGATTTATCATAGCGTCGTTGTCTATTATCGCTTATGAGCTCAGTCATAGCTATTTATTATATAAAAGTTTCTTTGATCCGATGGTTCAGTACTGGAAGAACCAGTCTACAAGCTAAGGAAGATAATGCTGTTTTAATTTGTTTTAATCGTTTGCATAAAATCAGAGACCTTCTGATTTGCTAAGGACTCGAGGAGTTTTTCTAACATTTGTATTAAGCCCGCATCGAAACAACTGCAATGAAATATAACCTATCTAGTTTTTAAGAAGGATTTAAGCATTTGCCATTGAAATTGAACGGATTTTCACAACTGAATGTTATGGATTATTAGGCATATTGGACATTTTGAAACTCTGGTGGCAGCGTCTGCTGATCCTTTGGAGCGGGTTCTGTCTCTACAGTGAGTTTGTCTAACTCACGACCACAGGTATCATAGGGCAGTAAGTAAGCTGATAAACTTGCGATGAAACATGCCAATCCATAGGCCAAAAACGGCGTTTTGGGGCTGAAATTGAAGCATTGCAGCGTTAGCCACGGCATGATCACTCCGCCGATTCGGCTCATCGCACTTGCCATGCCTGCGCCAGTGGTTCTGTATTTCGTGTGATAAACTTCAGAAGTAAAAGGCAGGATCATCGTAAACGCTGTGTTAGCAGCCATCTTGGCTATGAAAATCAGTCCAGCGAATAGTCCTCCTGTGCAGATGAAAGAAAACGCACAGGCGACTCCTGCGAAAAAGTAGCTCAAGGTCAACGAGTTTTTCCGGCCGAATCTTGCTCGTTCAATGATAATATAACTGATAACATATGATGGGATCTCTCCTAACACCGACACGAAGACTTTTCCAACCTCTTCAGTTACGGTTGAGTTGGTGGACTCAGCTTGGAGCACCATAGGAAATACATAAATAATACCGTAGTACACGAAAGAAAGGACAAACCACATTATCCATAGTTTCACCGAAATCGAGCGATTCATACGGTTGAGAAGCGCTCCAATACCGACCGATTTTGACACAGCGCTCCGTTGCATGATGCTCCATTCCTGCAGCTTTCGCTTCTCGTCTGAAGTGATGTCTAGATTTTGCTTTTTATTCATTTTATTCATTTGATTTAGCACTCGGAGCCCTTGGTTCAGGTCTTTGAAGATCGCGTACCGCGGACTTTCAAGCATGAAACATAGAGCAATCAAGAACGCGATTCCCGCAGGAACTGAGACCCAGATTAACAGACCTCGCCAGTTTCCTTCACTGGGCGCGGTTAGCGTAACCAGCACAATTCCACAGGCAATCAGCTCACCAACTGTGAAAATTGCCGAAATTATCACCATTACCTTGCCTCTCACTTTGTTAGGAGTGATCTCAGCCGTGATAGTTAGTGCCAAAGGCGTTTGGACTCCTTGACAGAAACCGAAAATTCCTCTTGCGATGAGCATTATTGTAAATGTTGGTGCCAAAGCGGACCAGATCGCGACAATGAAAGTGAAAAGAGTGGAAAGCAGATATATGCGTCTTCGGCCATATTTTTCTGTGAAGAAACCTGACACTAATGAGCCTAAGAAGTACCCTCCGAAGATTGCGGTACCAATCGAACCGACTTGGCTGTCAGAAAGGTTCCAAACGTCCTTAAGGACGACATTAAGAAATGAAATGGCGATGACTTCTGCTCCGTCGCAAAGAAAATAGACACCAAGCGAAATATACATCAAGTAGTGATATTTTCCTAGTCCAATGCGAGAAACAAGAAGATCGAATGGACTTGATTCTTCGGCGGTTGGCTGGTTGAGTGACTTATTCTCGTTTTTTGGGAGATCTGTGGAATCTGAGAATTTGGCAGAATCCTCTTTGTTATTCCGCAAGGAGTCAAGCTCTTTGTTTTCGATTAGCTCGAGTGTCTGCATGAATGAAGGTGATGACTTTGCAAAATTTTACTTTAATTTTAAATTCGTATTATCGTGTTTCGTATTGAGAAAAAAAAGCCAAACATTCCTAAGGAAAAAATAATTTCCAAGTAAAAGGGTCCTTAAAGGCAAAACAAAAGGAAAATCTTATAATGAGGCGTTCTTACCTTGATTTGAGGAGATATATTGTGGTTTATGTTAGATATATTGATTGGAATAGATCTCAATTTCAGATATATGTTTTCAATCAGAAATGATGGTTGCTACTGTCCATTTGGGAGGTACTCAGTTGTCCAAATAAAAAACAACCTTCATTTTATTGTAAATAATTTAATTCACACTGCTAGTAATTACTTTTCAAATTTGTTATACTACACAATCGGCCTTCTTTCTAGACAATAATTCTAAGTTTAAGCCGGAAAAAAAACTTTTCCTTTTTGGAAATCATTTAGTTTTTGTTATAAAACTATCGAGAATTTTGAACAGAAATTTTTGAAATCAGCGTATTTGCTTTGGTTTTAAACTTGGCCCATCTACTGCTAAATGTAATATGTATACGTGAAATTTAAATGAAACACCCTCATGGGGTATATGGTCAGCAAAAATAAAACATAGCGATTCTACGCAATTTCTGGCTTTTGTATCTCATTTTCTTGTATTTTTTGCTCTAGCTTCGTATCAACAGGCAATTGATCGAGCGCACGTCCTTGAGTGTCATAAGGCAACTTCCAAGTCACAATCGAAGCAAATAAACACGCAATTCCGAATAACATGAAAGGCATCTTTGGTGTAATCTGAAACGCTCCTAATGCCAGCCAAGGCATCATAGCGCCTCCGATTCTGCTCATTGCACTAGATACGCCTATCCCCGTAGTCCTGTATTTAGTATGGTACACTTCGGAGGTGTAAGGGTAAATAAAAACAAAAGCAGCATTCGCGGCCATTTTCGCGAAGAAAATCATCGTTGTGAAAAGCCATCCTGTCACACAAAACGAAATCGCACAAGCTACCCCAGCGACGAAATAACTCAAGATCATCGAGTTCTTCCTTCCAAAGCCTGAATGCTCGATCGATAGGTAACAAATAATATAGGAAGGTATTTCTCCGAGGACAGAAACGAAGACGTTCCCGACGTCTTTCGTAGAGGAAATAGCATCTGATTCTGCCGAAAGAGCCATGGGAAAGACGTAAACGATTCCGTAGTAACTGAAAGAGAGAACAAACCACATAAACCACAATTTGACTGAAAGCCATCTGTTCAAAGGGGAAAGCAGCGCCCAAAACCCTTCGACTTTAGGGCCAGCAGTCTTCTGCAGGTCGAGCCATTCTTTGAGCTTTTGTTTCTCTTCTGCAACGAGAACCAAGTCTTCTTTTTTGTTAAAACGGTTAATTTTGCTCAGAATATCAAGCCCGAATTCAAACTCTTTGAAAATTGCGAACCGAGGGCTCTCCTTCATGACTAAACAAGCGATTAAGAACGATAATCCTGCGGGTGCTGAAGACCACAGCAGCAGGACTCGCCAATTGTGCTCTATATCGAAGTTTAAAGCAATAACTACGATCAAACAAGCCAGCATTTCCCCTATCGTAAAACATCCGCTTGCAATGACCATGACTTTTCCTCTCATATGAACCGGAGTGATTTCAGTAAGAATCGACGTGATTAGAGGTGCGATAATGCCCTGAGCGATGCCATAAAGTGCTCGACTTATCAGCATGACTTGAAAATTTGGAGCAAGAGCAGAAATTAAGCAAAGGATGAAATTGAGAAGAGTAGCTATAAAAAACAGCTTTCTTCGACCCAATTTTTCTGCTAAGAGGCCTGAAAGAAGCGAACCGATAAAAAATCCTCCGAAAATAGCTGTTCCTATCGTTCCGATATCATTATCAGTGAGGTCCCAAAGCTCTTCGAGTATTACGCTTAAAAAAGAGATTGCAATGATTTCGGCTCCGTCGCAAATAAAGAAAATGCCCATTGTGATGTATATGAAGTAATGGTATTTCCCAATGCCGATTTGAGAGATGATTTTGTCGAGAGGGTTTAATTGATCGTTGGTTTCTTGATTAGGAGCTGGCTTATCGGGATTGCTGAACTCTGGTGAGTCTGATAAGGGGTCAGCTTTGTTTCGTGTCGGTTCACTTGCGTCGTCTTCGTTGTTTTCGTAGAGTTCAAAAGGTTTCATTTTATTTTTGCTTAATTTAATTTGCCCGAAAACGTCTAAGAATCTATTTTTTAAGAGCCTAAAGTGGTAATTATCAGTGTATTGATTATCTTTGAGAACAGCTTCATCAAGAAACGAAAATTACGAATTCAACGACCCAAATCTCAAATGTTTTCGCTCAAGATAAATATAGAGGAATCTTAATTCTCCAGAGAATAAACTTCAATCTCAGCTACAGAAAACTTGAATGCGCCAGCCAAAAAATCACTCCCGTAATTTATCTTTTCAACATTTTCACAGCATGCATAGCTTGATGGAAAACGAGATTCGCAGATTTCTGAAGTGTTGAATGTATCAGGAATATAAATGTCATGATGTCCATATCCAAACGTTGGACCCCAGTTACTGTTACAGTAGATTGCTCGTTGTTCATCTTCAAACTTGATGGGGTATTTCGCTTTCCTATCAACTGAGAAAACAAAGGCATGTTTGTTGCCTGAGTAACCCTTATAGCCATTCCAACTAGCATCAGTAAATCCCCCGAAAATCTTCCCATAGTTAGATTTTATGAGTACTACTGTAGGACCTCTATTATCACAGTTTTGATGAAAGTTCACTGCTGAGAAGCCATCTCTTGAACCTCTATAGAGTAATTTCAAAGGACCTTTATCGACTTCCATAGTTTCAAAGACCCAATTGGTGATCATCTCCTTACCTTCGTTGCTGTCTTCCAATATCACCGAATCAAAAAAAATTGAATCTCTCACTTGAAACTTGATGGCCTGAACTGGATTCTTCAGATCGATCTCCAATGCATTTATAGCTTGATCAACTTGCTCATCCCAATTCTTCAATAGCTCATCTAAGCTCTCATTGTTGGATCCATATGAAATCAATGGTTTTGAAGCTTTCCTTTTCAAAAGTTCATAATCCATCATTCTAATTCCATTGATAATGCATGTTTTCGCTTCATCTTCTTTTAACCCACTCAATGCTAAGCCATTATCCCAATTCTCAAAGTGCATTTGCAATAATTTCTGCAATTCTGTTGCATGACTGATCTTGGACACTTCTTTAAAAAATGTCTCGAAGGTTTGAATTGTTTCCGGTCCCTTGAAGTCATCATGTTGGTGGCGACCTTCTTTATAGAAGTAAACTTCCTTTTTATAATAAGACAAGACGTCTTCTAAGGCCTTCACTTGAGCTTCTAAATCCGCAAAAAGCTTTCTTTTTTTCATTTCTAGCTTTTGGTAGACAGACTGTCTGAGTTTGTCAATCATTGCGTTGACTTTTTCTTTTTCCTGTTCAATATGGTGACTAAAGTCGGCCATGATCTCATCTTCTGTAGCAAGAATTTCATTAGTAGAATCAGGGAGCTGTTGTAGCTTGGGAATTTGTGAATAGGCTTGAATGACTTGTCTCATAAAATCTTCAAGAGTGTAGCGTTCTTGGTTCTGGTCTCCTTCCAGACAGCAATCTACGCAAAGCAGGCGCAGTTCATCATTGCTTATTCCAACCTTTCGAATCAGGTCTTCTTTGTGCAATTGGCAGCGAATATGATTCACTATGAGTCCCGCAGGTTCCATTTATTTTGTTTCAAATTTTAATCGGATATTATAAAATCTTTAAGTCAAACAAGGTTAATTAAGTTGGCAAGCTATTGGTAATCTGATTATGGGCAAGAAGCTAAATTTAGTCTTAACTGAAAGTATCGTCTATCATCAAGAACAAGCAGTCAGAATACCTTACATACAAAGGTGAGTTTGATTGACACCAAATTAGCTTTGTGGATGCGAAATTGTGGGAAAAATTCCACTATTTTCATATGGGCGTGGAATTCTATCAGAAACTGAGAAATTTGCTTCGATTTATAGATAGGGATTGCTCTTTTTTTGAAAACGCACTCGGACATACCAGAAAAGAGCAGGGGCCAAACTGCAGGAAACTCCTACGGATGAGGGCTTGAAACCGTCTTTATTCAGAAAAGACTTGAGCTCTGTGTTAAAAATTCCTATATAGATATATCACTACTAATTACAGATCTCTCGACTATACATAATGAGTTAACCTTCCTCTACTTATTAATAGTTCCATTCCATTACAAACTGAGAGATAAAAAGCAATTTCTCTTCGCAGTGAGAATCTAGCATATTCACGAGTTAAATGGTTCAAGTCTTAATTTGAAGAGGAATATACCAAAGCATCGCCTTTAAATTGAATAAACTTCGATTTCAGTTACAGTAAAGTTGTATGCACCAGCCAAATAGTTACTACCCTTGTTGCCAGGGTTAACATATTCATCACAGATGTAAGTATGAGGGAAATTAGAATAAGAATTTCCTACGGTGTTGCAATTATCACATATATAAATATCATGTCCATTTCCAAAAGTTGGACCACGATCTAAGTAGCAGAGAATTGCGTCCTTTGGAGACTTGACGTGATATTTTGCCTTCCTATCCATTGAGAAAAGAAAAGCGTTGTTCGTGGTCTTCCAAGTGTTTGAAGAGTCCCAATCCACATCCGTAAATCCACCGAAAACCTTCCCATGATTAGATTTGATAACCACAAGCGTTGGCCCTTGATTATCGCATTTTTGATGGAAATTTTTAGCTCCAAACCCATCTCTTGAGCCTCTATAAAGCAACTTAAACGAGATTTGATTGGTTTTTAAGCTTTCACACACCCAATTTGCGATAGAGCACTTATCTGGGAGATAGTTATTCAAGATCCCTGAATCAAAACCCACTACTGTAGTTGGTAACGGCAAACGAAATTCAATAGGCTTGACTGGATTTTTCACTTCAAGCTTCAATCCAGCAAGAACAGCGTCGATTTGCTCCGACCATCTGTTAAATACCTCCTCGAAGCTTTCGTTATTTACTCCAAATGAAACTGTCGGCTTTCTCGTTTGATCTTTCAGCAGCTCCTTATCCATTTCTTCAATGGCATCCACAAGAATCTTCTCGGCCTCCGCCCCTTTCACGTGAGTAAATATTGCAGTGTTCTTCATAATTTCAAAATGCATTTCCAAGAACTTCTTCAAATCGGCTGCGTTCGTGAGCCTGCTCACTTCTTTAAAGAGAGACTCGAAAGTTGCGGTTGTTTCATGTCCTTTGAGGTAATCGGTCGGCTGGCCCTCCTTATAGCTGAATACTTTTTGCTTATAAAAGGTAAGAACGTCTTCGAATGCCTCCAGCTGAGTCTCTAAATTTGCTAGCAGCTGTTGTTTTTTTTTTTCGAGCTTTTCAGTTACAGACTGTGTGAGTGCATCGATCATAATATTGACTTGTTCCTTTTGTTTTTCAATATGGTCATAAAAGTTGGTGCTAATCTCGCTTTCTGCATTGAGGATTTTGTTAGTAGAGTCGGGAAGCTGAGCTAATTTGGGAATTTGGATGTAGCTATGAACGATTTTTTCCAGAAAATTTTCAAGGGTAATGCGCTCCTGATTAGGGATGCCTTCCTTGCAATCAATGCAGTGGAGCGAGAGCTCTGTTTTGTTGGTGATGCCAACTTTTCGAATGAGGTCTTGTTTGTGCAATGGGCATCGGATATGGTTGACGATTGGGTGATCTGGCTCCATATTGGTGGATTTGTTAACTGATAATTATAAAACTATATTGTGGAACTGAGTTAATGTAGATATTTCAAATAAAAAAAACTGAGAAACAAAAGCCTTTCTTTTCTGTAATTGAAGATAATTTTCAATTTGCTGCTATTGAAGCATGATAATGACTTTTCACTGTGGATGATAAGAGGTTAGAGTAAACACAAATTCAGCGATCCAAAGTTATCTATTTCTTAAAAACGCTTGAGATTTATAACAGTATGATGCATGAATTGGGATTGAATAAACCTTGAATTCGAATACAATAAATCAATATACACCAGCCAAATTGTTGTTGTTTCTTGGATTAACATACTCATTACAAACATAGCTAGTGGGGAAATCAGAGTAAGAGTAAGATAGGCCATTTGCGTTGCAATTATCACAAATGAAAATATCATTACCGTTTCTGTTTTGAACACCCAAGCTGCAAGCATTTTCATACTTTCTGGATCTTGGTACGACATTACAGAATCAAAATCTTCTACTGAAGTATGCTGGAGTTGAAATCTAATCGCCTGAACGGTATTATTAACATCAATCTTTAATCCATTAAGCACAATGGCAATCCGTTCATTCCACCTCTTTGACATTTCGTCTCCCTTCTCATTATTGATTCCTAACGAAATGATTGGCTTGATCGTTTGATTCTTGAAAAATTCATTATCTATAACCTCAAAAGCATCTATAGCAAGCCTTTTCATTTCATCTTCTTTCACTTGACTGTAAATTTCATATTTTAATAATGCATTTGCAATAGCTTCTTCAGCCCTGCCATCTTTTCATCTTGCTCACTTCTTTATGTGCCATGATTCATATGCTGCATTAGCTTCTTGAGGTTGACCTTTAAAGTTATTCGCTTATTGCTTCTTGTAAGCCTCTTCAAATGCTTTCAGCTGAGACTCTAAACTTGCGATAAGCCATGAGCTGCCGTTTGTTATTTCCAAGCTTTTGATAGACAAACATCAAGTTGAATTGCTCTTGTTATTGTTCAATGTGTGACTAAACTTAGAAACAATTTCATTTTCTGTGTTGAGGATTTGATTTGTGGAATCAGACAGCTGCTGTAATTTGTGAATCTGTGGAAGATCTGAACGATATCAATTTATTTAGGTTATATTTAAATACAAATAAGATTACTAGTATAACGCAAAGTCAATATTCGAGATTAGATAAATCTTCTGTTGCAACTATCTTCTATACTGGCCAAGTGCAAGATTCGCTTCGTACCGATGAAACTTAATCATCTCGCGATTGGCCTCGTAAATCCGAAGATTTACGAGTTTAACCAGTCCATATTTTATAAACTTCCTACAAAATAAATACAGAAGAGTCTTTATTTTAAACGGAATATACTTCGATCTCAGCAACAGTAAAAGTGTATGCACCAGCTAAATAATCACTATGTCCTTGATTTATATACTCGTTACAAACGAAGCTATAGGGGAAATTAGAGTAAGAGCTATGGTTTGTATTGCATTTATCAGAAATATAAAGATCATGACCATTTCCAAAACTGGGACCATAATTTTCATGACAGCGCATTGCAAAGCCTTCACAGTCTGGCTTGATAGTATATTTCCCTTTCTTATCCACAGAGAAAAGAAAAGCGTTCTTGGTAGTTTTCCAAGAATTTGAAGAATCCCAACTGATATCAGTAAACCCACCAAACACTTTTCCATAATTAGACTTAATGATCATCACTGTTGGTCCTTTATTATCGCACTTTTCATGAAAGTTTTTAGTTGAGAAGCCATCCCTTGATCCTCTATAGAGCAACTTAAATGGACCCTGGTTTGCTTTTAGAGTCTCAAACACCCAGGTTGCAACCATCTTTTTATTCTCAATGCTGTTATCCAATATCACAGAGTCAAAGTCCATAGAATTTTGAAAATGAAACGTAATAGGCTTAACAGGATCTTTCACTTCAATCTTCAATCCATTTATTGTCGACTCAACTTGTTCACTCCACTTCTTCAGTAACTCTTCTAAGTTTTCATTATTCCCTTCAAAACAAATTGTCGGCTTTATGAGCTGTGCATTCATTAGGTCACTCTCCATGGCTTTAATAGCGTCAGTTAGTAGCTTTTTCGCTTTTTCCTCTTTTATTTGAGCAAATACTTCGGAATTCTTCATATTTTCATAATGCAATTGCAAATATTTCTTCAATTCTGTGGCATGATTCATCTTGATCACTTCTTTATATAGTGACTCAAAAGATGGAACTATTTCTTGACCTTCTTTATAGTGATACATTTTCTGTTTATAGTAAGTGAGTACATCTTCAAAGCTTTTCACCTGAGCATCCAAATTTGCAATTAGCTGTCGTTTTTTCATTTCGAGCTTTTGATAGACAGATTGTCTGAGTTTGTCAATCATGTTATTGACTTTTTCTTTTTCCTGTTCAATATGATGAGTAAAGTTGGCAACCATTTCATTTTCTGTGTTGAGAATTTGGATAGTAGAATCCGGCAGTTGTTGTAACTTGGGAATCAGGGAGTAGCTTTGAGCAATTTTTGCCAGGTAAGTTTCAATGATATAGCGTTCAGGTTTTTGGTTTCCTTCCATGCAATCAATACATTCTGCGCAAAGGAGGGAAACCTCGTTTTTGTCGTTGATAGCAACTTTCCGGATGACATCATCATGAATTGGGCAAAAAATATTATGGATTTTTGGTTTAGCAGGCTCCATTTATTTTGTTCAGAATTAAATATACTGACGAGTAATTGATATCAAAAGAGTTAATCTGATTCAAAATGTTATATTGATAGACAGATTTATGTGAACTCATCATCATCTTCCATTAATTCATGTCAATGTAGTGCAAAATTCAAAAGGCTTTTTGTTGCAGGTGCTGTACTCGCTTAATTAAAACCTGACTTTATTTAGAAATGGCTAAACATAAAAGCAAGTAAAGTTCCCAATCTGCTCAAAGAGGGAAACTTAACCAAAAAATTCTCTTTGAGGCTCGGAATCTGTGACTTTCTGAGCTCTCCTTCCTTCAGAAAAGATTGATATAATTGCTAGTTTGCTTTCGATTAAAACAAGAGAAAGGATATTTTCTTTGTACTCATTGCTTGGGTAAAAACTCTCCTTTCTATTCTGTTCCTTTAACAAAAGAATTTAAGTCTTCAAACTTTATTTTCTTTGAGAAATTATGTATCAAAACTCATAGATAACAAGTTGTCGATTAAATCAGAGCAATCAGAAATTTAAATAACGAAATATTAGATGTTTCGATACTAGATGCATACAGTCTTGATTTTAAACTGAATATACTTCAATCTCAGCAACAGTAAAAGGGTATCCGCCAGCTAAATAATCATTATTTCCTTGATTCATATACTCGTTACAAACGAAGCTATAGGGGAAATTAGAGTAAGAGCTATGGCTTATATTGCATCTATCAGAAATATAAAGATCATGATTATTTCCAAAAACCGGACCATATTTTTTATTACAGTTTATTGCAGTTCCTTCACAGCCTGGTTTGATATTATATTTGCCTTTCTTATCCACAGAGAAAAGAAAAGCGTTCTTGGTAGTTTTCCAAGAATTTGAAGAATCCCAACTGATATCAGTAAACCCACCAAACACTTTTCCATAATTAGACTTAATGATCATCACTGTTGGTCCTTTATTATCGCACTTTTCATGAAAGTTTTTAGTTGAGAAGCCATCCCTTGATCCTCTATAGAGCAACTTAAATGGACCCTGGTTTGCTTTTAGAGTCTCAAACACCCAGGTTGCAACCATCTTTTTATTCTCAATGCTGTTATCCAATATCACAGAGTCAAAGTCCATAGAATTTTGAAAATGAAACGTAATAGGCTTAACAGGATCTTTCACTTCAATCTTCAATCCATTTATTGTCGACTCAACTTGTTCACTCCACTTCTTCAGTAACTCTTCTAAGTTTTCATTATTCCCTTCAAAACAAATTGTCGGCTTTATGAGCTGTGCATTCATTAGGTCACTCTCCATGGCTTTAATAGCGTCAGTTAGTAGCTTTTTCGCTTTTTCCTCTTTTATTTGAGCAAATACTTCGGAATTCTTCATATTTTCATAATGCAATTGCAAATATTTCTTCAATTCTGTGGCATGATTCATCTTGATCACTTCTTTATATAGTGACTCAAAAGATGGAACTATTTCTTGACCTTCTTTATAGTGATACATTTTCTGTTTATAGTAAGTGAGTACATCTTCAAAGCTTTTCACCTGAGCATCCAAATTTGCAATTAGCTGTCGTTTTTTCATTTCGAGCTTTTGATAGACAGATTGTCTGAGTTTGTCAATCATGTTATTGACTTTTTCTTTTTCCTGTTCAATATGATGAGTAAAGTTGGCAACCATTTCATTTTCTGTGTTGAGAATTTGGATAGTAGAATCCGGCAGTTGTTGTAACTTGGGAATCAGGGAGTAGCTTTGAGCGATTTTTTCTAGAAAAATTTCCAACATACAGCTATCAGACTTTTGGTTTCGATATAGACATTCTCCACAAAGTAGTGATAGATCAGATTCTTTGTTGAACTCGACTCTTCGGATAATATCTCGCTCATGGACTGAGCACCGTATATGAGTGACTGTTGGTTGAGCAGGTTCCATGCTGCTAAGGTTTCTATCAAATTTAATTGAGAATTATAAAATCCTGTCGGCGAATTCAATTTGATTCAGGTTTCAAAATTTAAACTGAGTTAGAAATTTTTAGGAGGAATGAAAATTTTTCTGCTTCTCTAAATATAGCATTGAAACAGACAACGCGACCTTCGGGAAACCATCATTATCA
>ENA-UOUE01000311-UOUE01000311.1-compost-metagenome-genome-assembly--contig:-NODE-311-length-40990-cov-8.137658_pt1 | contig 40990 bp, 34 predicted proteins | sample MGYA00238146_ERZ747223 | MGnify/ENA primary metagenome ERZ747223 (study PRJEB28781, sample SAMN06268865) | compost metagenome | isolation source: single cell | place: USA: California, Emeryville, Joint...
AGGCTGATATGAAAGAGTACTCACTCACTGTTGCAGCTCAAGTTGAAAATGAGAAGGCCAACAAGGCGCATCAGCGAGAGCTCGAAAAGTCTACACGCGGGGAAAAATTCTCTACTTCAGCCGCAAATACTCACCAATCACATAAGAACGAGCTTCTAATGGGTTTAGCTGAAGGCGTGCTGCAAAAGAAATTAAGAAAGGCAATACTCATTTGCAAATGTTTCTTGGCTAAACGACGTGTAGGAGGCTGAATTGAAAGAAAAAGCTAAAGAACGTGAAGCTATCGATAATCAAATGAAATCTGCGAAAGAATTTTCCGCTAGAAATCATATTCAGAAATCTGTAAACATTCATTTCACAATGGAATTCTTCATATTTTTTAACTTATTCTGTACTAGGCTGAAATGAAAGAGTACTCCCTCACTATGGCCGCTCAGGTTGAAACTGGAAAAGCTAATAAGATGCGTCAACGAGAGCTTGAAAATGCATCCAAGGCAACAACTTTAGCTTCATCTAATCCTTCATCAAATCCGAACAATTCTCACTCATACAGAGATGAACTGCGTAGGGGACTAGCTGAAGGCTTGATGTATAAGCAACTGCAAAAGGTATTTATTTGTTTTGAAAGATTGGTCTTCTTATGAATTCTTAATTTAGGAAGCTGAATTACGAGAAAAACAAAGGGATCGTGCAGCCATCGATGACCAGATGAAAGCAGCAAGAGCTATGATGACACAGAATCAAATGCACAAAGCAGTAAGATCCGTTTTTCTTGCACTATTCTAACCCGACCATACCCCAGGCCGAGAAGAAAGAGTATTCTCTCGCTATCACGGCTCAGCTTGAAAACGGCAAAGTGCGCCAAAGAGAATATTAAATCTCTTCGGCAATACCACCAAGCCCATCGAATTCTAAGTGAATTCACCTTCTTCCAGCAGCACAATAAACGAAACTAATGGAATTAAACCAAAAAAATTTTTTTTACATAAGCATCACAAATATATCCTTAAATCAAGAATTCCAATATCTTTTTTACCTCATAAACTCTTATTTATCCTATATATCTCCATTTATTATCTCTCTTATCCATTAATAACAAACGTCAAACTACAGAATCGAATCTTAACTCATTTTTTCAAAGAAAAAAGCTAATACTTTTGTTGTATTATGATTAAGAATTCATTGTCATACAAGCTGTTTTGAATAGGGCTATGACCTGTATATACTTACTCAGAATACGAGAAATTTTTCTAAGCAACAAGGACACAAGCACCTCCAGCGGCTTTTATTCTTCTCTCAGCGGTTTTGCTGAAAAATTTAGCTTTGACAACGACAGGTTGGTGTGGAAGTCTTCCTCTTCCAAGGACTTTGAAAAATCCAGCCTTTGTGACATCGATGACTGGGGCCTTATCTTTCACGGTGGCGTATTTCTTTCTGGTTTCTTCGGTAACCAAGTTCCAGAGTCTGTCAAGATTGACGGTTGGGAGGTAGTATCTGTTCTTTTGCATTCTGAAAACTCTGATACCACACTTTCCGAAGTATCCTGGGTGGCTATTGGAGGGAGAAAATGTGTAAGTTAAACTCAAAATAAGCATCATTACTATTTATCGAAGGCATTTCTGTGATGGGTCAAACCACCAGCCTTACCTCTACCACTGACATGCTTTCTGTGCTTTCCGACACGACCGTAACCCATCATGGTGTGGCCTCTCATCTTTCTGGTTTTTCTCAGTCTGGTGACCTAAATGCAAAAATTGAATTCTCATTTTCGGTTCCAAGGTAATTTGGAGAGAAGAGGAGTATGAGGACATTCGCTTTTAGAGGTAGTGGCGAAATAGATGGAGAGGAGATGCGATGGAGAAGATGAGAAGAGAGAGAAGCTTACCATTTTGGTATCTGCCTTAGATCGATAAAATTTCTTTAATCCGGAGGATTTATAAATAACTTCAAAGCTTATTCGCCTAAAATGCAATTGAATCCTAGTTTGTAAGTCATGTGAGGGAAAAACCCAAAGGAATAAAGAAACTTTCTGAAGAAAGATTTGGACTGGCCTGCATGGCAGTAGCTTCAGTCACTGGCAGTAGTTAAGTAATTGCTTTTTGGAGGTTATTGCTTCGGCAATTCCAATCTTGCTGATAAGGCAGATTTTAGCTTCTGCATGAATTTACAACTAAGAGGATTTTACAAATAGAGCAGCTGTATTTAGGGGCTATCAAACATGAGCCTTCCTCCTATATTTATTGGAAAAATCAATCAATATAACAAAGTTTTTAGCATTTATGGATTTTTGTAATGGATAGTCCAGCATCTTTGCTTATTTTGAGGTGATTCAAGAACAATTTTTAACTTAGATATCACGCTCTATATTTCCTCTGGGAGAAGAATGATAATCCTCATAATAACAAATAATAAATCTTTTAAGGGAGCTTCTAAACTCATAAATCTGTTTGTTGGGCGAAAATAGAAGTGCATAATTGCCTTCACTTCATAATCATGCCAACCTATTATGTTTTTTGAGTCAGTTTTGCTCATTTCGTAAACCACGAAAAGATTTATTAGAGTGCCCTTTTGCACGCAAAGACTCCTATTCTCGAAAATCGAGAGTTTTCAACTGGTCAAATAAAAAAAAATGGGAAAAGCATCTTTCAATAGTTATTGGTTTTCTGAGAACTTGGTGGTTCTTTTCCCCTCACTGAAAGACCTGCTTTCATAAATGACTTAAATTTTCAAATTCTCAAGTTCATTGCAATGGCATTACATTGATAGTGGCCCAATAACATGTGTATAGCGATCCAAAAATGTCTCAGGTAATGCTGATTCACAACGGCCGGATAAAATTCCTACGACTTCAAAAGAGAAATTATGCTATTCTGAAGATATATATTTTTTGAGTTTTTGCTTATGCACATGCTCACCCGAAATAAATAACAAAATGTCTGTCCAATTTACCCTGGCAATTCTCTTTCTAACCCTCGCCGATGCTTCTTAGAGATGAATCATGCGAAAGGAAAGTTTTAAATTGGAGGTCTGTTCTCCACCTTTAGACCAAAGACTTGTAAACACACCTCATTACTGATGGATTGGATGTGTATTTCTCGATTGTCGTACTTCCTCCCTTGCATATTATACGCAGCTTTTTCAGCAGCATCTGAGTCAATGTACACGAGTACGATGGCTCCGAGTTCGACTGATGAAATGTGTAAATATTTGCATATTTGATAAGACGAGTTTACCCTCTTGGCCGCCAACTTTTTCACTCATTTTCTCTTTCACGATATACGATTGTTCTACTTGGCCGAATCTGTTAAAGACCTGTGCGGTATCTTCAAGCATCTCATCCATCTCTTGGGATGATTTCGCTCTGGCCTCTTCTTGATCGATGAGATTCGTCAATAAAATTGCACGAGGTAGTACTGGCTGAGTTACTACACCTATCAAATTGAAATATACCGGGTTAATAGCTAGATGATAATGATATGTATACCTGTCGTCAACTCACTGCCATCGAGACTGAAAGTCGTGGTTCCTCCCTTTTTAGAAAAAATATTCATTGCTGCCATGGCCGCTGCTTGTGCCTGAGCTGTCGTCTAATTTACAGATAAAATAAAAATGAATTAACACCTTGCTATTGGAAGTGATATTATATGTCTACCTGAGCGTTTGACACTTGAATTTGCTTCGCGGCAGTCGGACCGAACAATGTGTCTCCATGTCTGGTGAGTTTGCAGTTATGATTCAGTACTTTCAATGCTATCGAATAGTTTTTGTTAAATATAAAAAATTTTCCCAAATGGAGCATTACTATCCACTTTCAGGAGACGGTTAGCTTCCTCGACTGAAGAAAGCTCGATAATCCCAGAATTTGCAGCAGGTTGGAAGGTAACTTCGAGGACAGGCCTCATATTTCCTTGGTCATTTAGATAATTTTCAACCATAAACTTTGCAACGAGCTCTCCCACATCACGTTCCTTTATGCCCTTAAAAAGAGGAAGGTTGGCAATTTGAATCTGTCTCATCTTCTTTGTTTGTGCAACGAGCTCAGGATTCGCAGCCGTTGTCACATTTCCTCTATCAATCCATTGGAAACCGTCCCAAAACTGTGTTGCTCTGTTTATATTTTCAACTGTTACAAATATAATCAATCCTCCAACCATCAGCGCAAGCAAACTTACCTAATTTATTGAAAGGATTCGCTTCAGCTGCTGTTGACCTCAGCAATGGATGCGGAGATCGAGTCCTCGAACGGGAACCTCTTCTCTCTCGTCTCTCACGCCTGTCATTACGACGGCCAGAGTAATCTCGTTCTCTTCTGTGGGATCTTCGTCGTGGGGACCGATCTCTAGAACGCTTGCGCTTGTGAGTTTTCTTTCGGTCTGTTTTGGAAGATTTTGTTTTCTTACGACGTGCAGATCGCGAACGCGAACTGTCAGAAGAGGATGCGCTCGAGCTTGAGCTTGGCGATCTGCGAGTCCTCGTTGTTTTCTTTTTCTTCTTTTTAGCTGATTCTTTAGATGATAAGGAAGACGATCTCGATCCTGAGAGAGACGATGAAGATTCAGACTCGGATCTTCTTTTTTTTCGAGAATGGCTTCTGCTCCTTTCTCTTTTCTTCTTCTTGGATTTCTTTTCGCTGTTGGAGAGTTATTTCGAGAAAGATCTTATTTGATCACCTTTTCTTATGTTTCTTGTTTTCTAAATCCGCCTTTTCTACTTCTTTCGTGTCTTGTTTCTTTTCAGTTCCATTCACATGGGATTCTTTTATTTGGGTATTGGTAGAGGTAATTGGAGTGGGATTACCATTTTGAGATTCTTTACTCGTTTCGTTTTGCATCCGGGCTTTTTTTGAACAAAAAGATAATTTTATTTTAATCTTCCAGAGGCAGTCGAAAAGAAGCTGTTTATTTGAATTTTGATTGTTTCAATGATATTAACTTGGAATTGAGTATTTGAGGGATAGAACTTAGCCCTCTTCAAGACAGAGACAAAGGAGAGCAGTCAAATAGAGAGAGGTTTATCCATTGAGAGTTGCAATTTTCTTCTACATTCTTAAAATCTCATGTGAAACAACGATATGAACAGTTTACAATGAGCTTCAAGAAGTAACGAACTCGAGCCCTCTGAAACTCGGGTGGATTGACAGGTAGTAGATAGCTCTATCTAGTTGTAATTCAAAAGCAAATAAATATCTCTACCAAAATATATCAGCAAATACCCCTCAATCAAGCCAAGCGCATTCACCGTTATTGAGATATCAATTGACTGGTTTCTAAACGAGATATTCAAAAGTCCTCTTAGATGGAAAAAATGCCTATTGCCTCCAAACATGATTAACGAACCTATAAAAATCATTGTATTCTGGCTTTTCTTCTCATGATTTCGTTTCTACATTACACATGAACAAATTTCCCTCTTGAACATGTAGTTTAGTTTTGTCAGTTCCTTTCAAATTTTTTCTGCGAAGGATCATCATACTAAATTTAATTAAATTATCCAAAGTATTGTATCTGAACAGAATCGACTTGGTTCAGGATAGATGGACTCTGCTTCAAGCATAATCCCTCCGAAATTGCTCACTCAGTTCAAGGACATTTCTTTGCTACATGAAACTCCCTACAGCAAAATCTTTCGTGCTGTAAAGATAGCAAACAACGAAATTTATACCCTACGTGCATTAGATATCTTTTCTCAAGCCTATCTCAAAAATGCAGACGAAACAACTACATTATTTATGCAAGAAGTTTTGCATATCTGTCTTAAAATTGGATCAGCAGATTCTCACTACAGTGACGCCTTCAGCCATCTCCAAACCTCTGGGAAAATGATGGCATTTGCACTCGATTTTTCGTGTCGCCCAATATCAGAGGTCCCTTTGGAAGATATTCGAACGAAAATTGAACAGATAATCTCAGACCTTGAAGCGGATGTCAAGCACCTATCAAAACAGGTGCAAATTACCGATCATGCGATGAAACTTCAAAATATTTATTACTGCAAACCCAAAGACAAATATTTCCTTGCGAATTGGACGGCAGTTATCAGAGAAAGCATGGTAACAATTGCATTTCTCCTCACCTATATATAAAATTTTTTGAAGCTTGTCCAAGAAGAAACAAAATCTCAGATTCTAGAGACAAATAGCTCCATAATTCAAGCTAATCAACCATGGTCTTCAGAACTACCTTCTGTATTACATGCTCTTGGGCGACTTGTGCTCAAGCTGTTTGAGATCGATCCGTTGGAAAACTTTGCTGATATTACCGATCCTGAGCAATATAATATTGTAATATCCGAAATTGTTTCGAACTTACCGCTTTCTACTTCCGCTCAAAAAACCCTAGCTAGAATACTGCATTCTGATCCGCTGCAACGATGTGAATTGGAAATACCATCAAAACCTATCATCGCTTCGGAAAATCAAATATTTCTCGATGATGAAACGGTAAAACAAGAAAAGATCTATCAAGAAGCCCGGTCAAACTGGAAATCTCAAAAGTTTGCACTTTCTGCAAATAATAACTACTCATCGTTGTGTTGGTGCACGCAAAATACTAATACTATCTATATTTCAACATTAGAAGAGGGAACTCCAACTAAATCTTTTGAAGGGGTCCAACTTGGGTGCTATGAAGGTAATGCACACTTATAGAAGTACAGACAGTGCTTAAAGAATTATTTACACAAATTTCATAGGAGACAGGAAGTTTACAATTATAAGTCCAATTATCGATGGCAGCAATTTTTTTATATCCACTAGCTATGACTGGAAGTCTTCAGCTAATTTCGAGGTGTTAACCCTCAACAAGAACAAGATGCAAAAACTGTATCATCACGGTGATGTGAAAGGAAGTGTGTCATCGTTATTTCAACCCCCAAACAATAATTGTTTTAGTCATCAATGATCTGTCGTACAATAAAAAAAGAAATATCGCGACTCTGCTCTCAAATGAAACAGTACCTTTCCACATATTCGACTGCAACACGATGAAAGTCATAAAACAATCAAAGACATTCCAAGGAGGAACTCAAGAATCTTATTCTTTAGAATTGCTAAGAGCAGTTTTAGAAGGTCCCCCAGCTGTAGTGCAAGGCATAGACATCGATCCTCAAGGTAGATTCGTGGCTTATGCCGACAAGTCAACCAAATATTTCATTTCCGGTTTGGATACAGGAGAAACTGTTCGGGTCTCTCATAAATCCTTGGAGACAGGTATAATATATTCGAGCGACTGGTATCAATCTGATAGATTGGGACAACCTCTGCCGATGGAATCCAACATCTCCAATGATTGCATTCACATTTGGAGGGAAGCATCTTTGTGCATTGGACTCCGAAAAGTTGACTATCACTAATGAAATTTCAAACACTGATGAGTCAGGGGGTAAATTACTGATATAAATCAAAGGAATATTTCAACTATTGCAACTGGACATAGGTATAACCAAGATTGATTGGCATCCCGAAGGCAATTTGCTTGCTTGTGGAAGCTCAGACAAATTGATTTATGTTTATGACCTACGTCAGGATAAATTGGTGTATAAATCAAAACGTTTGCATGATGGTAAACGCTCTTTATTGAATCATATACTATCTTCAATAATGGGGTAGACTATGTTCGTTCAGTTCGCTGGAGTCCATGTGGAAAATATATAGCAACTTCATCTGATGACAAATATGTAAAACTGCTAGATTTCGGAAAGCGAGAAGTCGTCCTCAAGAAAGGTTTTCCAGATGAAGAAATTGATCGTAAAAAAAATCCATGCTCATTATATAATCAATAAACCTTGCTACATAGGATGGGCATTATCAGTATGCTTTATATAGCACATGCGAGATTCACTCTGTGTTAACCACCATGCATGTATTTTAGCTCTTGGTATCAATGCTAATGTAGAGCCTAACGCAGAGTCATCACTTAATAACGTATTTAATGCTAAAATTGCTGTGATTTTTCAAATTAATGATTGATAGAGAAATTATAAAGACTCGTAGTTGTAATCAACACATCTAAGAATTTTTCTCATTTAGAAAACTCTATCTTCGTCTCGCTCATAGTAGATATGTGTACTTTCTTTACTTACCTACCTTATTTTTGATGTCCTATTCATTTATTTAGCTTCAGTGTCATGATCAGACTCAAAAAAATTTTACATTAGCAGCCTTTGCGTCGGAAATGATTTCTCCAATAGTCAACTTTTCGTTCTTAGGTGGAAGCTTGCTATCGTTTTTCTAAATAAGACGATTATTTCATTCAAGCATCAATTCATGAACAATCCTTACAATTCCGTGGACGATGAGGATGATGCCAACAACGCACATAATGATCGCGAGGACAATGTTCAAGCTATAGAAAAAAGTTCAGTTTTATAATTTTAGAAGAGAGAGGTTACATATTCATTAAGGAAGCAGAGTCAGTAGAGGTTGAAGTACTGCCTGAAGTGCTGCCTGAGGTGCTGCCTGAACTTGCAGCGGAGGTGGTTGTGCCGACGCTTCCACTTGCATACAAAGCGAGGCTTAAATCGGTAGAAATTAACCAAAGAAAATGATATTCTGCTATTACAATAGGTTGAAATAGCCTCTTCCCTTGAAGGTGTACAAGAAACCGAACCAGTCGAGGATCCATCTTCTGATGAAGTTAATCTTGATTTCGGAGACCAAGAGCATGAGACCGAAGACACTAACCAAGCAAGAGTTAAAGAGTGAGCGATAACGCAAGTTAGGGATGACCCAATTGATTGGATTCAAGAGTGTGCCTCCAAAGATTAAGAGTGTCAAGATTCCGTATCCAGCAAACACAAACCTTGAGAGCTGTGATAAGTTAATATTTTAGAGGAAATGCCTACCCGAAAAGGGCATTAATTGCAGCTGCAACACCAGCCCAATCGCCTTGTTTGTATGCGTTGCCGATTGATTCTGTAGGTGAGTTCATTTGAGTAAATTATTACGAGCTTAAATATTTATTTTGAGTTCAGGTTAAGGATTAATAATTATGTTATTGTATCATGCAACTGGTCAATTTACAATGAGCTTAACATCAATACTATTCTGAAGGCTCATATATTTGGAATCTCTTCTTCTTGCTATCACTTTAGGAGGCAGCGTTAAGAAGCTAAAATGTTAGAAAAATTACGTTTGTTAGCAATAGCACGTCCCTCTTCGATGTTATCGCTGTTATAATTTTCTGCAAAAACGAAGCGTTTGAGTCCGATTGCGTTGAGGATTTTTGCATAGAGATCAAATGCATGGAAGAGACAAAGAATAATCAGAACGACAGGGAAAAAGTTATTGAAATCTTTTCCAAAGACCGGAACAAGATCTATTTCCCCCATTTGCTAAGTAAAATAATTTTTTTGTTGATGGAGAAGTATTCGTGTCTACCTGATTGTATGAAGTCTGTTTTACTCGCGCTATCGTGAGAAAATTATAAGCCAATGGGAAGGTCATGATGAGGAAATTCCTAAAATCAGCAATTAATTAATTCAATCGAGAAATCCGAATTACGCTGAGCAGAAGATAAGGCTGGCAGCATCGGTCTGCTTCTTTGAGTATAATGCGTATTTTCCGTTTATTTTAAAATGAAATAGGCCGTAGTATATGCAATAAGCTGAAAAAACCAGAGGTACTATGCAGCCGACCTGAAGAGGTGAGAAATTATCCCTGTTAAAAGAGAAATGAGAAGTTGCGTGTACCTGCGCCCAGACATAATCGGCACCTGCGAACAAAGGAATACCTGGAGCAAACATTGTAACCTCAAGAAGCAACAAAATCGCAGAAGCCGCAGTTAAGACTGACCCTAGCAGAATCATGACTGATCTTTCTAATTTCGTTTTGTAGAGCCATTCTTTTTTATAGGAGTAAGTTCGAGTTATATGCGCACACTAATATGATCATACCGAGTTTTTCAAGTAAGCCCCAGCATGCAGTTGTTGGCTCTCTAAACGATTTAGCAATCACCCTTTCTGGGATATTTTGACTGTCAAGCACGTCTTCTTGATAGATTGCATCTTCTGAGAGATTATAGACTCTGAATGTGAAGCGCTCAATTTGGTGATATTCCCTCCAGGCCTTCTCTTTCAACTTTAGCACCTTACTCCTTGTAAGCTCAGTCTTAGATTCAATCGATGAGACTTTATAAGGAGCAGTCTTAATTCGCGTTGAATTAATCACTTCAGCTGGGAACTATGAAAATTTCCAAAAAATAATTGATATATGATATAGGAATGGAATGAATAGGAGAGAAACCTCTTCTAAGATCTTCTCTGCTACCTCTTGAAGTTCTCTCGAAACATTTTTATCAGTTTTAATGGAGTATATTTTCTAAAGATTAACAATAAGAGTAGAGAGAAAGTAAATATACTTCCAAAGTTTCTGCAAGTGTTCGTTCTGATTGGTGCTTTGTTTCTTCAGAAACAGCAATTTTATAGTACGTGTATCTTTTTTTTATCATAATAAAGGACCATTTTTCCACGATGATGTGTTACTTGAGCCAGAGATATTTGTCAGCTTTTCTGAACGTCATTTTTGGTACCGTCACCATTCCATATCCAAGAAGAATCACCAACAAGAAAAGACCACTTGAAAATAGAAGTTTAGAGGAAATTAATAACAAGCAAAAAAATAAACATGACTTACAAGCAATTGGCAAATGCCTTGAAAACAGTGATCATGGACGCTCTGAGTCGCAGTTTAATTAGTTAATAATGAGTTTATTTCGTAGTATTTTACCTTGAGAAGTAGCCATGAAAGGCAAGGTAAATCGTAAAAACAATCCCAATAATCATCATGATCCCATAGTACTTCAAGTTGAATCTCAATGATTCCTTCATGCGAGCAGCCAGCGTGAATTCACCGGAAGCAAGCGTTTCTTGCACAAATGGCAAAATAATGTAGCCCAATATGAATGAAGTCCAATATAATGCTCTCCAAACAATTAAGATAATATCATGTGTGCTTTTCTGAGCGTTTACATCCTTAGTTTCATCCACAGTCTATCTCATCGTGTTATTTGGCAAGTAAAAATGAACTTACGTTGAAGATATCATCTGGCAGCAGAATCAGAGGTGAAAATGTTATGGTCCATGAAATGTATGTGAGAGCAAGAACCACGAATCCTACCTTCTTTGAAGCGTATCTATAAATCATGCCCCCTGTGAAGAGACTCAATAGCACAAATTTGATAGCCAAAAACCAAAGGTTCATTTCTTACAGATATGAATAAACTTAATTTTAATGTTGCTATAAAAGTGTTGTAAAAGTAATTTTCCTAATGAAATTCTGGATCAGGAGCCTTCAACTCTAAAGATTTGAGCTATAATAATAGGAAAAGTGACAGTAAGAGCCTAATATCCATCTGTATTTATTGTAAGTTACAATCGAGGATTTACTGAATACTACTGACTTAAAACGATTCATGCAAATCGTATTGGGCTCTTTTCGAAAAAACTTTATAATTCTTTTACGAAATGGAATCATTGGAAAAAGATCAGCTTGAAGAAATACCGCTATTCCAGAAATTACCTAAGCTACGAGGAATTGTTCCCCATGTCAGATTAATAACGTCTCAGACCCCTGTATTTAAACTTGAAAAGCTGGGTTCAGAGCTCGGTGTTGGAGGCCTGTATCTGAAAGATGATGGTCTGACGGGCACCTTGTTCGGAGGAAATAAAGTCAGAAAACTGGAGTTTTTATTAGCCGACGCTCTTTCGAAAAAAGCAAAAAGAGTGCTAACCTTTGGAGCTGCTGGCTCGAACCATGCACTTGCAACGGCTGTATATGCCAAAAGCCTTGGGCTGGAAACAACCGCGCTTCTAATGCCTCAAACGAAAACACCATCATGCCACACAAACCTCCTTTATCACACTGTAATTGGGACAGATCTTCATGCGGTTCCTCGAGAAGATTTTGAAGCTAAAAAGGATGAGCTTGTGAAATTTTATGAAGAAAAAGAAGGAGTAGCTCCTTATGTAATACCAACAGGCGGATCCAATGAAATTGGAGTAATGGGATATGTAAATGCAGCTTTCGAGTTGGCCTCTCAAATCGAAGCGAAAGTTTTGCCTACGCCAGATTATATCTATGTTGCGGCGAGCACTTGTGGGACTGCGTCAGGATTGATCCTGGGCCTCAAAATTCTGAAACTTAAAACCGCTGTGAGGCCAATTCGAGTTAGCGAAACGGGACTTTGGACGCAAAATCGCTATGAGCTATTTATTAGAGAAATGGACGGATTTTTGAAAGAAAAGACTGGAGTAACCGCCTTTGAAGAGAATGATAGCATACCTGAGATAAGAGATTACTTAGGAAAAGGGTATGGTGCTGAAACAGCTGAATTACGTGAGGCTATGAATCTAGCTAAAGAAACAGAAAATGTGAATTTGGAAATAGTTTACACTGCAAAATCGATGGCAGCTCTAATTGAAGATGCTCGCAAAGGAGAATTGAAAGATAAAACGGTCCTGTACTGGAAAACGAACAATTCCATCGATCTAGGGCCTTATGTCCAAAAAGGAGATGCGAAAAAACTACCAGATGCTTTGCGGAAATACATTGATCAACCATCAAAGGAGGCGGAAACAGGATCACAATAACCGAGCTAACTTAACATTCCAAATATTTTATCTTAAGTAGCTGTCTATCAGCACACCCCAACTTTAGGTTTCACCACCTGTTTGCACTGTTTTTCACTTTGAGAGTCCGAAATATTCCCCCATTTCTCAATAATTTATCGTAGAAGCAAAGTTTGAAACAGGCTTAAGGTTATTGATTGAAGTATGGACATTTAAACAACTGATTGGAGTTGATAAAAATAGCATACTCACTAGTTATTAAACCAAGAATGAGCATAGAAGCAATATTCATTCTGATTATTAAACTAAAAAAAGAAATCTCTAAAATGGATAACAACGAATGTACCAACTTCAATTTTCAATATCTTCGTGATCATTATTATTTATGGAATGATAGTTATGAGAGTGGATGCATTGTTTTTGTTTCATGAGCTGGCTCTTTATATGAATTTTCAAACATGAGACAGTTTCTCAATTTTCAGTTCTGTTTTTAGTTTAAAACAGACTGAAATAAATTTTCAGAGAATTCCCTTCCTTCTCCTAGTGATTGGCGTAGAGCCTCTATTCATTATTGGAAACGAGCCCCCCAAAAAAAAAAATGAGATCACCTACCAATAAGGCATTTTCTTAAAATTTTTGAAATTATTGTACTGTTTTCGTTATCGAACACAGAATAAATTCCGATAAATTCCTTTCCATTTCTCCACTGATGGAAAAAGATAAGTTTACTCTGATACCGCTTGTTGACAGCGAGAGCAACATGCATATGCAGCTTAATACTTATCCACGCTCAGATGCCATCATCGCCATTCCAGAAACAAAAAATGAGATCAATCTATTGACCTACAACATCTTCCTTCGACCTCCTCTTATAAAAACAAACAAAAACGACCATAAGAACTCCAGAGTAGAAGAGTTCATAAAGACTGTTCATAATTTTGACATCATCTGCCTCCAAGAGGCTTTTGGTCTATGGAATAAAAGGAAACAAAAGCTCGTCAAAATGGCCCAGAAACAAGGGTTCGTCTACTTCAAAGAGTGCCCTAACCCTCCAATGTTCAGCACGTATCCGCTTGACGGCGGACTGATAACCCTGAGTCGATACCCTATTGTCGACAGCGAGTTTGGACACTATCCATATTCAATACTGGCTGATAGTGCCGCCTATAAAGGAGTGCTTTATACAAAAATTAATGTTAACGACAATTTCTTGCATGTGTTTACAACGCACACACAAGCTACTCATGGCAACAAGTTTGATCCAGAGACGTTCATAACTCGAGGGGATCAGTTACTCTCGTTTAGACAGTTTTTAGACAAAATGATGGCAAAATATTACACGAAAGGTGACGTCGTGATCCTCTGTGGTGATTTCAATGTAAACGCCAGGCAGCCTAACTTTAGTTTGAGTGGCATTGAGGAGGATTATGTGCCGTTAAAATTATACCCTTCGCTCGCTCAGGATGGATATTGCAACGAATATGAAAACATGAAGGCAATATTATCCAGGAATAATGAAGATCAGATAACCGATTTGGTATATGAGTCGTTGGGATTTTTCCCACCGACCTTCGGAGTGAGCAGAATCGGGAAAGATGGAAGAGAAGAGCCAGATGAAGTCATATTGACTCATGCTGTGGACTACTGTACGAATTTGTGCCTTGATTACATCTTTCAGTTGACTCCGAAATTTGGCCGAAAAAAGGAATTTGAGTTGTCAGATTCTAAAACACTTAAGAAATCAAGTATTCTTCGAGTTAAGCCAAAATCAAGCCGAGTGGAGCCATTTTATGTAAAACATCCGAAGGTAACTCAGCTTTCAGACCACCTTGGCCTTGCAACAACCATCGAAATTGTGCCGTTTCCAGAAATGGAACAGTTGAAATCAGATCGGTGAATTCAGTTGCAACAGTGACCAGTGTCGATATGCACTATGTAAGCAATTACTCTCTTTTTCTCATTCATATAACCTGAAATACATTTGTTCTTGACCCGGAAATTCTCTATCTTTAACAAATTCGTAGGTCATGATGAATAAAGTTGTAGAATTTGATGTATATACATTTTACAGGTTGTATCAATCGCTCTATCAACAGAAACAAGTTCTCAACAATCCAATGACCTTCAGGAAAATGGAACAATAGTTTATGTAACTTAGAAATCGAATCATTTAAATAGTCAGACATTATTTAAGTCAGCCAGCCGAGTCGCTTCTAAAGATTTGTAGAATCCTAAGTAATTCTTTGATTTCTCTCTTAGAAGAAACTATTAACCAAGAGACAACTTCTTCGAGCTGGTGAGAAATTTTCAAATTAATTATTTTTTTGAAACGTCAACGGATTACTACAATTCATTCTATATTTGAAAAGAGTGTTACAACTTGCCTGCCTTATTAGTAATGAATGCGTATATTAAGGTATTAAGCTGAATACAATATGAGATCGAATGATTTTTAGAAACATATTCTAAGATATGACGGTGAAATTCACGTTTTATCAACCAAATCGAAAAGTAGTGTCACTCTTTAAGGCTACTAATGATTAGCTAGGACAAACTTTCATTAACAGAACTCTCATTCGAAAGTGGTTGCTGGAATCGAATCTGTCTATTAAGCGATAAAATCAGGTTTCAACGCGATCATGGAGCCAAAATTATTAATTGAGAGAAGAAGTCTCTCAAGACCACCTTTCCTCCTCCTTCTAAAGTTTTCTAATTCGTGTTGCCTTTAAATTTTTTTTTTCATTGCAAAACACTCTATATTTCACCTTAACTAAGTTTCATTTACTTCGCCTACCAATTCAAAGGCACTTCTAGAGCCTCCCATTCAAACAGTCAGGGTTATTTCTCAGCAAAATCTTAATACAAGAATGACATCTCAACGAACTTTTGAGCCGCTGAGAATATCTCCGTGTTTATTTAAATTAATCAAACCCGAACTGGATTAAATTCGAAATCAATCACTTGAGAAAAAGCTCTTTTGGTTGATAAAAATTATACAAATTAAGTCCTCTCTCAGTGTGAAATTATAAATTTGAATAATTCGGGTAGTTTTCAGCACTTTAAAAACAGACTGAAAAACACAATGCCTCTAAAGAAATTCTACCACGCGAACACCTCCTTGTTCATTAACATGCTTGACAGAGTGATAGTTTCAAAATTGGAGGCTTCTATTCTCTTATTTATCTACCACATTGAGCAACTTGCGATATTTTTGAGTCCTCAACACAATTGGCCTCAATCAAATATCACCGGGTTGTTTTCATGGGCTCAAGATATTTTTAAGATCTTAAACCTCAGATATATCCTCGAATGGATAACTATCCCAATCGATTCCTTACTCTGGATCTCTTTCATCACTTTATTCTCCCTCCTGGTTTTCGCATCCTATGTTCAACTGCTCGTCGTTCATTTCAAAGAAGTCGAGGAAATACGGTCACGGTACCTAAAGACACTATTCTCTTTCATTTTATGGACAGCAAAATACTCGACTTTCATTCTTACAATTCCAATACTCCAAACTTGCTTTGCTAATTTAGCCGGCCCTCTCCCAAACAAGCTCCTCGCGGCGCTCTCTTTGTTCTTCTTTTTTTCGTTTTCGCTCGTTGAAAAAATATTTTTCGAGGAAGATGGGTTCTTGGAGTCAAATTATCTGTGCAAAACTGCCAGCAACCAAAAGATTTATGATTTCTTCATTATGATAGTTGTGATTGTATCCGAGACATGGGGAAATACTGATCTGTTTCGCCTTTTAATGACCATGGCAATGGTTGTGTTCTTTCTATTCCAAGCTTGGAGAGTGCTAAATTGGGATTACTTCTACATGACATGGGTCCAAAAGATACATATCGGGTTCATCGGAGCCAAGCTCCCATTTTGCTTCTATCTCATGATCACCTCGATTCTTCAAATAGCCGGAGTAAAAGAGGTATACGATGCTCCTTTCGGAGTCGTCGTGTTCATGGGCCTGAAAATAGTTTGGAATATTCAACAGAAAGTTGACAAGGATCTGCTGCGTAATTCTAGCAGTATTACCTCTTCAAATCAAGCTGATCGTTACATGAAATTCCTTGTGAACATTTCAACACTATACAAGAGATCTGAAGCAGAAATGTTTAATTACTCGGACGATGAAGTCTACTCAAACATTAACCCTTTATACCATTTCGGGATGTTCTCAAACAGCTACTACCGTGACTATATGAATTTTGATTCCATTTTAATGGCAAAGGAACTGTACGATCCCTTGATTTGCAAGCCTTACATAGCTAAGGAGTTAACAGATCAAGAGATGATCATAAAGCAAATACCGAAAGATGTTATCCTTTTCAAGCATTTCGTGAAAGACCTCTATCTGCACTTCACTCACAAATTTCCAAAATCTGATGTCCTTCACTTGAGCTTCGCCTCCTTCCTGCTTTACTACCTTCGTCATACTCACCTTGTTATTCTGCAATGCTTTCATCTAAAGAAGCTGAGACAAGACACCAACATCAAAATGAGAACTGAATTCTCTAGAACTCGAATTCTCAAAACCGTTAATAAACTGCAAGAGTCTCTAGACGTAACAAGAAAAGAGGATGACAACTATACGAATCTTGATATAAAAGGCGTGAGAGACTTTGAGCAGAGATATATCTCATTCACAGGAAAGATCAACAATTTCGTCAAAAAGCACTACGAGTTTTTGGACCAATTATCCCAAGAGAATATATCTCTGGATAACTTGTACCATCTCGGTTCTGAGTTGACGATATTGCTTTCAAATATTAAAAAAGACTATAAGAACCATCTTAGCGGAAGTCCACTGGCGACTCAGATATACGCTCAATTTCAGAGTCTTATTCTCATGGATCGGATTGAGGCTGTTGAACTCAATAAGCAGCTCCAATCACAAATGAACAAAATCGAAATGTACAACCGTCTTGAAAAAGATTTTTACGAGATTGAACTTATGTTCAACAAGCATGCCAGCATCATTCAGATTGGCGCTCATTCTGAAAATCTTGGAAAGATTGTTTCCGTCAACGAAGGCTGCATCCGATTGTTTGGTTACCAAGCCAAAGAGCTCGAGCTCGCAAACGTTAACGTGATTATGCCAAGGCTTCTGCGATTCCATCACGATAGTTTCCTGCGCAACTATTTCGAGACAGGAAAAGAAACGATTTTGTACCGAGAACAGCGGTCTTTCGGCAGAAACAGAGACGGCTATATCTTCCCGTTAAGTCTGCTGGTGAAGCCTATGGTGAACCTTGAAACGAGTCAGTTCTTGTTTATCGCTTACTTAAGATCGCTGCAATCAAGTAACGAATTTATTATTTCTGACCAATACGGCTGCGTTGATGGAATCTCAGAGAAACTCGCCAAATCTTTAGGCATAAGCTCCAACTTGCTCGACTCGCACTTAGTACTAATGCAGCTTATCTGTCCGGAGCTTGCGCTGCTCTTCAACCTGAAACCCATGAAAGAGTCAGATCCAGAGGGTAAGCAAAGTGATGAAATTAAACGTGGTACTAAAAGAATGAAGCTCAGAAGTTATCAAGAGATAAAAAGCATCATAGAATCCCGAGAAGAGACCGTATTTGACGTTATACTGAGGAATAAGTCGCAGGATTATTGCGTGCGTTTAGGAGAGCTCTTACCAAAAAATGCCATCGAGTTCCATATGTCGATTCTGGAGCATCAACAGACCAAATTAACGAATAAGATAGAAAAAGATTTCGAAGACCAGCTATCGGCTGGTTGGAACGAGACGAAAAAGAATTACTCCGCTGAAAACACAGTGCCTGTCTCTGGACATGTGAGCGAGTTCGTGAGTTCACGAGGCTCAGTAAAATGGTACATTTTCAGATTCGTTGGGATAGAGAATCTTGATTTAAATGAGAAGAAGCATAGAACAATGGCTGACACCAACGGTGATCCAATGTATGAACCTAAGGGGAAGACCTTGACGTATAAAACAACTGCAGAGAAGGGTAAGCTAGAAATGAGCTATGGAAACTTGGAATCGTTCAAAGGGACTGAAATCCCATCGAGAAGTGAATTAGCTTCACTCAAACCGATTTCGTCCGAAAAAGTGAATAAGTTGGATATATTCGTCAAAAGTAGGGCAGACAATCAAGAGCCCCTCCTGGAACAAGATGAAAACTCAAAATTGCAAGAAAATGAACAAGAAGAAGACCTTTCGGATAATTCAGAGTCAGACCGATATATGTCAAAAAATCGCGATATCAGCGTTTCGTATACAAACCCAAATCCCAGGATGTTAACCAATCTGAGTCTTGAAGCAAGCACTATCATTCAGCAAATAAATGGATTCAAAGAGGAATTCAGAGACACCGCAGGAAAAGGATTCTTCACTCAAGGTGCTGGAGAAAAAGGCCATCCTTTCGGAACTCAAGGAAATCCGCTAGAAAGTAATTATTTTGATGAAGCCAAATCGGATAGAAGCTTAGAGGTTTTCAACACCGTTCAAAAAACTGATGCGATGCTCAACAACGACCCTCTGACAACGCAAAATGGATTTAATACTCCAAAGCATCGAGGCAAAGGAATGCTCGATTCACAGAAGTCTCATACGCTTACTGTGCCTTCAAAATTCGATAAGTTTGTGCGGCAAAACAAGTCGATGGATGTGTCAGATCAAAACCTTGGAAGCAAATTATCTTCAATGAACTTGAAGAGTGATTTAGAAAAGAAATCGCACAACAACAACTCCTCAGGGGGAGAAACTCCGGGAAAAAATAGGAGACGAGTGCAAGGAGGAAGACATTTCGATGGCAGTGTGGCGAGCTCCGCAACGACGACCAGGTATGAATTCCGAGCGTTGCGAAATGCAATTCGAAATGAATACGTCCCCAAGGACTATCAACAGGCGAAGTTTTTAGCTTTTGGCATCTTGACTATCTTCTTGTCCGCTTTCGTGGGGATTACCGCCGCGCTTGTTGTGTCATTCCAAAATTTGAAGACTCTACCTTTCCTAGTGAGTAATACGAATCAGATTAGTTATGAGGTTCATCGCCTCGGTGGGACATCCTTTCATCTTAGCCTCCTGGATCAATTGCCTACTGCTGATAAAACCGCTTGGATCGGTGCTAATCCTACTGAGTTAGTAATTGGAAATGATGTAGCAGCTCTCAGAAACAGCGTCGATCATTTCAAGGGCAACCATACTTCATTGAAAAGCTACTATGGGGATATTAGCAATGTGACGACCCAAATTATATCTGTAGGCTTCAGCAACGTTTCAGTCACTATGAACGAGTTCTTCTACACTCTCCTGCTGAAATCAACTCAGGTGGCCGAGGACTATGCTCTAGCTCACGAGCAAAAATCTTCCACTGCGCTGAATCCTGCACATATTGAAGACTTAAGCTGGGCTTATAACAACATTTATGACCCGCTTATGACATGGGTCTCATTATTCCTGAACACGAACTCGCTCAGCCAACCTTCACTCAGCGCGAGCTTAATAAAAGCAATCAGTATTTGCTCTGCAATATTCCTTCTTTCAATACTCTTGGCATACAAGCTAAATTCAGCGACAACCCTAATAAACACAGCCGTTTTCCAGCTTACTTATTTGTCGAGCAGCGAACTTACCCATATGAAGGAGCGAATCATCGTCACGAAGAAATTCCTCGAAGGCCTTGATCTTGGAAGCGAGATGTTTAGTATTTCCAAAGCGAAAGAGAAAAACCAACTTGCTGCGTTCAAAGCCGGCAAAAGAAGAGTGAAAAACATGCAGTTCTCGTTTCTAAGACGCACGCTGCCTACGATAGGAATTGCCTTGACTTTCATCGGTATTCAAATTTTCATTGACATCATCGACAGCGTGTTGTACGCGAACATCCGGCAACCGATGCTGAACCAGATATTTTTCTCAAATGAAGACATGGCGATCCAGCGAGCCGTTGCGCTGTATAAAAATTACACGGAGTATCAGCTTCAAACCGGACTCAACAATGATGAGCTTCTCCAGGGGATACTCGAAACTTTTAATGATGAGATTGAAACGACAAGTGCTAATTATCAGGCGGCTCTCTCGATTATTACAGAAACACAACCTGAAGATAAGCAGCAGATATTCCGAGAGATCTTATACACGAATATTTGTAATCACACAAATGATACGCAGTGTCCAACTTTGCTGGACGGAAATCTCGCCAAAGGGTTGGTATCGGCGAAGATAGGCCTATTTTCTTACATGATTAAAACCATTGGGAATTTGAAGACGGCCACTGAAAGCTGGGAGATTTTTGAGGTGTCACGACAAAGTGCAGCGGACATTCACGCTGTGCTGGACGATATTATCGATATGACGATCACACAGACAGGATCCAATATAGAGCTTATTAGGATAGTGCTGATCTCGATAATTGTGGCGATTCCCATAGCGTGCCTTCTGCTATTCAGGTTGTATTGGTTCAAATGTTTCCACAAATTGAAGAAGGAGCTGCTTAGATCGAGGCAATTGCTACAACTAATTCCTATTCCATATATCCTTGGAAATTCACGTCTGAAAAACTATGTTGAAACCACTTCTTCAGTGCTATTAAAGTAGTGTTTACGTCGTTAATTCCCGCTTCGATGATGGGAAGGTGGACAGCATATGCAAAACAAGATCATCGAGAAAAAACAAAGAGCTAATTTTACCAAATAATTGAAGCTTTGAGGATCACTCTGTCTTTTTCCCTCTTTTTACAATGAAATTTTTGGAGTTAAAATTTCTAACATATGTTATGGGTTGATTGTTGTTAAGGCTTAATATATGTTGCATGCATACAAGAGAAGAGAGTGAAGAAGCTTCAATCTATAATATACCTTGAATTCTATAATAACTTCAAAGTTTTAAAGAAAATTCATAACTTAGTAGCTGATTTGCAAAACATGCATTAGAAGGAAATCAAATTTGCATGTGGCCATGAATCTTAGATTCTCAGCAAAAGAACGATGCTTTCTCAACGGATTTCTTCAAATAGGTCACTAAGATTCGGTTGAATGTTGATTTATTCATACCGAAGAATTTATCATAAAAGATGAGGAAGAAAGCAATACAAATGGAATTAGGCTTTGTTCAATGAGAATGGTTGCTGGTTTCTTAGAATTATTATTCTGAAATAATACTTACTTCGAATCTTTAATTTAATTGAGAGAGTTGAATCAGTGAATATTATTCAAAAAAGAGAAAATAGGTCCAATTTGCTGGATCTCCAGCATGTCCTCCAGCACGATAGAATATTCACTGATTGAAATTACCTGTCCAATTACCAAGATTTCCTCAGTAAAGAACTAATAATCGCTTACTCATCTCTTTTTCCGAAATAATATTTTTCTACAATTACTGTTCTCTTGTACTGTTTGTTATGAGCAAACTAAGCTTGAGCTTAGTCTTTGAATACTTTCATTTTTAAACTTAGCAATTTAGCATAACTCGCAATTGCGTGCTTCCAGAACCAAAAAAAAGTTTCCTTAAATCTTTTCTTAGTTTGAAAACAGAGGTATTTCTCGAAAGTTTCCACCTCAATTAAAAATATAGAGCACAGTAGAAATTCATCCCACAGACAGCTTAGACAGCTTGAAAGTATAGTGTTTGATTTTAATCATGACCAAAGGAGATTAAAACTGTGAAATCATAATTCTTGACTATCGATACTACGTGCTCTGTGCATTATTATGTCAAAATTTCAAATAAAATCCGCAGCAAAGGGTATTGAACGGGTCATGAAGGTGTCACACTATGCTAGCTCGTCAAACAAACTATCGAAGCTCTAGTAACGTTCGCAGGCTAACTTTTGTTGAATTAGATAAAATAATTAGAACCAAAAGAGCAGTAGTAAATTATCTTTTTACTGACCTAAAACACTGATTAGATAAAATTCGAAGTTTTCAGTAGATAGGCGCGTGAGAGTCTCATTTTGCAAAAATGCCACTAAAGAAATATAATTGCTAGCTAATTTCACTTTGAAAAACCAAATTGCTTAGAGTGAAAAACATGAGGACAAAAGAAGCAGTCTTTTTGGGATTTTTTACTTGCTGCTTGGTGCATGTCATCGCGATAACACCTTTTTTCGCAACTCCACATCCAGACAAAAGTTTCTATTTTGTTCCAAAGCTTTGCAAGTCATTTAATTTCGGACCTAATAGTACTTGCGCTACAACTAATGTTCCAGGATGCGTTTGTTATGCAAGTGGTACATGTTCTTACACAACAACTGGAAATGAGTGTACTCATTGTCGTACCAGTAATAATGTCTCTTTCAACCCGAATGAATCATGTCCAAACCTTGGAAACAAGAAGATCACGCTCTGTTCTGATGCTCGTCCAACATCCTGCCCTCCACCTCCAAAAGATCAAAAAGTTTGTGAATGTGATGATAAAGGGAGTTGCCAATATGTTCCAGATGACATATGTAATGCTTGCTTGAAGAAAAATATAGTCTCCATAATCGACGCTGACTGTTCTATCCTTCAGCGTTAAAGAAGATTTATGAGAAGAAAGTGTACAAGATGAGGTTAGACAGTTATTAATATCAATATATGCAATTAGGATAATGCTGACGGAATCGATTTCTAATCTTCTCAATAATTCATTTAATATTTTTCATCATTGTTAACCTCAACTTTATATAACTTTTAACAGTTTGAGTTGTTAAAATCTTTTTTTTTTATTAACACTGAGAATTTATCAGAATCAGATGAATAGAAGCTTACATAATATTTGGTTTTTTTTTTTTCCTTCTCCTAAGTAGCCATGACTATATAGATTTGAGAATCAAATCCATTAACATCAATTAAATTCAAACTGTCGTTTACCACACCTACGAACGCCTTTCATAATTATTGGCAATGCTATTCAAGTTTACATCTTGATATTGATTCCTCGAAGTATAAACTGAGACAATTGATCTTCATGGGAAAAATTACAATTCAATTGCCTTCAGCTTTTAAACAAATAAATCCTACCCCAATTGATGCCGATAAACAAACTAACTTTTCGAACTAATCTGAGCTTTCTCGAAGATTATTATTTTTTCGGTCATTGGTTTCTAATCTAAATAAAGCAGAAAGATCTGAGTTATCTTCAAGCTACGAAAAGATTTTTTATATTGGATTCACCCACAGTGTTGTGGGAAACATCAGCTTTGTTTATAGACAATTGCAACTCTGTTATGAAACATATATATATATGCATGCATGGTATCAAACAACCAATAAAGTTTTTTGAATTAGTAAAAGAGGTTCAAGCTTACGAATGAATTCTTTGCATAAATCAAGTATTCATAACCATTTTAACACATCGCCATTGGGAGTCTCAAAGGAATACCCTTTCGAAGACTATATATATAAAATCATCAGATCATCAGAATCACAAAACCGAGATATTACCTGTTGACGTAGTGATAAATGAAGTCTCCAAGGATGATTAATTGGACGATTTGTGCCAATAGCGCGACATATCCGACATAGTGTTTGAACTTTTTTAAAATTATTATTATTTAGGCACATCGAAATATGATTAAAATTTTACCAATCCAAAGGATTCGCCATGAACTTCATTCAACTCGTGGAAGGAGAGCACCCAGAAAATTACAGCGAATAATCTTGAAAATCCTTGGCTTGCAACATAATGAGAGATATAGCTTTCGATCTCTGAATCATTCTTTGTAAATAGGTAGAGCTGTGGAAGCATCGCAACAGATTCGAGATATAAGGCGAAAGTCCATGCAACCTGGAAGTGGTAGCACTAGTTAACACAAGCGATCAAAAGAAATTGTATTACATCAATGAAGTATCTGTTGTTAAGGGATGGATGGACGAACATAGCGAGCACCAAAGCTGGGGCTGCCAAATAGCCAACGATATTCATGCTGGTTTCATTGGGGTTCTTGTAGGCTCCTAGCTTTCTTCTGACGACAAAGAATGTGCGGACGCAAATGATGAAAGTGAGTAAATCAGCGATTCTGTACACGAAATCACCGCTTTTGTCAGCTGGGAGGTAACCTTCATTGAACATAATCGCGAAGAGCTTTGCTAAGAGAGCAATAGCATAGCAGATTAAGGTGTTTTGGGAGATAATCGAAACGTTTGATGTCATCATCACTTGGAATGCGACCATTATGAATCCAAACATTTGGATCAGCGATGAGAGGGTTAACATAAAGGAAAAGTCTCCATCTGAAAAGAGATGATAAATGACAAAGACGGAGAGCACAAAGCCTCCCTAGTCAATATCAGTACAGTGAAAAGCGTGAAAGGATTACCCAGCAGGCTAAATCTTTCTTGTGAGTGGTAACAAATCTTCTGACTTTCTTAGGATCTTGGAATTCGGACATGATTAAGTTTGCGTACTTTTGCATTTCTTGTTAAGTGTTGAGATGATGAGTTAAATCAAACTATAATTGTATTATTAGCAATTTTTTTATCCGCGCTTAAATAAAGGTCATACGAATAATCAGATGCCCGTTGGAGTTGATCTAATTTCCAAAAATCATTGAATAGATTAATTTTTCGCTGAATTAGATTGCCTGATACTGGAAATTTCCTTACTGAACTATTGTCAGTAGGAAACTGCAAACTATAATCTTCCCTGATCGCTGTTGTAGAGAGAGACTCAATCTTGGGCCTCTGGCACCTCCGAAATTGAAATTCGAGTGTTTGACGCTCTGATTGTGAAAATGAGTAAGATGCTAATCAGATGAGAGAAATGGAACTTAGACAAGGATCAGAGTTGTCACAATAATGAAATTAAGTTGGTTTCATTTCGTGCTTGGAAGATACTCTATGAGCATACCGCTATTACTTGTCTGGAATTATTCTTGTTAGGTAAGTACAACAATTTCCATAAATTTTCAATAATATCGTTTTATGATTTCTTCTTTAAAAAGAATTTTACTGATTAATCGTAAATGTGCAAGCTTGCTTTAAGAAAGGTTTTACTGACTTTCCTGCTAAAATAAATCAACGCCAGAGAAGGTCAGAAAGATTATCTTAACTCTAGCCTGGCGGGAACATTGAGTTGTAGCAGGAGTTTCAAAAAAGATCATAAAATAATCAAAGACCGTTAAAAACAATTTTAATCTGTTAAACCCACAGCTGAATCTGTAAAAGTTTCGAAAAAGAAATTATTTCTTGAACTTTCTTTTAATAGGACTCAGGAATTATTGCTACTGAATATAGAAGCTGCTTTCGTACACATTTAAGGCTTCTAATGCAGATCGTTGTCAGTAGATGCCTCAGGACGTAGATGTAGAAGCAAGAGAGCTTTGAATCTGAAGCAAGTAAGATTGAATTACCGCTGAGTGAAACCGCAATGGAATTCGTAGATAACTATTCATCGAGATCTGGTGTTATAAATTTGCCTTTTTCTTCACGGTGTTCTGGTAAGATTTCCAAGCATCCACCAAAATAGTAGAGGAAATGTTTTTGTCTCGCTTATTCTTCTTTTCCTCTTAAAGATGTTTACGATTTAACTAAGGAATAGGACAAGTACAGTCTCTGAATTGCTTATCCAGTTTTGATTAAGAGTCATAGCAACTTTATCCAAGTATCTACCTGCTTGGAGATAATTTTCGAGCAAGCCGTTCAGTTTTTGAAGATTGAGATTGTTGTTGTTGGAAATGATTTAATTATGTCACTAACATCACTTTTTGCTGATTGTTGAAGGCAAACGATTGGATAAAATTACTGTGTTTTGAAACGCTCTCCTCTAGCTACTAACGGAATTCTTATTCAGTACTGCAGATAATTCCCGAGCAATGAAATATGACCAAATCACTCGAGGCTAGCTTGATATTTCAGTAATTTCTAAGAATATTGTATATTCGATCATGTCTTATCCCACATACTTTTCTCAATTGAATAATCTGGTAAAAAGTATTTTGCGATCAGCATCAATTTACTCAAAAGCTATTATCTCCTTCCTTTCAAGCAGCTCATTCAAACCATGGAGAATTCAAAGCAGATATAAAGCAGGCACCATTTATCTTTTAAAAATTCAATTATTTGAAGCACTCTTTCACGAATATGCAAAGTAACTCAAATCTATTTTCGCAGAACGTTCAAAACATAAATACGTAAAAATAAATTCAGATATTATGTCTCTACAAACCAGAATTCACGAGACAAATCACAAAACCATTCTAATCCTGTTTTTCATCGGGTGGATTCAATCTAACCTTTTTAATTTTTCTTACCAAATCCTCTTCATCAAGTCTATTTTCCTCATCAGCAAACAATTCTTGATGAAGTTGGTCTGCATAGTCATCATCATCTGGTATTGGTAAATCTGCACCTATTTCATCAAGCATTCTGTCATAATCATCATCAATCTGCACGTCATCGTAATCATCATAATCATCTCTTCTCGATGCTTGCTGTTGCTGTTGCTGTTGTTGTCTCACTGAAGAAGTACTTGTTACGGCGTTCTTGTTGCCTTGCGCCTGCTGTTGTATGGCTCCGTGATTAGTTCCAGCGTTTGTATTATTGCTCGTTTGAGGGGTTTGGCTTTGAGAGACAGCAGTCCTCTGATTGCCCCCTGGAGTGGGTGTTTGATCAAGCTTCCTCGCGCTGGGGTTGTTAGTCATAACCTGCGACGTTGTTGTGGTAACAGGCTGCTGTGTGCCTTTAAATTTGGCGAGGTATTTCTGGCTCCAAAATCCATCTGATTTATTAACTGATGGTACTTTCTTATTATTATTCTCTTCAGCTGGAGGGGGCTGCTCCTCGGGGTATTCTTTCTCCTCTTCAAAATCTTCCCAAGTGTTCTCACCGGCGTGAACTTTTCTCATTTGCGAGAGATAAGCCTTTTGTATTGATGAGTACGAATTGCCACGATTGAGAACAAGGTTACCTTTATAACTGGCAGTTTGCCATATTGCATCGTTTTAAACAAGAAATAATCTAGGTTATATTTTGGCATGACTTGAAAATGCCATTCTTTCGTTGTCCGCAGAAGGAAATCTAGCTTCTTAGTCTAATTGACCAAAATTTATTTTTGTGTGGAGAAGAAGTTGTTGCTTACTGGATCAATGTCATCACGATCGAAAACCTTATTGTTCTTCGTGGCTTCATAGAGTTTCCGAAGCCCGTTTTGCGGGTCTGTCAAGTGATGAGGCTTTAACCGAAGAATTGGTGCTCTTGGTTTTTTTTTCTTCTGGTCCTGCTCCTTTTTTTGATTGGATTTCTCTCTTTCTGAATCAGAGCCATCTGAGCTGTGATTCTCTTTGTCCATCTCTCTCGCAGGGTCTCTCTCAATGGTAATTTTTCTCATTTTTGTTATTTTCTAAATAATTGCGGATTCAAATTTTGCGGGATATATTCCGTTCAAATGCGCCATCACAAATTACTTAAATTTACAGAGAAAAAAATAAGCGCAAAAATTGAAATTTCAACTGAATTTAAAAACTGGAAGAATAATCCTTTTCTTCTTCTACTAAGAGGAAAATGGAGGGATAAAAAATTGGTTTCTGGATAATGATCATGAAGTCATAACGAGTTTATTGTAGCAAAGGCAAAGCTCTAATGCAGTGCAAAGCAAATTAAAAGATAGTGCGATTCGAGTCTTCGTTGTGAAAAAAGTCAGCAAATTGATCAAATTTTGTGCTGGATATTAGCTGCTCCATGACTTTAAACTATATTGAAATTACTATAAAATAATGAGAAGTACAAGCCATTGACTTTTATAAACACAAATTGGAGTACCTTCCCGCACAATAAATACAACACAACAATTTACCAGACGAGGTTTTTATGGCTAAACAGATCAAATGACAAATACAGAAAGCTTTCACAAATCCCTATAGCAATGATGATGCTATTATGGTTGATAGCCCTCTACATTTCTCACCTTATGCGCATTTACATAGCCACAAGGAGCAGAAGGACCTTACAATACAGGGCCAAAAATTGGCTTTTCATTACCGAAGGCCTCGCAACCTTACAAGCTTATTTTCTCGAGGCCGAGCGGGATCGAATTCTTTGGACAGGCCTCTGATTAAAAGGTACACTATTACTCATGATCCCTTCACCATTTGAATAAGAGAACCTATTCTGCTGCAGCTGAGAAGGCTTATTCTGCATCCTTCCTGCAGTGACTTTCTTAGAGTTCAAGTTACCAACCTTTGAATTACCTATTGAATGGACGAGAAATCATTCATTACTTAATCTTTAATAGAGGTTTCTTACCTGTCCTCTTAGAGGCCACCCCTGAACGCGCATTATTTCCTGGATTTTTAGGCTTTGCGCTAGATTTTCTTTGTTGTTTCATTTGCTGCTCTCTTTTAATGTATTCCTCTGGCTTTGGTTCATTACATTTGTTGCAGTTTTGTCTTCTTTGAAAGTTGACATTTCTGCAGTTGAAGCATTGCCAGTCTGTGTCTTTAAATAACCCTTGAGGCCCAATCTGTGAGATAGGCGTCTTCAGTATCTCAGTGTATGGTTTGGGCATGCTGCAAATATTACAATCGATCCGACGAGCGAAGTTAACATTGTGGCAACCATTGCAGATCCAGTCTCCAGCCGACGAAATAGGAGGCTTTTTAATATGTTGGACTGGATCTTGGCTGCCGCTTTTACTGAAAGACCTCGGCGTGTTGTGTTGATTACTGCCAGTCCTCTTCAAAAAATTCCCAGCAGGCTGTCGAGGCTGGAGAATCGTCGTTCTTCCTCTCTCAGTGAGAGAATTAGCCCCTATTTGCCGAGAAGAGTTAGGAAACTCCTCGAAGTCTGCATTATCGTTGAATTGATAAGGTTTTGGTTTTGTTTGGGCTAATAGCTGAGGTTTTGGATTCGTTGGGAATCTGGAGCGGGTAGACTGATTGTAACCATCATCATTATTACCATACCGTGCTGAGAACACTCCTGAGTTTTCTTGAGATTGTGGTTCATTAAATGATTTAGGAGGGGAAGGTGAAGGAGTGATCAGCCCCAATTTCTGGAATTTATTTTGTCTGTCATTGGCATTGCTTAATTTTTTCTCATAGCGATCTGAGTAAGACTGATCCTTGGAATTTGGCTGTCTGTTTTCTTGTCCTTTGCCATGAGTACCAAGCATTTTTGTTTGAGGCCAATTAGTGTTGTTTTGTTTTAGTGGCTCATTTAAATTTCGAGGTTGAAGAGGCTGTCGCTTTTCCTCGAGAGAAGCCATTGATCCCTTGTATGAATTTATGGGTTGGTTTTTTGAGTAATCATTTTCTTTTTCGCTCTTTGAATTAAACGATAGATTGCTCGTTGCCTTCGAATCATACCAGTAGCTAGTTATTGGCTCTGTATTCATATAAGGATCTGAAGATGGTGAAATTGAAGCTAAATTGCGGTTCCTCTGCATGATGTTTGTATCTGATAAATTCACAAAATTTTTGTATAATTATGAGAAAACTCTGGCTTAAATAGCCATAATTTGAATTTGAAATTAAATCAGTCATGTTTCGAGAAAAAATCATGTTGACTTGAACTAGATCCAAAAAGAAAATAAAAATTGCCTCTGAATTTAAATTTGAATTTATTCGATCTCTATAAAAGATTCGTACGAGAAAGTTTATTTGCTTACTCTTTCGGCTATGAATATTGCCAAATGGTAAATGGCAATAAATTAAGAACTAGCAAAAAGAGCAAGAGGATTTTGCAACGCCTTTCTGAAATTTAATGACTGGGAACGATGAGATGAGATGATATGAAAAATGAAAAATTAATTTAAACAAGATGGTATCTTTGTAAAGGAGCGTCAGATATCTACCCTCTGATAATCTGTAGTTTTATATGATTCTTGCATCTCTAGATTCTGGAGATTCACCCAGCATTTCTCCAAACTCAGATTGCCAAGAGAAAGAGCAAGAGAAAAAAAACGAAAGTTAGAGCGAAGAATCGAACTCTCAACACAAGCAATAATGTCCCAAGAGAAATTATCTATTTCTCATATTTGAAGATTTTTCATCAATACTCTTTGAATTTCACGATGAAGGATTACACACTTTTATGCACTTATAAACTCAATTTTTGAATAATAACAATTGCAGTAATTTTCCTTCAAAAATGATACAAGGCTTCGCCTGGTCCTCGCGTGTAAAAATCCATTAAGTCTACTCACTTATCATATTTATCTCCTTTTTTCCGATCTCTATGTGGGCTGTCACGTTTCTTTCGATGACCCGAGTTAGATCGACTTCCTGAGCGAGAGTGAGATCTTCTTGATCTCTCATGTCGTCTTCGATCTCCTCCTCTATCGCGATGATTCCTCCTATCTCGACTCCTGCTTCTGGATCTGGATCTCCTAGGTCTTCTATGATCATCTCGACGTCTTCTATCTCGATCTCGACTGGAAGAACGTCTTCGATCTCTGCTATTCGACCTATCTCTAGGTCTGCCATCATCTCTCTTCTTTTCAACTTCTCTTCGAGCTTCATGTCTCAGCTCATCCTTCCTCCTTTTAAGGATCTCCAATTCCTTTCTTAGCTTAGCGAACCCTGTATGCAATTTACCCTCAAGATGAGTCTGAGAGCGGCGATCGGCTTCACTGATTGCTTGCACTGCTCCACATATTTCGCATATCTGACATCATTTACACGGGAATATCAAGCAATTAGATTACCTTCATAGATTTCGTTGGTATTCCTAGTGTAGCATCACCCAAGTTAGCCAGCTCTTCTTTCTTTCTCCTCAGCATTTCTATTTGCGCAGTCACTTCCTCAATTTCTTCAATTTTTCCTTCCTCTCCAAGTACCTCGACTTTTTCAAGCAATGCTTTGATCTCTGCGTCAATTTGCTCCATTCTATAGGAATAATTTAATTAAAAGCTTGGATATTCCTAGGCACCTCTCGACCAGCTCTTTGGGCTTTTCTGTTTCGATAACTGTGTCAAATTTGCTCTGACCCTTCTTAATTTTCACGTCAACAGAAGCTATCAGGCCCTCAATCAGCTCTATTACAGAATATTATGAGGGTGAATAGCTCAGTGAGGCTTAACTGATCATTTCATTAATGTAATTTTTCTCATATTGAGCACGATTTGGGTCCTTTTCGAAATTCGTTTTGAAATGCTCATCGTGTCTTTTGAGACATCTAGTATATGTATGATTTAATGAGTGATTTGGAGGTGAGAATTGAGTCTACCTGCCAAGGTCGCATTTGGTGTTCGGGAAAAGATCGTGCGGACAGAACGAAACTAAGAAATATTTACACACCTACCCTCTTAATTCACCTCTCCAATAAACCAGTGTTACATCAGGATCGTCGAAGTGTTCCTTCTTTTTGTATCTTTCGGCGATGGGAACGTTTCGCTCCTTTCCCATCAGCTCGTCGAGTTGCTCTCGCATGAGATCCATCTTTTTGATTTTTTATTTTTTTTGCTATTTGAAAATTCTCCTCGTAATCTATTTAAATTATGAGTTTCGAACCAACCTAAGTTGAATCACATTTCAGTCTCAATAAGAGATTTTTACTGATCTCTACCTTCTCATAGCCAATGAGAATCATTTTTGTTGTGCTTCATTAGAAGTTTGCAGTGTTGTTCATAGTCTCAACAAAATCAGTAAATGTTTTTGCAAAACGTTTGCCTTGTGAAGATTAAATTAAGAGCTTTCGCAGCAATATAACTATCCAAACTTCCTGAGAGTAGTCAGTACGAATGAGACTTTGCTATTTTTCTTCAAGAAATATGAACTAAAATTAGTTGATTTTCTAAAAACTACAGAACGTCCTTTCAAAGCAGACTGATACAAGTACAATAGTGATAAGCCTGATTTTGTTGAAATTATATTTTGTGAGGAGTTTTCAGAAGTTACTGTCATGATAAAGCAGTTGTTTATAATAGGATTAGTATAATTTATGTTGAGGATATCTATTAATTTATTCTGACTTGTTTTCAGATAAGAGTCTAAAGTGAATTCGATGCCATTAAATACAAAGAAATAAAGTTTTGGGTTGAAAAGTAATACAGGATTCATTTTGTTATAAGTATTAGATCTTGTGTTTTTTAGGTTGGACCTCGAGTTTCTTTGGTTGGATAATTTTCAAATCCAGCGTGTAATTTTCTAAGTTATTAGCTGTTGCTCACAATTCTCTTGACTCGAATCCAATACACGTAATAGCTCGATCATATCGATGTCGATGGTCCATCGTGAATCAACCGCGAATCAACCGCCTCTCAAATTACTGATTCTTCAGAACTTTCACAGCAGCATTCACTTTTTGCTCCAAGCTTGATTATTTTAGATACAATTCGATGGTTTAAATTCTGTGAACGCTTCTTGAAAAGAGAATTATGTATGTATCCTTTCATCCACACTGATTCGAAATGTTGTCTTTTCAATCCATCATGTCAACGCTGTTGACTTTTTGGGGTTGTTGAGGCCTCACAGAAACCATTTAATCTTCCAACCTGTTCCTTCTGAGACCATTATTTAATCTTGCATCTTTGTTTGATTTGGGTTCAATTGAAAAAAGGTTGTGTGGAGAAAGTATTGAGAAATAATTTTATTGTGATTGCAGAGCCACTCATCTCTAGCCACTCTGATTCCTATTTCAGATCATATTGAATGTTTTCCGTCCAAGAAGCTTCTCATGCGCTAGATTTCAGTCACAATCAGAGAAATTTATCTGAAGGCCAGCAGGTTAAGCTCAGTTTATGAGCACAGTCTCTTCAGCTTTCTTATGAGTATCGCCATTCTGAAAGACTCAACTATTATTCATTGATTTGCTGATCTCATTGAATCAGAATTATTCAGTTGTTTGTCAACAAATTATTAGAGCATGATTGAGAGTACAAAAGATTTAATTCGGATATCTTAATTAAAGGAAAAAAATATATAAATCTTAGCAGACCAGAAACTGAAATGGATATCGAGATTAAAGAAGAAAAGAGATGGTTAGATATTGACGCTGTTCTCAAGCGTCCTAGCAAGTTTGCCCCTGAAGAGTTCACCCCTGGCGATGAAGTAGTTAAACTCGTTACTACAATGCGTTAACCCTATTACTATCAGCTCAAATCCGCTTTCATGGAATACTCCAAGGTCCTGGTCGTTGGAGCAGGAGGTTTGGGCTGCGAGATCCTTAAAAACCTCGCTTTGATGGGTTTCAAGGACATTCATGTTATCGATCTCGATACTATTGACCTTACAAACTTGAACCGTCAATTCTTATTCAGGTAAAAGCATATTTTTTTGAAACATACTCAGATGTTCACTAGAATGAAGGATGTTGGAAACCATAAGGCCAAAGTTGCCGCCGAATTCGTTATGAAACGAGTGCCAGGTTGCAAAATTACTGCGTATAATCATCTCGCCTCAACGCCAAACTAAATTGCTGCGCTCTTTATTGCGTAGGCACGTCTGCCCTATTCAAAAATTCGACAAAGAATTCTATTCACAATTCCAGATCTTCATTGCTGGTCTCGATAACATTGAGGCAAGACGCTGGCTCAACTTTATGGCGCATAGTTTGGTCGAATTCGAGAAGGGCGAGCCAAAGCCTGAGACTGTCAGACCACTTATTGATGGTGGTACTGAAGGATTCAGAGGCCAAGCGAGAGTAATCTGGCCATATAAGACTGCTTGCTTCGAATGCACTCTAGGCTCTCTCCCACCTCAAGTATAAGCTTCTTTTATCTCCAAGCACTGAATTCTATTGGCTTACAGACCACTTTCAACATGTGCACCATCGCCACTACCCCAAGAATTCCTGAGCACTGTATTGCCTACGCTTATTTAATTAAATGGGACGAAGAGCGAAAGGATATCAAGCTCGTAATTTAATTTCGAAAAAAAAAAATGCGAAGCTTTACTTTTAAACAGGACAAAGATAACACTGAGCATATGAAATGGATCTATGAAAAGGCTTTGGAAAGAGCTGCCGAGCACAAGATCAGCGGAGTCACTCTTCAACTCACCCAAGGTGTCGTTAAGGTAAATTATCTACAAATCTGAGACAAGTTTGATGAGATTATTCAATATAGAATATCATTCCAGCTATCGCCTCCACCAACGCTTTAATCGCAGCAGCATGCTCAAACGAAGCATTTAAGATCATGACCGGATGTTCTAAGCGTATCGAAGACTACATGATGTTTATGGGACAAACCGGCATTTACACAAGGACTTTCCCTTATGAACCAAAGGATGTATGCAGGCCTGTAGTTTTTTCAGCCTCTAATGATATGATTAGAATTGCCTCGTGTGCTCTGCAACTAAACCAAGACAACAATCATGGCCTAAGAAGGGCACATTAGCTGAATTCATTGAATAGTAAGCTAGAATCTTCACTGATATGAATAACGAACTTAACTAAATAGTTTGAGAACGACCCCTGACCTCGCTTTAAAGAACCCTTCTATCATAAATCACCAAGGTGACAACGTTTACATCTCGAACCCCTTGTTCGCCGATGATTACAAAGACGTTCTTAACCTTACTTTTGAGTAAAAATTATATTATTGTGGGTTAGCTAATCACTTATTTGACTGATAGAGAGCTAGTCAACAAGGGTACCTTCGAAGCCCAGACTGAACTTTATGTTACGGACCAAAAAATTCCAACTCAAATCAAGTTCCAACTCAAGCTTGAATAAATACCAGGTCTTTGACTACCCTTTTAAAACAGATACATTTGCATCAACCTCATCGTTACCAATTGCTTGAATAATAAATAATATTAAATATACAAAATCAAAGCCAATCATCTTTATCTCAAAGATAACAAGTCTTTACAAAATCCTGAAATTTAAGATGGTTTCTTGAATGATATTCATTATTATGAGTATTAATACGGTCTGATTAGCCTACTCTAAGCCTCAATGAATAAAAATTAGAGAACGTAATTTTTATCTGATTTGCTAATAATAACCCTTATAACCGGTGCTTAGTTGTTGCTGTTGTCATTACTGCATTGCGAGCTTGTTGAGTAAAGGTTTCGCAAATTGGTCAATATAAAAATATTCAAACAAACAAAAAAAACAGAGAATGTATCCTAATATCTGTGACCTTATTTCAACAATTATTATATAGTGTGTCGTTTCCATCTAAAATTTGACAGTGACACGTTGTAAGCAATGAAATAACAGAAATAAACAAAAAAATTTGCTTATACCTTTGCTCTAACATAGTCCAGGCCTCGAGAAGAAATTTCACTCTAATAGGTTGGTGGTTTTCTGGGCCAAAACTTTCAAACTTGGCTCAAAAGGAACGAATGAATAATGAGAAATCTTTCCTTGTTTCGCAGGCTTCGGAATCCCCGAAAAGATTTTCCTTGTCGCATGCATGTCTCTTCGGTGCTCTTTACTAATTTGGATATCCTAGATGAATTAATTCAATATCTTCATAACTAAACCGGCTTTACATTAATCTTTTCTTCCATTTCTACGACCCAGGACTGGAAGTTTTCTTTTGAACTCGTCTGTAACTGAGCTTTTGCATTAAGCTGCTTCCCAAGCGATGTCTCAAAATGAGCCTTCTTAGGGATTAACAAGGAACCCAGTAAAGTTTATTAAATTACCGTAAGCATAAAGGACTCTTTTTCGTTAAGATTGAATTGAGTTTGGAGATGTTTTAGAATGGTTTGGGTCTCTTGAGGACGATTAAAAACATGAGGAATTTGTTTCAAGTGTGAGGCGATAAGGTTCATGAGTATATCTCTTTGTCCCATTTCAAGTGAGTTTCCTTTGGCATGCGTGAGACTATTGTTGGTTTTCAATTCTTCCTTGATTGACTCAGTAATAAGTGTCACACAGAAGCTCGTATTCTGAAAGATGCTAAGAGATCGAATATAAATTCGTAATTTCGTTAGAAAATCTGATGCAGATCGAAGTCTTTGTAGCAGTTCGTCTTGATTCCCTTCGGCCTTCAATTGAGATATCTCCGCTGAGATTCTTTCGATGCTTTTATTGATCTTCTCGTAGAGTTCAATCCCAAGCTGCCAATCCCGCTGCTTTTCTGTCTAGAAAACGGTGGAAATTAGATGAGAGATCGGTTATGTACAAAATTTAAGTTACATGCAAGTAAAACTCTGCAATTATCTCATAGAATTTAGTTTCAGTCAGTCGAGTAAAGTTTATTTCATTGAGTCTGTTCAATATAATTTGATTGCAAAACTCGACAAAGAAGGCTCGGAGCATCTTGTCCTCAAAAAGCTTTTCGACCTACCGCAAAATAAATATAATTGAGCATGGTTGATCAGACGACGTGGGGTCTTTACTTCGTTTCCACCAACGGCACCAATGTTTTCTTCTTCAACTAATGACTGAACAATGCCTTGAATTTTTTTTACTTTTGCAGCTTCATACTTTTCATTCTTCAGATGTATATCATTCAACTACATTTTGTTAACTCGAGTTTACCGGTGTTGCTGTCAAATCTGAAGGGAATGGGTTTTTGAAATTTGGCCAATTCGTATCAACCGCTTCGTTAGCATCCTCATAGACGATTTCTTTGTTCTTAAACACTTTAGTATTTTGAGTTAGCAGATCCAAAAATTCCTCAGCGTTTATCTTGCTGAACTTGAACTACGAAAATAAATATCATCAGACTTCAGACTGTAATTTTCTCAATCATACTGTGATCTTTTCGCTTGTTAAAGGCAGCCCTGAGGTTTGCGAGTCTACCTTTTCTAGACTCTGAAAAGTAGTAAATTCAGTAATAACTTGAAATCATGAAAGGATTACTTTAGGAATTTTATCAATGTCGTATTGAACATTTTTTATTGCTGAAAGTTCATAGATGACTGTTTTCATTAGAGTATCTCGCATCATCGTCACAATATCTTCATCAACCACCTTCAGGTATTTTTTTACTTCGTTCTATGTGGCAATTAAATTGCTGGTATTTCATAGTTTTCATACCACAGCTTGCTGGTGGATTCCGATACTGCTGTTATACTGACTTATTGACATATAAAGATCATTTCTGGTCTGTTCAATTTGTCTTTGTCAATTAATAGATCATATTGCTGACACGGATTCAAGCGGTATAAATATTACTTTGGACCTTGTTGTTTGCTTGTATTGCTCTGTTTATTTTTGTTCACGCCAATTTCATCAACGTACTTAAATTTCAGCTACCAACGAGTAAACTCTCACTTCTGCTCCTTTCATGCAGAATTTACCTTATCTATTCTCTCCAACAAGTTCTTGAGATTCTTGTCTTGCATGTTCATCGCTTCAATCTTTTTCGACAATCCAGCCTTTTTTTGACTGAGAAAGACATCCATAACTCCTTTTGTGTCCCCCTCAATTGATTCATATAGCGATCTGCTCTGTTCAAGTTTGGTCAGATGGAAATTTCTCAACAGACACATGACATCCGAGTCCATGCTAAGGAACTGATAAAGAGAGTCCCTAAAATCATGCTTACCCTTGAGAAATCATTTCGTTCATATCATGCACAATGCCTTCAAGACCTCTTGCGTAATTATATTCAATGGTTGCTCTCTCGCGTAGAAGTCGCATGAATCCTCCAATTAATTTCATCTGTTTGTTAAAGTCTTTACTAGCAGCATCCAAAAATGACTACAAATCATTATTTTCTGATTCAACATTGATTCTAGCACTGTACCTGCATGATTTTCTCAGATCCGAGCATCTAGTTATTTGATTCTTTGCTATTGCGCTTTCTGTGGCTTTTTTGATTTGAATTTATTACCGAGTGATTTGAATCTTCTGTTTCGGTTGAAATGAGTAGAATTTTAAATAATGCTGTTTTTAATGCGGTAAAAAGACTCACACTAAACCACTCCAATTGCATGAAAGATGATGGTAGGAAAATAATTTCGAGTATTCCTGTTTGTTCTGGTGAATTTGAGAAGGTACAACCTACTTATTGCAACAAAGGAGGTCATCACAATGTCGATAATAAACGGGGATTTATTGATATCCGATTGAAATATGACTGAAATTCTCACTTTATTCTCTCAGGACATCATCACAGGCTCTAAAATGATTTGATTTTCGTTTTAATCAGCACACATGCATGTAGATCTCATTAATGAAATCTTAAGGCAATGGTGTGATTTTCTTAGCTTTCCCTTCAAATCTTTAGGGCAAGCCCAGAACGAGGAAGCCAACACAAATGGAGAGCTCTTTTTTTCCAGAGTTTCAATCATACACAGTCGAATAGATTACTATTCTCATTTTTAGCAATTTAATAAAGTAGCTATTCCCAAAAAACACTTTTTGCTTCTCCTGTTTAAATCCTGATTCATTGAACAAGTTTAAATGTAGAAAATCGCTTCAAGGGACAGTTCATTTAGAGATTATCTTTAATTATGCTTTTTCTAAAGTACTATTGGTCCTGCTACCTTAAACTCAATGTGAATCAGGAGTAGCAAGCGATGATGATCATATCTTTGCTCTTCGGCATGCTTCTACATGAAAAAAAATCAGTTTTTTTTCTTGGTTGTATCCATTACGTACAAGAATAGCTTTTTTAATTTTGTCGCTTATTATCTCATGTTGTATGTGAATTTGCAAATTTAGATCTACAGAGAAGCATTCTAAAACGATTAGAAAAACTTCAGGTGCTTTAAACAGGCTTTTTTTCGTAATTTTCGAAACACTATGAGCCTTAGGATAGATAGATAAATAAGCGAAATCAATGGCTCATATGAACCTTCTTCGCGGATATTTCTATTTATTCTAAGCCAATAATCAGCATTAATTCTGACACACGTTTTAGGGCAAAGGATGATTAAAAAAAATATCGTCGAGGAAGACCAGGTAATCAATGACCAGTTCGTCGTGCTTGAAAAATTCGACAACAAAAGACACTCTTCCAAAATCTACAAAGGTATGCTATGATCTTGATACGAATTTCGTTGAAATGTGACCAAAATCCTTCTCTAGGATGGGATAGAGTCAGGAAAAGCTTCGTAGTCATTAAAATTGTAAATCGCTTTGGCCTCTTCTCTCCTTAACTTGTTGCATAGACAAGCGCATCACATAAAGAAAAGACCAAACAAGTGACGAAGTACCTACACAAGCTTCGAGGAGGTAATGCCGCTTGATCCAATCAGCGTGATTTGCAACTGCTTCTCTAGGTGTTGGAATACCAGCCATACTATGGAGAGGCATGATTGAAAACCAAGCTGTGACGATAACAGAATGCCTTGGTCCAAATTTGAAAAAATTGTTCCTGTTAATGGATAAAAAGTTCTCAAATGCTACTGTTGCGATGATTGGCCTTCAATTGGTTTGCTTGGTTTGTTTGCTTTTTCTAATCGCCTCATTTACAGCTAAACACGCTTGAATATATCCACAAAAATGATATTGTTTGTTGCAATATCATGCCGAAAGAAATACTCATCAGTCTGAATCGGAAAGTGCTAACGATGCACATCACAGATTTTAAACAGGCGAAAAAAGTAAGCGGAACAGACAATAAATCTGCTGATGTGGTCAGTCATGCCACCAATAAAGCGATTCTAAACAAATTTTCAAGTATAAACATGCATATTGGATTTGGTAAGTTATCCTCGCTGAGACTGGTAATAATAAGCTCTTTCTCTTCCTTTTTGTAGTTCCCACGAAAAAAGATGATTTAGAATCGTTGGCATATATCCTCGTCTATTTTTTAAAAGGAGAAATTTTTCCAAAAACCACGAAAGTGGTGACAAAAGAAGATAAAATCAAGCACTACGAACAGCAAAAACTAGCGCTGATTCCTGAAGATTTTTGCGCAAAATTGCCTTGTAATGAATTGAAAAACTCCTTTTCAAGCCTTTATCTTACCTTTCAACAGCCGAGATCATCGCTTTTGTGAACTATGTCAAGAGTGTGCAATATAATTATAAAGACGACCGCATCGACTACGAATTTTGTAAGAAGCTGATGAGAACGTGGTTCAATAAGGAGTGTCCTAATCCAGAAAGTTTTCAATATGATTGGGTATTCAGAAGCTTGAGTGAATTGACAACAACTTATATGTTTAGATTACAAAGGCGATATCGATGGAAGAAAGCAACAAACAAGCGCTCTCGAAAGAAGAAAACACTAAAAAATCACTTGCACAAGCTTCCACTGCTGATTCAAATGAGCAACACCAGCATACCGACAGAAATATCTGTATAAACGAGGAGAAGAAAACTGAAAACAATATTCAAAGGAAAAAACTGACGTTTTTCGAGAAGATAGCACAACTCTCAAAAGAAAATCCTGATACGATTATCCTGTCGCTTGATCGCAATCTTGGAATCGATATGTTTAATATACCTGACGAAGTATCAGAATCTCAATTAACATCAATGACAATGCTATCTGATGAGAACGGTATCGAGTCGCCAGTCGGGTTTATTACAAATCCCACCTGCCTCTCCGGAAAGAGGTATTTCAAGCTCTTTTAACAAGGAATAGCATTTTCTTATTTTTTTAGATATAAATCAATGAGCCAGCTGAAGTCGAATTCTCTGTCATCTCAGGAATCAAGTCCTACCAAATCCCTACCTCTTAAACTGAT
>ENA-UOUE01000313-UOUE01000313.1-compost-metagenome-genome-assembly--contig:-NODE-313-length-40761-cov-13.434004_pt1 | contig 40761 bp, 29 predicted proteins | sample MGYA00238146_ERZ747223 | MGnify/ENA primary metagenome ERZ747223 (study PRJEB28781, sample SAMN06268865) | compost metagenome | isolation source: single cell | place: USA: California, Emeryville, Joint...
CTTGTTAGAAGAGATGATGTGAAAGAAGAGTTGAGCAAGCTCGGAGCTGATTACGTTCTCAACATCAAAGATAGTGATTTCGAGAAACAGCTTGAAGAGGTAATCAAAAAAGAGCACCCCACAAAGTTCTACGATGCTATTGCGGGAGACTTCACCCCAAAGATTTTTAAAATGATGCCACCAAAGAGTATCATCAGTGTATATGGTGCTTTAAGTGGGAAGCTTGATATTACTGTGAACTTGTGGGGCTTATTTGCAGACAAAACGCTGAACTCCTTCGGAGTATATACTGCTTATGCGACACTTTCTTTTGAAGAAAAAGTGAAACTAGCCGAGTATATTCAAGGAAGACTCAAAACCACTCTGAAAAGCGACGTTGCCAAAACCTTCTCATTAGAGAAAATAAATGAAGCTATTGCTCACTCGGAGGAGTTCGCTTCCAAAGGAAAGACCCTTATAAAACCTTGGGATTGAACTGTTTCAAAAGATTTCTGAAATATTTGAGAATATTGGTTAATTCATATGATTAATAATTGAAGAACTGAACAATAATGTTGATAATTCTATTATCAACATTCAATCTATCTAGATATATTCTTTCATAATATTCATACAAGAGAAATAGAAATCCGAGTAAGCTGCTTCAAAATATGTTCATTCAATATGATTTTTTACTTCCCTTATCCACGCCTTCTGTCTGTGATCTGACCTAAAATAATCTCCATTTCTGATAGATTTGTTGGGACTAAAATCTCAATAAAATTACGAATCCTTAAGCCACTATAATATCAAGAGAGCCAAGATGGAAGCTATTTTCACATATTTCTATGGGCCACAGCTCTCGCGTCTTTAGCAAGATTTGCAGTTTTCTGAATCGAAATTTCAGCAACGGATTCAAGACTTCCAGTTGGATGTTTGTTCGAAATTCCTCAAGATTCGAACTTCGAAGAAATATTGAATACTGGTATTCCTTACAATGATTCAATGTTCGCAGAAATAAATAATTTTAGAATTCTAATCTTTTAAAATCTAAAAATAAATATCCAAAAGAGATGGCAGAGAAGAAAACATACAAAGCTGTACAAGTGCAGGATGATTATTCTCTCAAAGTTGCGGAATTGGAAATTCCTCAGATCTCAGATGACGAAATTCTCGTGAAAGTCGAAGCTGCATCAATCAATCCCACTGATGTTTACTTCGTCAGCGGTAAGTATCCAATAAAAACACCGACTCCACATGGTGCAGGCTTCGAAGGGTCCGGAACCGCCGTGGAAGTCGGAAAGAACCATGCTACCAGAATAAAAGCAGGAGATAAAGTCTGCTTTTGTGGTGGACCTGTTGGCTTAGCTGGCACCTGGGCACAGTATCACAAGCTTCCTGGCGAAACAGTGTTCCCAATGCATCCAGACAACTCTTTCGAAGAAGCTGCTGCTCATTTTATCAATCCAGTCACTCTTGTTTTGATGCTAAAAGAGGTACAAAGAGAAGGTCATAAAGCTGTCATTCATTCTGCTGGTGCATCAGCTCTTGGAAAAATGATGATTAAACTCTTCAAAGAGCATGGAATTAAAACCATCAACCTTGTTAGAAGAGATGATGTGAAAGAAGAGTTGAGCAAGCTCGGAGCTGATTACGTTCTCAACATCAAAGATAGTGATTTCGAGAAACAGCTTGAAGAGGTGATCAAGAAAGAGCAACCTACGAAATTCTACGATGCTATTGCAGGAGATTTCACAGTCAAGATCCTCAGAATGATGCCACCAAAGAGTATCATCAGCGTATACGGTATTTTGAGTGGTAAACAAGAAATTACTGTCACCGTGCTTGACTTGTTCGGAAATAAGACACTGAACTCCTTCGTAATATATAATGATTATGCAACACTTTCTTTTGAAGAGAAAGTGAAACTAGCCGAGTACATTCAAGAGAGACTCAAAACCACTCTGAAAAGCGACGTTGCCAAAACCTTCCCGCTAGAGAAAGTAAATGAAGCTATTGCTCACTCTGTGGAGTTCGCTTCCAAAGGAAAGACCCTTATAAAGCCCTGGGATTAACTATGGTCAAAAGAATTCTGAAGATTGATCAGCTAGCTTGATTCACCAAGATCTTAACAATAATGCTGATAAATAACCTACCGAATTTATTGCTTCATAATATATATATTGAGACAGGATAAATACGAATAAATCATTAAACCACTAGAAATAAATTGAAAAATCTTCTGTTCGCCCATTCAAATGCATTGTTTTCACTTTCTTTCGAGCACTATCCCTTTTATCTGTGATTTGACTTCTTCTTTAGGCTGAGATCTCACCTCACTGATCTTAATATCATTAATATCTCTTTCTTTCTCCATCGCAACCTCATGCCATCCATCATCGTCCTCTTCCGGAATATTACCTTCCTGATTTTGGAGTCCTTCAGCGATCATAAACTCGCAGAACTCCTCAAACGTAATCCTACCATTATTTCCACCAAACTGCTGCTCAAGTTCTTGGATTTCGGGCTCTGCCAGCATTTTACCAGCTCGAGCCATCACCACCTTAATATTTTCCATCGAAATGCTGTTCTTGCTATCAACATCAAAAAACTTGAAAGCCGTCCATAGCATTTCTCTGTTCGAGTAAGCTTTACGATCCAGAGCCGCCGTCAAAAACTCCATGTATCGAATACTATCCTTGTCTTCTAGCCGTACATTTTTAATGATTTTTTCCAAAAGAGCGTTCGTATGATTGAGTCCCATCTCATTCATCACTTGCTTCAGCTCTGCAATTGTGATTTCTCCTGTTCCTTTCTTGTCAAAGAACTGGAAAGCGTCCTTTAACTGCTGCAATTCCTCCTCTTTGAGTTGAGTTACCATCACCTCAAGCGCTTCGCGCTTGAACTTGTGCTGCTTATGGAACTGAGTGAGATTTCTCATCACGAACTCATGTCGCCCAGACTCCTTCTTCAGGTCTACTAACGATTTGACTTCTTCCTCCTTATCCTTGAACCAACTGTGCTCAAGTGCCTGAGCTGCAGTCCACCGAGCATTAACATCCATTTCAAGCAGTTTCGAAATGAGATCCTTAGCTTCTGCAGAAATCTTACGCCAGAAGGGTCCTTCTAGCGAATACTGGCCATCAGCAACAGCTTTCAATATCTGCGCATCATTGGCGCCTTCGAATGGAGGATTTCCACTCAGAATAATGTACATCATTACACCAAGGCTCCATTCGTCACATTTATCAGTGTATTTTCCAAGAAGGACTTCTGGAGCAATATAATGAGAGGTTCCAAGCACCGTTCTGAGGTTCTGGCGGGTTGGATCGTACCGTTTAGAGAGTCCAAAGTCTATCAATTTGAGACTAGCGTCTGGGTTCTCTGACTCAAAGAGGAAATTCTCTAGTTTAAGGTCTCTATGCACGATGCCTTTCTCGTGGATATATCTGACAGCTGATAGAGCTTGCCGCATGATTCTCTTCGCTTCGTTCTCGCCTAGATAGCCGCGCTTAGCTACTCGAGTGAGAAGCTCGCCGCCGCTGCAGTATTCCATTACGATATGGAAATACTGCTGATCTTGATAGCTTTCGAAAAATTTAACGATGTTAGGGTGATCTAATTGAGTGAAGATGTCAATTTCTCTCATCAAGAGAAGCGTCTGGTCTCCAAGCAATTCTTTCGAGATCGTCTTGACAGCGTATCGTTTGTGCATGTTGGAGATTAGGCGCGCTGCGCGGACATTTCCGAATTTCCCAGAGCCTAGTTCATCAATATAATAAGAATCACTCAGGTGCAAAATCATAGGGGTCAGAGAGAGAATGAGGAAAGTATTGAATGGACTATTTACCGCAAATAGTAGGCTCAAAGCGATATCTCTTTCGAATTCCTTCACTTGAAACAACTGAGTTGAACATGGCAGCATTCATTTTAGCAGCAAGATTGACTGAACTTGAAACAGCACCTCCTTTGCTAAATGAACCTTTTTTAGTAGCAGATGAGAATTTTCTTTCAGGATGTAGAGGATAGGTTGGATCTTTCTGTGTTCCTGGATCAGGAGACGGATTGGTTGTCCCTTCTGCATGAGATTTAGATTTATCTTCTGGTTTAGTCTGTGGGTTCTCTTGAGAACCTTTGATTTCAGGAGTTTTAGATGGTTTGCTCTTTCCGCAAGCAGCGCCCATAGTGTTGTGAAAAATTATTGGGATAGCAATTTAAATTTTGAGTGTAATTGTCACTTTTCTTTAAATTTTCCTAAAATGTTCGTTGGTACTGGAATGCATAAGTACAAGGAATTTTTCAGTGTTTTTCATCCTGGGCGGTGTGTTCTATATCCAACTCAAAGTTAGAAGGGAGGATTGACTTGTATGCTGAATTGACACAACGATCTCACATGACGGCTATTGTCATAAAATCTAATTAGAATCACCAGTGTCCTTAAAATGTTTTCATTAATGAGAGAATTAGAGTGAAAACTAAGCTCTGAGTCGGGTCCTCAATGCGAGTCGCTTTCAAGCTCATGAGCGTTGTGCTATTACTTACCAGAGCCTCCAGTATTTTGATCATTTCCAATTAAGTCTTAATCCCCATCGACAGAATGCAATCTGACATTTTTCGTAGAATAAACAGGGTGTAGTGCTAGTACATGTAGATTTGATTAGTCTTTTTGGAGAATTGCTTAAAGAGGTTTTAAAAAGGCTCAAGGATTGGAAAATTTCATTAGATATATGAAAAATATGTGATTAAAACTCTGTTGTTGATTTGCCTACACTGTTAACTCTAACTCCATTCCATCTTTTTGGAAATTGACTTTGCGCCTAAAACTACTTTTTTGTTTTTTTCTCTCTCTCGGTGTCAAGATACTTGGTAAGAAAGTCGAAACAGCTGATATTTATTTCATTGATATTTTATGGACCAAATATAACACCGTGATATGCAGGCAGCTTTGAACAACTCATTTAGAATTTTCAGCGCAGGAACAGGGTCAATTTCAAGTATAGCTAATTTGAATTTCTTTAATATCCACTGCTCTAAAATATATACTTGTATAAAAGGGTATTCAATCGTTCCCTGTATTTCTATCTTCTTGGGATAGGTTAATAAATATACAAAGCTAACGACCTCCAAATCAATGTTTAAAGCTAACTCTCCTCTCCAAGAAACTCAAATTCAGCGCAAAAATGTCATGGAAGCACATTTTATGTCTGTCTCCACCGAAAATAATAACCTTCTCGTTATTCACACAAGCAGTGTGTCCATCCCGAGCTCGTGGCTTATTCCCAGGCACTCTGCTTAAGTTTAGCTTGGATTCACTAGCAGCACGCATAAATTCCTTCAGAACCTTTTTTTTCGTTCCACCTTCAGCCTCCATCGAAACCTGATCACCCACAGTCAAAAGCGACTGTTTCATCGCATCAGTGGTCGGATCCTTATCAAACAATTGCACTCTCTCTTCCTCTGACACTTTTAAATCATTCAAGAGGTTCATTTTATGGAAATGCTTATCTCTAATCTTCCGCTCCTCAACTGTTCCGCCAAATCTCGAGTTTTCTGCCTTAAATGACTTCTCTTTCTCAAGCGGTTCAAGAATGTCGAGCTTCTCCCACCTCCTTTCAGTTATTTTGACATGTGAGCGATCTGTAATCCCTTTAGGCGACTTGAGTATTCTGCTGCTCATATTATTGAGATCGTTCCTCGATTGATCAAGTTTTATCTCACTCGAGTCTGAATTGTTCGCTTGGTGCGCAAGAGCTTCGAAACGAGATTTGTTCTTTGGAGCAACTTGAGTCGGTTGCCTAAGGAGAGGGCTGTTCAATGCAGAGCTCTCCCCTTGGTCGATGCTTCTCACAAATTTACTCTCGCTTTCGATCTTCTCCCATGTGCTCCCTTGAATCCAGTAAATATAAATGTCATTTTTTTCATGCGTTAACTCATGAATTCCGCCGAACAATATCAAAGAGTCCTTATGAGCGCTAAGCGTTGCACCATTTCGCGCCTAATGAATAGTGTTATCAATGAAAAATAGCTTATAGATCACTGCATACCTCAGGAATTGTGCCTTTAGAGTCTATTGACTGCCAAACTCTTGCCTTAAGATCGAATTTCCAAAGGTCATTGAATTTGATTTCTCCGTCCGTCCCACTGAACACGTAGAGCTCATCACCAATGATAACACTCGCATGTCCCATCCTCTTTTTCGGGAACCTGCTTCCGTCAGAGTTCTTTGATGCTATTTCCCAGGTTTTTTGCTTCGGATCAAAGATCAAAACTTCATTGCAGGGTTCTCCGAGATTTCCTCCAATAAAGCCTCCGAAGACAACCATCGTGGCCTGGTCTTCCTGTTTCCAAACGAGAGCTGAGTGGGAATCTCTTGGCTCAGGCACCAAGTCTCCATTTGGTTGGATTTTTTCCCAAACACTCTCTTTAAACTTGAATTCGTAGAGCTCACCTGAGTTATCAATTGCGTTTCTTTGCCCTCCATATAAATACATTGAATCTTCTATCACGACTGCAGAGTGCCTCGCAAGTGGACCTGAAAAGTTAATATTGTGATGATTCGCGATTTGACAAATTTACCTGGGGATACGCCGCTTGTCCGCTTCCATTGAGTATCTTCATCGTCTTCATTTTCAGCTTGCTTGGCCGTGGAGTCGCTAGTGTCGACTTTCTCCCAAACGAATTGAAATGCATCATTTCCAATGTAAATTCGATAGAAAGTGTTCATGAAGCCGAGATTGTACTCATAGCCTCCGTAGACATACATGCTTGGAAAATAAATAAGCAATTAATAGGGAGTTTTCTGATTAGTTTACTAGTCGTTGTAGGTAACAGCTGAATGATAGCATCTCCGGTCGATATTGCGACCGTTCAGCTTGTATTCTTCCCAGTGTTGAAGCTCCGAATCAATTATACTATCAGTTCTTATGATTCCAGGTCCAGATTGATTGCCTCCGCCAATGGACTGATTTTTGGTTTTTCTTGGGGTGTTTATCGTTTTGTTGGAAGCACTCTGCTGGCGGACATGGTTGCGAGGAGACTGTCCTTGGCTACGAGGAGAATCTTGGTAGATGTTGTTGTGGTCTGAGCTTTCAGCCTTGCCTAAAGAAAGCTTTAGCATTATTCTTTGCGATCTTTCAATCTATATGATAGTGGCGAAAATAAAGAGTTTAGAATTGGCGATAATAACAAAATGCAACGTTTCACTTCGCCCATGAACCTTTGCACAAATTAGATATGGCATGGGTGATTTGAATTCATTTTCGGGTATTTCGAGGCCCGTTCAGGGAAAAATTTGAAGTCTCTGTGTAATTCTCAGAAAGACTCATCAAAGGGCAGATAATTTAAAGATATCGCTTGTGCTCTGACAAAAAAAGTATATCTCCTACGTTGAACCTTCAATTTTCAAAATTTGAAGCTCGTGAACGAAATCAACTCGCAGGCTACCCAGGTAGCTTGAAACTAAGTAGCACAAATTGTGTGGGAGTATCTTTAACAATAATAGATAAAAATTTTAAATTATCAAATCCAGAAAGCATGAGCAGCAATACAATCATACAAGTCAAGCCCTATGAAAAACTCGACGATCAAGCCCTCATCGATCTTTGTTTCTCCAATATGTTCCACACTCAAAGCGTTACTTCCAAAATGCTGATCGAAGGCGCTCTCATCAAATATGGACCTGCTAAAATCGGACTCACGCTTTCACTGGCCTACGCGTTCTTGGTCGGCCTTTCGAAAATGAATGATTTGCCATGGACTGCTTCCTGTATCGTCGCTGCTATTCTCCTCGCGACCTGTCTTCTCATCCTATATGGAGCGGTCCTTCCAGCCATCATGCAGAAAAAGCTCTCAGACTTCCATAAAAACAAACTTCCGAAAGAATTTGCGGATATCCAAGGCAGTTTCATGGGTGCTGGGAGGTGCTTCTGGATGGCGACTTTATCGAGTGATCCTCAGTCCTCCTCGGAAAAAATCGTTGGGAGTGTTCTGGTTGAACCGTACAATGCGAAGAGAGATTACATGGAGGTTCTTCAATACTCTGATATAAAACAAGAAGTGGCAGAACTGAGAAGAATGTCGGTTGATACATTGATCCGAAGACGGGGTATCGGACAAAAGCTTGTTAGTGAAGTCAAAAACTTCTGTTTGAAGAACGGATATAAAAGCATCGTGTTGACGACGCTGGCAAGTAATAAAGTCGCACAGGAGTTTTACAAAAAAGCTGGATTTGAATTCCTTCATAAGATTTGCAATCCGAACTTTAAAATTCCGTTCACTCTGGCTGTTTTAGTAATGAAGCTTTAGATAGCATGCTTGGCAAGTCGTATTCAAAGCCCATATTAATATCATTTGATGTACGTGTTGCTTGATTAAACTCCTTTAACTATAAAAGATTTCAAAAATCAAATTGGCGGATTTTCGCGGTTAAATTAAAGCGAGAATTTCTATTTTTCCTTATCCCTTTACTCAACTCACGTCTACTTCAATAATTTATGGTTTTCTGAGAAATTCATCGTTTATTCAGAGCAAATGGATATGTAGGTTTGAAATAATGTTCCAAAAAGAAAGAAGCAAACAAATTCAATCAACGAAAAATATATTTCTCTCATTGTATCGGATTCACAGATTAAATGCTTAAAAAACTGTTTGGGCTGTCATTATCATCTATAAAGCATTTTATCTATACATAGAAAAAGTTTTGCATCTATAACTACATAACACTGTAACTCAGAACAAGGTAAAAATGTTTAAATATTAAATGATTGTTAGCCACTCGAAAGAGGTTTTCTATCGTCAGTTTGAAGACTTAACCCCTTCCGAGTTTATATGCATGTTTTATTGTTGTAAGATTGTTTTATTCGGATTCAGTGAGCGAGAGTTTCAGCATGAAACTCTGGACATCATCTTGCGGCTTTGGAACAGTATTCTGGAACCAAGCGCTCTCCCAAGCCTTTGACAAAGTCAATCGCTGATTAGGATCTGGGTGAAGTAACCCTTGAGCGAGGTCTTTAAATTCTTGTGATAATGGTTCAGACTTGATTGATTGATGTTTCATGGAAGTCTCGGTTTTTCTCCAGAAAGCCTTCCAATTTCCTTTGAGAATCAGAGCGAAGTCCAAGTCTGTAGACACGGCTTCCTCAAAAGGTTCGATGCCGGTGGTCATCATGACTAACAGCTTTCCAACCGCAAACGCATCCATCTTCTGCGCTTCGTATCCTTCGCCTTTGAAAAACTCTGGAGGGCAGATGTATGGAGTTGTCATTGAGGTAACTTCTCTAAAAATGATCGGTTGGGAATCAATAGAGTGCTTTGTAGTATGTTCAAAGTCAGTAAGCACCAGATTGAATCTATCATCGAGTAGGAAGTTCTCAGGCTTGACGTCTCGATGAGCCAGACCGTTCTTGTGCAAATATTCAAGTGCACTAACGATCTGTTCGAGATAATATCTAGAGATTTTTTCACCGAAACGCGATTTTGAAATATACTCAAATAAATCGCCATTGCTGAGGTAAGGGAACACTAAGAGGTTGTATTCTGAGTCGTAACCCTTCATATTGAGCTTGGTCGCTTCGATCATCTTGGTGTATCGAAGGAGGTGAGGATGAGGGTTGAGCTGAGAAATCGCTTTTTCATTGTGAAAGGAAGCGATATTGTCGTCATTTGTTGGTATTGCTTTCAGGACAACGAATGGATTAGTGTGTACACCATTATTGCTCTCTGAAGTGGCTAAAAAGACCGGATGACGGTGCATGCCTGGAGTTAGCTCCTTCAATAGTTTGTAGGAGTGGATTTGTCCGATGGAGGCCATCGAACCTTGTTTCTCTGGATAGATAGTTTGCATGGGCGGGGGTTGGCCTTGGAATTTCTTTATCTAATTTTAAAATGTATTAAAGCCGTCTATTAAATTCTTTAAATAGCACGAGCGAAAAATACGTGCGCATGAGACGTCACTTTAGAAATCGCCCTAGTAGGCATTTCAAAGAGAAGGAATTGGAAAAGGGGGAGAATTGGGTCCAAATGGCCTCTGAACAATTGTACATGGCAATTTCTAGGGGCGGAGTCCTTGCTGGAGCCCAGTCCAGTAGAGGTGTGCATCACGAATCTCCGTGCAACTATTTTCAGATGAATCACTGCACGTCATGTATTTATTAATTTAGCCGTTGCGATAACGTTGATTTTCCAAAAATTTTTAGTAATTAAGCAAGATACTGAAATGAATTTCGATAGTGTAATTCTATTCGATATTATTATTAAAATGGTCTCTTTGTGATAGTTATTATGTATTCTTAGTCCAAAGGACCATCTAAGGTTGTTAGGCTAGGAACGTTGCTTTTAAGTCATGATAAAGGATTGCCTTTTAAAAGAGTGACCGCTAAATAAAGAAGTTGCCTGGGGGAGGGCGAATTTCCATTGCCTAGCCAGAATTTGAGGAAACTGGCAAAAAAATATTTTCCGTTGATTTTTTCGAAGAACAGAAATCGAAGCATCAGACTGATCAATTTTGAGACAGGTATGGATCAGAAACCTACTGATACTGGTTATATTTTGTATCCGAAAAGCAGCCCGAGTGTATCAGCGTTCCTCACTCTCTCTCTTTCTGGAGAGATGAGTATGATATGATCCCTGCGAAAGTTTATTATCTGGTCGGTTACAAAAAGGGCTGATTGCTATTTTGAAAGCGAAGATTAATTGAAGAGGTTCCAATCTACGACACTAATTTTTCAACAAATACGCTCTTGTCGTTCAATTGGAGAGTTCTAGTGCAGTTTTTTCTTGACAATGGCAGCGCAGTATAAATAGATGTGCTCTAGTAGATTTGATAATTTTCAATTTTTCTAGTCGATTAAAGAAAAATTTATTTCGTAGCAAAGGGACGGTCTTTCTAAACCTCTCTATTCGAGCTATTAAATTAGAATATTGCTATTCTCAAGCTTCTCCTTTGAATTCAGACATGGTTAACTCTTCTATTTTAAACAATTTGCGACTCCTGGCTTATAATTAGGCTTCTGATGACCACATCAGCAAATTTCTGAATTCAACAGTTTCTTTCTTTTCTCAACATTCCAATGGAATTCTTGGGAATGACAATGTCTACATCGTTCGAATCAGATTGTTAGGAGATTTATTTATGCAGTAACATTTTTATTCACTTTTATTTTTGGAAAAAAGAGAAAAATCTTTGGTAAAATAATGCTGATTTTATTGGAAACGTTAATATCAACGACCAAAGGTCTGAACTGCTCATAAAACAGTCTCTTTTTTAAAAATTCTATTCCAACAATTAATATTTTTGGGTACTTAGAAAAATTTTGTGATCCAAAACTATCTCGCTTTTGAAAAAAGAGAGAAAAATTTTAGAACAACTTGCATTTCTTTTTAAAAAATGTCAATTTTCAAAAGGAATATTATAAAAAGCAGCAGTACCTTGGTTACAGAAAGTGCGAAATGTAGAGTTGATTGTGATTCAACAAACGAAAAAAATAATTGATTGTATATAATAAGCCTTGCTTCTTCATATAAATGCGAACCCACAGCCCAACTCAAGTTGTTTGATCGACGATTATTGCCAGGGAGTCAATCTTGTTTTTGTTTTTGTCGGCCGCAACTCTTTCTTTTTGTGATGCCGCATTGATTGCCAGTGACAATTTTTGATAGATGCCACCAGCAGTTTTCTTGGTCCGCCGTGAAAAATAAATACAATTGTCAATTATCAAAATCCCACAATCCATAGACAATGCTAAAGAATTGTATAGGGTTGTTAGTCTAATACTGTTGCTTTTTAAGCCATAATAAGGGATTGCCAAAGGAAAGTGCGACTGCTTAGTAGTGAAGAAGTTGCCAGAAGAGGAATTTCCATTTCCTCGCCAGAATTTGAGGAATTGGACCAAAAAATTTTCGACTGATCACTTTAGGACATCTATAAATCAGAAACTTACTGATATTGCATCCGAAAAGCAATCCAAGAATATCAATATTTCTAGCTAATATGAAGATATCTGAGCTTGGTAACTCGCAGAGAGTTTATTGTTGTTAAGTTACAAATAAGGTTGAGTGTTATTTTTGAGATGGAGGTGAGTTGGAGAGGTTTAATCTACTACGACACTAATTTTGTAACAAAAACCTTCTAGCCACAGCTACCTTTGTTGAATTTATTTAGTCTTGTATAAAGGAATTGATTTCTTCTCTAGTATATTCATTTTCTTTTGAACGCGCGCTTCAAGCAACAATAATAACTTCAATGAGTTTAAATTTTTCCTTTAGAAAGACTTCACTATTCCACAATGAAAAAAAGAAATAACACTTGTATTGACATGAGTAATCCAATGCGAATAAACAAACAGAGCCGTGGACTCTTTCTCCACGACAAACCTTCTCAGTCTGGGTGGTTTTTTTGCTTGTTTTTTTTTGTTGTTGAAGAGAGTGGAGATGAGCAGAGCAGAATAAGCTCTAAAAAAGAAGAGTAATGACAAAACTAAACATCCCAAAGGGTGAAATTCTACTCAAGCTTCTACTTTGAACTTCCCAACGGTTCAACTTTTCGATTTGTAATATTGATCCTATTCTTGCTTTTCCTGGGTTATTAATTGGCTACAAAGCCAAATCTCTTTCATACAGACGATATCGGACTGTATAGAGGTCATTTTGTCGATTTGCATTTTTTGTTCATGATCCTTAATAGCTTGAAAAGGAGACGAAAAATCTATCAGAAAGATTTGTTAGAAGGTGATATCCCAATTGAAAGTAAACGACACTCGGAAAAAATCAGCCCAAGTTCTGACGTATACATTAATTCGAGCGAAAGACGAGACGGGTATTTGTGGAATAAATGGACATTGGAATCAAATTTCAGAAAGATTCAGACAATCTTGAGAGTAAATATGAATTGAGCAGTGATTCATGACTAATTGTACCCGATTTCCAGCTTATCATCGGATTACGGCTCAAAAAATATAACAAGCCTCCAAGATTGGAATCACCCCTACTGTTATTTTATAAACTGGAATAATCTGGAAAATCATAATTCCTAAAAAACAAGAAGCAGCTGAAATTTATCATGGATCAGGAGATCGTTATCAAGCCTTACGAACCCATCGATGATGAAGCTATGAAAAACATGTGCATCCGCAACATGTTCCATACTCAGAGACTCACCAGAGGAGCTCTGATCCAGTGGACCATTGGTGCTTATGGATTGTCCAAAATTATTTTACGACTCTCGATTGTCCACATTGCACTGTCTGTCTTCTTCCAACTTTTCGGGTTGGATTTACTGAAGGCAGCTCTTGCTTCTTTTGCCTCCATCATCTTGATCTTAGCAATCCTTTATGGAATTGTACTTCCTAACAATATGAAAAAGATTGGTAAATACTATACAGATATTGAAGTCGCGCAAGACTTTGTGAATATCAAAGAAAAATTCATGGGAGAAAAGAAATGCTTTTGGATTGCTACACAAAAGGTCTCTACTCCAACACCCAAAGAGAGAATTGTAGGTTGCGTTTTAGCGGAGCCATACAACTGGGAGAAAGACGAAATGAAATTGGCGAGTCGAAGAAAGGAGATGGGAGAAGTGGCTGAGTTGAGACGTATGTCAGTTGCTCAAGATCTCCGTGGAAAGGGTATTGGAATGAGGCTTGGGTTGGAACTCAAGAGGTTTTGCAAGGAAAAAGGATACAATTATGTTGTTTTGGGCACTTTAGCGAACAATTACTCAGCGATTACATTGTATAAAAAGATCGGGTTTGAATTGACAAGATATAGTTACTTCTTCTTGGGAAGGATGATGCCGTTCTGTGGTGCCCAAATGGTATTGAAACTATGAAGTTAGAGAAATTAGTAGTACAATATAAATTGTTGAACTGATTCAAAATTCTTAATAGAGAAGGTTCGTCATTATTAAATGGTAAAAGTTCATCTTGTGGTTTTTATCCTGAAGTACAATCAATGAGTTTAAAGATTTCCGAATCTAATTTAGGTAGCGCATTAAGCAACATGACTCTGTTAAAAAACGCCGTTGTGTTAGAAACTTTAGTTTTGATTTCAAGAGGGGTGCCATATTTTCTAATATTCGCTACAAGAACGAATTCCCCTTCTTCTTTCAAAACAAAAAAAAAAAACCAAACAAAAAATTAAGAAAGAATAGTTCATGATAGGAGCTCTAATTCCCTTTCAAAACCAAGGAATAAGTTTGCATCATTTTTTTATCGTCTCGATCATTAAGGCTATACGCTAAGGTGTGTGCATAATTCGTTTCAGAGAGATTAATTCGAAAAATGATTCAGAAATAAGTGAACCAAAATCGCTCATACCATGGGATAAGAGGGGGTCAACAAATCCTACGTACTTGTTTATAATGAAGCATTAATAGCACCATGCGCTGACATACTTAAGACACAGAGACTTGCAACAAAAAAGCAAGAGAAGATAAAAAAAAATGGATTTTGAGCAATTAGTCGACAGTCACATAAACAGCAACAATTATCAAAAGCTTGAATGAATTTGAAATTGTTTGAGTTGGCATATTCCAACGAATTTATCACATTCGAAGTTTTTATTTGGTTTTTCAAAATACACGTAAGAATATAGGACAGTCCTATTCAGTCATTAATGATAATCGTCTTCGAAAGTTGATCTCTAACCCAGAGATTTTAGCTAAAGCAACTGACTCAATGAGTCATGCTGCTAAAAACGCACTCTCTAAAAATTTTGTTTCCACATTTTATAAATTTAAGGTATTCAGAAAAATCACTTCTTTATTCTTCTTATCGTAGCAAGGAGAACATTTTAACCCTGGTCTAAGCTGACTTCCTTTTATTAATATCTCCCCCATAACAGTAATATCGAACAGCGATTTGACATTATTTCCTGATAGTCGTGAGAAATGATTCACGAATAAGAACTCCCAATCTCATTTGAAATTTTTCATACAGATACAATAGCGGTTATATTGGAAGCCCTCTCATTTCGGTAAAGGTTTTTAAGGCTCTCAAAATTTAATATAGTTGGTCTACATGAAGTGATTCATGATGAATAAATAACAACGCGTTGAGCTTTAAGACTGGACAAAAAATCAAATTTAGAATCACCCTTCTTCTTAAATAGAAATATATTTGAAAGTTTATAATTCAAAAGCAAAGCCAAAGAATACAGAGTACAATGGAACAGGAGATAGTCATCAAACCATACGAGCCAATCGATGATCAAGCACTTACAAAACTATGCATAGAAAATATGTTCCACACGCAAAGACTAACAAGAAAAGCGTTGATTCAATGGACAATAGCTGGTCTTGGATGGTTCAAAGTCATTCTGCGGCTCTCTATTGCTCAAATTGCACTATCTATCGTCTTCCAAATGATCGGATTGAAATTATTGACAGCAACTATTGTGTCTTTAGTTACCCTTGCTTTGATCCTGACAATACTTTACGGGTTCGTATTCTACAATAAATTTGTGGAAAACGGTCGCTATTATGCGAACTCTACAGTAGCAAAGGACTTTTCAGATATCAAGGGAAATTTCATGGGAGAAAATAAATGCTTTTGGATTGCTACACAAAAGGTTTCCACTCCTACACCTAAAGAGAGAATCGTAGGCTGCGTGCTAGTTGAACCATACAACTGGGAGAGAGACGAAATGGGGTTGGCTAGTCGAAGAAAGGAGTTAGGTGAGGTAGCTGAGTTGAGACGTATGTCAGTAGCTCAAGATATCCGTGGAAAGGGTATTGGAATGAAGCTAGGGTTGGAACTCAAGAAGTTTTGCAAGGAAAAAGGATATAAATACGTTATGCTGAGCACTTTAGCTAACAATCACTCAGCAATAGGACTGTATAAAAAATTAGGGTTTGAATTGAAAAAAACTATGTGCCATTTCTATGGTGTTATTCCTTTTAATGTTGCCTATATGATTGTGAAACTCTGAAGTTTGTAGAAGGTTCAATAATGTTGCTTGAGTGCTTGGTTCGAAATATATTTCAATAATGTATAAGTTTTCTTCGCAACACAATTTGACGATCAAATTGTTCAGAATGAACTGCTAATCCAGCATTACCTTATAATTTCAACTGTTATTCCGAAAGAGCTCTTGAATTTCTTATGAGACGGCAGTGATGAAAGTGATGAAAGTTCATTGAGTTTCTCCTGTAATAAATAACAAGAGTAATAATTTTTTGTGAAGTTATTTAACTGGTAATCTGAGAGAATCTTCTTAGGAAGAGCCCTAATGAATTTTGGGTTTTCAAAAATGAAAGAACAATTAATGCTTCTCTGAAAATGAATTAATAGGGAAACTTTTCAATTTTTCAGGAGTTGATCCTTAGATAATACTTGAGTATTGGAGAATACAATTAATAGATTATAAACAAAGAGTGTATTTTTCAAACCTCCAACAGACAAAGAAGAGAGTTGAAGGTTTTCTCGAAATATTTATAGAAATAAAAAGTTATATTCTTCAAAATGAGCTGTTCTTTCGAGATCATTAGCACCTTGGTATCTTATTTACTTCTTCTCATTTTTTCTTCACAAAATAAGCTCGCGCCTTTATAACTGATAAATTCCAACAAATTACTTATCACTCAGCGCTGCTCTAATTTCTTTCACACTCCGATTTGTAATATTCTTTTGATAGGTTACTGAAGCCTAATCGAAAAAGTCAATAACCACCATTAGATGATTATTGCGTTAGTGAGTAGAGAATGATTCTCAACGATTCTCTCTCATTGCGCTTGAGGATAAACCCTACGCTGGTTACACAACTGGCTCTCCAATTGTTCATTGCCTTAGATGCTGTAATAAGCTTGAGCCAGCATATACAACAAAATGAGAAACCAATCTACTGTTGGAGACAAAACTTCTAATTAGAAAAAATTCCTTCAATAAGCAGCCAGCTTGAACAGCGCAAAATTCTCCTATCAGTAACAGTAGAATCAAGGAGTTAACACCCTTTCTGCCTTCAATTCAACCTTCGAAAATTTTTGATCCTTAAAATAAGTTAATAATTAAGAGTGGTGGAAGCCCTTTAACTTTATCATATAGAAAATAATAGAAAATTTCTAAAGGAATTTCAGTCAATGACTTGAAAATTTGCTAACATTTACAAAACTTTGCAAAGTTTAGACACGAGGCCCTGGCTCTGATCACTTCTTGCACAAATATACATTTATATACATGTTCCCAAAGCACTTGGCAACTTTATATGTTTTCTTCATCATCTTGCGTCGATTACTTCAAACCAAATTAATCAGGTTGGCGTTTTGAGCTCAAGACTGCATGAGCAATTAGGTAAGAACAATAGTCTTTATCTCCTCAATTTGGCAACAAAGTTTGCCAAGATTAGCAATAGTTCCGCTAAAATCCAATGAATTAGCGCGGATACGCATAGCTTGCAGCTCTAGGCGAGGATAATCTAATCGATTTCCATACGTTTTTTGCTCAATTATAATGAAAACTTACTAAAATCAGGGAGTAAGAAACGAAAACATGCAAATTCTACAAAATTTTGTGAATTCGCAAAGTTGTCCAATATTACATCAAATACTGATCGAAAAAAATCGCATGATGTCTAAAGGACTTGGCTATCCTGGAATTTTTCTAAAAATAAAGAAACTATTTCTTAACAGATATACAAAAAAAATATAAAGCTGATATGAGATGCTCTCTCCAATCTTAATTTTCTCTTCTTTCGCATTAATTATCCTCAGGAATTTTCTCTTCAGGGCTCTCTTGTTCTTTCTAGATTGAACAAATTTAGCGACTTCTCACAATGTTTCATGTTTACATTTCTATACTTCGCAGCATAGCATTTCTGACAAAGATCTCTTGCGTATAATTTATCATGAGGGCACAGCTTTGGCTTCTGGTCTCTGCTTTTTTTGTGATAGCATAGACTACAAAGTCCCTATTAAAATGTTAATACTTCGGCATTGTAGTAACACTCTTACCTTAGCGTAGTGCTTGCGATCAGTGTGGCCGCAAATGTTTCTTTTCTTTTTTCTAAGGGAAGCAAGTTAGCGTTGTCGTTTTCATAGAGTTGCTTACATTTTTTTCGCAGATTGGACTTTCTTCACGCTTTTCTTTCGAGGTCTGTGGGCAAGCTCGTCTTCGTAATCCGAAAACTCATTCTCAGAGGAAATCTGAGAGGCTATCCCGTCCTTCGCAGAGGGGGAAGACACTGCCTCCGAGTTGATTCTCGTAGGATTGAGGGCGAGGTCATGTTGTTCGTCTGGCTCGGAGTTAACTTTTTCGAGGGTCTGCTTTGAGTTGAGGGCTAACGTTGACGTCGGTAACTCTTCGTTAAGTTTGGTTTTGCTAGTTAATTGGCTCGCGCATGGGTTCAACGTCTCTGGCTTGACCGATGAAGCTCTCATCAGCAGGTCGGGGTTGGCTAGCATAGCAGTCGCTGGGTTGAGTAGTACCCCTTGGTGTGAAAGCGGGGTAGTCGGTCTAAGTAAACTGAAATTTTGGCCAGCGAGCATTGTCAGCATGGTTCTATCCATTGGAGAGGTCATTATCGCATTGATCATTAAGTTTCGAGCCATCTGCTGCTGCTGATATGAGAAGAGCTGAGCGAGAAGTTGGTCGTTCATTTTTGGTGTAATATTCTTTTTCTTTCTAATTTGATTAAGTGATTATATTAGGTTCCCGTTCGCTAAAAATAACCGCCGAGTATTACGTGCGTTGCGTAAAAAATATTTTAATTTCATTTGAATGGAAAACACCCGCAAAAATATATTATATACATCTCGTTTACAGAGGTAATGCATTCTTCGGGCCTCAAGAATGTCTGTATCTAGATCATTTGTCTACTCGTTATGGTTTTACTAGCATTTACGTCCAAAAAGTCTGCGATGCTCTAATAGCCAATCACAACATTGATTAATGCCGAAATAAATTTATTTCTTGCTGTGTTCCGAAATAAGATTTATTTGATTAGCTAAAAGCTCCAGATCCAATTAAATTTGATTCTTATCGATTCTGAGAGGATAGAAACACATGTTACTGATTTCTCATTCAATCCATAGATTACGGACAATATAAATCAGATTTGAAATCAGCGCCTCGGATTCGTGGATTTTGTAGAGACATAAACTATGCAAACGACCAAGAAGATCGAAGTAATAACCCAACGAGTGTTTTTATAGTGTTGTACTATGATAATAATGCAATGAAATTTGAATTGAAAAAGCCTCATGCGAAAATAAATAAAATACAAAGGCTTAAGCTTTTTCAAAGTAGGATGTATTGCCCAAGAATGTAATGAATAGCAAAGAGAACACGTAGAACTATGTGAGGAGGAAGATTAGAAACTGAATTTAGCATATGGAAAGTGAAAGGCCTTTCGAATTGATAGAGTTTAGAATTAGCAAGCAGCAAGCATGTTTATCCACTTTGATGAGGTGCTACACCAAAAAATGACAGAAAAATATCGAATCGAAAAAATCTGTGAGGAGAGACTTTTAGCTGTTGATTTTTCAACACAAGTAGTGTCTTAATCTAGTTAGATAGAGAAAGGACCCCGTTTACATCAAGCGAGTATGGCAGTGCAAAGGCTAGTTCAAAAGAACGGGAAAGAAAGGGAGCAATTTCAGAATTTCAGATTTTCAGATGTCTCTGTCAGAATTCATATAAAATAAAAAAAACTTTGAGTCAGTGCAGCTATTAGTAAGCATTCAATTTGTTTAATTAAACAGGAAAAATTAATGATCGAGAGAAATCCATATGAAAAAAATGCCGCTAACAGGAATCCAACTCGGCTCCTCGCATTCTTGCTACTGAAAGCTATGAGTTCTAAGAGCGGTGACCTCTCATGGGTATTTGCTATCTCGCGAAGTGATGGACCGATGAACAAATTTTGTCGATGCGACGTCATTATGGCTTCAGCATTGTTTGTTGGCTTGAAGAGAGGCTAAAAAGAAACAACTACACATACGAAAGCTAAAAAGAAGGTTTCTTTTGTTTGATATACCTTTAAATTCTTTAGATTAACTTCAAAAAAGTTGGATTAATTTCGATTAAAACTACTTCATGTCGCTACAAAACGATCAATAATGGTCTCTCTTGTCTTCAATGAAATTAGAAAATATTATCGTCTGTTGCATTTCCTGTTCATTACATTGAGCTAACCTTTGAAATAGCCTTTTTTTTTTGGTTTTAGAATTGAAAACTGGATATAATAAGTTGGTTTGAATAGTGAATGCTTGAGAGTCGGATTGGCTATTTGTATGCATACGAAAGGAAGTTTTATTGAGACCCCAAATGTTCGACTTAAATGAATTCTCTCTCCTAAATCGAAATCTAACAGAAGACATCTTTATTTCTTTGGAGCCCAAAAAAAGGATTTGGAAAAGCTAATCTCACTTCGCGGGAAGCTCTTCTTGGATCAAGAGCGTGCGACTTGGAAAATGAACCAGTACATCAAGAAAATGCAGTCCAGTTTTGAAGTTCAGTAAGAAGTGAGGTTAACGCAGTAATTCGTAGCAGCGCAAAGATGCTTAAAAAGGAATTAATTTTGCATCAGATAAAATTATGGAGAGCTAAACAATGGACTGCAGGACAATAGTAGCATGCTCAATGAAAGACCAGGCTTTATGAACTGTTTTTTGTGTTCACATATGCAATGAAATAGGGCTAAGCTAGAAAAATTCTTCTTTGAACTCTGAGTACTTCCAAAACGCCACTCGTAAAGATTACTTAGCCACTATTGGGATATATCGCCATGTTAGAACTGATTGGGATAAGAGCATTGTAACGATTCTAAAGCAACGAAAAACTTTTAAAATTCATCAATACTCAGCAAGAGCTTCTATCCCTATTATAAAATTTCTAATTTTGAAGTTCTATCCCTATTATAAAATTTGTAAGTTAGAAGTTGAATATTTATTGAGAGCGCCTCCCCGAGGATAACGATCCGCAATAACAGATTCTAGAAGAGGGAAGCAATGAAAGTAGTGTAACGAGCAATTAGTGATATGCAAAAACCAATCATAAGACATGAGAAACATTCAGTTATTCTCTGAAATTAAGAAATTCTTCACGGAAAAATATTGTAAAATGGTGGTAAAGTAGTCTTTCTGGAGCTCTGTTGAAGTCCAAAGTGCACCAAATAAGTCTATAAAGCTTTTTCAATGCAATACAAGAAAGCTAAGAAAAATATGATCGTTACTTTTCCTTGATTGTTGGTTCTGGAGATACTCTCTGCCCCGATAGGACGCTCATACACTAAGGATGTAACATTTGCTGTGCTCAAATTTATCATCAATCAGAGGATTGTGATCCTATCCTATTCCTCTCAAACCAACGAAAACAAATGTAAAGATAAGCAAAAAACTTTAGATGCTGAAATCGGCTTCTTTATGAAGGTATGTAAGAGAGGTAGAACAAATTAGATAAGTTTCAATATTGTTATATCAATTTTGATTTATTATTCAACAAAGTTCGTTGCACATTTTTATATATTCGAAGTTCAGTTTAAGTTTTTCCGTACAAATTTCTGATATCTGCTAGATACTTTTGACTCGTAAAATTTATTTTACGAAAAGCAACAGCCGACACAACGAGAGAGAACTTGCCTTAGTTTATTCCAATAGATTCATGAGAGATGCTGAGATCCCCTTCTAAACAGAATGTATGTCTCTCAAATTAAACAATTTAGGGTAAAAAAATATCAAGGCTTATTTCTGGTAGAATCATTTACTGCAAGCTACTCGCTATTATTCTCTTAGAGATAAGAGAATTATGTCCTTATCGAGGTCATAATCTCATCAATTCTTTGTAACAAAGACCATTCTGCCCAATCTTTTCTTTTCTGAGTCCAAATTTGATCTTATTAGCTTTTAGCCTTACTCTGCTGTTAGTTAGCATACTTATCTTTCTCTTCTTTAAATTTCGGACTTCAACTTCATTAAATTTGAGAAACGCTTTTTCATTTTTTCTCCTGGGTTTTTTACTTGACGAGTTCAGTTCGCTTTTTGGTAGAATAAAGTTTGAAATAATTTCGATAAAAGCGTGACCGTTTTTTTTCATTTATCAAAGAGTGGATTTCAGAAAAGTAATTACCACATTTTCGGCATCCAGAAACAACTCAATCCTTCATGAACACTACTTCTACAAAGAAAACCCGCACGTCTCAGGTAGCCCTCATTAATCTTACCCAATTTCATCAATCTTTAGGACACAAGTCACCAAATTTTAGTCCAAGCGCTCAAAAATCCCAGGAAAACTGAAGAAGACAAACAAGTAACCTTTTCCTCAGTTTACAGCACATCTCATACCTCGCAACAGAGGATTTTTGAAGTCATTTCAAGTCTTGAATTCTTTCGAAATCTTTTCGAAGGTCAAGGATCGCAGCGCGAAACTTTTCTCGATTTCTGCGCCTCTATGAGCCACGAGGAATGTCCGAGAGGACACGTTGTATTTCGGACCGGAGACGCTGCAAATAACAAGTTTTACGTCATCCTGTCGGGGGAAGTCGGAATCATCACTCCAAAGAAATGGGAGCCAACCGATCCTAGAGGCCGCAGCGCTCCAAAAGTCAATAACTCAATTCTCAATACCCTCAAAGCTAGGAATCCTTCATTGCAAACTGCCATCCAAGAGCACTTAGCTACTGATGGATTATCTTCAATAAATACACTTGATATCGATGATGTGGACAGTTCTGATCAAAAGAGGGTGACCACTTCGATCTCCTCAATGCAGAATCTCTCGTTAAAGCAGCTCAATGAAACTCCTAAAACTGAGAACCTGTCTTCTGGAATTGTGAAATCGAGGAAAGCATTTATGAAAGTGCTTACTGTTCAGCGATTTCAAAATCGGCTTGGAGGGGCGAAAAATAAAAAAGCTGAGACTGAGGGTGATTTGATCGCATTGGAAATGCTCGATCGGCAACAAGCAGAGGAGGATTTTAAAATTCTTGCGAATAGATACGGGAATCTTGATAGCGTTTTGGCTAAAGGTGCAGGATTTGGTGATTTATGTAAGAATTATAGTCGCTTCAATGGGTTACTAATAGTTTTCGTTTTGTTTAGCGTCCAGTCAGCCGGATAAGAAGAGAACAGAAACTGCTCTATGCAAGTTCGACTCAGAGTTCATCGTAATTGACGCCGAGAACTACGAGGCGTTTATTATGAAAGCACGAAACCATCGAAAAGAATTCATTATCCATACTTTAAGTTCATACGGCACGATTACCTCAACTTCACTGAAGAATCTCATCTTTAACTCTTTTTCGGTACTACTCCAACTCCATTAATCAAAAAACTAATAATACTCTTTTCCGTTTGGTTAGAGTGAGTATTATTCAGAGGGAAAGACCATAGTAAACCTCGGTGAGAAAAAGAAAGATCCAAAGCTATTTATCCTTGAAGATGGTGAACTTAAGGTGGAGAAGAAACTAGAAATTAAGATAAAAGACCCTTACACCAAGCAAGAAATTCCACACAATGAAACGCATTGGATTAAAATCTGCGCTCTTGAATCGGGAGCGATCTTCGGAGAGGAGGTTCTGATGGATGAGTATGAAAAGGAGGGTTATCAATACAGAATATCGGTAATTTTTCACTGGTATTTCATTTTAGTAACGCATTATCTCTTCGTTAGGTGATGTCTAAGGCCGCGTGTGTGTTAAGTATTACCAAGCGGACACTTGAAACTATCCATCCACACCTCGCGGAACAACTTCGTGTTTTTTTTGTTCGGAAGCATCAGCAAAGATTGAAGATATTTGATCAATTGAGCGCTGATATCGCTCACAAAAACTCAGAAAAAAATCAGCTGTCCGGATTCCTTGTGAAACACCCTCATGTTGCTCCTTTAATAAGCAAAGGGTCTTTGCATGCAATGAACCTTACAACTCAGAGAACCTTACAAAAATTTTCCCATACACATAAATCAAACCGCTCTAACTCTCTAACCGAACAGGCTATCCTCTATAATCTGCATCAGAGCCAATCTGAGCAACCTCAGATTAATCTGAAGTTAAGTCCTGAGGTAGTTATGATGAATACCGAACCTCAAACTCATGCATCCCCGATGGCCAGTTCCAGAACGCATGAAAGTATCTTTGAACTCACGAGACCAGACGTTGTCGAGAATAACACCAAAAATTCGCTGCCTTCAAGTCTGGTGAGTATTGATGAAGAGAAAGGGGCGACTGCGCTCAAAAACCGAAGGCTATCAGAGAATAAAAGCCTTAGTAAGTCAAGTGCGAAGCACTCATTGTTGGACGAGAGCAAAAGATGTTTGAACTTCACAAATGTGATGCAATCTGGAAAAGTACTTGCTTCTATCGAGGAATTGGACAATCTCCACCCTCCAATGAATACTACAAGGAGCTTCAAGCAATCAAGTCCAAAGGCCGAATTAACTCCTATAGACAGCTCTAGACAAAAGCTTGCTACTACTCAGAAACCTTTGCATACGATATTTGATATTCTCAATCCTGGAACACCTAAAAATACGGTCCAAATGAGCTCTGCAAGATCAAATAAAGAAAACCTGTTGAACGAGAAATCTGCGCCAATCTCCAACAAGGCCAAAACGATTCGAAAGAAAAGCACTCCGAATCTCGGGTCCATTCCTTTCAGCGCGAGAGACGACCCTGAGACCATCTTGCAACAGAGATACCTCGAAAACCAACCAGACTTGACAACCGGGCCTGAAATCTTAAATAAAAAATTCGTATTCAATGACAATGTATTCAAGATTCACAAAACGAAAAAACCAAGAGCTAAGCCTCAAACCATCGACGATCAGGGTAGTAACTCAAGCGATGACCGAACAGACATCAAATCATGGATCAAAGATAAATCTAAAGCTCTTGCTGATAAAGTCTCTCACCATGAAAAGGTGCAGAACGAGGTTAACCACCGCATTCTGCATGATAAAGCGATCTTCATAACCACAGCTTACAATGAAGGAAAACGACCAGAAACAACCGCTGCTTTTTCAAGAGCTGAAGCGAGACACAAAGAAAATCTGCCCTTTGCTGCGCAGACGCTCTATAAAGGCTCTGCTGCTAAAGTATTTGCTACTAGACAGCTCGCTCATAACTCCGAGACCGAGAGTCAAGCTTCAAGCACAGTATGCCATAGCAGCGGGTTGGATCTCGATATCAACCACCAATCAATACATGGCAGCAAATTTATCCCTGCTAGCACTAAAAACAGATTCTTTATGGGCGGAAACACGATTCACTCAGACGGTACACGGCCTCAGGCCTTACCGAGGAGAAAATCTGCGGTTCTAACAATCCCTATATGCTCAATGCATAGCGACGAGACTACTGAGGATCACGAGAGCGGAAAGGCTCTCCCGAGTATCGAGAGATCTGGAAACGAACACAAAATTGACTCGGTGAAGAATTTTAGAAAAAAGTCTGTTGATACTGCGACTTTGAGCTCGGCTTTTGATGAAAATAAATCTCATAGGTCATTGACAGATTCAAAAGACAAACAACACATGCTGCATTACCAAGCAGATAAACCTGTAAAGGATTTAAGCATTCAGAATCCTTACTATGCGAATCTCGCTCAGAAAAGCGCGGCTCATAAAAAGTTGTTTCATGTGAAATTGCCAATAAATACCCCAATGATGAACAGTCTTAGAGAGAGCTCGAGTCAAGACTTGATGCCAACAGCCACCTCTTTTAAAATCAACTTTCGTGACGTGACAACATCGCGATCGCAAAGGTCAGAAATGTGATGAATGCCAGGTAAGGGGAAATATGAGGTAGCACACTGTTGCATATATCAATCTATGTTTGTAAATACATCTTCAAGTTATTATTAGATATAAAATTTTCCTTGGATAAGTATAAAATGTGAGAACTTAGAGATTTGATTGCTTTTTTGCACGATAACTGCAATATGTATGAACTCTGAAGCCTATTGTATGAAAGAAATTTGGCGTCTAATGAGATAACTGTAGTTGATGAACAAATACAAATTGTTCGAATTTGATTAGTGAGACTTGATTGCGATTTAAGTACTTTAGAAGGTCTTCTGCGATTAAATTCGTGCGTTGTGTTCCAGAAATTTGAAAATAATTTTGTTTCAAAAGCCCGCTGATTATGAAATTTCTAAAAATTTACATAATTTAAGATCTATAGAGCAACCAAGGCTGAGCAATTCATATTTGCAATATTGTCCGACTATTCAAATCCTATCCAATTCATTAATGTAGTTTCTGGGTATCCGTATGTTAGTTTCGTCAACTCTCTAATCTAATCTACTTTTCAAATGTTATGAATCTAGTAAGCTTCACCTTTCATCAACAATAAGTTGGGACGCCTTAGAAAGATCGAAGTGTCGATGAGGCTCACTGTAATAATAAATGTTGTGAGACCAGCTCTAACCTATAAGGTTCTGCAAATAACCACCTTTTTTATTAGCAAACTCAGACCAGACTATATTAATTATTGAAGCCACAATATTCTGCCGTATTCCCGAAAAAGCACTTTCGATCCTTAATTTAAACGAGCGATAACAAAGAGACAGCAATGATCAATATTACAGGCCAAATCTTGCAGATTTGATTTGGAAGCTTCTTGAGGATCTGAAAGGTTCTGGCTTTTTTCTGAGAATTGATCCAATAAAAAATATTTACCCATTTTATTGAATTTGGAAGAAATCAATTAATCTACTACAATCAGTTTTAATTATGAAATATCACATCAATGGATAACAAAAAATTTGCAGATTCCCTTCAGGACTTTTATGCAAATATTTACGGCAAGCTCGCAAAAGATCTGGATGCCACTTTCTGAAAAGTTACTTCCAAAGAGTTCCTTTGGATAATAAAAAATGATCAACAGAAACGATATTGAGTTTATTCGAAGAGGATCTGACTCATTTAACCTTCGTCTGCCAGAGAGATCCTCAGATATGATTGATGAAAAAAATGAATGTCGAATCATCAACGAACTAGATCCTATAAACCCACTTCAAACCCAAGATTTAATAAATTTTCAAGCAGATTCTCATCCTTGGGAGAAAATAATTCCTTATCCCACAGACAACTCAGGAATATCACTTTCAAGAGGTAAGACTTCCGAAAAGAAATCGAAGAGTCGCAAAAAAATTTCCATAAAGAAGAGTTCGTTGAAATTTTGCCGAAAACTATGCAAGACAATGCTTGCGACTCTTGAAAGAGAAGCATTCACGAAACAAGTGTTCCACTACTTTAGTTCGCTGATTTTAAGCTATGCGGCTTATATGGGACTTAGGATAACCTGCTCAGAGCAAGTCGTAGTCGCTTGCAGAGTCATTTTTCATACGCATTGGAAGACCAGCCGTCGCATGGTTTCTTCTTTCAATAAGAAAATTTGCCTTGTTACTCAAACCGAATGGGATTGCTTTTTCGATTTCCAAGGCTTTACAGCTGAACTGGATCGCAATCAGGACATTTTTAAAGAAATACTTGACATTATCCATTGTAAGGACCCTGTGAACAGGGAATGCTTCTTGGGTTTGCTGAAAAGGTCTCTGTTTATACTTAATCTAGTGTTTGTAAATACTGTTCTACATTGCGAACTCGCAAAGGACAAAAAGTTTTTGGAAAGAGTGCCAAATTTCGATGTTTTTGCTCTGATGGTGGTCGAGCCTTGGCTTTGTAAGCATTTTAATCATACAAAGGAGAAGTTTGCTAGAGAATGTTGCGGAAAATGCAAGGTGTGCTGTTCGGGATTGATTCCAGTGAATTTTCTCACAAAACTGAAGATTGCACGCATAAGATTTTCTTCAGTTAAGGAGTTTTACGAGAGATTTGGAGATAATGGTCTAGGTAGTCTGAACGAAGAGGATGTGAGGAGCATATTTTCATTTTGGGCTAACAGGTACAATGAGGGACATTCACTGCTTTGGTCAGAAACTAGTAAAAAAGTTATGATTTTTTAACAAAACGTGATTGTCAGTCCTCTTACATTCAAGGGACCCATCGAGTTTGACATTATTAATTTTTTTGGTTTTAATTTCCCATCATTTTCTAAGTGACTGTTTGGGGGATGTTCTTATTTATTATTTGTCACTAATTTATCTGAAGTTATTTTGTTGCTTCTTTTCTTCTCCTTCTTGTATTGAGAGCATGCAATCGGAGACAAGAATAGCATACTAAGAATAAAAACATCAAATTTCGATAGGAGCTTTTTAAATAAGCTCTGAGAGCTTACTCAGTTAGTAAGATTGAATTCTACTCCTACTAATGAAGGCCGAATTCCGATGGAAACAGGAAATTCCTGTTATTTCGTACCTCATTCAATTACCAAGGCGATTCCGCACAGCTGTTTTTCCAAAAAAATTGTATTACAGTAAGACAACAAAAGTTTTTCAAATGGCAATGAAGAATTGATTACATTATATTTCCTTTTAGAATTCATTTCTTTCATATATCTGCAGGAAGAAAAGATCGGACCTGATCCTGTTCAATGAACTCTCCAACATTTATGCAAGTTCGGTTCAGTTTGTCGTCCGTTTAAATTTTCCTATTTTTCATAATATGGGCACTTTCGCTGCTTATACATTGAAAAATGCATGCCGCAACCGACCTTTTTCATTTGGATCGTCAGTTCTTCCTTTCCAAAAGTCTGACGTGTGAGACATCTTTTTGCACTGTTACAGGCTTCAATTAGCCACCTTTACTTATTAAATTGATTCTTTACCACTCTAGCACTATATCAAGCACGAATTACATCCCATAGAGCGATTGTACGAACTCGCTTGTTTTGAGCTAGAGGATTAAAATTGAAGATGTTAATCTTTTTACGAACTCGCTCGAACTCACTCTGATTCACTCGGGAAAAATAGCCAAGAATTGTCCTCTCAAAAATGGGAGAATATATGTATCGTACATTCAGAGCAGAAATTCTTGTTGTTTACTCTGATATGCTAGTTCTATATGTTACTCATCCGATCGTTATTAGCATAGAATTCAGACTTGCGCTCTGTGTATTTAACAGAACCTTTACCTCAGATCTGTTCGGATATTCAAGAACAACGATGAATGTAGCCTCTTTCAATGGGAGAAATAGAGCCTCTTCCACTGAGAGAAAAGAGAGGCCCAAAATAATTATTTCTCAGTATAAAATCATAATTGATCTTGTAAGCTACTCGTCCTATTTGAATTTTACTTTATGAAAAAGTTATTGGCGTAATGAAGTCACAAATTTAGAATATCAGACTGCAACCTATGACACTTCAGAAAAACTGCGGACCAAGTAGATGAAAGTACGTTCTATATAATTTCTTCTCTTAAAAAAAGTGAACTCAAGTTAAACGTGAGAACGTTCCCAGCTGCAATTAGAAAACTATTAAATTTAATGAAAATAGTAATTTGAAGTGAATTTCAGCTTCAATCGAAGCAATTCTTTTTCTTCGCTTATTTTTTTTTTTAATAAATTGTTCTCAGTCTAGAGTTATTCCGATGTATGGAGCCATTAAGTAATGTTTCGTCTCAAAGGCAATTCAAAGAACCTCTACTCTGCGTATGAAATTATGAGGCAATCGATCAAGAAGAACCCCGGACTGGTTACTATCAAATGTCTTGATCAAAACAAAGTCTCTACAGCTTCCAAACCGGAAAAACTCTTTGAAATTTTGTCGTCGATTGTGCAAAGAAGTCAGCAAACTCATTAATACGCCGTCTTTTACCAACCCTCTCTCCAAATTGGTCTGTCAATTAAGCATGCTAATAAATGGAAAAACTCAATATCAACAGGATTTGAGTCAACTTGAGGAAAAGAGCAAACTTGGATTCTTAATGACATGGGACAAATTCCACTCAATGCTGTCAAGCGCTCAAAATAACCGCATTTGTCTAGTCACATATTCCGAATGGAATGCTATCATGACGCTGAAAGGGTTTGATCAAGAGATCTGTTTTGACTCGGTTGAAATCAAGGAGATTTTGATGACAGCTGGCTTCGCTGATGAGATTGCGAAGGAAATGTTGGTTAGATTTTTCACAAAGCTAATGTATAAGGTTAATCAGATTTATAGTTACGTTGTGCTTTTTGAGAAGATCCTTAAGGATTTCACTTTTTGCCAGAAAATTATCAATTTAAAAGATTTTCTGACAATGGCCTTTGATCCTTCTTTGTATAGCAACTATAACCATCATCGCGGCAAATTTGCAACAGAGTGCTGCCAAAAATGTAAAGTTTGTCGGTCTGCTACCGTCCCTGAAGATTTCACAGACAGACTAACAAAAGCGAGGAAAAATCTCTTGAAATCTTATGAAACTTTCGGAGAGCTCGGGTTCGATTTTACAAAGCCGCTCAAAACAATGTCTGTTGCTATTTAGAATTGTTTGAGATATTATTTGGCATTTAGTCACCTTGTTCATTTGTTCAGCTCTTGGAATTGAAAATTTACCTTCCAACTTATAGCTTGTGAAATACGAATTTTTTCTTCTTTTTTTCCGATAGTTTCTTTTTTATTGAATTAAGTGGTAAGCATAGAAAATATATGACCTTTATGACCTCCTTTCAACTGTTCAAGGCAATTATGTCAGATCTATCGTTTGACCAAGTCTTTAAGCCCTTCTCAAAATGAAATTTCACTTAAGAAGATATATCCTCTCTATCTCGCTATACCCATATTAAAAGCAAGGCTTTGATCCTGAACTAAAAATTTTTCCACCATAGATGAACAAAATGGAGCTCTCGGCTCATGTGTTACAAAGTTGCAGTTTTCTCATTCATCACATTGATGGTTTGTGCACACTCAAATGATAATGTTCATGGTGAAACTCAATTCAAAGATACAATTAATGAATTATATAAAATATTATTATCTCACTTTATAGAAAAAAATCTGTATTGACTACTATATACATGACAGTCAGCACACTTCCTTTTACATCATAAACTCCCAACACTATTTCACTTTGAAAAGTATTTCTCAATTACAATCTGAATCTTCATCCTCGTCAAATTTCGGCAATCTCTTTGGGCTTTGCTCAAGAAAATATGACTGGCGGTCCCAAATTGCATTCCTCTTTGAGGGAGGTACCATCTTCATCACGATATGAGTCTACGAAATTTTAGGGTCAAACCACCTAAAATCAATTAATCTTTTTTACCTTTCTCGCTTGGCTCAGATAGTACCGAATATACGGTTTCTTCTTCACAAGGCTTGTATAGTTAATCTTACCATTGCTCCAAGGGTCGCATTTATTATAGAGCAAAAGCTAGCAACAAAATAATCTATCAACTCCTGGAAAGATGATTATTTTACTTTGACGAGCTCCAAATTATTATTCGTTATCGCATAAAAGAGCGGAGTCCTTCCTACCTATCAATTCCATTAATTTATGCCATCATTCGAAAAGATTGGCTACCATGTCCTGGGCGTTGAGGTTTGATTTAGCTCGAATTAAAATTTCAGCGATTTCTTTAAATGCTCTTTTGCACGCCCAATGAAGAGGAGTTTGGTATATCTAACAAACAGCTCTTATCCAGCTAGGAAGTGAGAAAATTCTTACGTGGTCGTACTGATAAACTAAATAAGGATCCAATATCAGCATTTCTTTCACTTTTTGTACATCATCCAATTTAACGGCTTGAATGAATTCTTTTGACCCGTTCTTCTCATATGGTACTTTTGGAAAGATCTTCTTCTCCAAAACCTAAAAAATTAAAAATATTGTTGAAACGTTTATCAATTCCAAGGTGCATACCTCCTTAATTGTTAAGTTTAAGGACTTTATCAGGTCAAGCACTTCCATAATAGACTTTTTAATCTGTTTCGCGTCTCTAGTTTTCGGACGCTGCTGTTTTCTTAGTTTCTTCCCTATGAATTCTCAGGTAAACCCGTTTAAAATATAAATAACATACACATTTGTGCCTTCGCATCAACTGCTCTCTGTATATTCTCTTTCTCTTTAAAGTCACGAACTTCGTGATGGTCGATCGGCTTAAACAACTCGTCCCAAGGCACAAGGCGATAGTTTTTACTCGTCATTGTTCCAGGAGAGTTTGACTCTTCTTCTGTTGAGTTTAATTCTTTTAAAACGTTATCAGATGTTGGAGGTTTCAGAAGATTGGTGAATTTCGGCAGCTTCTCAATCCAGGATTTAACCTTTACCATTTTGGCAGCTGGTTTTTTGCCTTTTTCACTCAACTCTGCATCAACGTCCGGCATAGTTGATGGCTTTTTCGGTTTCAAGCTGCCTGCGCTTTTGACCCTCTTCATAGTTTCCTTGTCCACAAGCAACGACAATTTAATGTTTCCCACCTTCGGCACGGTCGATACTTCCTGTGATCCTTCTGTCTGTACTCGATTACCTCCATGATTTTCATCCAGGTCTTCCAGAATCCGTCTTTTTAGTTGTTCAAACCCAGTTTTGCTTTTACTTTTGGTCGACATTTCGCCAGACGTCTCTAACGACGGAATTGTTCTTATCTCTGTGCTTTTCTCTTTTCTTTTGCTCGTATATGAAGGAGCTAAATGAGTCCTCCCGAATGAAATATGTCTTATTGGAGTTGCGCTCTCTCGAGAAGGAGTCTTCGGGCGTGTGGGCTGCGAGTAAAGGATTTCTGAAATATCTGTGCTACTTTGATTTGGCTTAGGAGCTGATTGATGAATATGCCCAAGAGACTGCAAAATACTTGTAAAAGAGGATTTTTCAGCGGACTTCGAACGTGAATTCATTTCAGAGTCCATTCTTTTAATTGCATTGGTATTTGATAAGGCACGATTCGAACTTTCCTTCACAAAGGACCTTGCATTTTGAGTCCCCATGGTGTAACGAGTAGGGCTGAGCTTATCTGAGACTAAATTGCGAATAGAGATGGTTTCGTTGTTCGTTCTGGGAGGCTCTTTAAACATTGAGAAAGTCGGACGTGGCCTTTCTTTCTTTCGAGATAACAGATTTAGTGATGATGCTGGTCGGAAAACTTCTTTTTTTAGTAAAGATGAAAGTTGCTTCTGCTGTTGTGTTGGCTTTAGGAGATCAGTCTCAGAAGCGGCTGTATTTAGAGTAACTTGTGGTGGAGTGCTGATTGTTAGGTTTGATTTATTTGAGATAGACCCTTTCTGAGTTTTGCTCTGAGCAAGTTGACGAATTTTAGGAGATTGATATCGAATTTGGGAGTGATGTGAAGAGTGGATCGGTTTGAAAGAGTGAAGGGATGGGATTTCTTGAAGGTTTTGGTTGATCATGGCTGATGCAGAAAATAAAAATTAACCTTACCGAAAGTTTTGGGCTGAATTAAGATCGGTTTCAATTAACAGTTAAGTGATTATGCTAATTAGAGGTGCTTTAATTGATCAGCACTAAGCTGGATTATCGACTTTCGTTGAAGATACAGTAAGCTGTGATTACACAAAAACTATTTGATGGCTGGCCAACAAAGATTGGGCTGGTAAGTATAAAACTACCTATCAGATCACCCAACAATAACCAGTTAATAATTGAATTCTACACGGTATTTCTACTTGCATTGCAAACGAAATAGATAGAAATGATTATGATTCTCAGGATTATTTGTCAGCATTGCTTATTGCTTAACAAACCACAATAATTTACCCTGGATCCAACTGCATTAGCGGTTTGAATCGTGAATGATCCACTAATTCATCGAATGATTGAATTCCTTGAAGAAATACACTGAAAATAGCACAGTTGGAGCAGCTCCAAACAGCAATAGTTCCTCAACAACTAATTAGCTAAAATCAGGACCAGCATTTTACAGTCTGATAACCATTCTGCACCAACGGTCTTTCTCCACTCGTCATCACTAATCGTTGGTTAAATTAATATCCTTTTATTTAATTAAAACTTGAACCAAAAACGCATAATTGAATTTATTCAGACTTTACTAGCTGGTACCCCATTTTTTTCTCCTGAATTTTTCTTTTCTTTTCATTATACTCGAGCATTTTCCTTGCCAAACGCATTTGGCTAACTGTGATTTTATGAATGCTGTAGTTGCTTTTAGGGCGCGATTTGGCATTATTGTCCTCTTGGCTTGAAATTCCGAAATTTCCGATTTTCTACAACGGAACCTGTTCGTTTCCAGTTCTCGCAAGCACCTTTCGTCCCTTTGTGAAATATCCAGCAAGCCACCATGTGCGGAGATGTGATTGTTGGATTGCTCTCCTCAAAATTTTCAAATTCGATCTTTTAGCAAGCTTCTTACCCATATTAGTTGGCTTCATCTATATAGATAGAGAAGTACATCCAAAACGTATCCAGCGGGATTCTAGACTGCATTTTCAGGAGATAATTATGTTTAATTCTATTGAAACAGTTACTTTAAGCACACTCAAAAATCAAAAATACACAATAAACGAGGATATGTGTGGTTTCGTTTTGCAAAAAGAAGTATTATATTGCTTATAGCGTGAGTTATCACTTATCAGTGACCTCGAAATATATAATTAAAGCACTATCTATCAATCCATCACTGCGGACTACTGCTTTCTTGAGTAGTAGCAGTACTGGTATCAGGAGCTTCATTTAACAGACCTTTCAGCGCGTGTTTTAACGAGAATTTGCCAGACTTGAAGTCTTCCCAGGCGGAATCGGAGAAATCCGGCCGATAAGAATGTCGAACGCTTTGGTGTCCAGGCTGACCCTCATTCTAGATCCTTTTTTAGAAATTATCAAATTACAGTTCTTTTACTTTTTTTAAATTTGGACTGGCCCATTTTCGAGATGCCATAGCCCTTTCTTTCTCTATCTTTTCTTCCAGCATCCTCAGCTTCATATCAGGCTTAAACCCCAAGTTCCTCATTCGATCTACTCTAGGCACGCTGTGTTGTTCCAATCTTTGAGGAATTCTATGTTCTTGGCTCTGATAGTCAGTTCTTTGGAGCATTTTTTCAGCCGATTCATGAGATTTACTCGCTCCTTCATTATTCAGAAAGTCCGTAAAGAAATTCGGCTTCCAAGCCTTTGGCTCAAGCGACTTGAACAGCGGATCCTCTGCAATTTGATTCAGTAGCTGCTGTGCCAACGGATATCCTCCAGCAAGACCGAGCCCGAGCGGGTTAGAGCTATCATCTAACGGGGGGATCAAGTCTTCAAAGATAACCTTGAGACTCTGCTTTATCCCGTCTAATTTTTGTGCGTCTGAGACGTCCGAGCCATCCTTTTGAGCTTGGGTCTTGTGGGCGAAACAATCGGGACAACTAAACGTAAAGTGAGCAGGGGAGAGGGTGTTTTGGAGTATCTTTATTTGTGTTATTTTAAACAACTCTTTGGTCAGGAATTGGATGACCTCGCTATAAATAGCGTTCTTTTGGTTTTCTAATTGAAGGTAAATGCAAGAGGCAGATGCAGAGAACATATGATTGTGATGAAGGGAGTTTAGTAGTAAGGAAAGTTTTGATAGTAAATTAATTTCTAATTCTCCAAATTCTTTCGAAATTTAAGTCTTTTGTCAAAAAAACGGTAATTGCGGAAGTCTATGATTTATTCTGATTTCGAATAAAGCATTTTTCTTTTTAGCTGTTTTGCTTGATTCGAAGAATTGTTGAGGGTTATTCACTATTTATTTGAAAGCGGAAAAAAAGGGGTATTGGTTTTAATAAAAGTTCAGGCATAAAATTTTCGAGAAAAAAGTTTAGAGCCGTTTAGATGTGTTGGCAAATTAAATGCAGTACAGTCAGGTTTAATTTTTTATGCAATTAAAACACCAATAGTTATGGAAACAGCGATTTTTTTCGAGTTTCATAAGATCAGTTCTCTTCAATCCAAATACTAGGGAGAGGATCTAGATGTGAATGCCTTACCAAAGCATCAATTGTTTAATGGAATTTGAATCTCTTTCCTAGCCGAAGCTCACCTCAACAAATATTGTATAGACTGAAGCTTTTTTTGAATTAATCGGCTGAACAAAAACGATTTTTGAAATTATAAAATGGGTTTTCTTCGATGAGAGCTTTTTTCTTTGATTATTGCACAAATTCTTTCTTGTGGCTCGGGTATGGACTCAATATTGGGATTAGAGCTTGAATACTGCATTTAAAAAAAAGAAAGTTATCAACTGAACTTGTACTGGCTGTACGATAATCTTCATAATTGCATTGGTTTTCCAGAGTCAGGAAGCTGAAGATCGATTTGAAGTCGAGTATTCTCTAAATTCAAATGATTTTCATCAGATCGTAGTTACTGAGGAACGTAGGAGTGCAGCTTGAATGATTTTTGGGGAGACAAAGCAACCTCGAAGGAAATGAAGAAACAACATTTATAATGGATTGAATTCAAATGGTGAGATAAATTGCAGCATGATCGGTTTGGGATCGCGACCTAAAGGTATTCCCAGCGATCACTCAAGCTAATGGCTCCACTCTTTTGCAAAATTACTCGATTTATGGTGAACGAAGAATCGAGCCTTCAGATCTTTGATAAATGCAAGTTGATGCTATCAAGCAGAACCATTTTCTCTCTCTCCCTTCAACAAGCAGAAAATGGTTCGCATTTTGAGCCAGACTCAAAATACCATTATCTGTAGATATAGCAAGATTGTAGAGAAATTAGAAAATTAGTAAGGTTCAATGTTTAGAGATGCTTCGAGAGGTTACCAATTATTGAGAAATCAACTCAAGGTGACTGAAAAAAGTGATAACTGAACATAAAAGGATTGGAGAAACAATGATGATTATTGAGATATGAAGAGTGAGGAATAACTGAAAATATGTGCATGGTTGGTATGGAAATTTTAGATCTAAATACCCAGAGTTCAGCCCATATGCATAGTAATTTTCAAATTTTTTATTTGGAAAGAGGTACACTAAACTAGAATGCAATGATGGAGAATAGCAAAAATTAATGCTTGACTTTCAGAGTTCTCATGAGAGAAAGATACTCTTTTCTGATACTATATTAAGGAGTGAGTGAGCTTTTACTGGATGAAATTTGAATTTCTATGAGGTACGATCATAATGATAATGAAGGGGAAATACTCTATTGATTAATTTAAGTCGAATTATGAATTTATCGGTGACAATAAAGTTTGATGAATGTAAATTTGATATCCTTTGTCCGCTGCAAACTTGAGAAAATACTTTCTACTCATGGAACAATAAACGAGATCACAACAAATATTAATCAATATTTGCATTTCTAGCATTTCTGTGTCAGCTACAAAGCAGTATCCACCCTGCGGATAACATAATTCAATTCAATTTCGCTTGATTCTGACCTGCAAATGTAGTTCGTCTGGCTTCGAGGATGGAAGGATGTATCTGTAGAATCGAGATTCTTGATATCTCCGAACAAGATTTTCTCACCTACTCTCACTGGCTTCTCAATTCCAGGGAACATTTTCAAGACATACCCCCTTATGAGCCCTAGTACCTTGACATATGTACGAGTAATGAGGAAGGAGAGTATATAGCCTATCCCAGCGCCATTCATCACGAGGATAATCGTAATTGATATGATTTGTATCGCCAGATTATTATTTTGCGAATAAAGCGTGAAAAATATCGTGGTTAGATACGCGTATAGAGAGAGCCGCACTGCCTTGACAACAGATTGATCTGCATAGGGGTTGCAGTAAGATTCTAGCCACTTGTATAGATAAATGATGATGATCATTGACAATGCACGGGTGTTATTATCCGAATCAGCTAGGTTATCGCAGAGCAAGAGTCCAAATTTCAACATCATTACTCCAGCAGACCAATAGTAGCCATTTTCCTTGTATGGGTTCATAAGCTGCCCGAATATCTCTCTAACATTTTGAGGGCTCCTGTTTACCCAATAGGTGATTGAGAAGAGGAATATTCCTGGAAAAGCGAGTCCCCATAGCATTAAGGCGGGAATAGCAATATAATACCTATATATTGGATATTCCGGAGAGTCGCATGACGTATTCGGGTCATGAAGTAAGTAGCTGCCTCCACCTTCGACACCAAAATCGCTACAAAACAAGAATTTGAGGAGAGTGTCACAAACGAAAGTATATGAAAGCATAAAAAACGTGACCCAGAACAGCAAGAACCGTCTCAATCGCTTCCATGTGAGTTTGAATCGATAGAAAAAAATGAGATAAATGAGAGAAATCAGAAGCCATCCGATTACAGGAGTCAGAAGGACTTTGATCAGTATTACACATTGTGGGCATTCTCCAGAATATCCACTGATAAACAACAGACATATGTCCGGATACAAAATTTTTGATGAACTCACGCTTTTTCCTCCAAATATCGAAAATATCTCAGCAAGAAGGCCCCCTTTGAAGGTGAGAACGATGCTCATAACTTGGAGATAGGTAACCAAGAGGTCTACATAGAGTGCTTGCTTTAATGTTATTCTAGCCTCTGCTTCTGAATTCTCATCTCTGATAATCATTTGATTCTGTTTTTTCTGGGAGTTTAGTACATAAATTGAGTATGTGAATGAAAGGAGCCAGATTAGTGCTTTTCCGGAAATAATCCAGAACGGGTTTTGAGGGCAGCAGCCGTTAACCGCTGCGTAATTATTAGCGTCACATTGGAGACATAGTGGTCCCATATATCCATCAGAGCAATTAGAATCATACCCACCAAGACACCTTTCTTTAATATCGCATTTCAAGATGTCCTTAGAAGTCGTATTTCTCCAATATCCTTTAGATACGTTTAAATTGTTTCCGCCGTCGCAAATAGCATTAGTAGGGCAAATTTCACAGCGGTTCTGGGGGTTCAGCGAGAACTTTCCAGGAGGACAAAATTCGCAGGTTTTTGAATTTGTGTCATTGTGTTCTCCTGGCAAACATTTTCTCAATTTCACATGGATAACCTTTTCAAGGGTCACATATCCATTTTGGTAACTAAGATCAAGGTCGAATTCGTCATCAGCATTGCCATATAATTTTATGTCCATAAGACTACATCGGCCTAATTTGCATGGGACAGTGTGGGTGGTGCCTTTGATGCTGACATACAAGTGCGCATTTTCAGCTGAGTCGATAAAAGGAAGGGATAAATGGTCGAAAACTTGCACATCCATTTTCGAATCGGCAAGAGAATAAGAGGAAACGTTGGAGAAGCAAGTTTTAATTCTACCCTCATGTAAACACTCTGAAATGTCCAGACCGGAATTGCTTTGATTCTTGTCCAAAGAATATTGCAAATACGTTGGAATTCCGAAAGCAAAATTAGTTTTCTCTGAAGAAAAGGAGATGGCACTGTGAGTTGTCGTATCAAAAAGGGCGTTTTCAATTGAACTCATGTAATTCTCAGAAAAAGTCGAGTTGTTTAAGATGAGATTGGACATGTTGTTAAAGATTGCTCCTCCTAGGCGGCGGGCAAAAGTTGAAGTAATTGTACTTTTTGAAACGAAGAGGAAACTATAATTGAGAGCTGAAAACGATTGGAAGAGTGAAATCGCTGGCCCATAATCGGATGTCAAATTTGTAAAGTTTGAAGACTCGATCAATAATTTTATCGAAATATCATGGTTCTTATTTAGTATGGATAGGACGCCAGTTCTAAAAGAAGAAACATTTGAAAATGAAGTCTTTGAGATAGAGACATTAATCCAATTGCCTCCAACCGAAGTATCATCCTCAGCAACAATAGTTACAATCCCTGTAAAATGTTCTCCTAACGAATTGTAATACTCTGTGAATATAAGATCCGGATTATCGATTTCAGGAATCAATGCGAAGTTGCTGAAAGTTGAATTTTGGATGCTAATTGAAGCATTTTCCGACAAGAGATCAATCCAAGGATAGCTCGTCACGTTATAGAGATCAATTGTACAGCTATACATACTGAGAATAACGCTGCCTCGACTTACCAGCAATCTCATACTCTGGTTCAAGTTGGAATTATTTTGACTGCCTTCTAGAAGCCGCTTGGAAGCGAGTCCTTCGCTCGTTGCTGATAGAGTAACCTCAGAGCTTAGCTGAGGTGGTTGACTTGACTGACTTGGCTGGACAGCAGAGACAATTGAGCAGTTCAAGAAGGTCACATTCCTTCTGTCATTTGCTTCAAATTTAAGCAGTGATCCATCCATGGCAGAACCCAACACAATCGTCGAATTTCTGAATGTAAACTCAGCGGTAGCGGTGGAATTTGCAATTTTGAAGCCGGTAGGAGCAGGTTGATTCGAAACTCCTGAGAGATCTAAAGCACTCTCTGTGAATGAGATAGTAAGATCACTGGCGAAAGTAGAGAATAGTTGATTGCTCCAATAAATTTGATAAAAAGTGCTGTTGTCACCTATTGTGATATTGGCTGTCTTGAGAACCGAAATACTAATTAATGGCATTTGTTCGATGTTAATGTTCATGAATGCCGAGTTTAGGATCTGCACCTCTGCGTTTTGTACTTCCATGCAGGAAATAGCAATCAAGCCATTCTGAGTATTGAAGAGATGCGAAAAGCTTAGATTATTGAATAAGCTGCGTTCAATTCTCGTAAAAGCTGCCTCAATCTCTAGCAGACTGCCAAAATCTTGGTTGCTTGCCGAAAATCCAGAGAAGGTAGTGTTTGTAATAGAGACGTTCAATCCCGATATATTCATTAAGGTAAAACCTTCAATTTTGTCCCCTGAATTTACGATATAACAATTCTTTATCGTAAATGATGACTGTTGTCGATCTAGGTTCGCTCTGATTAAGTAATTCCTTCTTGAAGCATTTGAGGTCTTGTTGCTTATCTTCGTGTTGTTCAAAATATTTTCTTCAAGAGTAAGGTTTGATGGTAAGTAACCAACGTTCGAAAGAGTCCTCTCAACGATATCCAACAGTGCTGTCGAGTTGTCAATTGAGAGGCTGCAATTTTCGAAAATATTATGTTTTATGTCAATAGGACCTGTAACTTTGAGACCGATCAGATTCGAAGAAGCAAGA